>Ga0181529_10001710_pt1 | contig 27726 bp, 19 predicted proteins | sample PEATcosm2014_Bin_36_FD_119763 | JGI IMG/M metagenome (GOLD analysis project Ga0181529, IMG submission 119763) | Peatland microbial communities from MTU Mesocosm Facility, Houghton, MI, USA - PEATcosm2014_Bin10_30_metaG | ecosystem: Environmental > Terrestrial > Soil > Wetlands > Peat | place... | reverse complement strand
TGTTCGATCCGATCTTTCAGGGCCTCGCCATCGCGCTGATGGCCGGAGAAGTCGCTTCTCTGGCACTGTCTCGCATGACGGTGCCGATTGTCTACTTTGTTGTGAATCGAAGGAGAAACACTGCATGACCATCGAACGTTACTTACGCTTGATTGCCGGTTTGTTTGTGATGCTGAGTGTGGCTTTGGGTTATTGGGTCCATCCCGCATGGTTCCTGTTCACTGCGTTCGTCGGCTTGAACCTGCTCCAATCGGCGTTTACCAATTGGTGTCCCATGATGACCATCCTGCGGAAGTTGGGCCTCGGCGCAACTGAAAATAGCGTTCCAGGCGCTTCGGCCAAGCTCTCGTAGGCCGGACTTGGGAGTCGTCATCGTTTGTCGATCGCTTGTTGGCGGAACTGTGAGGAGCAACGCTTATGTCTGACTATTGGGTGCTAATCTCGTCGCAGGAAACAATACAATCGAGGTCCAACCCCTAGATGTCAACACCCAGCTCGATGTGAACGACCTTTTCACTGTTTCATTCATGCAACAGCGCCCGCATTACCGCTTTTCAGTCCTCGCCTCGGCTGAGTACCGCCCATGGTTCCTCACGGCCCGCCGAATGCGCTCGATTCCCTCCGCCGTCTTCGGCTGCATCCGTTGTCCGGCGCTAACGTCACTTGTGAGCCGGTTTTGCCGTAACGCGGTTGTGCTTCTCGTTGTAGATCTGGCGGCTGTTCTTGTTTTCCGCCTTGTTGGCCTGCTGCTTCTGCTGCGCGGTCAGCGCGCCACCGTTGGCGACGCGTTCATTGTGGACTTGCTGAGCTACCTTCGCCTGATTTGCATTGGTGCGAGCCGCCTCGCCTGAGGTCATCTGCCCGCTGCGCAGACCATTGGCGGTGCGCTGTTGCTGGTTGGCTTCGCGGTTGTTCACTTCGTTCGGAGTAACCGTGGCCCCGTTGTGCTTCTCGTTGTAGATCTGCTTGCTTGCTGCATTCTGCTCTTGGTTGACCTGCTGCTTCTCCTGGTTGGTCAGCTTTCCGCCGTTCGCCACGCGATCGTCATGGACCTGCTGATCGATCTTGGATTGGGTGCGTTCCGCGCGTGCGGCCTCACCCGAGGTCATCTGCCCGCTGCGCAGTCCGTTGGCGATGCGTTGGTCTTGATTCGCTTCGCGCTCGTTGGGGTGGTATTGACTTCCGGCACTCCGGTCCGCGGCCGAGATCGGCTGCGACTGTACATGCTGCTGCGCGACCTGATGATAAGAACCGATATTCGAAGCCGCCATGGTTGTGGGATGGCCATTGTTCACAGAGGCGAGCTGAGAACGGTCCTGCGCCGCAAAGTTCTGGTGCCGCATCTGGCTCGGGGTGGGCTGGATATGGTCCTCGTGTTCCGCCTGCATCTCCATCGGCGAGGGGTGGGCCGAGATGCCAAAGCCGCCGTTGAAGCTGACGTGGTTCGCATTGACGATGGTGTTTTGTTCCACGATGGTGCGATTCTCGTAGACGTTGGTCACGTGGACGCTGCCGAAGTTCGCCACGGCGCTGTTGTAGGCGAATACTCCTCCCCGCCACTCGCCGCCGACGAATCCAACACCGCCGTAACCGAATCCGTAGTTAACCCCGCCGTAGAACCCGACGTGCGGACCCCAGTAGCCGGCGTTCCATCCGTAAACGCCACCCGCAAATCCCCAGTAGCCGGGGGTCCACAGAAGGCCAACACTCGGCGGGTGCACCCAGACTCCGGGAACCCAGTAGTAGCCTGCGTCACCGTAGGCCCAGTAGCCGGGGGTCCAGATAAAGCCTGGAGCGGGCAGCGGAGGCTGCACGTAGAGGGGCAGCGCCGGAGGAGCGAAGCCGACCGAGATAAAGACGCCTGCGCGAGCCTGCGAGGCCGGCAGTATCAGCATGGACGCAACTACCGATCCGGCAAGCAGCAGTGTGCGGATTCTCGATTGAAAAGACATTGTGCTTTCTCCACCTTCCGGAATGCGAGAGGTCTGGAAGCGCCTCATCTGCCCGGAGCCTTTGAGCCTGCTCTATAAAACCCGGGTTTCAGACAAATGTTGCTCGGAAGTTTGGCCCATAGCCTAGAGTTTCCATTTTGGACTTCCAGATCTCATTCAGTATAAGGCGAACCGCCATCCTTCGGTCCTGCGACTTGCAGTTTCTCCTTCGGGGGCCGTTTTCGCCTCCGCAAGACGGGGTTGCCGTCCTGCGCGGAAAACTCAAGATCGCGGACTCGCGGAAAGTTCGGCTTCATGAGAGTCCCACGCCTATTGCGCTTCTCGTCGATCATGATTCGCTGGCGGATGGAGATCAGCCACTGACGGCGGCGTAACGACGACTCCACAACGCACGAACAGCATGTGCGTAGGACAAAGTGGCCCTTTCTTTGCGAGCTACTGAATGGTCAGATCGACTGCGTTGGAGGCTACTCCATCCGCCACCAGGTATACCCGCACGTCGCCAACACCGGCGAGGCTTTTCGGGATCGAGATGTTCACCTGATCCAATCCTGCGTAGGCAGCCACCGATCCGGCGTAGAGAACTGGGACGCTCTCTCCGCTGACGAAGCATTGGACGGAAGCGGCGCCCCGGATTCCTGTGCCATAGAGCTCGATGTACAGTGTGTCGCTCGCGTCGCCGAGGCTGAGTGGCACCGCGAGACAACTTCTGACCGCGGGCGGGCTACAGGTGAATACATCAGGGGTTTCTGTCTGTTTGGATGCCGTAACCAGAAGAGCATCGGCCGCCGCTACGCCCGCGCCATCCATGTTCATGCTGTATAGCCCCGGCGCTGAAGTCGCAATAATCATTGACCCGGTTAGCACCACGGTCGAACCGTGCAACACCGTAATGGTAGCCGGCCCCGGCACAAGGCCAGTCGGAACCAGAATGTTCGCCTGTCCCGAAGAGACCGAGAAGAGTGGCGCAAGCTGCGTATTGGCCGCACTGTCTGTAATCTGAACCGAGACCCCTCCTAGAACCGTGGCAAGCGGTAGCGACCCGCTGACCGTCTGCGAGGCCATGCCCGGCCCGAACAATGCCACGATTTCCTGGGGAGCCACCGGACCCGGACTGTAACTGGCGCTGTTGACCGCCGCCGCCACCGCGGGGGAATTCAGATCCGCCCGCATCACGCTATAAGCGGGCACAGTGACCGGGTTTGCTGAGATCGACGTCTGGACCGATACGGTACCTTGGTTGGACGCCGTGTTAACCGCGCTCGGATCCGAACCCGCAATGAACTGGATCGGAAGCGCTCCCGAAACCGGCGATCCATTTACCCGAATGGTCACCTGTTGCGCTTCCGCCCCCTTGTTCGTGATCACCACGCTCGGCTGCCCGGCCGAACTGGAGTAGGCCTGCGCGTAGAGCGCCGGAATCTGACCGAGACCGGTAGCAGGCACGGTGGCGCCGCCGGTCAGGGTTGTCGAGTCGACTTGGGTCGCATTCCGCATAACGCCGTTCAGTACTGCCAAGCCCAAAGGCTGGGCTGTCAAGTAGTAGCCAAAGTTCAGCGTGAGCGTGTCGATGATGGTGCCAGCGTTATAAGCGTTCTGCACATCGGTGTAGTGAGTGCTCACCGCATAGACACCCCGCGTGCCAGTGAGCGCATGCATTCCCACGTACAGCATGGATGACACGGTAGACATCCGCATGACATACTCAGCCGCGTAGATGGCGCCATAAAGTGTGCCATCGGTCAGCGAATTGCCTGAGCCCAGCCCGTCATTGGAGGGAAGAAACTCCGAGACAAGGAACTTGGTTCCGCGTGGATTCAGCGGCGCGAGATAGCCGGTCACATATGCCGATGACTTTGACGCGAGCACGGCGTTTTCGTCCGCCATCCATTGGCTGAAGCCGCCGGTGCTTTGCGGAGGATAGTGGTGGTACGTCACCGCGTCCCAGTATTGGTCCGGGTAGCTGACGATCGATTCGTTCCAGGCCGGATTTGGATTAGTGTTGCCGGCATCCATGAAAAAGACAGCTACGATGGCGCTGGGGTCCGCCGCTTTGATGGCATCGCGATAGGGTTTCACCTTGGCCACATAGTCGGCCCCCGATTGAAAGAACTCATTGTACAAATAAGGCTCGTTCGCCAGCTCCCACACGGCAACAGGGATGTGATTGGCCTTGGCAAACGCAGCCATCTGCCCGGCCGACTGGGCCGTATCTGTGTAAGCGTTGACACAGACGATCAGCTTTGCGTCCAGAAAATCGGCCCGGTTCGCTCCGTCGACGAACGAGCCGCCTCCTTTCCCGTTGACCCAGGGGACCGACTCATTGAGAAGCGTAGCGATGTCCGTACCCTGAAACTGAGCCACCCAGGAAGGAACCATCAGGCCGGTCTGCCAGTTGAACGCCTGACTGAAGAGGCCGCTCGGATATCTAATCCAACCCGGTGAGAGTTGCGCGGCCACGTTGCTCAACCGGTAATCGAAGAACTCGGCCGGAAAAACCACCTCGTCGTTGAAGCCGCTGAAATTGGGGTTAAGCGGAGTTGCGTGTGTGGTGTCAATGTCGATGGCGGCGGAAAACTGCGCTAACGCGCTGGATCCGGCCACCGCGAAGGCGAGCGGGAGCCAGACGGAGACGATCCTCATGGTTCAAAAAGTCAAACAACGCACCCTGGGCCTGCAATTAGACAAACCCCGGAGCTTACGCGGAGTTGCGCGCCGCAAGGCTCGACCGCAACTTCACCGTCCGTCGTGGTTTTATCGAAGTGATGTGGAATCGAAGCCTCCGCGCCAGCCTCGTCTTGTTGCCCGTGTTTCTGGCGGTGCTGCTCGTCGGACCACGGGCAACTACCCAAACTGCTCCGCCGCCTGCCGCTCCGCCAGGCCTTAATAAGATCCAGCATTTCGTCTTCATCATGCAGGAGAACCGCAGTTTCGATCACTACTTTGGGACGTACCCAGGCGCCGAAGGCGCTCCTCCCGGCGTTTGCGTTCCCAATCCCGCGGGTGGCCCGTGCGTTGCACCTTACCACGATAGCCAACTGGTCAACCAGGGCGGAGCGCACAATTGGGCCAACGCACTGAACTGCATCGATGGTGGGCTGATGGACGGTTTCATCGCGGGTTCATCGCAAAAGCCGGGCGATGTGTTGGGATGGCACGACTATCGTGAGATTCCCAATTACTGGAGCTACGCGAGCCTCTATGTGCTTCAGGATAGCCTCTTTGAGTCCATCACCTCCTACAGTCTTCCGGCCCATCTGTATATGTTGGCGGCGCAAAGCGGCGGATACATCGGTACTGGCCAACCCCAGCCACAGTCTTACTCATTTGCCGAGATTACGGAGCTTTTGGGCAGCGGCAAGATCGATTGGAGGTACTACGTGAACCGCGGCAAGACCGCGGGCGCTGCCGACGGCGGGGCGGCCGACGTCGATTCGGACGAAACAACATACACTTTCTGGAATCCGCTTCCCGCCTTTCCGGTCGTCAAGAACGACGCCACGCAATTTGCCCGCCTGACCAATGCAACCCAATTCTACACCGATGCGCAGAATGGAGCGCTGCCACAGGTGAGTTGGATCATTCCTAATAGCGACCTGAGTGAGCATCCGCCCGCCAGTGTCGCCACGGGCATGAACTACGTCACTGGCTTGGTGAATGCGGTCATGAACTCTCCGCAATGGAACTCGACCGCGATCTTTATCGCGTGGGACGATTGGGGCGGATTCTACGATCACGTGGATCCACCCAAAGTGGACCAATACGGTTTGGGCATCCGGGTGCCCGGCTTGGTCATCAGCCCTTATGCCCGGCAGGGCTACGTCGATCACAAGGCATATTCGTTCGAATCCTGGCTGAAACTCATCGAGGAGCGATTCGGAGTCATACCCATGACGGCCCGTGACAACACGGCTAACGATATGGCCGATGCCTTCGATTTCACCCAGCAGCCGCGCCCGCCAGTGCTGCTGAACCTGAATGGATCTCCGTATCCGCCCACGCCTCAGAATCTGCTCCATCCCGCGGGAACGTTGGTCGCCACCAACTCCGCATACGGCACATACGCGCTCGCCCCTGAAGCCATAGCGTCGATCTATGGTTCCAATCTTGCGGCGGCATCGCAACAGGCTCCATCGCAACCGCCTACAACGCTCGGAGGAGTCACAATCACACTGAAGGATGCTAATGGCGGCGTGTTTTCGGCGCCGCTCTTTTACGTCTCGCCGAATCAGGTGAACTGGCTCGTCCCCGGTGGTGCGACCAGCGGCGTCGCGACTATAACTTTGGCCAACGGAAGCTCGACATTTACAGGCACTGCGGTGATCGCGGCCACGGCGCCCGGCCTATACACCGCGACTTCGACTGGGCAAGGGCCTGCCGCAGCCCAAGTGACAGACGGCTTGACTTACACGAACACCTTTCAATGCATCTCCGCTGGCAATTGCACGCTGCTGCCTATCGACATCTCATCTCGACCTTACCTGATCCTGTATGGCACTGGAATCCGCGGCGCCACGCAACCAAACGTCAGCGTCAAGATCGGAAACATCGAAGCGTCGGTGACGTATTCCGGTGCACAGGGTGGCTACGCCGGCCTCGACCAGGTGAATGTGGTTCTCCCGGTCAGCCTCAAAGGGCGAGGGCAGGTAGTCGTCACCGTCTCGGCAGATGGACAGGCCACTAACATGGGTCAGTTGCTATTTCAATAGAGACCACTGAGGCCGGCCCTGCGGTCCACCGCTCACCCCTTCAGAACTGACGAGTTCCAGTAAACGCCGGCGGCGAACCCGGTGCCAAGCGCGTTTACCAGGACTGATGAAGAAAGTCGGCCCAGAAGGCCGGGCGAGGGAGCGCAAGCCATGGTGGCGCTGCCGCCCTCCGCGTTCGCGACTCCGGTAATTACTGGACCGTCCGCCGTGCTGGCGGGTCCGACGTAATACGCGGTAACAAACAAATCGTTGGCGAGCAGATCGGTGCCTTGAAAACCGCTGCCAAAGGAGTAGCTCTCTTCGAAGTTGTCGGCGGGACCGGCGGATTCGCAGGCGTCCTGAACCGTGGCCGCCAGGCAGCTCCAATAAAGGTAAGGTTGCAGATTATGGAACGGACCTTCGGCGACATCGGGAACGGAAACCGCGGACATGCCGGAGCTGAAGCGGAGTTGATCGTAGAACAGGTTTCCCATCGGGTTACTCGTGCCGGCGCAGTTGTAGCCGGGGCAACTGGAGTCAATCGTGGGCGCTTGCCAATTGGTCTGGCCGAGATATGCGGCGCTGTTCATGTTGGCGAGGAACTGGGTTGCCGAAGCCCAGGTCATCGCGCCGTCTTGAGCGACGCAGAGCGCCGGGCTGGTTGGGGTTGTGCAGAGCGGAAGGCCAAAAGCGTTGGCCGCCGCCAGGTTGGCATTGGCAACCCAGGTAATATCGGTCATTGGATCGTAGACCGTTTGCCCGCCCGGATTCACTTGCAACCCCGTCCCGGCGGCGGCCGGCGTTCCCGGGATTTTGCCTGGAATCATCGGCAGCAGGTAGAGGAAATTGGGCAGCGTATTGGCCCCCTGCCACCCCGTGGCGAACGAAAAGGTGGCGTTGCCAATGCTTGCGCTGGTGCCGGTTGACGCGGACCAATACAGGTAGGGTTGGATGTCGCTGAACGGACCGGCACTGTTGGCGGGGATGGGCACGGCGGTGTTGGGCGATTGGAAGCCCAGTGCATTGTAAACGGAGTCCAGCGCACCCGCCGTGCAACCGAAGCCGAAGTTTTGGCCATTCGGCCCGGTCTTGCCGCAGTTGGCGTCATTGGGCGGAATGGTGGGTAGTTGCCAGTTGTTGTGTCCCAGAAAGTTGGCGGTGTTCACGGCCTGTATCCAGGCCACCGCCGAGGTGTAGTTCATCGAGCCGTTGGGGCCTACACAGGGCTGCGCGCCTGGAGCCGGGCAGACCGGAAGGCCGAACCGGTTGGTGGCCGCGAGGTCGGCGTTGGCGAGCCAATTGACGCCGTTTACGGTGTCGTAAACAGTGGCGCCATCCGGGCTGAGGACCAACGTCGCGCCCGCCTGCAATGGACACATCCCGCAGACGACGAGTGCAACGGCCACGATCATGGGGCGTGCCCCCCGGTCGCGGAGCGCCAATCTCGAAATGCGCATGTTTTCCCCCTCGGCTTTAACGCAGGTTTAAGACAGCACCCAGTGCGGCAGACAAAAAGAGTCTCCCTAGTGCACTCAGTGGATTGTAAAGGTAACGGGACTCTGGAAGGCCCCTCAACACTGCTAGTCTCGCGAATGGTACTTACTGTACGAGTCGCTGGCGCAGCGCCTTGGCTACGGCCTCCGATTTGGAGTGCACGTGCAGTTTCCCGTAGATATTCTGCATGTGGAAATTGATAGTGCTGAAACTCACACCCAATTCGGCGGCAGCGCTTTGGTAGTTGTGGCCTTCCACCAACAATTTCAGCAGCCGCAACTCGTGCGGCGTCAGATCGTGCGCCACGCGCTCCGCCGGACGAACCTCACGGAATAACCGTAGGACACGATGGGCGATCTCCGGAGACATTGGCGCGCCGCCACCCATCATTTCCCCGATGCTCTCCAGCAGCTTAGGGGGCGGGGTCTTCTTAAGAAGGTAGCCGTCCGCTCCCGCGCACAACGCCTGGAAGATGCGCTCATCGTCCTCGTAAACGGTGAGCATCAGCAGAGCCATCCCCGGATACTTCGCGCGCAACAAAGACAGGCCCTCGATCCCCGACATACCCGGCAAACCGATATCGACAAGAGCCACCACCGGGACCTCGCTCCACGGGCGCGCCAGCGCCTCCTCCATGGATCGGAAAGCGCCGATGCAGCGGTAACCTTCCGAACCGTCGATGAGCGTGGTGAGACCCTCGCGGATGAGACGATCGTCCTCGATGATCGCTACTTTGATCGGGCTCCGGGAATCCGATGATGTTGGTGATCCACTCGTCGCCAATGTTCCAGCCTACAGGAAATCTCCGCTCATTTGCCCCTCAATACTGATAGGTTCCTGGCCCTTTCCAGCCGCACGGTCATCTGCAACGTGGTTCCTTGCCCCGGTGCCGAGCTCAGTTCCAAGCTCCCGCCGAGCGCCGCAACTCGCCGCCGCATGCTGACCAGCCCATGGCCCTCGCTTCCGGCTGCCGGATCGAACCCTCTGCCGTCGTCCTTCAGTCGCAAAACGAGGTTGTTGCCTATGCGATCGAGATCCACTTCAACCCGCGTCGCACCGGAGTGACGCGCAATGTTGTGGATTGCTTCCTTAAAGATCAGATAGACCTGACGTCTCAGGTCTGCGCCAACCTGGAGATCGTGTTCCGCTACCGACGACCGGAATTGGAGCCCGATCTCTTGGCCGCCCAGAACGTCAGTGGCGAAGCGCCGCATGCGGTGCACCAGATTGCTGAGGCGGTCATGATCGGGTGCGATCGCCCACACGATGTCGCTCATCGAGTCCAGCAATTCCCGCGAGATCCCAGCAATCTCGGCAAGCGGTGCCTTGCCCTTGGATGCGGCACCGTCCGCGGTCCTTTGCGCCACCTCGCTGAGGACCGCGATCTGAGAAAGGCTGGCGCCGATATCGTCGTGCAGATCCGTAGCGATTCGAGTCCTGATGTTGGCCACTGCCAGCAGTTGTCCCAGCCGATAGTGATAAACGGCATAGGCGATCAGAGTCAACAGAGTTCCGCACGTAGCCAGGAACCACCAAGTTCGCCAGACTGGCGGCAAAACGGCGAACGCGACGCTGGCCGTTTGTGGACTGATTGCGCCGTCACTGCCCACGGCGCGCACCAGGAAACGATAGGTCCCGGGCGAGAGGCTGGCATAGATCACGGTGCGCTGGTCGGTAAGAGCACTCCAATCCTGGTCGGCGCTCTCCAACATGTACTGATAGCGAAGCGCCTGGCCCGGCAAAAAACCGAGGCCCACGTAGTCGATGCGCAGTGGCGTCTGTGGCAGTCGCAGCCCCGCGACGGCGGACTGCCCCAGATCGGAGATTGGCTGGGCCACCCCACCCACGCTCAGGCCGGTGACCAGCACCGGGGGCGGAGACTGCGGCCGGTCCACAGTGGGGACAACCTGCGAGAGGCCCAACGGCGTGCTGAACCACATGTTTCCCTGCCGGTCCCGAAATGCCAGATCGAGCGCGCCTGGGGCGACGCCATCCGCGGTCGAGTATCGCTGGATGCGGCCCAGGCTTCCCGGTTGTGGTTCGAACCGGTCGATGCCGCGGCCAGTGGCGGCGTAAATGCGTCCCCAGCGGTCTTCGCTCAGGCCGCTCACGTCGGCGCTCGACAACCCTTGCGGGGTACCGCAGACAACCAGATGCGGCCGCTCCGCGGTGGGATCGTCGATCCGAATCAGGCCTCGCGACGTCCCGATCCAAAGCCGTCCCGCCGAATCGACGAACAGCGACGCCGCAACACCAGCGAATTGGTCGCGGTTGTCGAACACGGTGAACCGGCCATGGCGATAGCGCGCCACTCCACCGTGATACAGTCCCACCCAGATGTCGCCCGCGCGGTCCTCGGCGATGACAGTCGGAACCGGCTTCGGCGGCAGACCATCCGCCTCGGAGAAGGCGTGCACGCGCCCTGTGTTCCGCTCCCACAACGCCAGGCCGTCCTGGCTCCCCAGACCAATCGTCCCGATCCAGATGCCGTTGCGCGAGTCCGCGAACACGGTGAAGATTTCGTCGCCAGGGAGGCCGTCACGTTTGGTGTAGACGGCTTTCGGCAGAGCGCCCGCCAACCCTTCCGCGCTGTCCGCGCGCCCAAACCGGCAGAGTCCCTGGCCGGTTGCGATCCACCATTCCCCGGCCTGGTCCTGCGCCGCCACCTGTCCCCGGCCCCATCCGAAATAGGTGATCCGGCTGGGCCATGATGGCCGGATGGGAACAAACTTCCGGCCGTCGAACTTACCCAGATTCATTCCGTCCTTGGTCCGATAGGAGATGCACATTTCGCCCAACCGGCTTTCGAGCAGCGCCGCCACTGCAGGCGCTCCGTCGGTCTCCGTGTAGGTGGTGAACCCGTTGCGGGCCATTTTCATCGCGCCGGAGCCGAAGGTGCCGATCCACAGATTCCCGTCGCGATCTTCGGCCAGCGAGCCCACGGTCCTGGCGCTCAACCCCTGCGCCACTGTGTAACTTTGAAACTCGCGCCCGTCGACAGGTCGCGAAGGAGTCCATTCGGCGAGTCCTTCGACGGTGCCCACCCACAGCTTTCCATCGGCGGTCTCAAGCAGCGATTCGACGCGCGCACCGGGCAGACCGTCCTTCGTCGAGTACACCCTCGTGAGCTTCGACGAGGCGTCAAGATGCGCCAAACCGAGGCGCGTGCCTACCCACAATCCGCCGTTGTGATCTTCCCGCAGAGCCATGATCGAAGTGCTCGGCAGGCCATCCGCTGTGGTGTAGCCCCGCGTGTTTCCGTGCGGATCACGGCGGTAGAGTCCATTCAAGGTGCCGATCCATAACGCTCCGTGCCGGTCGATGGCCAAGGCTGTCACGAAGGGATCGGTCATAGGCACGCCGACGCGTCGAAAGGCGGTATCCCGCGGCCCTAGGTGAAAGATGCCTTGGCCGGTGCGCGTGCCACACCAGATTCCACCTGCTGCGTCCTCTCGCACTTTGGCTGGCCCCAGTTCGCCCTGGCTGCCGCCATCCAGCAGATAACGGCGGAAACGGGAACGGCCGGCGCCCTTCGGGTCGAACCGGACGATTCCGTCGGTGGTCGCGATCCAGTAGTCGCCCGCCCGCGTCTCGAGGAAGTCGGTGACCACATTGCCGGGCAGCCCCTGGTCGGTTTGATAATTCGAAAACTGGTATCCGTCGAAGCGCGAGAGTCCTTCGGCCGTGCAGAACCAGAGAAAATCGTGCGAGTCCTGAACGATACAGAGAATGTGGTCACGGGCCAGACCGTCGGCCGTAGTGTAGGTCCTGATCGGCAGGTGCTTCGCTTGAAGGAGCAAAGCTATTAGGAGCAACTCAGCGAGCTCGATTGGGAAGCGCCTCACTGCCGATCCATTCTAATACGTGCGTCCGAGATCCGTGGCACCCATTCAATCAGCGATCCGCGTAAGCGACCGGGATTGGGATACGAGGTCAGGACAGTGCGACACCCGGGAGTTCATCTTGTGGTCCGCTCGTACTTCGTTAAGAACCGTGCCGAAGAACAGAATGAAAACTGCGTATTCCGATCGCCAAAACGAGGTGCAGGAAACGGAGTGTTCTTTGTTTCCAAGTTGCTGTCGCCTTCCCAAGCTGATCGTCGCGCGACGCTCGAACCGTTGGCCTGAACCCCATAGGCTCTGAATCGCGCCAGTGCCGGCGTTTAGGTACGAGCTTACGGTTGACTAAGTCGATCGAGAAGGCCTGAGGATCGAAATCGTCGCCGATCCCGTAGTGTCCGGAAACTGGATCTGCGGGAATCCGCGATGGTTCCGCCATTGCCCCGCACTCGCGATAATGGGCATGAAGGCCCAGCGAGTTTTCGGCCCATTCCGGTTTCTGTTGATCGCGGTTTTCCGGGTGGATTAATCAACGCCAACTGTAGGTCATTGATTACCTTCGCGGATTACCTTCGCGAGCAGCTCGGCGATCGGCGACTGCACCTCGATGACAATCAGCCGCCGGAGCTTAGCCGTTAAGGCCAAGGTGTTGGGCCCGGAGGGTTCTGGCCCAGATCGCCACCATTGTCACCCCAGAGACATGGTTGGCTTGGCATCGGAAACTGATCCCACAAAAGTGCGATGGAACGGCCGACCGTATTTCGGGGCGACCCCGCATCGGCGGAGAGATCGCGGTCCCGAATACCCTCCATTTACCCTCCATTAATACGTCCGCGGAAACCGTTTATCGTTTTGTTAGCGTTTTTCATGCCCTGAATCAACGCCATGCGCATCCATGTTATTCAAAACAAACCATGGCCCAGTTTCCCAAGCGGGACGTCGCGGGTTCGAGCCCCGTCTCCCGCTCCATCTTTTCAATAAGTTATGGCGAAGAGGCAGCTGCTGCGCTAGGCCTTCACGCAGTGATCGCAGTAAAGGCCTCACTGTCAACTTCTGAGAATTCAAGCTTTCCTTTGGCTGACGTCCAGCCCCGGACTTTGGCATTCGCATCGGACATTAACGGTCGACATTGGCACGCTGACCAACTCTCCGGCACGTCGTTCAGGCCGTCGTCAAAGACGATATCCCTGCAAGTAGCGGAGCCACTGGCCTTGTGGGGTTTCGCGAAGCCGGGCGGCGGCGCGCTCGGGATCTCACGTCCCAACGGCGCCGCAAAACCATGTCGTCGTGGAGAACGTGACGCCAGGAGTAGCGTCATTCAATCTGTCGTTTAGGCATTCTGCGATCTCGCCGAACTTATGCCAGTCTTCGATGTCTTCCGCCGAACGCAAGCGCGGCCCTATCGTGGGCGCGCTTGCACGCCGGACACGCCGGTAGATCCTTGGTTAACAGATGGTACTCGTCGCGCGCTGCCGAAATGGGCTGCCCGCAAAAGGTCAACACGTTCAGCGGGCGAATCCTGTGGCGCGTGTTAGTTCGTGTGTGCAAGGCCACACGGTGCCACTCCTCCCTGTCCGGTTGTAAGCGTTGCGACGTGAACCCACGACCAGCCTATCCTTCTACCAGGCTGTCTGATGTTCAAAGGTGCACACGAGGACAAAATCGGCTTGCCGGAGGATTGACTTGCCTAGGATGTTCCTTGGTCAGTCGTGCAGGACGACATTCAGCAAGGAACTGTGAACTTTCAGGCCGCCGTAGTCAACGAAGCCCAACTTGCGGAATCGGTTCATGAAGTAGCTTACCCTGGACCGGGTCGTGCCGATGATCCCCGCCAGCGTTTCCTGGCTGATCTTTGGAATGACTTCTTGGGGTGTCATTATAGCTTGCGGGTTGCGGGGTTGTTCTGGCAACATCCAACTGAATGACCTCCGAGCGCCCAGTTCTGTTTTGTCTGTTGTTGCTGAGCATCGTAAGAGGCGCTGCCGCACAGACTGGCCGAGACGCAGCGCCTCCGAAACCCCCGCTCGGCCTGCCGTCGGTGATCTGGCCCGCGGATAACCCTTATTCCGCGGCCCGCGTGGAACTCGGGCGCAACCTGTTCTTCGATCCCCGCCTGTCGTGGAACGGGAGAGTCTCCTGCGCGACGTGCCATCCGCCAGAGCACGCTTTTGCCGGCGGCGAGCCTCCTCCGCTCGGCGTCGCTGGCACACCATTGCGCAGGCGCGCGCCAACGCTGATCAACCGGGCCTACGGGCGAAGCCAGTTCGTGGACGGCCGCGCGCCAACGCTCGAAGCGCAGATCACCGGCCCGATCACAGCCGCGGACGAAATGGGTACGACGCCACTGGCCGCGGCGGGCGCCGTATCGAATATCGCGGGCTATGTGCGGCTATTCGAGGAAGCATTCGGAGACCGGCAGGTTACTTTCGATCGCATCGCGAAAGCGGTCGCGTCGTTTGAGCGTACGATTGTATCAGGCAACTCCCCCTATGACCACTTCTTGAATGGGGACAAACACGCACTGAGTCCCGGTGCGAGACGTGGCCTGGAGATCTTCGAGCGCTCCGGAGAATGTTCGGAGTGCCACAGCGGCTACAACTTCACCGATGAGAAGTTCGCGAGCCTGGGCATCGGCCCGGACGGGCAGCCGCCCGATCCCGGCCTGGCCGGAATCACCGGGAAACGGCGCGACGCGGGGAAGTTCAAGGTGCCCACGCTGCGCGAAGTGGTCCACACCGGACCTTACATGCACGACGGCCGCTTTCGGACACTGGACGACGTGCTCGAATTCTATAGGAAAGGCGGCAAGCCGGGGCTGCACCTCGATTCCCGCATCGCCCCATTCTTTCTTGATTCGCCGGCCAAGGCGGACCTGATGGAGTTTCTGCAATCGCTCAGCGGCGAGGGCTGGCAGCAGATCAAAGCGCCAGAGAGGCTGCCTCAATGAACCGCCGCCTGTCGCCTATCTCTTCCCGAGTTTCAGCCGCCGCCCGAGGATCATCTTCACCAGCAGATGATCGGTCCCTCCCGTCAATCCGATACCGGGCGCGAAATTGAATTCCCAGTTGGGACCGAAATTCAGGTCGATGGCCGGCATGATGGCCTGCTGCTGGTTGCCCACCGGATCGAAGCCGGTGATGGAACCGAGCGCCCCGTAGTATTCAAGCCCCACGGTGACTCTTTTGGTGACGTCGTAACTCACTTTGGCGTTTGGCGCGAAAGTGACTCCCTTGCTCACCTCCAGCCCGTGGAAAGATCGGTCGAGCGCGGGGTTGAGGCTCAGGTACCAGCGGCCCAATTGTTTGTCGACGATGGGCCGAATCTCCCAGGTCCAGGTGTCGGTGGAGTATACACGGCGCTGATAGCCGATTTCCGTGGAAAGACTCACATCCACGGGCCAATGCCAGGCTTGCGGGATCCTCACGCGCGGGCGAATATGATCGCCGACCCATTGGTAACCTTCGCCAGACCGGTAGCTCATGAAGATGTAGAAACCGGTTTCAAACCACGACGTGAAGCCTTGCGTGATCTCGATCGTTTCGTGCAAAGCATGCTCATCCGGGCGTACTCCGTCTATCGTGTCCTTCGACCCTTCGAATGTGAAGTTGGAGTGCAGTTCCACCATGGTGCGGTCGGGTGCAACCAGTTCGGAGCCGTACACTTGTACCTCATAGTTGCCCTGCGCCCGAACCACTGCGGCAGTTGGCAGGAACAGTAGCAGCACCAGTAGGGTTTGGATTCGCCTTGGAAGACCCAGCAGCGTCGCAATTCCCGATCTCACTTCCCCAAACGGAGCGCCGGGCAACGTCCCCACGGTCGCCGCGCCGGGAGTTCCGCCTCGCCGTATCTTCAGGCCGGAACTCTGCAATTGCTCCCCTGTGGACACCATAGAACCAAGCTATTTCACGCCAGCGTTGTGATCAAGTGGCCGCCCTCCCCGGTCGGCAACACCGCGGAGGGTGATTGAGCAAGCCACGCATCCTTGGCGCTGGCGGATCCGTCGCAAGCGAGCGCGCCGACCGCCGACTGCTGATCCTTAGAAGATAACATCCAGGTCGGCGGTGAATCGCCGGCCGCGTTGCCCGAAGAAGAGGCCATATGCCGGATCGGCGATATTCCCGTGGAAGGCCTCCGGATTGAAGTGATTGGTCATGTTGAAGACGGTGATGGAAGGACGGATTGTGTATTTCGGACTTAGTTTGATGTCCTTGGAGAAGCGTGAATCGAGCGAAACGAAACGGGGGAATCGATTGGCATAGGGCAAGCCAACGTAGTTCTGATACGCGTCCGTCACTGCGTACGGGAATCCGCTCCGATACTCGAACACCGGGGCGATCCGGAAGCCCAGCGGAAGCTGGATCAATCCCCAGGCCAGGAAGCGATTCGGCAAGTCCGTGGGCAGGTTGCCGGATTGGTTGTTGTGGATGATGGGAACGGGAAAGCTGCCCAGGTAGCCAGCGAAGTCATTCAAGTCGCCGCGCGCGCCACTGCGGACGTATGAGAGGAATAGCTCGCGCCGGTCGTTCAGTCGTACCCGCGTGGTAATCTCGAACTGCCGGTAAAGGGACTTTCCGGTGCCGGAAAGCAGGTAGGAGCCGGTATTGGTCGCGGGATTGGGCGCCACGGTATCCATGACCACCAGTCCCGACGATGCGCTCTGCATATAGCCGATGCGGAGCTTCAGATACTGTGTAAAGGGCTGTTCGATCTGAACGCTTCCGCTCGCGCTGCGCGGCGAAAAGTTGCCTGCAGCCGGTTCCTGGAAGACGAACGGGTAGCTCGTGCCCACCGTGCCCAGTCCGTTTTGATAGAGAAACGGCCCGGCCGAGATTTGGCCGTTGGAGTCGAACATGGTAATTGCCCGAGCGGGGTATTGGTTGAATGCGTAAACGTTTAAGGGAACCCGGTCGTAGAACAATCCGAATCCGGCGCGAAGCATCGTACCAGCGCCAGGGAGGATATTCCAGGCAACTCCCACACGTGGCGCCACTCGAAAACTCTCCGACACCTCTTGCGACTCCGAGCGGACGCCCAAATCCATAGCCAGGTGCGGCGTCACATTCCAGTGATCCTGTCCGAAGAAGGCATACTCGGTATCCGCGCGGCGAAATGGCTGCCCGCCGCCGAAGGTGATGCTTTCGATCAACTGATTTGTCGAATTCAGAATGTCGATCGGATGTTCGGTAACTTGGCCGTTATCCGTATTCTCGGCAATATAGGAACCAACCTTGAAGTTGTGCGTGCCCAGCCAGCGGAAGGCTTTGAACGTGAAGACCGGCGTCCAACCGAGACGTGAAGCCGTGCGGCTCTGTTGCGCGTCGTAATTCCCAGTGTTGCCGGCGGGCGTCATGATTAGATCTTGCGTTCCTTGGCCCCACACCCGAGCGTCGAAGCGGGTCGCTGAAAACGTGTTCTCGAGGAAAGAGGAGCCGATGGTGAGACGGTCCGCGAGAGTCGCGGTGTAGTTACGTGTGCTGGCATCGGGCGTGACCGGCTCCGGATTGAAAGCGTTCATGTTCACGAAGTCCAGGCGCTGGGGAGCGACGTGAACAGTGGCGGTCACCAGTTGTCTGCTGGACGCGATCCAGTCGAATTGCGCGAACGAATTGAATCCCTCGGTCTTTTTCTGGTTATAAGGAAAGGGTTGCTCGAAAACTTCCGTCTTGCGCATCTCGAATTCGAGTCCTTCCGAGAAGTACAGCTTGTTCGCGATCAAAGGACCTTCGACGTTCACGCGCGGCGTTGCATCTTTGAGTCCCCGCATGTGGTAACTGCGAATGCGGAAGTCCGGGAACGGATCGTTCAATTCCCATTTCCACTTCTCGCCGCCACGGCGGGTTTCCACCGAGACCAGGCCGGCGCCGAATCGTCCGTACTCCGCCAGAAATGGCGTCTGATAGAAGTTGAGCGTTTCCACGCTGTCGATCGGCACTGTCAGCCCGAATTGTCCCGTGGCGGGATCGGTCACATCGGCCGAGTTCACGATCAGCGCGCTGCGATGCTCGCCGGCCGCCGAAAGGATGAGACCGCCCCCCTGATCGCGAACCACCCCCGGTAACATCGGCAGAGCGTCCGCGGCAGTAGCAGGCCTGCCCGGAAGCTCCGTGACGGTGTGAACGTGCAGGTCGCTCGGCGCCGAACCGCCTTGATCCAGGGGCGTGGCCGTGTCTTTGACGTCCACGCTATCGTGACGAGCCAGCAGAGGGGTCAGCGTCAGCTCGATTGATGCGGGAGCCGACTGCGATAGGTCCACCTCGCTCTTCCGGGCCGCTTCGAAGCCATCCTTGATGGCGGCGATTTCATAGCGGCCCGGTTTCAGTGTCGTGAATCTGACTTGCCCACTCTGGTCGGTCACGGCCGACGCAACGGCGGCCGCGCCGATCTTCAACTCGACTCGCGCACCGGAAACAGGCTGAGTCGCTGTGTCGAATACCGACACCGCCAGGACCTGTTCCTCTGGCGGCGCGGCAGCGTGTGCCGCGAGCCGAGACACAAGCAGCGCTGCGCACGCCAATCCCCGTAAGCGCATCAGCTTGCCCCTTTTGAGTGCAATTACAATGCTCTACGCACCGCGCGTAACCGGGGTTACGACAAAACGCATGCCGAGAGGAAAGATTCAGTCTCGCGGCCTGATCCGACGGAGGCGACGCCTGCCAATTACTGCGGACGCCAGGTCATCTCCACGCGTACCGTTATGTCGTTCTTGATCGGCACCGTCAGCAGCGACGGTGGATCGATCTTGAAATCGGTTAGCGTCGCCGGGACCGTTCCCGCGATCCGGACGTCGTTGCCATGAACTTCGCGTTGGAACGGCACCTGTTTATAGTGGGCAGTCTGGCCGCCAAACTGAATCTCCAGGTCGCAACGGATCGTTGCGGAGTTGAGTTCCGTTTCGGGCAACGCGACGCGCACGGTGACCAAGGGGAACTGTGCGCCCCGCGTCGCTTGCAGCATGTGAAGATCGCGATTGCTGTCGCCCGAGTCAAACGACTTGACGGGGGCGGCGATGAGGAAATCGCATTGTCCGGCGTGACAAACACCCTTGCCGCGCGCCTGGTGGCTGACACCCACGCTCTCGTGCAGCGGGTGAGACACACGGTAGCTGAGCGTCGATTGCCCCAGAACCCATTGGCTGTCCGCTCCGAAAAGCATGGCGGGCGCCAGCAGCCAAAAGGCCGCCAGAATTCGCTGATTCATGAGATTCACCCTAGAATTTGAACACCACCGACAGCATAGCGGCCCCATACGAAATGGCCGTCACGGTCGCCACCGCCCCATGCGCACTGGCGATGCCATGCACCTTTTGCCCGCTGCTTCGTTGCTCATAGGCCAGCGCCCCGAGAATGGGGGTCAGGATCATCCCCGGCCCATGAATGAACGCCAGTGCCTTGTGCACGCGGATGGGACCGCGGGTTTTGGTACCGGCGATCTTGGGCGCAAAGATGGCAAAGGAAGCGGTCGTGATATACAGGCCCGCCGTCGCCCCGCCCACGGCGGCATGTAACTCGCGCCCGGATGACGTGCTGTTTCTGCCGGCTGCGCCGTTGGAGAGGACGAGTGTGGCGACCAAGGCACCGGCCGTGACCAGACCCAGCCGCTGGTGGATCTTGAGCATGTGCGACCGTCTGTCCAGCCGCATCTGTTCCGCGGCGTTTCCCGCGGTTTGATCCGTGGGGAATCCCAGGTCATTCAGCGAGGGCTCTGCCGGCTTCTCCGGGGACTTTGTAGCTGGCTGCTGGCTATTCTGAGCGACGGCATCCAGCTTCCCATCCAGAACCGATGTTGCCGATGCCGCAACTGTTGCAGATGCAATCCCCACCGTCACAAAGCCGGAAGCCTCGAACATTAAGCGGTAGTAGCCCGGCGGCAGCGTGAGCCGGTAGACACCGTCCGCCCCCGTGGTCGCAGTCTGAGCCTGTCCGGCGTCCGCACTCACCGCCGTGATTTTGGCGCCAGCGACCGCGGCGCCGGATGCATCGACAACCTTGCCCGTCAAGGTTCCCGTTGCAGCCGTCTGAGCTGCTAGAAACGGAGCCAAGGTCGCGAACAGACAGAACAAAACCAAGCGCCGAACTCGACCAATCTGATTGCCGAAATTATCCCCGATCATCCTCACCTCTCCACTTTGCGTTCAGCCAGGATATCCGTCGACAAAATCCCGGCCGCTCTCGATTGTAACTTCTGTTCGAAACGCAGCGATTGCAGTTCGCACTCCGAGGCCCAGTCCGGTTCGGCCTCTCAAGGCAATTCGACACACAATCCAGTTTGATCCGCTTTTGGAGTGCCGAAGTCTTCGACAGTGGTCTTTGGCGGTCCGTCGAGTGCCAATTGGGCCGTGTCGGGGAAATCCAAAACCGGCAAAGGCTTAGCCCCTTGTTTTGGAATGACCACCATGAATAAGCGGTGAATTATTCAACAGCTATCGTCCACACTAATGGGTGTAATCACGCACAACTGAGGGGTGATGGGCATGGTCACCCAACGATTCAATCCTGAGCCTAGGCTCCTGGCCCTGGGAAATGCCCGTATTTGTTAGGAAATCAGTTTCGGCCATAGGCCTGCTTTAGGTGGCCCAGCGGATGTTGACGACCCAGGCATTCGGCCTTCGGTTTTAGGCCTCGATGCAACGGGCGGCTGTTTAGGAGGCGATTTTGGGTTCCATTTCGAAAGCTCTGCCGGTGCTCCCGATCTTGGCGCTTTCATTTCTCCTAGTGCCTCAGCGGGGGACGGCGATCCCGGCATTTTCGCGGCAATACCAAACATCCTGCATGACCTGCCACATAGACTTTCCGAAGCTGAACGATTTCGGGAAGGCCTTCAAGGACGCGGGATTCAAGTTCCCGAAAGACGACGAGGATATGCTCAAGGTCGCGCCGGTGATGCTGGGCGCAGAGGCGCTGAAGCAGAACTTTCCAAAGTCCGTGTGGCCGGGGTCGATTCCGGGAATGCCTCCCATCGGACTGCGCTTCAACACGTTTTTCCAGGCAACCGGCGCCAACAGAAACCAGTTCGCCGTGCTCACTCCAGTCGGAAACCTGCCACAGATCATTCCGGGAACGGATTTTGCCAGCGGATTCTTCAGCATCTTCACGGCCGGTAACTTTGGCAGCGGGATCGCGTTCTGGGTCGACGACGACATCAGCGTCGGCGGAGATAACAGTGCCGGCAGTCTGGGCGACGGGTACCTGAAATTCGTGGACGCCGGCCGTTTTCTGAAGCTTCCGAAAGACTCCCTCAGCGTGCGCGTGGGACAGTTCGAGTTGGACCTGCCCTTCACTCAGGCGCGCAGCTACAACCTGAGCCCGTACGACATTTATTCGCAGGCCAACATTGGCGCGATGAACTCCATGGTCGCCTTACAGCAAAATGTCAACAACCAGTTCACGTTTGCCAACGCGGCCAAGGGAATTGAGCTGAGCGGAGGGCACCAATACGGCGGATATCACTACTCCGTGGCGATGGTCGATCAGAATACGACCAACGTCGATCAACCCGCGAATACAAGTCCCTACGTGCCCTCTGCGACCGGGGGCGCCAACGGAGGTGTCGGATTCGGCTCCGACTCCAGTTTCAAGAATTATTACGGGCGCTTCTCGTACCGCTTCAATCTGGAACGCGACTCGGAGAGCCGGCACTCGATTCAGGCCGCTGGCACCACCGGCCCGCACGACCATTCTTTCATCAGCGTCGGTTCGTTTTACCTGTACGGGAAATCGCTCCAGCAATTCGCCGGCGTCACTCTCCAGGGCAATAACACCACTCTGCAAGTGCAGGAACCCTACTACCGGGCCGGCGGCGATTTGAACTTCAACTTCCGCAAACTCAATGTCTACGGGCTCTACATGTACGGCCGGGATAATAATTTGCTGCCGATAGACGCATCCGGGTCGCTGATTGTCCTACCTCTAACGTCGGCTTCGCCCCTCCCCATCGGCTTCGTCCAGAGCGTGCCTGCGAAACTCGACGGCGGCTTCGCGCAGGCCGATTACATGGTCTTTCCCTGGCTCATGGCGATTGGCCGCTGGGACAGTGTTCATTCGAGCGCCGATCGCATCAACGGCCTCGCGCTCGCTACAGGCACTGCGTACTTCGGGCCGCTCGATTCCACGCGCAACCGCTATACCCCAGGCTTGCAATTCCTGATTCACCCGAACATCAAGTTCTCGTTTGAATATCAGTTCCGGCCGCAACAGTCCGTCGTGATTCAAACTAATCCCACCACCGGAGTGCTGACGGCCGTCAATCCGTTCCGGGTCAACACGGCTCTGTTCGGCTTGGAATTCGTCTACTAGATCCTCTGAAGGACTCAACATGCACACCCAACCAACGACATCGAGACTCTTGAACCTGATAGTCCTACTGCCGATCGTCACCCTGGTAGCTCAGGGCGGCGACATCACTGGCAAGGTCAGCGGCGGCAAGGGCATTTCCGTTGTATACCTGGAAGCCGTTCCCGGCAAGACGTTCCCGCCTCCGGCGAAACCATTCGAGATGGACCAGAAGTCACTCCTGTTTCAGCCGCACCTCCTAGTGGCGCCAGTAGGAGCCACCGTCGAGTTCCTCAATAGCGATAAAGTGGCTCACAACATTTTCTGGCCCGCTATCAACGGGAACAAGAAACTGGGCCACAACCTGGGAACCTGGCCAACCGGGGAAAAGCGCGCTTTCAAGTTCGACATTCCCGGCATCGTTCCGCTGTTATGCAACGTCCATCCGGAGATGTCGGGCTTCGTCATAGTTACTCCAACGCCGTTTTACGCGGAGAGCGACGCTTCCGGGAGCTACAAGATCGCCGATGTCCCGAATGGCAGTTACTCTGTTTCGGCGTGGCGCGAAGGCATGAAGGTCCAGACCAAGCCGGTTACCGTGGCCGGCGACGCGACGCTGGATTTCGCACTCTCCAAGTAAGGGTGGCGGAAGCGCAAACCAGACCATCGTGCTGAATCGATTCCAGGACAAGAAAGTCGACCGGGAGTGGTTGGACACCAATTTCCCGTGCATGATGGCTTGCCCGGCGGGCACTAACGCGGGCCGCTATGTGTCCCTCATCGCCGAAGGCCGCTTTGAGGAAGCCTACCGTTACGCGCGCGATCCCAATCCGATGGCCAGCATCTGCGGCCGCGTCTGCGCCCATCCGTGCGAGACCGCCTGCCGCCGTGGCGAGATCGACAAGCCGATCCAGATCCGCGCGCTCAAACGCTTTCTGACCGAGGGATACGGTCCGGAGTCGCGGCACCCACTCGAAATCCGGCGTGCGCCGGTAGCCAAACTGCCGCATCGTGTCGCCATCGTGGGCAGCGGACCGGTGGGGCTTTCAGCGGCGCACGATCTGGCGCTGATGGGTTACTCGGTGACCATCTTCGAAGCTGCTTCGGTGGCGGGCGGAATGCTCAGCCTGGGAATTCCCGAATACCGCCTGCCGCGCAGCGTGGTGGAAGCCCAGATCCGGGAGATTCTCGAGACGGGCGACGTCACTCTAAGAGTAAATCAAGCCGCCGGGCGCGATTTCACCGTCCGGCAACTGCGCGAACAGGGATTTGATGCAGTAGTGCTCGCCGTCGGCGCGCACCGCAGCCGGGACCTCTCCATTCCCGGAGTGGATTTGGATGGCGTCCACAGGGGCATCGACTTCCTGCTGAATGCGAACCTGGGCTATCGCTTCACCATCGGCAAGCGCGTAGTGGTGATCGGCGGCGGCAATGTCGCGATGGATGTGGCGCGCTCCGCGGCGCGGGAAGTTCTCAAGCAGCATCGCCCCGATGAGGCCGTGCCCAATGAACAGAACATCAGCGCCGTGGCCACTCACGAAATGATGGACATCTCTCTGTCCGCACTGCGCCTGGGCGCGCGGGAGGTGAGCATTGTCTGCATTGAGCGGCGCGAACAGATGCCGGCCGCCTTGGAAGAGATCGAAGAAGCCGAGGTGGAAGGCATCCTCATGCGGGATGGGCGCGGCCCCAAGCGCGTGATCGGCCGGGACGGTAAAGTGACCGGCCTGGAGACGGTGCGAACCCTCTCCGTGTTCGATTCGACCGGCAGATTCAATCCCAGTTTTGAGGAGAACAGCGAATCCATCATTGAATGCGACACCGTCATCCTTGCGATCGGACAGGCGCCGCGGCTCGACTTTCTTTCCGCCGAGGATGGCGTGGAGATCTCGGGGCGGGGATTGATCGTAGCCGACCGAAACACGCTGATGACCACCGCGCCCGGCGTGTTTGCCGGCGGGGACTGTGTGTTTGGCCCGCGGCTCATCATCGACAGCGTCGGCGACGGCAAGCGGATCGCCTTGGGTGTCGATCGTTACCTGACCGGGCGTGAGCGCCCCGCGACGGAGATCGAAGTGGAAGTCTTCGATCATCACCGCATGGCGAGCGACTATATGAACCTCGGCCGCCAGCCCGTGCCGATGCTCCCTCTTGATCGCCGCACCGGTGTGACCGAAGTCGAGATCGGCTTCGACGAAGCTTCCGCTATGCGGGAGGCGCGCCGTTGCCTGCGCTGTTGGATCAACACCGTTTTCGAGGGGAATGAGCCGGACGGTTCCCAGTGCGTCCTGTGCGGCGGATGTGTCGACGTCTGCCCGGAAAACTGTATTCAGCTCGTGCCGCTGGAATCAATCGAATTCACGCCTGAGGTGCTGGAAGAGATTCAGGCCAACTCGGCAAGCTTGCGCGTGGAACTCGACGACGTGGCGGCCGAAGAGCTGGGAACCATCACTGGTTCGGCAATGTTGAAGGATGAAACCCGCTGCATCCGCTGCGGTCTGTGTGCCGAGCGCTGTCCGGTGAGCGTGATCACCATGGAGGCCTATTCGATGCGAGGAGCACAATGAGCCCGGACGCCAGGAAACCTGAGGGTGCTGAAGCCGATACCGCGGTCAGCCGGCGTCACGCATTCATCAAGCTCGGAGTCGGTTCCATTTGTGCGGCATGCGCGGGGGCGGCTGTGTTTGGCTACGAGTTCCTGGCGCCGAATGTGCTTTACGAGCCTTCGCCGGTGGTCAACGCCGGAAAGCCGGATGGCTATCCGGCGGGGTCGGTGACACAGGATCAACAGGCGGGCATTTACATCGTGCACGGCTCGGAAGGCATCTACGCGATGTCCGCCGTCTGCACGCATCTGGGCTGCCTGACCGCCTGGAAACCGGAATTGGGTATTGTCGCGTGCCCTTGCCACGGCAGCAAGTTCACCCGCGACGGCGTCAAGATCGAGGGCCCGGCGCCGCGCCCCTTGGCCTGGCTGCGGGCGTGGATCAACGAGGATGGGGATCTTTTGATCGATCGCTCCGAACCCCTCGCTCAGAAGCAGTTCGTGAGGACCTGACGTGGCCAATTCACTCGCCGAACAACTCGCAAGCCTGCGCGACACTCGCGTCTGGCGCTCCATCTTCCGAAGCGGCTTCGGGCCGACGAATCTGCACCGGGCGCTGGCCGTCCAGCAGAACGTGTTCCTGCATCTGTCCTCGGTCAAGATCCGGAAACGGTCGCTCGACTTCCGCGTCACCTGGTTCCTCGGCACGCTGAGTCTGGGGACTTTTCTGATCCTGGTGCTGACGGGCATTCCCTTGATGCTCTATTACCATCCGTCGGTGCCGCAGGCTTACGCCGACATGAAGGACCTGCGGTTTGCGGTCTCGGCCGGAGTGTTTCTCCGCAACCTGCACCGCTGGTCCGCGCACGCAATGGTGCTGCTGGTTTTCGCGCACATGTTCAAGGTGTTCTACCGCGGCGCCTACCGACCGCCGCGCGAGTTCAACTGGGTGATCGGCGTGGTTCTGCTGATGCTCACGTTGTTCCTCAGCTATACCGGCTACCTGTTGCCGTGGGATCAACTGGCGTTCTGGGCCATCACCGTTGGCTCGAACCTGATCTCGGCGGTGCCTGTGTTCGGGACCAAGATCCGCTTCCTGGTTTTGGGCGGTCACACGGTGAATGCCAATGCCTTGCTGCGATTCTATGTGCTGCACTGCGTCGTTCTGCCGCTGGCCGCCACCGTCTTCGCGGCGATTCATTTCTGGCGGATTCGCAAAGACGGCGGCATCTATTCAGGGGAGAGCAAGAAGCCATGAGCGAGCCCAAGGACTTCGTCGCGGCGATGGATTCGAACAGCCGCAAAACCCCGGTGCGCGTCGCATTCGTCACGCGGCGTACTTCTCCGCACGTGAAGGCACACGACGACGACACCGTGATGACCTTTCCGGAAGGCCTGTTTCGGGCGGCGGTTGCGATAGAGGTGTTAGCGCTGATTCTGGTGGCGATCGCGCTGCTGTGGGACGCTCCGCTCGAAGGGTTGGCCGATCCGACCGAGACACCCAATCCGGCCAAGGCGCCCTGGTACTTCCTCGGCCTGCAAGAGCTGCTGCATTACTTTCCCCCGGTGGTCGCCGGCGTGTTGATTCCGACGCTGGTGATTCTCGGGCTGATTGTCATCCCGTACTTCAAAATCAACATCGAGGCCGAAGGGCTGTGGACCCGCCACCGGACGGAACGGCTTCGGATCCTTGCCGTGGTCACTGCCGTCTTTGCCGTGTTCCTGGCCGTCTTTCACGTTTATGCCGTGCTCATTCCAACGCTGCTCATAGCCGCATTGATGTACTTCTCCGCTCGCGGTACGCCATCGTCGGGCCGCTTTCAGGTTTGGCTGGCGTCGAAGCCGCTTTCCTTCTGGATCATGTCATGGTTTCTGGTGCAAGCCGCCATCCTCACCCTGATCGGGACGTTCTTCCGCGGCCCCGGTTGGTCCTTCGTGATGCCATGGAGCGGCCAGATATGAGCGGTGAGAGATGAGCCTCTCTAAGAGAGTCCGTTCAGCCCGGCAATATCTGTTCGGCGACTCCGCGAGCGTTTTCGGCACGCTCAGCGCGGTGCTCCTGATCGTGCTCGCGATCGTCCCGGCGAAGGATTATTTCCGGGAATGGCTGGGATATCAGAAACAATATCTGCGATTGATCCACGGGCGCGGCGACGCCACTTCACTCAGCCGCCGCTTTCAGGGGGGACTGCAGCAAGTCTGGTTGCCGGAGTTGGGCGTGGTGGACCGCTGCACCACATGCCATACGGCCCTCAAGGAAGCCAGCCTGGCCGACGTCAAGACGCAGCCATTTCGGCCGCATCCGGCGATCCCCCACAAGCTGACGGAATTTGGTTGCGTGATATGCCATCGCGGACAAGGCGCCGCCACGACGGTTGAAGAGGCGCATAGCAGCACCAAGTCATGGGAAGAGCCGATCCTGCCGGCGCGGTTTCTGGAGGCCTCCTGCGGACAGTGTCATCTCGACCGGCTGATGGGCACGCCGCGGCTGAACCAGGGGCGCGATGCGCTTGCCCAATATGGCTGCGTGCGTTGCCACACCATCAAGAGCCCGGATGGCGTCGCCATGAATGGAACCGATGCTCCGCCGCCCCTGCAACACATTGCCGATAAGACGACCCGCGAATGGATTGCCGCCTGGCTCAAGAATCCCCAGGCTTATGCCGGTTCGGCCACCATGCCGAACTTCCAGTTGGCGGACGATGAGACTCGCGACATCTCCGCGTTCCTGATCGCGCAGAGCGCGACGTATCGGACCAATTCAGCACCCGAGCCGGCGCCGAGCCAGGATGCCACCGCGATACAGGAAGGCACCAGCCTCTACGGCGAAAGCTTCTGCTCCTCTTGTCACGCGATGCAGAATGCCGCTGGAATGCTGGTCGGCGGCAATCTCGGCCCGGAGCTTACGCGCGCCGGTTCGAAGGTGAAGATCGACTGGCT
>Ga0181529_10001709_pt1 | contig 27740 bp, 30 predicted proteins | sample PEATcosm2014_Bin_36_FD_119763 | JGI IMG/M metagenome (GOLD analysis project Ga0181529, IMG submission 119763) | Peatland microbial communities from MTU Mesocosm Facility, Houghton, MI, USA - PEATcosm2014_Bin10_30_metaG | ecosystem: Environmental > Terrestrial > Soil > Wetlands > Peat | place... | reverse complement strand
AGCGAGCAGATCGGCTTCACCATCATGTCGCTCACCGTCTCGCTGATCGCCGTGCTGATTCCGCTGCTCTTCATGAGCGATGTGGTAGGCCGGCTCTTCCGCGAGTTCGCCATCACTCTGGCCGTCACCATTCTGGTCTCCGCCTTCGTCTCGCTGACCCTGACGCCGATGATGTGCTCGCGCATCCTCCAGGACAAAAAGACCGCCCGGCAGACGCGCTTCTACTACTGGTCCGAGCACGTCTTCAACTCCATCATCTCCGCCTACGGCCGTATGCTGACCGTGGTTCTGCGCTACCGCTTCATCACTTTGCTGGTCACCATCGGCACGCTGGTGGCCACGCTGCTGCTGTATGCGGTGGTTCCCAAAGGCTTCTTTCCGGTGCAGGATACGGGCGTCATCCTGGGCATCAGCGAGGCGCCGCAGACGGTCAGCTTTACCTCGATGGCCGAGCGCCAGCAGAAACTTGTCGACCTTCTGCTGACTGATCCGGCAGTTGATAATGTTTCTTCGTTTATTGGCGTCGATGGAACCAATACCACGCTGAACTCAGGCCGCATTCAGATCACCCTCAAGCCGCTCGAGGAGCGCAAGCTGACCGCCTCGGAAGTGATCCAGCGCTTGCAACCCAAGCTGACCGGCGTCGAAGGCATTCAGCTCTTCCTCCAGCCCTTGCAAGACCTGACCGTGGAAGACCGCGTCAGCCGCACCGAGTTCCAGTACTCGCTCGAAGATCCCAATCCGGTGGAACTGGCTTACTACACCAAGCTGATGGTCAAAGAGCTGAGCAAAGAAAAAGTTGTCACCGACGTGGCCAGCGACTTGCAGGATCAGGGCCTGGGCGCGCAATTGGTCATCGATCGCGACACTGCGGCGCGCCTCGGCATCGCCATGGCTGACATCGACAACACGCTCTATGACGCCTTCGGCCAGCGCCAGGTTTCGACGATCTTCACTCAGCTCAATCAGTACCACGTGGTGATGGAGGTCGGCAAAAACTTCCAGACCGATCCCTCCACGCTGAACAATCTCTTCGTCAAATCAGCCAACGGCACGCAGGTTCCGCTCAGCCAGCTCGCCCATTGGGAGCAGACGACGCACGCGCAACTGGCGATCGGCCACCAGGGCCAATTCCCCTCTACGGTGGTCAGCTTCAATCTGGCGCCCGGCAAGGCGCTGGGCGACGCCGTCACCGCCGTCAGCGCCATCGAAAAGCGCATCCAAATGCCGCAGGCCATCAACGCCAGCTTTCAAGGCACAGCCGCCGCCTTCCAAAGCTCATTATCGAACGAGAAATGGCTGATCCTGGCCGCGCTCATCACCGTCTACATTGTGCTGGGCGTGCTCTATGAGAGCTACATTCACCCCATCACCATCATCTCGTCGCTGCCTTCAGCCGGCGTGGGCGCGCTGCTGGCGCTGCTGATTACCCGTGTCGAGTTCAGCGTGATTGCGCTGATCGGCATCATCCTGCTCATCGGCATTGTGCAGAAGAACGCCATCATGATGATCGACTTCGCCCTGCAAGCCGAGCGCAACGAAGGCAAATCGCCCGAAGCCGCCATCTTCCAGGCCTGCCAGTTGCGCTTCCGGCCCATTCTGATGACCACCATGGCCGCCATGCTGGGCGGATTGCCGCTCTGGCTGGGCGGCGGCGTGGGCGCCGAATTGCGCCAGCCGCTCGGCATCACCATCGTCGGCGGGCTGATCATGTCGCAGGCGCTCACGCTCTTCACTGTGCCGGTCATCTACCTCTATTTCGACAAGCTCGCGCAGTATTTGAAACCGAAAGAGCTTGAAAGCAGGGAACAAGGAACAGGGATCAGGGATCAGGGAACAGGGATCAGGGATCAGGGAACAGGGAACAGGGATCAGAAAACTATTGATAGCTATTAGCTTTCAGCTATCAGCTATCAGCTAAAACTGGGTGCCCCCGGTCTCGATTTTGAGACCGGGGATGCCAAGAACCTCAACCGGAAGTAAAGACAGCCATCAGCTAACAGCTGAAAGCTGAAAGCTAAGGTCCATGCACCTCTCCGCACCATTCATTCAGCGGCCGGTAGCCACATCGCTGCTCTCGCTGGCTCTTCTCATGGCCGGCTCGGTGGCGTACTCGATCCTGCCCGTGGCCTCGCTGCCCAATGTTGATCTGCCGGTCATCGGCGTCAGCGCGGGCATGCCCGGCGCCAGCCCGGAGACGATGGCGTCGTCCGTCGCTACGCCGCTGGAGCGCCAGTTCGGACGCATCGCCGGCGTCAATCAGATGACCTCGGCCAGCTCCCTGGGCTCGGCCTCCGTGGCCTTGCAATTCGACATCAGTCGCGATATCGACGCAGCCGCCCGCGACGTGCAGGCCGGCATCAACGCAGCCCGCAGCCAGTTGCCTTCCTACTTGCCTCAGAATCCAGGCTACCGAAAGGCCAATCCCGCCGAAGCGCCCATCCTGATTCTTTCCCTCACCTCGGATGTGATGTCAAAGCCGCAGATTTACGACTTGGCCAACTCGATTCTGGCGCAGAAGATCTCGCAGATCAACGGTGTAGGCCAATGTTTTGTGGGCGGCAGTTCTTCGCCTTCGGTGCGCGTCGAGTTGAATCCGATGCAGCTTGGCGCAAATGGCGTGGGCCTGGAAGCCGTGCGCACGGCGCTCTCGAACGCCAACGCCAACCGCCCCAAAGGCGCATTTCAGGACGCCAGCCGGCGCTGGCAGATCAGCGACAATGATCAGATCTTCAAAGCCAGCGACTACGCCCCGATCATCGCCGGCTACAACCCGCAGACCGGCGCGCCGGTACGCGTCGCAGATCTGGGCACGGTCACCAACAGCATTGCTGACATCCATACAGCCGGCCTCTCGGGCATCAACACGGACGGCGTCCGCAGCCGGCTCAAAGACGCCATCCTGATCATTGTCTTCAAGATTCCCGGCGCCAACGTCATCACCACCGTGGATAGCGTGATGGCTGAAATGCCGCGCCTGCAAGCGGCCATCCCGCCCACCATCAAGATCGATGTTGCGGTGGACCGCACCACCACCATCCGCTCCAGCGTGCGCGATGTAGAAATCTCGCTCATCATTAGCGTCTGCCTGGTCGTGCTGGTTGTCTTTCTCTTCCTGCGCGAGGTCTGGGCCACCATCATTCCCTCCATCGCCGTGCCCCTTTCGCTGCTGGGAACCTTCGGAGTGATGTGGCTGCTCGGCTACACCATCGACAACTTGTCGCTAATGGCCCTCACCGTCGCCACCGGATTTGTTGTGGACGACGCCATCGTAGTCATCGAGAACATTACCCGCTACCTCGAAATGGGCGACAAACCTTACCAAGCCGCCATGAAAGGCTCCAAAGAGATCGGCTTTACCGTCCTTTCGATGAGCCTGTCGCTGATCGCTGTTTTCATCCCCATCCTGCTTATGGGCGGCATTGTCGGCAAGCTCTTCCGCGAGTTTGCCGTCACCCTCTCGGTCGCCATTGCCGTTTCGCTGCTCGTCTCGCTCACCGCCACGCCCATGCTTTGCGCCCGCTTCCTCAAGTCGCGCGACGAGAACCGCCACGGCCCAATCTATCGCGCCAGCGAACGCGCCTTCGATTGGCTGCACGCCGAATATGCGCACGGTCTGCGCTGGGTTCTGCGCCATCAGCCCTTGATTTTGTGTATCGTAGTCGGCACCATTGCGCTGAATATCTACCTGTTCACCATCGTCCCCTTCGGCTTCTTCCCGCAGCAGGACACAGGCCGCATGGGTGGGCAAACCCGCGCCGCGCAAGACATCGCCTTTGATTCCATGAAGGTCAAACAGCAGACCCTTGCGCAGATGGTGCTGGACGATCCAGCGATTCTCTCCGTCACGGCCTTTGTCGGCAGCGGCGGACCCGGCGGCGGCAGCTCCAACATCGGCAATATGTTTGTCGCGCTCAAACCCCTCAGCGAGCGCCCTTACCGCCCTTACTCCGATGATTGGATCGGCCGCTTGCGCAAGAAACTGAATCTTCATCCCGACCACGTATCCGCCGATGATGTTGTCAATGATCTGCGCGCCAAGCTCACCAGCGTGCCCGGCGCCCAGCTCATCCTCCAGGTGCAGCAGGAGTTCCAAATTGGCGGGCGTGGCAGCGCCGCGCAGTATCAATACACGCTTTCCGACGAGAATCTGGATGAGCTGAACTTCTGGGCGCCGCAGTTGCTCAACCGCATGAGAGCCATGCCCGAACTGCGCGACGTGAACAGCGACCAGCAGAATCAGGGGCTGGCCGCCAATCTGCGAATCGATCGCGACGCCGCCTCGCGCCTGGGCATCTCTGCCGCCGCCATTGACGCCGTCCTCTACGACGCCTTCGGACAGCGCGAAGTCTCCACCATGTACACTCCGCTCAATCAGTACTACGTGGTCATGGAGGTCGATCCCAAATACCAGCTCAGCCCCGACTCTCTCAACGGCATCTTTATCAAGTCTTCCACCGGCTCCATGGTTCCGCTCTCCACCATCGCCAAATTCCAGGACCAGCGCACCGCACTCCAGGTCAACCACCAGGGACAGTACCCCGCCGTCACCCTCAGCTTTAATCTGGCTCCCAACAAAGCCCTCGGCGACGCCGTCAACGCCCTCCAAAAAGTCCAGATCGAGATGGGCATGCCCTCGACGATTCACCCCACCTTCCAGGGAACCGCGCAGGCCTTTCAGGATTCAAAGAACAATATGCCCTGGCTGATTCTGGCCGCGCTCACCGCCGTCTACATCGTTCTCGGCATCCTCTATGAAAGCCTTATCCACCCGCTCACCATTCTTTCCACAATTCCACCCGCCGGCGTCGGCGCCATCCTGGCCCTGATGCTGATGGGAACCGAGCTGAGCATCATCGCCCTGATCGGCATCATCCTGCTGATCGGCATCGTCAAAAAGAACGCCATCATGATGATCGACTTTGCCCTGCAGGCCGAGCGCGACCAGGGCCTGCCGCCCGTCGAAGCCATCTATCAGGCGTGCCTCTTGCGCTTCCGCCCCATCATGATGACCACCATGGCCGCGCTCTTCGGCGGACTGCCGCTGGCCATCGGCATGGGCGTGGGCTCCGAGCTGCGCAAGCCTCTCGGCATCACCATCGTCGGCGGATTGATTGTCTCGCAGATGCTTACCCTCTTCACCACACCGGTCGTCTATCTGGCCTTCGACCGCTTGCAATGGCGCGTCATGAAGCTCCGCCGCATCGGCGTGGAACTGGAAGAAGCTCCGGGAGACTGACAGCAGGAACCAGGGAATAGGGAACAGGGAACAAGGAATGGTGTAGCGCCGGCCTCCTGGTCGGCTGTAGCGTGGACCTCCCGGTCCGCGCCGTACTCTACACCCATAGGAAAAAGCTCTAGACTTCGCGCTGCACAAACCGCCGACCGCGCATCTCATAGTCGCCGCTGGCCACACGGGCAATCGCCTCGGTGTAAGCTAGATGCTCCTCGACCAGAATCCGCTCGCTGAGCGAGTGCGCGTCGTCCGACTCCAGCACGGCAATCGCCCGCTGCACGACGATCACCCCATGGTCCAGATGCTCATCGACAAAGTGGACGGTGCAGCCGGCAACCTTGACGCCGTAGTCAAAGGCCTGCGTCTGCGCCTCCAGACCGGGAAAGGCGGGCAGCAGCGAAGGGTGAATGTTGAGGATGCGATTAGGAAAAGCGGCGATGAACTCCGGCGAGAGCAGCCGCATATAACCGGCCAGGCAGACCAGATCGACGTTGTGCGCCTTCAGGCAGGCAATCACGTCAGCGTCATGGTCAACCCTCTTGCGGCCCTTGGATACAAAAAGTGCCGTCGGCAGGCCCAACTCCCTGGCGGCCAGCAATCCACCCGCCTCAGCGACATTCGCGATCACAACGGCAATCTCGACGCCGTGCAAGCGCCCTTCGCGGATATTTTTAGCAATAGCCAGAAAATTCGAGCCGCGGCCCGAAAGCAGAATGCCGAGGCGAAGAGGCCTATCTTTCGAGGATTGTTGCAAAATCATTGTTGAGTCTCTATCGTCCATCCGAGAATATCAAAGTCATGAAGGGTACGGGCTTCAGCCCGTACAGCTGGAGTCAGGAAAGAAGCGGCTTTAGCCCCTGAGGGAATTGTTCTTCGATCTTGATCCTTCATCGCATTTCTATGCTATCCTGACGCCATGAAACCCCGATTGATCAACACCAAGCAAATGGGTGATGCCTGTGAAATGCTTGTCGCGGCAGAGATGACTTTGGCCGGTGTTCCTGCGGTAAAAATGCCCGACAATTGGCCCGTATACGATCTTATAGCATTCCCGAAAGATAGCGAAATCCCTCAAAAGATCTCAGTGAAATCCAGGACATTCAAGCGCGGTAGCGATACAGATGTTGAGTATTGGATCAAAGCTAATTTCGATTGGATGGCCGTCGTAATTCTGCCAGACAAGGAGCAGGGCGAACTATGCCGCCGTGTTTTCATTTTCCCAAAGGCCGTATCAGATGGCTGCTTTCATCGTTATGGGGATTCGTCCAAGAACCATAACTGGATGCATGTGCGAATCGATGAGTTGGCCAAGATTCTGCCAAAATTTGAGAACAACTTCGCATTATCAAGGACAGGAATTGGTGATGATAAATGAAATTAAGTTTGCAATGGTCATCGACTCCAGCAGATATTGTCGCAACCGAGATGCAACCGCAGGTCCTTCGACTCCGCTTCGCTTCGCTCAGGATGACAGCTCTGTAGAGAGATAATTGTTCACTGACAACTGAGAACTGAGAACTGACAACTGAGAACTGCCTTACGTATACTGCACCCGCCGTTCGCCCTTGACCACGCGCCCAATCACATGGAACTTCTCTTCGGCGCGGTCGAGCAGATTTTTGGCCTTGGTGAACTTGGCCGCCGGAATCGCGGCGATCAGTCCAATCCCCATGTTGAAGGTGCGCATCATCTCCTCTTGCGAGACCTGTCCCAGGTCGCGCAGATGCTCGAAGATAGGCAGCACCGGCCAGGAGCCGATCTCGATCTGTGCGGTCACGTTCTTGGGCAGAATGCGAGGCAGGTTTTCCGTGATGCCGCCGCCGGTAATATGCGCCATGCCCGTGGTCAGCCCTGCCGTCACCAGCTTCTGAATCACATGCAGATAGCTGCGATGCGTCTTCATCAGCGACGCGCCGGCCTTCTCTTTGATGGCGGTCACGTATTGTGTCGTCTTGTAGCCTGCCACCTCAAAGAAGAGCTTGCGCGCCAGCGAATAGCCATTGGTGTGCAATCCGGTCGAGGGCAGGCCGATCAGCACATCGCCCGCCTTGATTCCCGCGCCGGTCACCATCTTCTCCCGGTCCACGGCGCCAACGATGAAGCCGGCCAAATCGTACTCGCCGTCAGAATAAAAGCCCGGCATCTGCGCCGTCTCGCCGCCGATCAGCGCGCAGCCATTGGCCTTGCACGCTTCGGCCAAGCCGGTGATCACGCTTTCCGTCACTTCGGCATCCAGCTTTCCACTGGCAAAATAATCCAGGAAAAAAAGCGGCATGGCGCCCTGCACGGCAATGTCGTTGACGCAGTGGTTCACCAGGTCCGCGCCCACCGTATGGTGCAAGCCCATCTCGAAGGCGATCTTCAGCTTGGTTCCTACGCCGTCCGCCGAGCTCACCAAGATAGGCGACTTCCAGCGCTGCGAGTCAAGCCGGTAGAGCGCGCCGAAGCCGCCGATCCCACCCAACACATTGCGGTTAAAGGTCTTCTGCGCCAGGTACTTGATGCGCTCCTTGGTGCGGTCGCCACTGCTGATGTCCACGCCGGCGTCGGCGTAGGTCACGGATTTGATTTTGGTTTCGTCAGACACGGTGCGGCTTTCTGCGGTTGGAATTGGTAAACGGCGCTACTGGCCGGGAAGATCAATTTTAGCAGGAAATTGGTGTCACAGTCGTGCATTGTGACTTCGAAAGCAATTCATTGCCGAAGAGCAAAAAATAAAATGGAAAGTCGGCTTGACAAAAACTCTGCAAAGTCCTACTCTGAATTGGAAAGCCGACTTTACATGGCGCGCATGATTACAAACCGGGTCAAGGAACTTCGCGCCGCCCGCGAGTGGACGCAGGAGCAACTGGCGCAGGCTGCCGGCGTCTCGCGCCAAAGCATCAACTCCATCGAGCGCGACCGCTACGTGCCCAGCCTGGAGCTGGCCCTGGTCTTTGCCCGCATCTTCGCCTGCCCCACCGATGAAATTTTTCAATTGGAGGAGACTGCATGATCCATCCGATCTTGAGCCGCATTCTCATGCTCGACCATATTGCAGACGAGCGCTTCCACGAGCATACCCGGCGCTCAACCAGCGCCTCGGCGATTGCCGGAATGATTACCGCTTTTGCCCTGCTCGAATATCGCCTGCTCATCGAGCACCGCATCCCGTGGGATTTGGTCACGGTGATCTATGCCATGGGCGCTGTCAAATTCGCCCTCATGCTCTGGTATCGCTTTAGAAATTAGGTTGTAGCGCCGATCTCCAGATCGGCTGTCGTGCGGGTCTCCAGACCCGCGCATCATTCAGGTTCAATGGAAGGATCTTACAAATGGCCATGCTCGACACCTGCAGTTTGAAAAAATCTCTGCCGCTCCTCTTGACGCTGCTCGTCATCGCTCAAGTCGATCTGGCCAGCGCCTTTGATTGGCCGCCATCGCTCTTGTCTTTCTTCCATCTTTCCGCCGCTTCCAACGATCAATGCCGCGGATGCCTGGCAGGCGTCGGCGCATCGATCGATCTGCTGGCGCTCTTCCAACTCGCCCGCATCTTCGCCAAACGCGCCATGCAATCCCGTAAGGATTAAAGCCGCGCCGATTGTGACGGGGTTTGTTTTTCATCTCCAACACACAGAATAGAGAGGGGAAAATGTCAACGATACTGACTGGTTTCATCGATCTGATCTTGGCGGGTTACATTCTCCACAGAGTTTTGTGCACCAGCCGCACCTATCAACAACTCAAACGAGACCTTAAGCAAGGCGACCCGAAGGCCCGGAACCATTATTATCAGCGCATACTGACCTTTGAATGCATCAGCGCCACACTGGCGCTTGTTGCGTTGCAATTCAACATCCGCAACTTCCAGCCCGGATCTTTGGCGTTGACGCATAGCAGCATCTTGCCGCTGGCCGTGCAAGGCGGAGACTTTTCAGAGGATTCCTTTCTTGGAATCATCAGCGGCCTCGTCGGCGGTCTCGTCTTTGCCACAGCAGCCGCAATCCTGATTCGCATCTGGAAGAACCGGCAGCCGCAAAGGGAACAAAAAAAGCGCTGGTGGCACCGTTTCGTGCCGGATTTTATGGATCTGCTTCCAACGACTCCGCGCGAGAGGCTTCTGTTTGCTGCCGTTGCCATCAGCGCAGGCGTCTGCGAAGAACTCGTCTTTCGCGGATGGCTGCTATACACCTTGCATAACCAACTGGCGCTGAACGGTACGGCGCTGATCCTGGTTGGCGCCGCCTGTTTTGGATTGGCCCATTACTACCAGGGCGCAATTGGAATGATTGGGACAGCGTTTGCCGCTGTATTATTCACTTCTCTCTATGTGCTGAGCGGTTCTCTATTGCTGCCGATCCTGCTGCATATTCTGATTGATCTACGCTGGGTGCTTCTTCCGGCGCGCCGCGGAATCAATCTGCCGGAGTTGGCAACAGAGAACTTTGCGAGCGCTGCATAAATCACCGATGCGTATGATCCGCGCAAAACCAAAACAAGGAGGAATCCAAAATGTGTCTCAATCGTCGTAATCTCGACCCCAAATCCCGCCGCCTGATGATCATCGCCAACCTTGCGTTCATCTGCGGAATTCTGCTGTTGAACGCCCAGCGCTTGAGTTGGTTTCACCTCTCCAGCCAGTATGCGCGGAATTGGCTCGACGCACTCGTCGGCTTTTGCTTGAGCCTGTACATTGCAATCATCTTCTTTGGATTGCGCAAAGCCCGCTGCTGCGCCATCCCCGATGCTGACAAATGACAGAAGTCGAACCTTGGAGCGCGCCATGAAAATCACCATGATCGGCCACAGTACCGTCTTGATTGAAGCCGCCGGGATGAAGATTCTTACCGACCCCTACTTCGGCTCTTGGGGAAACCTCGCCTACCAACGCACCGCGCCGCCCTTCAAATCCAGAGAAGAGATGCAGGCAGTCGATCTGGTTCTGCTCTCGCACACCCACTGGGACCACACGGATTCCCGCTACTTTCGCGCTCTTTCTCCCTCCATTCCGGTCGTCACGCGGCGCGCCGCCGCCGGGTTGACCCGCTTGCAAGGCGCACAAAATGTAGTTGGGCTGGCGCCGTGGCAAGCGCGAGAGTTCGGCGCAGTGCGCGTCACAGTTACACCCGCCTGGCACCTCGCCATTCCTTGTGGATTCGTCCTTGAGGCTGAAGGCAAAGCCGTCTACTTTGCCGGAGACACCTATTTCGGTGGATTCATGAAGCAGCTTGGCGAGCGCTTCCGCCTGGATCTGGCGCTGATGCCGGTCACCACCTTCCGCATCCCGATGACCATGGGAGAAAAATCCGCCGTGAAGGCCGTGGAAGCGCTTCATCCCAAAACGGTTATTCCGATTCACCTGGGCATTCAGCCTCGCTCACCGCTGCTCAGAACCAAGCAAACTCCAGAGGCTTTCCGCAAGCGCCTGCGCGATGCGGGATCAGATGCCGAGGTGGTCATCCTGCACGAAGGGGAGAGTTGGACCAGCCCTGCGCTTCACCCATGAATCAAGCGGATGGGTGGACGTTGCCGGAAGGTCATAGAAACCTGGTGCGATCCTTGGGTGCGGGCAGCGCGCACTTCTCCATCCGCCCCCATATGCGGTAGCGCCAGCGCGCGTTGAGCCGGTAGATCGGGTCGCTCATACAATCCGGTATCCAGCCCAACACCAGGGCGACAGCCGGCCAAGGATGCGGAAGCTCGCGCAGCACAACCAGAATACCCTTGAAACGCACCCACAATTGTTCATCGGCTTGCAACGGGTTGCGGGCAACAAACACAGTTGCTAAATTCCCATTCGATTCGAGCAACTCGATATGGCGCTCGAGCAATTGCTTGACCACCGGTGAAGCGGAGGTGGCAAAACGCAGCCGGTCCAGCCTGTCGCGCCGAAGCAGCCAACGCACCCAGCCGTTGCACAGGCCGCAGTGGCCGTCAAAGACCACGAGCAACCGGTTGCCGATTCCGTCCATCTCGTCCATATAGGCTGTGATGCAACGGCAACACCGATGGTCTCGACTTTTGATGGTTGCCTGGATTGGCGCGTTTTACAAAAAGAATTCTCGCTCTTGCCAAACGGGAGAAACTTCTCAATCTCTGTATCTTTTACAGACCTTTGGAATCTCATAGGGTATGCGGCAGATTCATCGCTCGCGCCTTGACCGCTGAAATTGCGGCTTAGGGATGAAGGAGTGATTTCTCTTGATTTTCCTTCTGGTTTTGGCGTATTTCGGCGGCATTCTGACGATCCTGAGCCCATGCATCCTTCCCGTGCTGCCGTTTGTTTTTGCGCGCGGCGATCGTCCCTTCCGCACAAGCGGCCTTCCGCTACTGGCCGGCATGGCGGCAACTTTTACACTCGTGGCCAGTCTGGCTACCGTAGGCGGCGCATGGGCGGCAAACGCCAATCAATTCGGGCGCATTGCCGCGCTGCTTCTCTTCGCGCTCTTCGGGCTGACACTGCTCTTTTCTTCGCTGGCCGAACGGTTGGCGCGCCCTCTGGTTCGGCTCGGCGGCAGGCTTTCCGGCAGCGCGGAAACCGGCAGCGCAAGTCAGTCCTTTGTTCTTGGCATCGCCACCGGGCTGCTTTGGACACCCTGTGCCGGGCCGATTCTGGGGCTGATTCTGACCGAAGCCGCGGTAAGCGGTGCAAGTGCGCATACCGCGATTCTGCTGTTGGCCTATGCCGCCGGAGCGGCCACTTCGCTCAGCGTTGCCCTGCTGGCCGGTGGGCGCTTCTTTCGGGCGATGAAGCGCTCGCTCGGCGCGGAGGTGTGGGTGCGGCGCGCGTTGGGCGTGGCCGTGCTGGCGGGCGTTGCAGCGGCGGCCTTTGGATTGGACCGCGGCATTCTTACCCGGCTTTCGCTGGCCAGCACCTCTAGCCTTGAGCAGCGGCTGGTTGCGATGACCGGGCAATCCAAAACGCCCTCCCAGCCGGCGCCGAGCGACAATCAGCCCGCCATGATGATGATGTCCGCGGGCGGAGACGCGGCAGGCATTCCGCCGATGCTGCCCGAGCTGTCCGGCGCAACGGCGTGGATCAATTCTGCTCCGCTCACTGCCCAGTCGTTGCGCGGCAAAGTGGTCCTGGTTGATTTCTGGACTTACTCCTGCATCAACTGCCTGCGCACTCTGCCCGCCGTCGAGGCCTGGTACTCCAAGTACAAGGACAGTGGCCTGGTCGTCCTCGGCATCCACACGCCTGAGTTCCCTTTCGAAAAGGACGAGGCCAACGTTCGCAAAGCCGTACGCGATCTGGGCGTGGACTATCCGGTCGCAATGGACAACGATTATCATCTCTGGCGCGCCTTTCATAACCAGTTCTGGCCGGCGCATTACTTCATCGATGCCACAGGCCGCGTGCGCTTTCATCACTTTGGCGAAGGCGGCTACGAGCAATCCGAGGCCTGGATTCGCACTCTGCTTGAAGAGCGCAATCATCAGAAGCCGCCGGAGCTGACCGTAACGGTCGCCGCGACCGGCGCCGAGGCTGCTTCAGAGCCGGAGAGTGTGCAGTCGCCGGAGACCTACATAGGCTACATTCGCGCCCAGAACTTTGCCTCGCCGGGAGGCTTCAACGAGGACGAGGCGCAGCTTTATCGCGCACCCGCCAAACTTGCGCTGAATGAATGGGCGCTCGAAGGCCGATGGAGGGACGAGAGCCAGATCGCAACGCTGCTTTCAGCAACGGGCGGCATCGCCTACCACTTCCAAGCCCGCGACTTGCATCTGGTTCTTGGCTCCGCCGAAGGCATGCCGGTGCGCTTTCGCGTCACGCTGGATGGCAAGCCCCCCGGCGCGGACCACGGTGATGACTGTGACGAAAGCGGCGTGGGCACAGTCACCGGCAGCCGTCTGTATCAGTTGATTCGCCAGAAGAGCGGCGCGCGGGAGCGGCTCTTTAAGATCGAGTTTTTGTCGCCCCGCGTGCAAGCGTTTTCGTTTACCTTTGGATAGCCACCTGCGGTGGGGCCAAACGCTCGTTTTCGCTCGCAATGGGTTCGTGGTTTTCTCCCGGAGGGAGAATGGATAATAGCCCAGGACAAGCGCAGCGCAGTCCTGGGGTCAAAGTCCAACAAGTACGCCGTCCCGTAGGGACGGTGCGAAACCAGCCAAGAATTAGATTATGAATATAATCAACTGTTTTCAACTCAAGCGAAATGGAGGTTTTCATGCGCATATTTGAACAGAATCCGACCGAATCACCCGCCGAATCCGGAAAAGCCAATCTGAGCCGCCGTGCATTGATTCTCGCCGCCACAGGCGGAGCGGCCTACCTGATCTTGAACCGCGCAGCGATCTTTACGCCCGAAGAGGTCTCCGCGGCCAATGCGCCAGGCAGCGTAACCATCGTCGAGTTTGACGCCAACGGCCACAAGACCGGCAAAGTGACCGTTCCGCGCGTCATCAAGACCGATGCCGAGTGGCGCCATCAGCTCTCGCCCATCTCCTATGAAGTCACCCGCCATGCCGGCACCGAGCGCGCCTATACCGGCGCCACATGGAACCTGCATGAACGCGGCCTCTTCCGCTGCATCTGCTGCGATACGGCGCTCTTCAGCTCAGAGACCAAGTTCGACTCCGGCACCGGCTGGCCGAGCTTCTGGCAGCCGATTGCGCGGGAAAACGTTGCCCAATCCGCCGACAATAGCCTGGGTATGGAGCGGGACGCAATCTCCTGCCGCCGCTGCGACGCCCATCTGGGCCACGTCTTCAACGACGGACCACCGCCCACCGGCCTGCGCTACTGCATGAACTCTGCGGCGATGCGCTTTGTAAAGCTGGGGTGATTGATCGGCTGTGGCGTGGATTTCCGGTCTACGCCACACGCTACGCTAATAGAGATAGTCCTGCAAACAGCCGTTGAAGATTCTTCAAATCAGCTTCGGGTGATCCATGCGAGCGACAAGCGAGCTGCTGGCCCCACCGCAGGTGGTTAAAACATAATCCGCATAGGCACCGCCGCCGGAAAGCTTTTCCCCTCCGTGGCCAGCTCGCCGGTGACTGGATTGCGCCGGAAGGCGCTGATCAGATTCGAGTCCTGATTGGCCACCAGCATCCAGGTCTCCGTCGGGTCCAGTACAAAATTGCGCGGAGTTTTACCGCCGCAAGGGGTGCGGCCGATCGGCGTCAGTTGCCCGCTCGTGGGATCGGCGTGGAAGGCCATCAGGAAATTATTGTCGCGGTTGGCAAAGTACACAAAGCGCCCGTTGCGCGTAATCACCGTGTCGCAGGCGCGCGTCGGTCCGTGGTAACCCTCCGGCAGCAACTCAACCCGCGAGACCAGCGTCAGGCTGCCGTCGGCGCGGTTCCACTTCAGCACGTCCACCGTCGAATCCAGCTCGTTCACCGAATACGCAGTGTGGAAGTTGGAGTGAAAGTGCAGCGTGCGCGGCCCTGCGCCCGGCCGCGCCTGGTAGCTGCCCGCCGGAGTCAGCACGCCGGTGGTCGCGTTCAGGCTATAAATATGGATGCAATCGCCGCCCAGGTCGTTGATATACGCAAAACGATTGTCCAGCGAAACGCAGGCAAAGTGCGCGTGTGCGCTCTGCTGCCGGTCGGTGTTGGGGCCGTGCGCGGTGTAATGCTCGCTCCATACGATGGGCCCAATCTTGCCGCCCGTCACCAAGAAGCTGGCCGCGCTGCCTCCGTTGTAATCGGCCGCCAGCAGCACGCGCCCGGTGTGATCCAGCGCCACGTGGCAAGTGCCGTCGCTCACCGAGTTCTGTGCCGAGAGCGGCTGCAACTCGCCCCGCACCACCCGAAAGCTGGCCACCTCACCCGTCGGCTTGCCATTCAAGCTGCCTGCCTCCGCCGCGGCAAAAAGATAATCGCGAGCCGAGGAGTAGGTGATCCACGATACGCCGGCAATCTGCGCGGCTACGCCATCCGGAGCCAGGTCGCCCGTGGCTGGATCCCAGTTAAAGGCCAAAATGCCATCCTTGGAGCCGGAGGCGACAAAGACCCGCTGGCGGCGGTGGGATGCAGCGACCGGCTTGGCAAGCACGGAAGCGGCGATGGACAGCGTGGCGGCGGAGGCGGTTTGCATAAATGCGCGACGTGAGAGTTTTTTCATGGCAAAGAGATTGTCGCCGATGGAGCATGGAGTGCGCCAGTAGAAAGGAAGTTTGAGAGTAGCAAGCCGAAGGCAGTTGGCCCCACCGCAGGTGGTCAATCCCTCCACGGATTGAGCTGCTTCACCGGAATCCCTCGCACATCCCGGATATTCCGCGTCACCAGTGTCATCTCATGCAGCACGGCGGTCGCTGCCAGCAAAGTATCCACCACCGGCCTGGGCCTTTCGCTGGACCAATCTCCCCATAGCCGCGCGGTCGCCGCATCGACGCCCAGGATGCGATCCGCAAAGCTGTACTCCAGCCCCTCTACCCACTCCGCAAGCCGCTGCGCTTCGAACTCATCCTCGCGCTTCTTCTTAGCTACGCCCTTGCGCAGCTCGCCGAGCGTGAGCACGCTGATGTACAGGGACGAAGCCTCGGTCTCTTGCAAGAACGCAATCACCCCTGCATCGGCGCGCTTCTTGCGCGTCTCGCTCACAAGATTGGTATCCAGCAGGTATTCCAGACGCCCGCTCACAGTTCGATCTCCCGGCCTGTATCGCGGTCATAATCGATCTCGAAGCTGTCCACCTTCGGCCCTCCGAGCAGATAGGCCTTCAAGTCCGGCTTGTGGCTCGTCAAAGCCCGGTAATCCTCGATGGACAAGACAACTGCACGCTCAAAGCCATGCCGTGTGATGATCTGCGGACCCTTGCCGTGCGCCTCTTCGATCACCTCGCTCAGCCGGGTCTTTGCCTGTTGCAACTGCCAAAGAGCCATAGAGGCCTCCATTTCAACTATAATTATAGACGTTTTAGTCTGTCTCTGTCGGATGTTTTTTATCGTAGAGATTGCCTCCGCGAAAGCATGGGATGCGCCAGAGATAAAAATAGTCTGTCTCCCTGGCACTCTTCGCGGCGGTTTGCGTCCAGACGCGGCCAGCGTGTACTCTTGCTGCCATGAACTGGCGGCGGGGATTGTTGTTGGCGGGGGTGCATCTGGCGGTGGCTGGATCGCTGATTGCTTGGCTGGAAATAAAAGATGCGAAGTCTCGCGAGACCGCCAAAACCTATAGCGCAGAGCCGCAGCAACAAACCGCAAAGCAGGAAGGCGAAACCGTAACCTTCGATCTTTGCACTATGACCGTAGATTCATCATTTCAAGAGCGGTTCATTTTTTTTGCTGACTTTCCAGCCGTCTATCTGACAGGGTGGCATACGCCGTGTCCGCCGCGCTGGACACAGGCCGGCATGATGCATATCAAATTTTATTGGCAATCCGCTACCCTGGAACGGCAAGTTGATTTCGGGCTTCTTCTCTTGATTTCGATTCAGTGGTTTCTGATCGGCGGGTTTCCATTGATCCTACCTAAGCGCCGGTGGTTGGAACCGGGAGCATTCATCACGCTCTGCATCGTGATTTCGCTGGTTTTAATATTGATTCCGTGGATCGATTATCTGTCTGGAATTCCTATATTGTTAGTATTTTTTGCTTGGCTCTGGTGGTTTGGTTTGTTGATCTGGAAGAGTTTATGGGGCATCTGGAGACTAGCGCGGCGAAGAACAGCTCCCGGCTTTTGAGGGCAGCATTCCAGCGCCGCTCAGAATCAAGATGAATTGATTTTATGGTGGAGCTGAGCGGGATCGAACCGCTGGCCTCCTCGTTGCGAACGAGGCGCTCTCCCAGCTGAGCTACAGCCCCACGACTTTTCTAGTCTACCATCGTTGTGAGAATCCTGAAAGAGTGATCTACTGCGGCTGGGATTTATAATCCAATCCCGAAGGAAGAACTTGCGACGTAGAGTGATTGTGTCAAATTTCCGAGGGATTTCCATGCACATCCAGCGATTATCGGTCCTGATTGGTTGTTTTCTGGTCTTTGGTATAACGCCGATTATGGCTCAATCCTCTCCGCAAATTCAGTCCTCAGATCAGTCTGTAGTGGAATTAAAGCCGGACGAGGACCACCTATGGGAACACAAACTCGGACCAGCAACCGCTGTGCATGTGAATGCTGTCGAGGCGCTCACGCTTGACTTCGAAAGCTATTTGACCTTCGAGATTGCCGTCTCGGCAGAGGGCCGCGTGGAGTCTGCGACACTGATCGGCGATGAAAAGCGGCATTTGGAAGAGGCTCGCGGGATCGAGATGGCGCGCAGGTTCAAACCGTGGTTACGGGACGGCAAAAATATCCGCGTGCGCGTGACCGATTACGTGTATTTGCTTCCACCGGAACGATGGGCGCTGATTCCAAACAGTTTTCCTGAGCCGTGGGATTTAAAGGATGTGAAGATTCAGCTCTCGCGTACTGTGTGTGGTGGAACCTGCCCAGCCTATTCGGTAACAATTCGGGGAGATGGGAGCGTCCACTTCAGCGGGCAATGGTATGTTTTGATTCCTGGCGAACACGATGTACACATAACTTCCGCCGCAGTGAAAGAGTTGGTCAGCCAGTTTGAGAAGAGTAGGTTTTTCGCGGCAAACGATAAATATATTGCTACGATCTCGGATGGTTCAACTTATACATTGACTTTGACCGTCGCCGGAAAGACGAAAACAGTGAAGGATTACGAGGGTGAACAGGCCGGGATGCCGCTCTGCATCACCGATCTGGAGAACGCCGTAGACGCTGTAGCCGGGACGGAACGATGGATCAAGGGCAACGAACAGACCCTGGCCTCCCTGGAAGAGGAGCGGTGGCCCTTCACCTCGACATCCGCGCAAAACCTGAATCTCTATGCGACGGTGATTCGTGAGAAGAACCAGCAATTAATTGAGCAATTTCTCTCCAAGCACGGCCCGATCTACTCCGCGGACGGCTCAGCGCCTTCGCCCGTCTGCACGGCAAGCGAGATGGGCGATATGAGTCTTGTGCGGCGCATGATGAAGGTGAATTCCGCGCCGAGTGAAGGGAGTGCGAGGAACGGCGGAGGTTTGCCGAAGCCGATATTGAACCGTTGCCTTGCCGACGCCGCGGGGAGTGGACAAGTCAAGCTCGTCCAGTACTGGCTGGCTCACGGCGCCGATCCAAAAGCAATACCGGAGAGACGAGATAATTGGGCGTCAGGAGAAAGCGTGTTGGCGGGTGCCATCAGAAGCGAAAATCCCGAAGTTGTGCAAGAAATTCTTAAACACAAAGTAGATCTTCATAGGATGATCGATGGTACAGAACCGATCCTGTGCTACGCATTGGAGAATGGGCAATTTGATAAAGGCGAAAGGGAGCGGGTTGAGATTGTTGAGATGCTGATTAAAGCCGGCGCCGATGTCAATGCGCTAGGGCGAATAGGAGAGACGCCCATTTTCTGCGCAATCTCAACGCCAGATGCGGTGAAGCTGCTTGTGGCGGCTGGCGCGGATATCAATGCCCGAGACGCTTTCGGCGATACCGCGTTGATTCGTAACTCCTATTCCGAGCCTTTTATTCAAGAGATGCTGAAATATGGTGCAGATCCAGCGGCCGTTGATAACAACGGCGATACGCCATTAAAGCGAACAGATTTCTGCAAGCCATGCGCGGCGATGATTGAGGCTGCGCTTAAGAATAGAACTGGAGCAGGTGCTTCAACTCACTAAGCGGGCAAGTTCGGGGGGAGCCGGGCACCCCACGTCTGTATTGTCAAATCGGGTAGTCCATAAACCCTATGGTGTTTAAATGCCAACCAGCCCCATTGCATGCAGCTGCAAGTCAGAGCAAGTCCAGGATTTCCTGGATAGAAATGGATTGGGCCTGGGCTACTTCGACAAGAATTCCATGAAATGTACCGATCTTGAGCGGGTCGTGCAGCGGAACCGAGATCGAATGCACAGGTGCCGCTTCGTGAGAAAGTCTGATATGGCTCCCCTTTTGGCGAATCACAGCATAGCCAAGCCGCTCAAGCGCCCGAATCAAGCGCTCGGCCGGTACCCCACGCGGCAGTTTCATGCGGCCTTGACCGCGATTAGTTCATCTTTTACAAAATGCAGTTGGATGAGCTTGGGAGTTTCCGCCACGTCTTCAAAGTGGAGGCTCGTGACTTCCAGCACATTGTCACGCAACTCATCCCATGTTTCAGCTTCCGTAAAGATCGCCTGCCCCAGCGCCCGCGCCACGTAGCCGCCTTCTTCCGCTTCGCGTACTTCGAAGATCAGTTCCATGCAAAGATCATAGCGGAAAAACCCCGGCTATAGGTATCCCATCCATTTCACAAAAGCGTGAAATGGATGGGGCACCCAGATTCTTGAAGACTTATCGATTTTTGCCGAATACCGTCTGCCCCACCGCAGGTGGTTACAGTTGGTTCATATTCGCCAGGAACTCGGCGTTGTTGCGGGACTTTTCCAGGCGGCTGATGAGCACTTCCATCGCTTCGACCGGCGACAAGGGGTTGAGTACCTTGCGCAGAATCCAAGTGCGCGGAAGGTCTTCTTTGGGGATGAGCAGCTCTTCCTTGCGCGTGCCGGAGCGTTGAATGTCGATCGCCGGGAAGACGCGCTTGTCCACCAGCTTGCGGTCCAGGATGATCTCCATGTTGCCCGTGCCCTTGAACTCCTCGAAGATGACTTCGTCCATGCGCGAGCCGGTGTCGACAAGTGCCGTCGAGATGATGGTCAGCGAGCCGCCCTCTTCGATGTTGCGCGCCGCGCCGAAGAAGCGCTTGGGCCGCTGCAGCGCGTTCGAATCCACGCCGCCCGAGAGCACCTTGCCCGATGGCGGCACAATGGTGTTGTAGGCACGCGCCAGACGGGTGATTGAATCGAGCAGAATCACCACGTCGCGCTTGTGCTCCACCAGGCGCTTGGCCTTTTCAATCACCATCTCGGCCACCTGCACGTGGCGGGCGGCGGGTTCGTCAAAGGTTGAGCTGATCACCTCGCCCTTCACCGAGCGCTGCATATCCGTGACTTCTTCCGGGCGTTCGTCGATCAGCAGAACGATCAGCACCACGTCGGGGTGATTGGTCGAAATCGAGTTGGCCAGCGATTGCAGCAGCATCGTCTTGCCGGTGCGCGGCGGAGCGACAATCAGCCCGCGCTGCCCCTTGCCAATGGGCGTCAGCAGGTCCATCACCCGGCCGCTGGTGGCCTCGCGCACCGTCTCCAGCTTGATCCGCTCCTGCGGATAGAGCGGCGTCAGGTTGTCGAAGAGAATCTTGTTGCGCGTCTCCTCGGGCGACTCGAAGTTGATGGCCTCGATCTTGACCAGCGCAAAGTACTTCTCGCCTTCGTGCGGCGGGCGGACGTTGCCGCTGATCGAATCGCCGGTCTTCAGATCGAATTTGCGAATCTGCGAGGGCGAAACATAGATGTCGTCCGGTCCGGGCAGATAGTTGTAATCGGGCGAGCGCAGGAAGCCGTAGCCGTCGGGCAAAATTTCCAGTACGCCCTCGGCAAAGATGTGCCCTTCCTTTTCACTTTGAGCCTGGAGAATCTTGAAGATAAGATCCTGCTTGCGAAGACCGCTGGTGCCTGGGATTTCCAAGGTCCGAGCGATGCGTGTCAATTCCGTGATGTTCTTTTCTTTTAGTTCCGCGATGGTCATATTCACCTGCAATAAGGGAGGATGGGAGTGGGAGGGTCAGGAGCAGAGTGGCTCCAGTGGAGGAATAGGCGGGGGTTCCATGCTGGCGATCAGCTAAACCCGCATCGGATGCTTCACCGGGAATCAGGGCAACATCGAAGACCGGCAAGCCCGACAACCCTGGCAACTGAAGCCGGGAAAAGCTGCCGCCTGAATAGATTATACCGTTCAAATACTCCCTCAGGCAGCGCGACGGGTTTCAACCGGCAACTCTGCCGCGGCTTCGATGGGTTCAGCGGAGGCGGGGTAGGTGGTTTGGAAGCGGCCCAACACTTCATTGGTGGTGTCCTGCAGCCGTGTATTCGGCTTGTGCAGCTTACGGGTTGCCTTGCTCGCCAGTTGGCACAACTGGTAGCGATTGGAGACATGAGAGAGAGCCCCAAAAACTAAATCGGAACGCATTGCGAATTTCTCCTTCAAAAAAAGAATTGGCATTTGCCGGATGAGCGCAGAGGCCGGAGATGCCGCAGAGCAAGCCAACGCAACGCGGGCTGCCCTTTACAATCCACTCCCAAAGATATAGACGCACAAACTGTGCGTACAGTTCAAAATCCTGACGCACTTTCGCAGAGTTTGGAACAGACAATCTGCCTTATCCGCTAAAAGTTTGCCGCCTTGGGAACCATCCACTCCGAATTCCCATTCCGAAAGATTGAACGCAATGGGGGCATCAACCAAAGAGCCACGGCTCAAATCTGATGCGGAAAGCAGCAGGAGAGCGCAAAAGCGCTCGGAACACTCTGCCCATTCATGGATGGCATAGTTGAATATATACAGAGTTTGCTTCCAGGTCAATAGTTTTTTTAGAGGCACGGGTTACTATTTCATGACCTGAGCTCAGTGGCCGGAGCGAATTCACGCTACGGACTACAGAATGATTTTGAGCGGAACTTCAGTCTTTGCCGTCTCATAGTTGGATTCAAGGAGATAAGATGCGTCGTTTGGTCTTCGTCCTTTCGTGTGCTGCGCTTGCTTTTCACTGTCTGCCCGCGCCGGCGCAGGAGCAAGCTGTATCCCAAGCCCTGCACTTGACAACCGACATGGACTGCAACTGGAAGCTCGATAGGCAGCCCATGGGCCTTCTCAAGGCCGGCGATCCCAAGGTCGTTCCAGTCTCACTGGGCGAACATCTTGTCCAGGCCGCTACCACCGATGGGCTGGTCAAAATTCGCGTCAAAGTCGAGGTCGATCAGGGCCAGAATACGATCGCGCTCCAACTGAAGAGCCTGCACGCCGAGAAACTGAAGAGGCAACAAGCTGAAGCAGCCAGAAAGAAAGCCGAGGCCGAGGCCGCCCTGCATCCCACCTGGACCGACCCCGACACCGGGCTGATGTGGACCAAAAAGGACAATGGCTCGGATCTGAACTGGAACCAGGCCAGCGACTATTGCTCCAAATTGCAGCTTGCGGGCTACAAAGACTGGCGTCTGCCTACTATTGATGAGTTGAAAGGGATTTATAAACCCAGCGTGAGTCTTCAAGCAGTGTATGATCCTGGTCTTTACAATGTGTACGTAAAGGGGAATCTCCAGCTCACCGGATGGCAATGGAGCAGTTCTTGCAGTTCTCAAGGAAACGCTTCGGGGGAGCAGTGGCAGGAAGCACGGACATTCGATTTCGTTGTTGAGAATACGCAGGCCTTATTCCCTCTCCGCTTCAGCTACAACATGCGTGCGCTGTGTGTGCGTCTTTCCGGAGAGAATACACCGGAGCAAACCGCACCATCCCTCCCGAAGGGAGGAGACGAAAATAGTCCCGGATGAAATCCTGGGATAGCACGCGACTGTTGATCGTAGGTACACCTTGCGTTTATATACGCGGAGCGTTACTATAGGCCATGATCGCCGGATGCAAGGATGCGGAGACGGAAAGGCTTTGGTCGACTGGCCGGTGCAAGCGACTGCCCTCTCAGTTGAACAGGCAAGCCATGAAGAAGCTGTACATTTTGCATGCCGCGCTGCAATTGGAAAACCTCTTCGTGCCGCCCGGCAACCGGTTGGAGAGACTGCGCGGAGACCGGGAAGGCCAGCACAGCATCCGCATCAACGACCGGTATCGCATCTGTTTTGTCTGGCGTGATGGAAATGCGCATGAAGTGGAAGTGGTGGATTATCACTGAAACCCGATTCCAAGGAGAGAGAGATGCCTGAAAATCCTGCATTGATTCATCCGGGAGAGATTCTGCGGACGGAGTTTATGGAGCCGCTGGGTCTGACCGGCTACCGGCTGGCGAAGGAGTTGGCTGTGCCCTCGCCGCGCATCGGCGACCTGGTGCGCGGGAAACGCGCGATCTCCGCGGATACGGCGCTGCGGCTAGGGATTTATTTCGGGCTCCCGGCGCAATTCTGGTTGAATCTGCAAAACGAGTATGACTTGAGGCGGGCGGCGGCCTCTCCAGCGCTGAAGCAAGTTGTGGCGCGTGCTGCGTGAGATTTTTGACGGGCAGCCAGCAACTATACCCTATTCCCTAGTCCCTAGTCCCTGGCCCCTCTCATCTGCTACACTCGCTGCAATCTATAAAAATGCTTTTCAAGGCTCATAGCGCGGCAGTCTACGGAATCGACGCCCACCTCATTGATGTGGAGGTGGATTACAGCGGCGTGGTTGCGGAGAAAGACACCTTTCACACCGTCGGCCTGCCGGATGCAGCGGTGCGCGAGAGCCGCGACCGCGTGCGCGCGGCCATCAAGAACTCCGGCTACATGATTCCGCCCACATTCATCACCATCAATCTGGCCCCGGCGGACCTCAAGAAGGAAGGCTCCGGCTTCGATCTGCCCATCGCCGTAGGCATTCTGGGCGCGTATGGCGCCATCAAGACCAACGACCTGAGCCGCTTTCTGCTGGTGGGCGAACTGGGCCTGGACGGCAGCGTGCGCGCCGTGCCGGGAATGTTGCCGGTGGCCATCATGGCGCGCGAAAAAGGGATTGCGAATCTGATTCTGCCCGCCTCGAACGCCGCCGAGGCCGCGGTGGTCGAGGGGGTCAATGTCTACCCGGCCAGCTCGCTGCTCGACGTTCTGGATCTGCTGAATGGGCAAGTCGTCGGCCAGATTCAGCGCGAGCCGTATCGCGTTTCGACTGTAGAGCTTCTGGGCGAGTTGCAGCACTTCCCGGTGGACTTCAAAGATGTGCGCGGCCAGCAAACAGCCAAGCGCGCGCTGGAGGTGGCCGCCGCGGGCAGCCACAACATCCTGATGATAGGCCCGCCGGGTTCCGGCAAAACGATGCTGGCCAAGCGCTTGCCCTCCATCCTCGCGCCGCTCACCTTCGAAGAGGCTTTGGAGACGACCAAGATTCACTCCGTGGCCGGTGTGCTGGACCCGACCGCCGGACTGGTGGTGCACAGGCCCTTCCGCTCGCCGCATCACACCATCAGCGACGCCGGCCTGATCGGCGGCGGCATCGTGCCCCGTCCGGGCGAGGTATCGCTGGCCCACAACGGCCTGCTCTTTCTGGACGAACTGCCGGAGTTTCCGCGCAACGTGCTGGAGGTTCTGCGCCAGCCGCTCGAAGATCATACGGTGACCATCGCGCGCGCCTCCATGTCGCTCAGCTTTCCGGCGCGCTTCATGCTGGCCGCGGCAATGAATCCCTGCCCATGCGGCTTCTTCAACGACAAATCGCGCGAGTGCCAATGCACGCCGCCGGTGATTCAGCGCTACATCGCCAAGATCTCCGGACCGCTTCTCGACCGTATCGATATCCATATCGAAGTTCCTGCGGTGCAATATAAGGAGTTGCGCGGCGGTGCGGCGGCCGAGGGCTCGGCGGAGATTCGCGACCGCGTGCTGGCGGCTCGCGAGCGGCAGCGCGTGCGCTTCCGCAAATTCGGCGACAAAATCTATTCCAATGCCCAGATGACCACCCGCCAGATTCGCGTCCACTGCGAGCTGGGCGCCGACGCCGAGCGCCTGCTCGAGCGAGCCATGCAGCAGCAAGGCCTCACCGCCCGCGCCCACGACCGCATCCTCAAAGTGGCGCGGACGATTGCCGACCTGGAAGGCGCAGAGCACCTGGCCGTCCCCCACCTGGCCGAAGCCATCCAGTACCGCACCCTCGACCGCAGCTATTGGGCCTGAGCGTCGGTAACCGCTGAGTGTGCGAAGAGGCAATTCGCTAACAATTCTAAATATATCCTGAGCACAACGACGTTTATGAGAAGTTGAATCTCCGACTACCTACTTCCCCAGTGCCCAAAGCGAGGCACCGGGGGCACCCTCAGAAGGGTTTGGAACGGTCAATAGGATCGGTGCCACCCGCCAACCCTGCCGGTTTTGGCAGAGTCAGAGCAGGGGCGCGCCCCATGTGCGAAAGTTATAGAGGAATGGAAACGAATCCCAGAATCTCGCCGCGGCTCACTTTTTTGGGCTACGGCTCTTGCTTTGCCGCCAGTTGCCTGTGGGGCACCGGCTTTTATTTCAGCCGCCTGGCGCTCAACGAGATGAGCGTCAACTACATGGTGCTCTACCGCATCCTCTTTGCCTGCCTGGGCGTACTGCCGGTGGCGCTGGTCAGCCGCGTGCGCTTCTCCGCGGCGGAGTGGCGCACGCTGCTGTTGTCTGCGGCCTTTGGTATTCCCATCAGTTGCCTGCTGCAATTCGGCGGCCTCGCGCTGACCACCGTGAGCCACGCCTCGCTGATGGTGGGCGCCATGCCGGTGATGCTGGCCGTGGCCGCCGCGCTCTTTGCTCCCAAAGGTTCCACGGAGGAGAGGCTGGGCTGGCTCGGCTGGCTGGCTCTCTTTGCCTCCACGACAGGCGCGGCGCTTATCTCCCTGGGCGGCCACCATGGCGGAGTCACGCGCGGCCAGCCCTCGTTGGCAGGCGATCTGCTGGTGCTTGTGTCGCTCGTGGCCGCGCTGGCCTGGATTCTGCTCAGCAAAAAGCTGATGCTCGCGCACAGTCCATCCGCCGTATCGGCGTACACCATTCTGGTGGGAGCAGCGATGCTGCTGCCCTGGGTGATGGGCTCGTGGATCATCAGCCCGCTCACCCACGCCCACATTGCGCCGCCGCCCTTTTTCCACGTAAGTTGGACGGCTTGGGGAGCTCTGGCCTTTGCCGGCCTGCTGTGCACAGCCACCACCACGCTGCTGTGGAACTGGGGGATTCATCACGTGCCCGCCTCTCGCGCCGGAGTCTTTCTGAATATCGAGCCGATGCTGGGCTCTTTTCTGGGCGTGCAACTGCTCGGCGAGCATCTGGGTTCTTACGCCTGGATCGGCGGCGGACTCATTCTCTCTGCGGCGCTGACCCTGACCACCCAGAGCCATCCGCCGGAGCCGAATATCCTTCTTGAATAAGCCCTTGCCCATCACCTTGGTCACGGGCAACGGCAAATTACCGGTCATGCTTCCTGAGTGATCTCCGATAGATCCAACAGTGATTGATGGAGGCTCATGTGGCCCTTTTAACCTGGACAAACGCCAGCACCGTTGGCGTGCGAGCCATGGATGACCAGCACGGCATTCTGATGGACACTTTGAACGAACTTCGCCTGGCCGCCGTCCGCGGTTCTGGCCGCGAACTGATCAGCGAAGTGCTGGACCGGCTCATTGAATTCACTCGTATGCACTTCTGGAGCGAAGAACAGTTGCTCGACCAGTACGAGTTTCCCGACATTGCCAATCACCGCTCTGAACATCAGCGTATGCTGGCGCAGATTCTCGAGTCCTCGCATCGCGTGCAGCACGGCGACAAAATGCAGATGCGACCGCTGCTTTGCTTTCTGCGCGAGGCCTATGCCGAACACATCGAGGGTATGGACCGCGAGTATGGCCCGTGGCTCAATGAGCGCGGCGTGGACTGAGTTTGCTGTCAAAACCTGATTCTTTCCTCAAAGATGAGATTCATCTCATGACCCGAGATGCTCGCTAATCTTTCTGCCCATCGCTGTCGATAGATACTCTAGTAGTTGACTTCGAAGGATGAGGAACCATGGGCCTGATTAACTGGAACAGCAAATACTCCGTCGGCATAAAAAACCTGGATGAACAGCACAACGAAATTATCAATTTGTTGAACGAGCTGCATGCCGCCATGTTGAAAGGTCAGGCGCAAAACGTGGCTGCTACGCTGCTGCCCAAAACCCTGCGCCATGCGCGCGACCACTTTTCCACGGAAGAACGTCTGATGGAGAGCACGAAGTATCCCGGCCTTGGCGAACAACGCGCCGAGCACAGCGCACTGCTTGCCAAAATCGATGAGTATGCCACCCGGCATAACAAGGGCGACAAAGCGGTGTACTTGGAACTTCTCACCTTCATGCGCGACTGGTTGAACAACCATTTGATGAAAGTGGACAAGAAGTACACCAACTGGCTCAACGAACGTGGAATTCATTGAGAGACTTCTTCCGCCGAGTCGATCGTTGCCGGTAAAGTCTTTCCAGGAGAAGACAGATGGCATTGATGAGATGGAGTGACTGCTACTCGGTGGGCGTAAAGAACCTCGACGAACAGCACGCGGAGTTCATCGAATTGATGAATGAACTTGAGTCCTCAATGCAGCAGGGCCAGATTCAAAGCAACGTTGGTTCCCTGCTCTCCAGGCTGATGACTCACGCGCACGAGCACTTCTCCACCGAGGAACGGTTGATGGAGACCGCGGGCTTTCCCGGCCTCGCCATGCACCGTGTCGAACACCAGGCCTTGCTCTTTGATGTCGAGGAGTTTGCCATCCACTTCAAACAGGGCGACCACGCCGTCGGCATTGAACTGTTGAACTTTCTGCGCGGTTGGCTGATCAACCATTTGCAACAGATGGACCAAAAATATTCAGCTTGGTTGAACGATCACGGCATTCATTGAAAAATCCATTCAACTTTATGGAATTCTTTGACGATAAAATCTCTACCGGTCACATCCGGATGGAGAGGGCAAATGGCATTAATGACATGGAGTGACAAGT
>Ga0181529_10001708_pt1 | contig 27742 bp, 28 predicted proteins | sample PEATcosm2014_Bin_36_FD_119763 | JGI IMG/M metagenome (GOLD analysis project Ga0181529, IMG submission 119763) | Peatland microbial communities from MTU Mesocosm Facility, Houghton, MI, USA - PEATcosm2014_Bin10_30_metaG | ecosystem: Environmental > Terrestrial > Soil > Wetlands > Peat | place... | reverse complement strand
TTATTACTGGCAGAAAGGAAGTCCATAGCGATAAAAACCTCTAAATGCGGTCAGCGTTGTATTTATGTACGGCAATAAAGATAAATTACTTCTGCGCTTAAGTTATGGTTACGTTTTAGGTTGTGAAGTACAATGAAGGAACAAACAGAAATCGGAAAGATAAAAGAAGGACGTTATATTGTTGTGGAAGATGAACCGTGCAAAGTCGTCGGACTTGCCACCTCAAAACCCGGAAAACACGGGGCAGCAAAGGCACGGATAGATGCTGTCGGTATTTTCGATGGTGTCAAGCGCTCGATTGTCTCGCCGGTATCGGCAAAGGCGTATGTCCCCGTAGTCGAACGCAAGAGCGGGCAGGTAATCTCCATTGCCGGCGATATGGCACAGCTTATGGACATGAAAGATTATTCAAATTTCGAGATTGCTATACCAGCAGATAAAAAGGGTCAGATCGAAGTCGGGAAAGAGATCATGTATATCGAATCCATGGGAAAGAGAAAACTCGACTGAATGTTTCGTCACGGCTTGTCATAAAAATACTTTTTGCCGAACATTCCAGAGAATACTGGAAGATTATACAGAGATTTTTTGTTTTGTTGATTTTTAAAGATATAACATGATTACATTTTTAAGATCTATCTGGCACTGTCAAAATCTTTTTTTTTGAAAGCAGGGTAATACGTGAGACTCATCAAGCCCCACCTCACCCATGGCCGGCCACTTCCAGATCCCAACCAGAGGATCGGGCCGGGTCCAAGCACGATCCGGTGACTTCCCAAAGGTCCTTTCATTATCTGCAAAACCGGCTGAAATTATTGTTACATTCACCGTATGCGAATGGTACTCTCAAGAAGCATGGCAACAGGAAAGACTATCCTTAAAGGTTTCAATGGGGCCATGTATCTGAAATTTTACTAACCGCGTGGTATAACAGATCAGCCGAAGCGCGTTTTTTAAATTATTCCGCCGTCGCTTATTTCACTGATTTTCTAACATAAATATCAGTATTTTCCGATATATCGGGTGGGAATAAGGATCTTAATCGTGTAGGAATTGATGTACTGCGAATTGATAATAAAATAATAGCCCCGCTGGCCTTCGAAGAATTTTTCCGTCCATGGGCGAGGGTCGGTTGAGGATAACGTCTGTGTGGGTTCGATCGTAGTGTACTTCGGGGGAGTTGTTGAGGTTACTGCCGGCGTTGCTTGGGTAATACCGGCCCAGAGATCTGGATCGATGCCTCCCGGTGGTGAAATGGTTCGTACAATACGGTTGGGATCGGTCGCATCCATCACCTGGATGGAAAATTGCGGGCTGACACTGCCATACGATCCCTGTATACCACTGTAGGACACGTCGTTTCCCAGTGTCGGAGTAATCGCAATAGATTGTATCGTAGGTCCTGACATGGGGCCGATCACTGGGTCGATCGTGTAGGACAATTCCCAGTAGGGAAATGGAATATTAATAATCTGGGTAGTTCCGCTGTATTTTCCCGATATCGTGGCATATACTGTACGGCTGGTATCCGGTTGGGTCGCATTTATCCGTGTACTCTGAGGCAGGGACTGATTGGTAGAGAGGTGATAGGTTTCGGGGTTGACAAAGCCGACGGTCTGGGCCTTCTGGTTCCAAGTCGGAACCGGTGTGGGTGGGGTGGAAGTAATGAGTGTAGTAATATTTGCATATACTACAAGTGGTATGGCAGTCACGGGTGGCGTGGGCTTCGCAAAGGAAATACCGGTATTGACCGGCTGGCCGGTGGCTATTGGTTTGATGACAAACGCGACGACAAGAATAATGGCGAATGCGGCGATAATATAGGAGATATCTTTTTTGTCCATGACTTCTGCAGTTCTTTATTACAGCGTTCATAAATAAAAATGAGTGACTTGTAGAAATTACAACCGGGATATTCGGCATCCGTGTAAGAGTTACATACGAGATAAACTTTGCCCGATTCCAATATAACACGCATCAAATTTAAAAAAAGATGCCCGTGCGGATTTTGATTTTTAACAAAAATATTTATACTATAAACGCGTTTTAACAAAGTAGAGACGCTGGTAGCGACTAGTGTCTACTAATTCACGAAGGTGAAGCTATGAGTTCGTTGAAACATAATGATGCAGGGTTCACCGGCCTTGAAGCAGCGATTGTGCTTATCGCATTCGTTGTCGTTGCGGCGGTGTTCTCGTACGTAGTACTCGGCGCCGGGTTTTTCACGACGCAGAAGGCACAGCAGACCGTCCACACCAGTGTTGAGCAGGCAAGTTCGACCTTGGAGATCGTTGGAAACGTTTATGGAACAGGTTCGGGCACCGGGGCTGTTGGGGACACTATTGAGTTTATAAACTTCAGTATGGCACTAGCGCCCGGGGGAACACCGGTTGACTTTTCAAAAGTGAGTATAGTGTATAGCAATGCATCCACATTAGAAACATTGACGCAACCGACTATGACCACAAAAACGATACAGGAACCAACTACTGCAGGTATGTGGGCAATCACACAGATTCAGAATCCGCCGAATGGTGACGCTTCAACTGCCTCACCGCTGCTTGCACAAAACGAGCAGTTCACCATCAGTTGCCGACCGACCCAAGAAGTTGTGGAAAATGATGTGTTTACTGTTGAAATTAGGCCATCAGTTGGGGCAGCATTCAGTATAACCCGGACGGTTCCTGCCGCTGTAACTTCAGTAAACCTCCTCTATTAATCTTTTTTATTTGTCGGGATTTTGTCGCAAATTGGTACTTCGCATATACTGATGCGAATCTTATTCGCTAAATTGACTTGATCACTATCTGTTTGGATCTCATGGTGGGATCATTTCGTATAACCATATTTCCATAACCAGGCAAGGTGGTATTGTTATCCCTGTTAAATTGCACAATTATATTCGAGAAACACACTGCGCTAGCGTTTTTCGGTTGAGGAGATAGAATTTCTAAATAGGTAATTTGTGCCAACCCCCTCATCTCCTGAAATAATCATAGGGATAAACATATTCATACATCGGGTGTTATACATAACCACGAGAAACTCTTCCGTAAGGGTAGATACCTCAACCAATAAGATATTCAGGATACTGAGAAAGCCCTGGAAAATTGTATATTGCATACTGTGTCTGGCACTTCTCGCGCTCGCAGCCCATCAGTTTTTTAATCTCTTTATTGTATTTCCACCATATGCACAGGATTATAAGGTATTCGCAGGCGCTGTCCAGGCATTGGATCACACATAAAACCCCTATGTCCTCAACAATATCAACCAGTACCGGGGGGAGGGGATCTTGAGTTTGTCTATCCACCTCATACTCTGTATTTCTTCTGGTTTCTTCAGTTTCTCTTTATTTTTCAGAATGTGTGGATTTACTTTGCATTTCTTGGTACCCTCCTTATTTTCAGCAGTTATCTCCTCCTTACACTGGACAAAAAACCGCATTATCTTTTCCTTACCACATTGACGGCGACGGGTTTTATCAGCCTCTGGTGGAATTTCACTCGGGGCAATAAGGACATTCTCTTCCTGTTTTTATTTGCCATTATTTTTACCCTGTTGATAACGGAAAAATACTGGCAATCTTCGATTGTGATGGGGCTTACCGTTGGATTTTCGCTTTTTGCAACCCCTTTTGTTGCGCTGTTCCAGATTATTCGGCGCCCGATAATGGATCGTCTTGCCTATATTGTATTAGCCACGGGAGTTGTTGTGGCATTGTTCCTTACAAGTTATTACATCAATTCGTCATTTCTATTCTCTTACATTGTTACCTTACTTGAGAGTAACAGCACGTTAATTCAAATGGGGGGATGGAATGCTCCCACACCCTACTGGCTTTTTTATGATCTTTTCCGGGGCATATCGAACAATTCGATACTCCCGACGATTCTAGTCTCATGCGCTTATATTGGCGTTATCCTGTAAGCAACATGGAGTTACTATCAAAAACATCCAGAGGATTACCTGAAAGTCTACTCACTTGTCATGCTCTCGGTTTTTATGCTCCTGCCACGGATGATGCCCTGTAATTTTATCATCCTTGTTATTCCGCTTTACATTCTTTTTAAGGATGACAGTTATCAATTAAAATCATTGGTTCTTGCAGTGGTCTCCCTTCTTCCGCTTATTGTCTGGTATCTCCCGGTTTTCAGTATGAATAAGGATAAATTACCTCTCCTTTTGGGGCCGTATGTCCAAACCTACAGCCTCATCATCATTTTTTTCATCGTTATTCTCCATGATCATCTGACATTTGCGTTAAATGAGGGAGGAAAAAATCCGGGATAAATGACGTTCACGGGGGCACTCGTTTGACGCAGCTGGATCTGTTTTAACGATTTCGGGTGCTTGTTCGAGGATGATTCCCCGCGAGAATATACGTAACCGGGCTGTTAGAGAATAAGGTAATGATATCCTTTCTCTCACAAAAAGAACCTTTTATTATCTCTTTACCTGTTCACCAATCCAATTGAAAAACCGGTTTCTAAACACCAAAACAGAAAAAATCCCTGACAATCCTCTTGTTCCCGGGGCAAAGTATATTAACGAAAAACAGGATAGTAATTCAATGCTATGGCGGTAAACCAGTCTCAGGTCGACCACATCATCACCGCGGCTTCCGAGGATGATCCCGAGGTCAAGCTCCAGAACCTCGAACGGGAAGTTGACCTTATAAAAACCTCCATCAAGCGCCTCTTAATGGATATCAGGGAGCGGATGAATGAACTGGAGAATCCGTTCACCCTGGCAGTCGCTTCATCAGGAGGAGCTGTTGATACTGGTAGCGTTGCTGATTCTGCCAATGATGCAAAAAAAGCCGAATTGGATGCGAAGGAGGCGGCCTTGGATGCACGGAAGTCCACGCTTGATGCCGCTGACGCTGCAAAAGGTAAACTGGAAAAGGAGAGCAAAAAGGCCGGGCCGGAAATAAACCCAGAGACACCTGCTGTTGCCACCTATGAGGATAAACGGATTCCTGACGAGCAGATGATAGCCCTTCTTAAGGCCCAGATCCCTGCAAACGGCCATAAGGCCGCCCCGAATATGCTTGCCAATGAAAAACTCCGGCTCCAGAAGGTATACAAACTGTTCAAGTGGACGAACGGAGCCATCCGAAAATTCGGACATGACCGGCTTGATATCATCCTTGAATCGTACCGGATCATGGGATATATTTCGCGGGAGTCCTGCGATGAGATCAAAGAGATCTCCCGCCTGATGCCGGCAAACCTGGGAGATGAGCATGAAGTAGGCCCGGATGAGTTTGTGTCAGAATTGTACGCGCTCAACCGTATCCTTTCACCGACTGATTCTTCACTTGACCGGGACATGATTGAGGTTATGATGGAACAGCGCCAGCAGATACTGCCGGCTAAAGAAAGACAAGAGGCCCCGGAATCATCGGTCAAAGAACGGGAACCTTTGCGGAATGCCAGAAAAGACGAAGAATGGATGAACCTGCCGGACAGGATATAATCAATGTCCTCCGAAACGATCACGACTGCCCTGTTCCTGATTACTGCCGTAATAGCTGCGTCTGTCCTCATCGCTGCCATATTTCCAGTTATCTTCCAGATGGCCGGAACATTTTCATCTGCGTCCCATACCGCTGATCAGAATATCCGAACGGATTTTAAGATTATTTCTTCAAATGCTGATACCACATCGCCCCCTCCCGTGGTGTATATCTGGATGAAGAACGTAGGAACGGCGCAGATACCGCTTACTGATATCGAGCGGTCGGATGTGTTCTGCGGGGATGTAGGAAGTTTTGATCGGTTAACTTTCAATGGTTTGGGGACTACCTCACCAGGAGACGGTAAATGGACGGTCCAACTGACGGATCTCAATAATAATAACTATTGGGATCCTGGCGAAACACTGGAGGTAGTTGCGCAGACTTCAAGAATAACCGGTAATAACAATGTATACTTCCAGTTTGTATTGCCCAATGGAATCTGGAGATCAACACAATTTCCCCTGAGCTGATAAATCATGGCAGTCGCAGAACTTATAGGTGCAACGGTTGGAGTTATCATTCTTGTGTTGGTTGCATATATCTTGGTCGGGAGTACACTTTCGACTGCCCAGACCGTAGCGGAAGCACAAAAGGATCTGACGTTGATGGATGAATCCCGTTTGAGGACTGATATTGTGATATCCAGTGCTACAATTGAAAACGGAAATATACTCAACTTCAGTGTCAACAATACAGGATCCGAGACAGTTTCGGATTTCGGGCATATGGATATATTAATGAGCAATGGTACGGGGAATTTTGAAGAGTATACGTATGTCAAAAATTTTGCTGGATCTCCCGGAACCTGGACCATTGTACAGTTTGAGCCAGCAGCATCAAGTGTACATCCCGGTGAACTCGATCCGGGAGAGACTATGTGGTGCAATGTGGTATATCCCGGCGATACCCCGGTATGGTTCCAAGTGACTACCGGAAACGGGGTATATGCATCAGCATATATCCCCCCCACTCCATAGTCAGGAGGGAATATGGCCTCTGACCTTTCTGACCTCATGGGGGGCGAAGACCGGCAGATTATTTCGACCGGCAACAATGAACTGGACAAGAAAATTGCAGATGGCCTTCCGGTAGGATCCCTGACTCTCATCGAAGGGGAAAATGATACCGGCAAAAGTGTTCTGACCCAGCAGATTGTCTGGGGTGCTATGAAACAGGGGTTTTCTGTCGACCTGTTTACAACAGAAAACACCAGCAAGAGTTTTATCAAGCAGATGGAATCAATGAGCCTTGACATCTCCGATTATTTTGCATGGGGATATCTCAAGATCTTTCCCCTCCATGTGGTGGGTTTTGAATGGAAAAAAGAGGAGATGGCTGGCATCCTTGCCAGGCTGATCGCTTATATCCAGAACAGCAAATCGCAGGTGGTTATTGTCGATTCACTGACACTATTTACAGAATATGCCGAAACCGATACCATCCTTACCTTCTTTACCAACTGCAAGTCCCTTGTGGATCACGGCAAAACGGTTCTCGTCACGCTCCACACATATGCATTCGAAGAAGACACGCTTGTGCGGATCCGTTCCATCTGCGATGCGCATCTCAATATGAAAAAAGCACTTGTTGGCGATAAGTACGTCATGGTCATGGAAGTCGTCAAAGTCCGCGGCGCACGAAAGACAACCGGAAACCTTGTCAGTTTTGAAGTCCATCCGGGGTATGGTATGAAAGTAATCCCGATGAGTTTTGCGAGGATCTGATATGGGTTCACTGACGGTTGCCGTAAACCTCCCCTTCAAACCGGAAGTAGTCGATGCCGATCTCGACCTGTACGCGGATCTCGAATCGGACGCGTTGTTCAAGATGCTCCCGGCAAATGCAAAGGAGTACGTACAGAACAGTCCGCATCTCCTTGAATATCTTCACACTTTCCCGGTGAATACCTATGGCATCCCGCTCTTTTTATCGGAATTAAAAAAAGATGTCCGCAATATGAAAAACCCCAACATTATCTACCCAGTCAACGATACCACGTTTATCCACATCCTGCCGGACCCGGATGATGTCAGGAACTACTACATCCCCATCGAACCTTCATTCCTGCATAGCGTCAGCGAGATCCTCCCTGTGATCGAAACCAAACTTATCGATCTCATTGACGGTCTCGACACGGATCCCACAACCGACAAGGAACGTACAGATGTCTTAAAAAAGATGCTCGCCTCGGTTGCGATGATCAAGCCGCCAGGTGTGGATATCGCAAGCATGACCCGAACAGAAAATAAGGGCGGGGGATCATCCAAACTGATGACCTTCCTCAACACGGATTTTACCGCGCAGAACAAGATGAAATCCGGCAAGAAAACCAAAAATCTCCCCATCACCCCGGATGGCAAGATCATTCTCTCCAACGTCGAGTACAATGCCATCGAATATCTTCTTATCCGCGATAAAATCGATATGGGTGTCCTCAAGCCATTCCTTTCCGACCCCTATATCGAAGATATCTCATGTGATGGTGTGGGGCCGATCTTCATTGAGCACAAGATGTTCAAAGGTCTCAAATCCGTCATTGAGTTCAAAGTATCAAGCGAACTGGACGAATTCGTGGTAAAGATTGCCGAACGGATAAAACGGCCGATCACGTACCGCAGCCCAATCGTCGATTCTACCCTCCCTGACGGATCCCGTATCAACATTGTCTACGGGACTGAGATCAGCAAACACGGCAGCAACTTCTCCATCCGTAAAGTAAATGAAGTGCCGCTCTCCATCCTCAACATAGTTGAGAGCAATGGCATAGATTACCTCGCAGCCGCATATCTCTGGATCTGCGTCGAATACGGCATGTCCCTGTTCGTAAGTGGCGAAACGGCAAGCGGCAAGACCACACTCCTGAATGCCATCACCACATTCATCCCACCGGAAAATAAGATCATCACCATCGAAGATACTCCAGAGCTTACTGTCCCGCACAGGAACTGGATACGTGAAGTGGCCCTCGCCAAAGGCAAAGGGGAAGGGGACGGGGCGGGAGGGGGAGTCACGATGTTCGATCTCCTCAAGGCCGCCCTGCGTCAGCGTCCCAACCAAATCCTTGTCGGTGAGATCCGTGGTGTTGAGGGAGCTGTCGCATTTGGTGCGATGCAGACCGGTCACCCTGTGATGAGTACCTTCCACGCAGCATCTGTGGAGAAACTGATTCAGCGTCTCTGTGGTGACCCCATTAATATCCCAAAAACGTACGTGGACAACCTCAACCTGGTTATTATCCAGAGCGCAGTCAAGAGGCCGGATGGGCAGCTCGTCCGCCGGATGATCAGTTGCAACGAACTGGTAGGATACAATGCAGAGACCGGGGGATTTACGTTTGTCCAGATGTTTACCTGGGAGCCGGTTACCGACACCTTTGTGTGGACCGGAAAAGGCAGTTCATTTCTCCTTGAGAATAAGATAGCAACAATGCTTGGGATCCCCGACAGCAGGAAAGCGGAAATTTATCTTGAAGTCGAGAAACGCGCAAAGATCCTCGAACGTCTCCACAAGGCCGGGTACGTTAAATTCTGGGATCTCTTCCACATGATGACCAAGATCAAGAAACAGGGTCTCCTTACCATTGGATCATAACATGCCTGAAGAGATTGCTCCACCACCTGGTGATATGCCGAAAGCGCAACCGGCCCGATCCCTGCCCTTCACCTCACAAATCGCAGGAATTAAAGAGAAACTTGCCGGCATTCAGGAAAACAAGAAGATGGGTGCTGATCTTCTTTTTATGACCACATATATGGCATCGCTTGCGATTGCCAATGCAACCCGACCGGAGATTTTTTCTTTCGCATCAAACCGCCACGAGTATATTTCATCAAAATACATCGCAAAAGTGGATACATATGTAAAAAAATGGAACTACAGTTACGCCGAAAGTCTTTCCATCGTTGCCGAGCGGACGCAGAACGACATCCTCAGGAGTATGCTGAACCGGTATTCAAACTCTATCGATTCGGGTGTTCCCGACGACGACTTCCTGAGCAATGAACTCTCGACAGTCCGTAGTACCTACCGGAGCCAGCTTGAGCAGGGAATGGAGATGCTGCAGAAATGGGGAGATGCATACGTCGCCATGCTCCTCTCGGGAACCGTCATTGCAATCGTCATGATGATATCTGTGGTGATCTATTCCTCCGGAGATCTCCAAGCAACATTTGACATGTCATATGCCATCATTCTTGCAATTTCTGTATTTGGAATCGTCCTGATGTATACTTCAGTCCCTGACGACCCCAAAAGCCACGGGCTTGCCGGACGTATGTCAAAGGAGCAGGAGACGATTCACGCCATGGAAAGAATTATCGTCCCGCTCACGCTTGCTATCATCGTCATTCTTGTGCTTCTCGGAATATCTACAAGCCTGATCTTTATTCTCGCCGGAATCCTGATGGCACCACTCGGTATTATCGGTTTTATCGACGACCACAACATTACCCTGCGGGACAATGATTTTTCGGTTTTTATCCGCAGTTTTGGCGCGATAATGGGCGGACAGGGAACAACCGCCGTGTACGCGCTGGGAACCCTCGATCGTAAATCACTCGTGGCTCTCGGACCCCTCGTAGATTCCGTTTATTCAAAGCTCAACCTGGGACTTGATGAAAAACAGTGCTGGGACAAGTTTATCGGGGAGTCCGGAAGTAACCTCATCTACAAGTACCTCAACATTTACCGGGACACTGTTGCACTCGGTGGACCACCAGAACCCATCGGTACCGTGGTGGGCTCTTCGATGCTCGAACAGACCCTGCTCCGGGAGAAGAAGGATAATCTTGCAAAAGGGTTTATCGTTCTCCTTATACCGATGCATATCGCCATGACCGGTATCTTTGTCGCGCTGTACCAGATCCTTCTTGTTCTTACCGGATCGGTATCGAGTATGATGACCCAGTTTCAGAACATGTCGGCAACATCCGGGGGGCAGAGCGCCGGTGTATCCATGGGAAGTGTATTTGGCGGCGGGATGAATCTCTTTTCCAACTTCCCGGCAGCCGCGATGCAGACCTATGTCAACATCTCGCTCGTTATTTTTACAGTATCCAATATTATTTCAGCGCGTATCGTGGGTGGGGGAGATCGATACATGTATTATTTCTACGCTGCAATATTCTGCACATTGACCGGACTTGTTCTTCTGGTGGCTCCGATGGTAGTGGGGCTCTTCTTCAGTGCGCAGGCGCTGACGAATATGGGAGGCGGAGCATCCGGCTCGGGTGTATGAGATGAAGGAGAATATCCGCAGGCTTGTTCTATTTGCGACGATAGTAGGAATCGGTTCTATCCTGATCTTTGTAGATATTCCGCTCCTTTACCTTATTCCCCTTGTCACCGTCGTAGGTTTTGTCCTCCTGATATTTCTCGGGTCAATAACGGTTACGGATATCAAAAATGCGGTCTCGAAACTGAGCATAAAGAACCTGCGTGAGCGGCCACTCCTCAAACGGCTCGATTCCATAAAATTTTTCGAAAAGAAAAAAACTTCCCGTAAAGGGACAGCGGCAAAGGAACAGGGAAAAAACGTCCCGGTAAAATTAAAGGAGAAAACAGGTGGGATCCAATATCATCTCTCACTATTGGCATCCTCCATCAAATCCTTTGGAAAAATTCTTACAGAGCGTAAGAAAAACACCAAGAAGCCCGAAGAGATTAACAAACTGCTGGAAAAAACAATAACAGAAAAAGTCAGCAAAGGATCAGCACTCGACAGCGCCGCAACAATACCATCAGTCTCCGGATCAAACCGTGGTGGTGCCGGGGGCGTATTACCGGCGGAAAACGGAAATGAGTCCGATCCGTTCCTGTCACTCTCGGATGAGGATCTTGGAACCGGCCTGTTGGACGGGCTGGACGAGCCGGAACCGGCGGCAGCATCAGAGACGATACAGACATCCTCGGATGTAGATTCCGGCCTTTCTTTGCCGGATTTGGACATGCCCGCACTTCCGGATGAGACTGCTGCGGATGCTGATGCGATTCTCAGGGCGAATGCAGATGACAATGGATTGAACGAGCTGAATGGCCTTGATGATGGAGAAGCGGTCGATGAAACACTGAATGATCTCGACAATATAAATCTGGAGGACATCGACCTCGGGGACGACAACGGGATGCAGGATTCTCTGCCCCAGACGCCCACCCCCCAGTCAGCCGGTCCAGCCTTGGGATCAGGAAGTCTCATTCCGGCCACGCCCATAACAGTTGCCGGGGGATCAGAAAGCAGTGCTGATACCGATAAAACAGATATGTCGTCATTTGCAGCAGGAAATGCCGCCGGTTCTGATGACGACATGCTCAGTTCGCTTGCCTCAGACATCAAACAAGTGAAAAAGGAGAAGGATGTCAGCCTGCTTCGTGAATTAAAAGACTTTAAGGCGCCGGCGACAGATATCGAGAAAGAACTGCTGGAAATGTCAGAGCAGCTTAATGCAAGCAAAGGTGCAACAAAGAAAAACCTGTCAGCAAAAAGCGTAAAATAATCCTGTGCAGAAATAAACTTTAATATCTGAAAAATCGCCACACACCAGATAATACCCATGTGAGTTTTCCATGAAAGAAGTTCCCTTAAAAATAGAACATGACGGTAAATGGATTGTCGTAAAGGCAGGGGTTGGTGAAGACCGGATCTCGTTTCCCGCCCCGGTTGAAAAGGAGGTTCTCTTCAAATCAGTCTTTGATCTGGAGGAAAAAAAGAATGTCCTGATCATTTCGGCAAAAGGAACCCCGGACGTAATTCTACGGATTGCAAGTGTAGAAAAAGTCCTTGTCATATTAAAACGGCTTATCCTTGCCAACTGCAATGCCTACCGGCTTATGGCATATTTCATGTCCCCGGCAATCCGGGGAGGTGTTCTTGCCAAGGATGCACAATGGGAAAAAGGCAGCATCGTGGTGGTAAAGACTGGGATCTGGTTTGTCAGCGCGACAAAACAGATCTCTATACCCCTTCTGGACGTGGCGGCAATCGATCTTACAAAAAGGGATGTACAGGGCAAGCAGACGGATGTTGTCCGGATCGATCACGTTGATTCCGGGGAAGTTGTATCGAGTCTCGTACTCTGCCCACTCTCCACGCTCCAGGTCCTTGTAAATTTCCTTAAAGACACCACAAAAGGGATGGATATGAAAGGAAACGAGCTGGATGCCGTTGCCCAGCAGGTGGCCATGCTTGTCTATTCCGGGATGGATTCCCATGCCATCGAGAATATGCTCAATATCCCACACAAGCAGCTCGACGAGATCTATGACCGGATCATTCAACTGGAAATCGCAGAAGTGATCACAATACGGCGTGAAGTCCAGCTGACAACAAAAGGAGTGCGGTACATTTCCGACGCAACAAAAACCCAAACAAACTAAAATCACCGCCGGTTTATCTCCACTATTGATTTATAGCAGCATATACCAATATTCTGTCTGATACTTCATGGGAACCATTCTGATTGTGGATGATACTCTCTTCATGAGAACGCTTCTTAAAAATATTCTCTTCTCCGGGGGCCATACAATAGCGGGCGAGGCGGCAAATGGTGAAGAAGCAGTGGTGAAGTACAAGGAACTGAAACCGGACCTTGTCACGATGGATGTGGTCATGCCCAAGGTAAACGGGATCGAAGCCCTCAAAGCAATCAAACAGCTCGATCCCGGCGCCCGTGTGATCATGTGCACGGCCGTCGGGCAGGAACAGATGGTCAAACTGGCCATAAAAACCGGTGCCAAGGGATATATCGTCAAGCCGTTCCAGGCACCCAAAGTTCTCGAAGAAGTCAAGAATGTGCTTGCATCCTAGCTGCCGCCATGTCAAGGGTTCTTATCGTTGATGACTCCGTATTCATGCGAACGGTCATCCGGGACATGCTGCAAAAGGATCATTCCCTTGAGATAGTGGGAACTGCATCAAACGGTATTGATGCCCTGGAAAAGATCGGCACCCTCAAACCAGACCTGATCACACTGGACATCGAGATGCCCAGGATGAACGGCCTCGAGGTACTGCGAGAATTAAAAAAAGCCCCATGGCGCCCGAAAACACTTATGTTGAGTTCCCTCACCTCGGAGGGGGCAGTGATGACCACCGAGGCGATCCGGCTGGGTGCCGATGATTTCCTGCTCAAGCCAAAGGATCTCCCGCAGCTCCGGCTCATCGCGGATGAGCTGGTTGCAACCATACACCATCTCACAACGGATCTTCCCCTGCCGCAGGAACATATGCATACGACCCCTCAAAAAGACGGGAGTGCAGAACGGGTTGTCCTGATCGGGTCATCCGCCGGTGGACCGCAGATGCTGGATGCCCTTCTCTCAAAACTGCCTGCGGACCTTCCCGCCGCAGTTGTCGTCACCCAGCATATGCCGGTAGGCTTTACCGCACCGCTTGCAGCCCGTTTCAACCGTCTCGCCCATATGCCGGTAAAGGAGACTGAGAACGGGGATATGCTCAAAAACGGTACGGTGCTTCTTTCAAAGGCCGGCGTCCACACGATGATTGGAGCGGCGATGACAAAAGACGGGAAACGAACAGGAAGGATCATTCATTCCAATGCGCCACCGGTTCACGGTGTCCGGCCTGCCGTGGACAAGACCTTTGAATCCGCTGCACAGGTCTTTGGGAAAAACATCGTATCTGTCATTTTAAGCGGGATGGGAAACGATGCCGGCGCAGGAGCATCGGCTATAAAACTGGCAGGCGGAACAAGTATTATCTGCGATCAGAAAGACTGCCTTGTCTATGGCATGGCACGCTCTGCCATCCAGAATAATGCCGTAGATTCGGTACTCCCGCTTGCAAGGATTCCGGATGCGGTGGAACGGCTTGTAGCAAAAATGGTGGAGGATGCACATGTCTGAATTTGAGCAGTACCGGTCATTGTTCGTCGCTGAATCCCGGGAAAACCACGAAAATCTCGTCAAGAACCTTCTGGTACTGGAAAATGGCGCCGACCAGAGCGCGATTGACGAGATCTTCCGGTCGATCCATACACTCAAAGGTGCCTCCGCTTCCATGGGTTTTGCAGACATGGAACGCCTCTGCCACACCATGGAAGACGTATTCCAGTTGATACGGAACGGCAGTACAGAAATGTCTGAAGAGCTTGAGAATATTCTCCTTGCCTGCACCGATCTTATCGAGGAGATGCTGGATGATATCGAAGCCGGCGGCGATTCCTCATCCAAAAATCCCGACGAGCAGGTGCAGGCACTGCGTACCTGGCTGCAGCAGCACGGCACCACTACCGGACATGAGAAAAAGAAGATTCCCTCAAAGGATGAGGACACACGTGCCGGGGCAGAGTGCCAGCCTTCAGATCTTCCTGCAACAGATGCCGGACCGGAATTTACAATGACGATTGTGGTTGCCCCGGAATGCATGATGAAAGATGTCCGGGCCCTCATAGCGATACAGAACCTGGAGACACTGGGTACGATCCGGTCCATGCAGCCGTCAAAGGAGGCCCTCGATGAAGGGCAGTTTGACGGCACTGTTCATCTCACCATCGCCAGCGATGCCGGGGAAGAGGCACTCAAAACCGCCGCTATGGGAACCGAGATTGATTCTGTAGAGATCCGGGCAAAGGAAACACCGGCTTCCCTGCCGGCCGAACCCGGTGTGGCAAAAAAACCCGGAGAACCCGACAGGAAGCAGCCGGCTGCCACGGATAAGAACCGGGAGATAAAAAATCTCCGGGTCGATATTACCCAGCTCGATCATATCATGAACCTCGTTGAGGATCTGGTGATTAACCGGGGCAGGCTCAAGCAGATCGCAGAGGAGCACAAGATAAAAGAGATGGATGAAGCGATCAGCATGGTGGACAGGTCGGTGTCCGAACTCCAGAATCTGATGATGACGATCCGTATGATCCCGCTCTCCCATATTTTCAACCGCCTCCCCCGGGTCGTGCGCGATGTTGCCCAGTACGACCACAAGGAGGTCGAGTTTATCATGGAGGGGGGGGAGACCGAGCTTGACCGCAGCGTGATGGACGGCCTCAATGATCCACTCCTCCACCTGATCAGAAATGCCGTAAACCATGGTATAGAAGATCCGGATCTCCGCGAAAATGCGGGTAAGGCAAGAAAAGGCCTCGTCAGACTTTCAGCACATCGCGACCGGGATAATGTTATCATCGAACTGACAGACGATGGAGCCGGCATTAATGTGGAAAAAGTCAAGAGAAAAGCCGTGGAAAAAGGACTGATAACAGAAGATGTCGCCGCGACACTCACTACGGATCAGGCCATCGAACTGCTCTTTATGCCGGGTTTTTCCACGGCCGATACTATAACGGATATATCAGGGAGAGGCGTAGGTCTCGACGTTGTAAAGAGGGCGATCGAATCGCTCAAAGGTACGATTAAAGTAGAGACGAAACCCGGTAAAGGGAGCACGTTTGAACTCCTGCTTCCCCCGACAATGGCAATCGTCGATGTAATGATAGTCCGGCTCAACAAGAAACGGCTGGCGATACCGATCAGCAGCATTGTCGAAGTGGCGAACTTCAGAAAGGATAAGAGCCACCGGATCGGGAAAGGAGAAGTTACCCTGCTTCGGGATGAAGTGCTCCAGATCCTCTGGCTTAACGAGATGGTCGGGAGCTCGGACCGGTGCGAGATCCTCATTGTCGTTCAGTACCAGAAACGAAAATGCTGTATTCCCGTTGATGCTGTAGAGGGGAAACAGGAAGTTGTTGTAAAGCCGTTGAGCAGTTTTATCGGGACCACAAAAGGCATCAGCGGGGTAACCATCCTCGGGGACGGGGATGTGGTGCCGGTTCTTGATGTAAACACGATGCAGGAGTGATCAAACCATGAAATTGTCATCAGTTCAGGTAGACGCAATGCAGGAACTGGGAAACATAGGGGCGGCTCACGCTGCAACGACCCTGTCCCAGATGCTGTCAAGCCCGGTCGAGATGAGCGTGCCTAAGATCAAGGTAGTGGATGTTGCCCAGCTGGCAGACCATATAGGGGATGAATCTGCGGCGCTTGTGGTCTTTGAACTTCAGGGTGAAATCCCCCACGGGGGATATATCATCTTTTATATCTCCCGTAAATCTGCGGTCCGCCTGACAAATACCATGCTGGGGCTGACCGATCCGGACCGGGCGCTCAACGAGATGGACGAAAGCGCTCTTTTAGAGATCGGGAATATCATGGCGTCGGCATTTCTTGATGCCACTGCAGAACTCCTCGGATTTATCATGCTCCCCTCACCCCCATCGCTTACCATCGACATGGCACACGCCGCCATGCAGTCCCTCATCGCACAGATGCAGGAAGAGATTGATGAGGTCATGTTGTTCTCCACAGAACTGATGTGTGAGGAACACAAGATCGACAGTGACATCATCATGATGCCGGAGACAAGCATGCTCAAAACGTTTGTCGAACGCCTGGAAAACCTGATGAAACCAAGTTGATGCCACCGGAACCGGAATGCCTGAACCATCCTCACAGAATAAAGTACCCGTCATGATTGGTATTGGTGAGTACCATGTGGGTTCCGTACCCATGATGGCGATCGGCCTTGGTTCCTGCATCGGTCTGACCATCTACGACAAAGACCGGCATATCGGGGCGATGGTGCATATCATGCTGCCCGAAAGTTCCGGGCGCACCGATCGGCCGGGAAAATACGCTGATACCGCCGTTCCCCTCCTTCTCAACAAACTGTCAGATATGGGGTGCCAAAAGGCATCGCTCGTAGTGAAAATGGCCGGGGGCGCATGCATGTTTGAATATTTTGGCAATAATCTTAATATCGGGGAACGGAATGCAGAGAAAGTCCGGGCGATTCTCGCAGACAACCATCTCCGTATCTCTTCAGAGGAGGTCGGGGGAAAAAGCGGCAGGACCGTTGCGTTCTATCCTGACGATGGCGGGAAGGTCACCGTCAGGAGCGCGGATGGCGTCGCACACGAGATCTAAACTTTTTTTGTGTTTTCTGCTCCTCCTTATTCCGGTAGCAGCGGGGGCAGCGGATCTGACGGGAACTTCCGCATCTCCTGATGTGCAGCAGAACCATGGAGCAATCCACCTTTTTATCCCGGCGGCCGGGTCGATCCATTCCACGCAGGTAACCGATATTATCAACGGGCCGCATGGCGAAGTCCTCGTAGCAACAGCATTTGGTCTTTCAACCTACACCGGGTACTGGACCACGCAGCATGTCAACCGGACGAATATCTCTGCCGGCCTGATGGAGGACTATGTCACGGCCCTTGAGTACGACGCATCCGGTAACCTCTGGATTGGTTTTGGAGACGGTATTCAGATCTATAACGGGCACGATTATACCGTGATACAGGATCAGGAACTTTTAAAAAGCCTCCAAATCCGAGGCCTCCAGCGCTGGGATGACGATATGTGGGTCGCAACCGGGAATTCGGGGCTGAACCGGTATCACAACGGAACATGGACGTGGTTTTCTCCGTACTCACAAAACGGGCCGGGATTCTTTGAGGCAGACAGTATGGCACTCGACAGTGCAACTGATACCCTCTTCGTTGCCACAGACCATGAGGGTCTCTGGGAAGTGACGACCGCAAACGGCACCGCCGGTTTCGATAAAATACAGGATACGGGCGATCCGTTCGGGCTGCTTGGCCATGTACGGCGCGATGCACTCGGGGGGGTCTATTTCTTCAATGCCACGGAGGTAGCGCACTATGACGCTGCAACGGGATTTACACCGCTCATCCATCTGTCAGATCTGGACGCCGGGACCTCTTTTATCAGTGATGTGGCCGGGGGATCGAACGGCGCCCTCTATGTGGCAACCGATAATGGCATGTATGTATGGGAAAACGCCCGGATCACCTGCCACCTGATGCCCTTTGACGGGTTTGGCACCACACCCCGCATCAGGACTGTATTTACCGACGCGGATAACCGGTTGTGGTTCTCTACGCCGGATGAGGTCGGTTACTATACCGGGGATGCATCAACTGAGCCCCTTATCGCCGTTGAGACCATGACCCCGACACCCACCCCAACACCGGTGCCTGAGCCGCTGAACGTCTCACAAACGACACCGTCAGAAAACGTGCCGCAACAGAAGGCCACATCACCCTTTGATGGGATCTTCACCGCCCTTTTCGGGTTCTCCCGGTTTTTTTATCCATCCAGCTAAAAAAATGCGTTTAATAGAAAAGTGCACCTGTTAAACGGGTTCAATAAAAAAACATGATGACTATTCGTCATCAGCAGCATAGTAGTAATATTCGCCACGGCTTTTCTGTTCCCGGTCAAGGAAAGACTCAGGTTTGTTGATCCGGGGCCGACCGGTCTGGTCACGACGGAACGTGACGTCAAGCGCTTTTAAAAACCGGTTCATCCCGTCCCGCATGGCAAAGGGACCGGCTGCGGTACCTTCGATTCCAGGCTCACCTTCAAAGACAAGTATCCGTTCACTGATCATATCGATGAGATAGATGTCATGATCGATGACGAGGATCGCCACCGCTTTTCCTTCTGCGTGGTGCTTGATGAGCCGGGTCACCTTCACGCGCTGCTCGACATCAAGATGTGCACTTGGTTCATCGAGGATATAGAGATCCGCATCCCGTGAGAGGCAGGCCGCGATCGCCACCCTTTGGAGTTCTCCCCCGCTCAGGGAATCAACCGGTGACTGGAGGATAGCCTCAAGCGAGAGGGGTTCGATGATCTCGTGCTGGTAATAGGAAGTATCAAATTTACTGGTGCACTTACGGAGATACAATTCAACCGAATCCGACGTGTCCGGTTTGATATATTGCGGCTTATACGATATCCGGAGTTTGGTGTCCATCGTACCGGTATCGGGTTTTTCAACCCCGGCAAGCAGTTTCGCAAAGGTGCTTTTCCCCATGCCGTTTGCCCCGATAACCCCCAGCACTTCGCCAGCCTTTATCGTTCCACCCGAGATCGTCAGATGGAACGTATCGTATTTCTTGGTGAGGGCAGGAATATCCACCAGGTCTTCTCTTTTCGAGCCCTTCTCGTGCGCCCGCTTCTCGAAGATCACCTGTGAGTCCCGGAACCGTACGTTCTCTTCAGCAAGATATCCTTCGAGGTACTGGTTGATACCGACACGGACGCCTTTTGGCCGGGTGATGACCCCGAATACTGCTGGCTTGCCGTACCCTACGTGCACCGTGTCTGCCAGCATATCGAGAATAGCAAGATCGTGCTCAACGATCACGACCGGGCGGTCCATCGCGAGCTCACGGATAAGTTTGGCCGCGGAAATACGCTGGTAAATGTCCAGGAACGGCGTTATTTCATCGAGGAAGTAGAGGTCGGCATTCCGGGCAAGGCAGGCCGCGATCGCCACCCTTTGGAGTTCTCCCCCGCTCAGCGTGCTGACCTGGTGATCAATGATTGCATCAAGTTTGAGCACGGGAATGAGTTCGGCAAGTTTGCCCCGCTCATCGGTCGTTTTGAGCAAATCACGGATCGTCCCGGAAAAAACTTTCGGGATAAAATCGATGTACTGCGGTTTGACCGCAATCTTCCTGCTCTTTTTTGAAACTGTCTGGAGGTAGTCAAAGAGTTCGGTTCCGGCATAACGTTTCAGGATTTCTTCCCAGGCAACCTCATTATCGAAATTCCCGAGGTTTGGGCGGAGTTGCCCGGAGAGGATCTTCACTGCGGTGCTTTTCCCGATACCGTTGGCACCAAGGATACCGGTGACTTTTCCCTGCACCGGGATGGGAAGCCCGTACAGTGCAAACCCGTTCTTCCCGTACCGGTGGGTGGGGTGCTCAAGTTCTTCGGGCAGACTCACGATATCCAGCGCGTCGAACGGGCATTTCTTGACGCAGATGCCACACCCGACGCAGAGTTCCTCTGATATGACCGCCTTGTTATCCTCACCGATGACAATGGTTTCGTCACCGGTCCGTACCCGGGGGCAGTAGATAATGCACTCGGTTCCGCACTTCTTCGCGTGACAGCGATCCTTATGGACAATAGCGATTCTCATGGCGATCTCAAAAAGTGGGGATCAGGACTGGAGAGCCGGAAAGACGGTGATATAATCGTTCTTCGTTATCGTATTGGTTCCGGCGGCATTTGCGGTCGTGAGGTTCACCGTGAAGTTTCCCGTAGATGAGTATGTCTTTTCCGGGTTATTTACTGTTGAAAACGTGCCGTCGCCGAAACTCCAGTTCCATGAAGTCGGGGTGTTTGTGCTGATATCGCTGAAAGTAACTGTGAGCGGGGCAGTACCAGAACTAACGTTTGAAGAGAAACCGGCGACCGGTACCGTGGTTGAAAGCAGTATAGTCCATGTCAGGAACCAGAATGCAAACGTCATGAAACCCTGGTAGAACCAGTCTTTTGTACCCAGTTTTGAGGATTGATGCAGGAGGATGAAGATATGCCGCTGGACAACTACCCCAGCAAGCATCAGCATGAACGCAAGAAGCCCTATATCACTTTTTACCGTCACCTGGAGATAGTACGACAGGATCCCAACAAAGATTCCTATCATACAGGCGACACCGGTTCTCTGTATCCGGTCTATGTGTTCAGCCTGCTTTTCCAGTTTGGTTTTCTGTTTCCGGGAAAGGGCCGGTTGCTCTTCCACGATCACTTCTTCGGTCATCAGGCTACACCCAGTAGTCTTATTTTTTAGTGCGCAAGCCATATGTAAGTTGGTATAATCCATGGCGACTGCACAGGGAATGAGCGGGATCGATGTGAGGGCGGTGACACATGAGCTCTGCGCTAAGCTGCCGCTCTGGATCGACAAAGTCTACCAGTTTGAAACCCGCACTCTCGGGATCCGTTTAAACGGGGAGAATCATGCGAAGTACCTGTTGCTCATCGAGGCCGGCCGGCGGGCGCACCTGGTGAAAAATTTCCCGGTCCCGCCGAAAAATCCGCCACAGTTTGCCATGCTCCTGCGTAAATATGTCTCGGGTGGCAAGGTGCTTGCGATCCGGCAGCACGGGTTAGAGAGGATACTCATTTTCGATATCGGGAAAGGAGATCTTACCTACCGGCTCATCATCGAACTCTTCGATGAAGGAAACGTGATCCTGACTGACGAAGCATACCGGATCATAAAACCACCCCGCCACCACCGGTTCAAGGAACGGGATATCGTACCCGATGCCATCTACACGATGAGCGGCACTGATCCGACAGGATCTCCCGAAAACCTCACCGCAACCCTTGCCGGTGACCACCGTGATCTCGTGCGTGCCCTTGCAATAGCCGGGATGCTGGGCGGCACCTATGCTGAATACGTGTGCCGGACTGCCGGCATCGAGAAATCCACACCGGCACAAAAAGCCGATCCCGGAACGGTGTTTGCCGCAGTCCAGGCACTTTTTGACATGGTACAGCACGCCGGTCAGCCGGTTGTTTCTGCCACAAGCTGCGAACCTGTCGTGCTCGCCGCAGGTTCAGACAGCACACCGTGCGACAAAAACCGGTTTTCCGGTTTTTCCGAGGCACTTGAGACATTCTACCCGATGACCAAGGCAGAGAAAGTCCGGGTCACATCAAAGCCAAAACTCTCCGAAGCGGAACGGATTCACAAATACCAGGAAACGGCAATAAAAAAATTCGATGAGAAAATAAAAAAGACCGAAGAGGTTGTTGCCGCGATCTACGAGAACTACCAGTTCGTTGCACAGGTGATCTCATCGCTGGATGCAGCGAGCAAACGCCTTTCCTGGCAGGAGATAGAGCACCACCTCCGGGACACTTCTTCGGCCGATGCAAAACGCATCGTGACATTCTATCCCGACGAAGCGGCAGTCGAGGTCGACATGGGAAAGAAGGTGAAGATCTTCGTCCACGAGAGTGTCGAGCAGAATGCCGGCCGATACTATGACGTGATAAAAAAATTCAAAAAGAAGAAAGAAGGCGCCCTTCTTGCAATGAAGACCATCAAGCCGAAGAACAAAAGTGTCCGGCACGATATTGTCCCCATGAAGAAACTCTGGTACCACCGGTTCCGGTGGTTTGTTACAAGCGATGGCGTGGTGGTGCTGGGCGGCCGGGACGCATCGCAGAACGAGGAGCTGGTCAAGAAGTACATGACCGGGGGCGATCTCTTTGTGCATGCAGATGTACACGGCGCAAGTGTCGTGATCGTAAAGGGCACAACAGAGAAGATGGACGAGGTGGCGCAGTTTGCCGCATCGTACTCCGGCGCGTGGCGGAGCGGACACTTTTCCGCCGATGTGTACAGTGCGCAGCCAAACCAAGTGAGTAAGACCCCGGAGTCCGGGGAATTTGTTACCCGGGGTTCCTTCATTGTCCGGGGGGAACGTACCTATTACCGTGATGTCCCCCTTGCAGTGGGTATCGGCCTTGTGCTGGAGCCGCAGGCAGCCGTAATCGGCGGACCGCCGGCCGTGATCAGGTCGCGGACAAAGACATTTGCCGAATTAAAACCCGGCCAGTACGAGCCAAACGATGTGGCAAAGAAGGTGCTGCGTCAGCTCCGGCAGAATATCAGTCCCGATGAGGAAAAATTGCTCAAAGGGATCCTGAACACCGATACGGTTGCAGCCTTTGTCCCGCCCGGGGGTTCGGATATTTCGGGGACGCCATGAAAGCGGAGTACGGCGAACTTAAGGATAATTCAGGTGAAATACGGCTCCTGCCGGAGAGCATTGACGATCTCTGGCACCTCCAGCACCTTATCGAACCCGGGGACCTGGTGTTTGCGACAACATTCCGGAGCGTCGAATCAGCAACCGATAAGATCCGTCCCGAAAAGGTGGAGAAACGTCCGGTACGGCTGGGAATCCGGGCGGAAAGAGTGGAGTTCTCCGAGCACGGGGTGAGGCTCCGGATCACAGGTACGATTGAGTCCGGAGTGGACATCGGGTCGTACCACACGATCAACGTCGAGACCGGGTATGAAATATCTATTATCCGCCAGTGGCGGCCGGTCGATCTCGAACGGATTTCCCGGGCAGTAAAATCATCGGTCTTTGGTGTGATCCACATCCTGACCATCGAAGAGGGAGAGGCCGAGCTCTTCCGGCTCCGGCAGTACGGCCCAGAAAGCGCAGTCACCATCACGGCAGGGAGTGGAAAAGGAGGGGAGACCGATACCCGCCGGACCGGTTTTTTTGATGCTGTGCTCAAAATTATCGCGGAGATCTCCGGACCGCTCGTCATTGCAGGCCCCGGCTTTGTCAAAGACGATTTTGTCAGATATGCCAGGAACAACAACAGCGCTCCTGCCGGGCGGGCAATTGTGGTCGAGACCCGGAGGATCGGGCATGGCGCGGTGCAGGACGTTATCGGCGCGGGAACCCTCGAAAAACTGATCGGCGACATCCAGCTCTCCCGGGAGGTAAAACTGATGGACGAGGTGCTCCTTCGGATTTCCCGGGACGGGGCGGTTGCCTACGGGAAACAGCAAGTGGCATCAGCGATCGAGTACGGCGCTGTTGATGAAGTGCTGCTCGCCGACACCCAGCTCCGGGATAAAGATGTTATGCAGCTCGTTGAGACGGCTGAAAGGATGCAGGCAACGATCGTCGTCCTCTCGACCGAGTTTGAGCCCGGGGAGCGCCTCGAGGCACTGGGCGGGATTGCTGCCCTGCTCAGGTATAAACTGGCGTGCTGATTTTTTATTCTGTTCTGCATCCGGCGCCCGGTTCTTTACCTGCAGATGCATTCAGGTAGTAGTGTAAACCCGCCACACTTACAAAAAAAGTGACCGAATCGTACATTGTCCGGTAAAAATAATTTTATCGCAATTTTCTTGCGTCAGTTACTTATCCGAATTACGGATAATTATCCGTAGTTCGGATGTATATCCAACAACGTTTTTATTCTTACCGTCGTGAATTTTTTCAAGGGGATCGCTTTTTTTACAAAAAAACCGGATCGCCCGGCCCGGTAAAATTTTTCGTTTGCAAAAAAGAGAGAGAATATTTTTTATCCGGAAAAAAGATCTTCGTTCGGCGAACCGTATTTATCCGGCACATTTAAGAAAAGAGATGTGCCCGGAACCTGCACCGGTCCGGAAACATCAACAATGTTTTGTCAATTCTGAAAAACACACAATATCCATGTGATCACGTAGAAACCGGAAAAAATGGGTTCGCCCTATCTGATCCAATGTGCTTAACTGACCGTGAACCCGCTGTAGGTGCCGTAACTGCCATCAGAATTCGTAAGAATCACATTATATGTCCCGGCCGGCACCCCACTGAATAAAGGATATGCCTCAGTATTGGAATTCAACGGAGCGTTGTTAACTGTGACATTAGCCCCGGTGACCGTATTTGAAAGCGTGACCGTTAATCCCTGCTGGAGGGTGGTGCTGGTATCAATGGTAAGTCTCCCTGACCATATATTCGCACCCGTCCCCGTTGCGAGAGGCATGGCAGAGACACTCGTAATTGTGATCGACCCGGTCGAAGCGGACGTTGTTGGCGTCGCTGTCACCGTGGATGTGGATCCATGAACAGTGAACTCATTGGCATAGGAGACAAACTGCCCGTCCGGGTTGGTAACCACGACATCCCAAAATCCGGTCGCGGTAGTCGAAGGGATAACAAAGGTACAGGTCAGGTGAGATGAATCCACCCATACCACACTTGTCGCATTGATGGTGCTTCCCGCATGCGCCAGCTGAACCGTCGCTCCTGACTGGAAATTACTCCCCAGCAGATCGGTAATGGCAACCGAGGTCCCGGCATATCCCTCACTGGGAACAATATCCTTGAACGAGGGTGCTCCGGCAGCGATCGTTGTCGCCGTTGCGGCAGTAGTGGTAGTCACCGTGGTAACAACGGTTGTTGATACCACGAGGGTCGGCGCCGCTGTGGGTATCGATGAAACGGTCACATGAGTAATTTTTACCGTGTACACTTTTTCCATCGTCGAACGTGGTGACGTGTCCGTGGCAGAGTTTGTACGGTATCCCCAGGACCCGTCAGTGTTTTTGTGGATATATGCCCGGGTGTACGAGTCTGTCGAAGGATCGTAACTGATAATCAGCCAGGCTGCCGTGGTGCTGGCAGATGAGCTCCATACAATATCCCCCGCAGTGTACAGCGGCGCTATTGTTGTCGCAGTGGTAACTGCACTTGTTGTAGTAGTTGCAGTCGAGCCTGAACTATTGGAACAGCCCATAATGGTCACGCACAGGACAAGAAAAATACTCAGGACAAGGAAAATTCCGGCGGGATTTTTCATATACTACAGTTATTCTGCAGGATATTAAAAATTGTTTAACAGGACAGGAGAATATCCCGGCTGCGCCAGCTCATCACCACGTAAAACAACCCTGAACCATTGATCTGGTTCAACCAAAAAAACGCTAAAAAAATAATTGTTCTGATAAACCGGATTATGCTTCCTTCTTCTCCGGCTTCTTGTAGGTCTCGACAAGCGTGATCTCGGAGATACCATTCACGAGTTCGAAGCCTTCATGGAGGATCCGGCCATGCCACAGGAGCCAGCGTCGGTCGTAGTTAATCCCGGGCGGGAGGGTGACCGTTGCTTTTTTGTCGTCGAGGGTAACTTCCATATCCTTTCCGGCGTAGAGCCGGATAAGACCCTTAAACTGTTCCAGCGGGTCCTTTACGATCTCCTCAATCTTGTAATGGTACGTAAGCGTCTGGCCGGCGAGGGGTTGGTTGAAATCGACGATGACCTTCGAGCCGATGACATCGACGACCACACCTTCTCCCTGTTCCTCGACGTTAATCCGCATCCCCCGGGTCGGCTTGTCCTTGAACTTGTTCTTCGGGAACGACTGGACTTTTTTAAGGTCACGTTCACCAAAGGCCTTTTCCGGCGGAACAGTCACGTCGGCTTCGGTGCCGACAACCTTCCCGACGAGTTCCTCGTCAAGGCCAGCTATAACGTGCTTCTGCCCGACACAGATGGTAACCGGACCGTAGATGGCAGTCGTGCTGTGGATATCCGCGGCCTTTGCCGCCTCTTCCTCGGTAGTATCAAAAACTATGCCGTTTGCGCTGCCAGTATAACTGAGTTTAACAAAATCTCCTTCGTTTATTGCCATACATCACCTGACTATATTAAATCGCAACAGGGACAGATAAAAGTGTGGCACGACAATGCTCGAAATAGAACTCAAAGTAAGGGTGGATTCCCTCGATCCCATCCGGCAGAACCTGAACGCCCGGCACGCCGGGTTCCAGGGAAAACAGCATGAACACGATATCTATTACAACGCCCCGCACCGCGACTTCGGGATCACGGACGAAGCCCTGAGAGTACGGTACACTGACGGCCCTGCCCTCGTCACGTACAAGGGAAAGAAACTCCCCGAATACGGGCTCAAGGCACGCGAAGAGCTCAACACGACGGTCGAATCCGGAGAGGTGTTTGAACAGATCCTTGCCCGGCTCGGATTTACAAAGACCGCCGAAGTGAACAAGTGGCGGGAGAACTACCGTCTCGAAAATGCTTCATTCGCGCTGGATCTCGTTGAGGGCCTCGGGACCTTTGTCGAGATCGAGATCATGACAGAAAACAACGGTTCAGATGCCACTGCCCGGATTCAGAACTATGCAAAAGAGATGGGAATTTCCGGCGAGCCGATCCTCGCCTCCTATCTCGAACTGATCCTCGCTACACGGTGAGGAGTTCGACTTTTATGTCTTTTGCCTCGGTACCGAAGTGGAGCATGGCACAGTAGCCATCCATCGCGGGCCCGGGGTTCACGATTTTTACGCCGTCAACATCCATGACGCCGCGCTGCTCGTGGATATGAGCACAGCAGACCAGATCAAAGTCCTTCATGTGGCGGCGGATGCTCTGGCTGCCCACATGTTCGCCGTTCGCGAGGTCGAGCGTCTCATACGGCGGCGCATGGGAAATGAGGACATTATGAACCGTCTTTTCCATCTTTGCTGTCGCAGCGTGGAGCAGATCGTCGATCTGCTTGTCGGTCAGCTCAAACGGCGTATTGAACGGCGTTGGGTTGGAGCCACCGACGCCCACGAGCGTCATTTTCCCCAGGTTCATCTGAGCGCCATGAAGGCAGACCGCGTCAGAGTGTTCAAGCGTATCGAGGATCTCTCTGGGGTCACAGTTGCCCGGTACCGCAAAACAGGGTACGTCAATGCGCGAAAGCACATCGTCAACAGTGTCCACCGGACCCATATTGGTGATATCGCCGGCAATAAATACAGCTTCCGGATTCAATTCCAGAAATGAATCAATTTTACCGAATTGACCATGGAGATCTGCTATCAAAAGCACATCTTT
>Ga0181529_10001707_pt1 | contig 27743 bp, 27 predicted proteins | sample PEATcosm2014_Bin_36_FD_119763 | JGI IMG/M metagenome (GOLD analysis project Ga0181529, IMG submission 119763) | Peatland microbial communities from MTU Mesocosm Facility, Houghton, MI, USA - PEATcosm2014_Bin10_30_metaG | ecosystem: Environmental > Terrestrial > Soil > Wetlands > Peat | place... | reverse complement strand
CTCCCGATTCCGGCTCGAACTCCAGCACAAAATCGTACTTCACTGTGAGCCCCGTCTTATCGAAAACCGGGCGGGTCATTTGACCGGTGAGCAGATTGGCCAGGGCAGCCATCGTCATCTCTCGCGCACAGAGCCGTGTCCGCCCCAGCATCTTTCTCCCCGACGTGACGACAGACTCGCCGGACGCGAACACCGGACACCCGTCGGGACCGATCGCCCGCCGATTCCTTCAGCTTCGGCCCGTTCTTCCCCACCTCGATTTCGTAGACCGCAATCTCCCGCGTCTCGCGATGCATCGCCAGCCGAAAGCGCTGTGCCAGCAGGTTCTGCCACATCACCCGCACCTGTTCCTGAGTGGTTCCCGCCGGCACCTTCGCCACGATGCTGAACCGTTGCGTATCCAGCCATTCCGGTCCGCTGACTTGATAGACCTTGACCGCATACGCCGTCGTGATCAAGCTCTTCAGGCTTACCCCGTCCCACGAGACCTGCCCGGGATCGCTGGTTCCCGGCCCGCCCCGCTTGCCGCCGCCCGACATCGCCGGTCCAGCCTGCGGCACGTACGGCTTGATGGACGCCACTTCAAACTCCAGCGGCACTGTGTCGGTCTGCGCCCAGCCTATGACTGCGAGCAACACCAGCCAACCGCCAGCCGCGGTGATCGATGCCATTTTTGCCTCTCGCGAGATTCTGACGCGACAACGGGCCTTTCCGTGCAGCCCTGTCTTTCCAGCATGGTAAAACCATGGAATGAGCGCTTCTGCGCCGCCCGAAATCACCATCGTCGAAGAACCCGGCTTCCGCTTTGCGCAAGGACCGCCCGGCCGCGACCTCATGCGCACCGTGGACGACGCCAACCTGCTCCTCGAAGCCTGCTTCTCCTCCGGAACCACCGCCGCCATCCTCGATGCGCAAAATCTGACCGGCAGATTTTTCGACCTCAGTTCCGGTGAAGCCGGCGCCATCCTCCAGAAACTCCGCAACTACCGAATCCGCCTCGCCGTCGTGTGCACTCCGGGCAGCGTGTGCTTCAGCACGCGCTTCCCCGAAATGGCAGCCGAAGAGGCCCGGGGCGGCTTATTCGGTGTCTTCCCGTCCCACTCCGCGGCCCGCGAATGGCTGCGCAGCCACTGCCTGGACGTGCCTGCCTAGGCCGACCGCGCCCTACGATTCCGATCTCTGGAATCTTGCCTGCTCCGCTCCTGGCATGGTCTGGGCGATGTCACACCTGGGAGCCCAAAGGAGAGTCATGAAACACTCGATCCGGCAGATCGGCAATCTTGTCTTGTGCGCCAGCCTGTTTGTGCTGGCGCCACGCGGCTCCCTGGGGCAAACCGGCGGCGCGACAGGAGACTGGAATCGCGAAGCCCCGGCCGCCGCCGCGACCCTCGGGGACACGCCCATGACTTCGGCCGACCGCTTTCATCATTACGTCAACCAACTATTCAGCGCCGATTCCGTCTTCCGATCCGCCAACGGCTCGGCCATCTTACAAGGCGTCGACGCGCCGCATGATGGCGACAGGGCGCCGAGGGCTATGCCCGCCGCCTCGCCAACTCGCGCAGCACATCATTCGCTCCAGCTTGGACTACGGCGCTTCCAGCCTGCTGCATGAGGACAACCGGTATTTCCGGCGAATCCGGCTTCCTGCCGCGCCTCAAGTGCGCCCTGGTCGGCACCGTCCTGGCCCGGCGCGACGACGGGAGCCGATGCTTCTCCTTCTCCCGCGCCGGCAGCGTGACCGCCACCGCCGCCATCTCCCGCATCTGGCAGCCGCCCAGCACCAGCGGCCCCGAGAACGCCGTGAGCGCCTTCGGCGTCTCCCTGGGAGTCGACGCCGGATTCAACGTGGCGCGCGAGTTCTTCCCCAGACTGTTCCACACTCCGGGACCCCTTCGCTAGGCCGTCCGCGGCTGATCCCTTACCGCAGGATCTGGAACATATTCGAGAAATCGTCCGTCCACGCGCGCATGCCGGTGTGCGGACCCAGCGTCTCGGAATCCACCGTCAGTTCTGGATGTCGCTCCAGCGTCTCGCGGTCCACGATCAGCGCCCAGTCGCACGCGAAGCACACCAGGTCGCCCGGCTCCGGTGTAAACGGAAACGCGATCGCCAGTTTTCCGAACGCCGACGCGCCGCGTTCCACCACCGGGTTCAGATCCAGATATCGATTGGTGGTATTGATCGCCAGGATGCCGCCCGGCTTCAGGTGCCGGAAGTACGTCGCCAGCGCTTCCCGCGTGATCAGGTGGACAGGCACCGAATCGCCCGAGAACGCGTCCATGATCAGGATGTCGAACTGCTGGCTCGGCTCCGATTCCAGCACCAGCCGCCCATCGCCCATCGAGATCTCCACGCTCGCCGCCGTGTCCTTCAAATAGGTGAACTGCGTGCCCGCCAGTATCGGCACCAGCGGATTGATCTCGTAGATATGCAGCACGTCGCCCCGCCGCGCGTACGCCGCCACCGTGCCACACCCCATGCCCAGCATGCCGATGCGCCGGGGATGGCCTTCCAGCGCCCGCATGGCGCGCCCGATGCCCGAGTCCGGGCAGAAATACGTCACCGGCTGCCGCCGCAGTTCCGCCGAGTGGTACTGCGCGCCGTGGTTGATGGTGCCGTGGATCAGGATGCGCGACGCGTAGGGATCGCGCGCCGGGTCGCTGTCCTCCATCACCCGCAGTTGCCCGTAAAAATTGCGCGCCACCACCAGGTACCCGTTTACCATCTGCCGCATGATGGTCGACAGTCCCCACAGGTAGCCGCCCGCGAGCGCCACCAGCACCACCGCGCTGGCCAGCCGCAGCCACAGGCGGACGCGCATCAGGTCGCGCCCGAAAGCCCACAGCGCCACCACCGCGCACAGCGCCAGCCCGATCGGAAATTCGTAATACGCGTTGAAGATGCCGGGCGCCAGCAATCCCACAAACAGTCCGCCCATCGCACCGCCCAGGGACAATGTGACGTAGAATCCCGTGAGCCGCCGCGGATCCGGCTTCATCCGCGACAACTCCCCGTGACACACCATGCAGCACACAAACAGCGCCGCCGTGGTGCACGCGATCGCCGGCCGCATATTCAGGTTGACAAACGGCCACAGCTCCGTGTTGGTGAACGGCAAGGTCAGCGGATACTTGTACGGCCAGATCTCAAATGCCAGAAACCCCAGCGCCACTACCAGCAGTGGCACAAACACCGGCCGATAATACAACCGCGGCGATTCGAAACACAGAATGAAGCTCAGCAGGTACACGCTCAGCGGAAGGATCCACAGAAATGGGATAGCCGCGATATCCTGCGTCAGGTGGTTGGTCACCGCCAGCAGCAGCACCGACGTGCTGGCCGCCAGCAGCAGCCACAGCCCGCGCACGCTCCACGACGTTTTCATCGGCGCCGCCGCGGCCGGCGTATCGCCCGCCGTCTCCAGCTCCACATCGCGACTCTGCGCCGCGCGCCACGCCGTCAGCCCGCAGCACACCGCGAATGCCGCATACGCGCCCGACCAGATCCACCCTTGCAGCCGCGTCGCGAGGCGCGGCTCGATCAATAGCGGATAGCTGATCAGCGCCAGCATCGAAGCCAGGTTGGACAGCGCAAACAGCCGGTACGGCATACCCCGCCGGTGGCTGCGCGCATACCAGGCCTGCAGCAGCGGACTGGTCGACGACAACAGGAAGTACGGCAGTCCCACTGTGAACAGGAGCAGCGCCAGGATGCGCAGCGCCGGCATTCCCGCCGTCACCGTTCGCCAATGCGCGCTCGGTAGAATCGGCAGCGCCGCCAGACTCACCGCCAGGGCGGCGATATGGAACATCGTCTGTTTGCGCGGCCGCAGGTTCTGATGCAGCCAGTGAGCATAGCCGTACCCCAGCAGCAACACCACCTGAAAGAACAGCATGCAGGTGCTCCACACCGCCGAAGTCCCGCCGAACCACGGCAGAATCATCTTGGCGATGATCGGTTGTACGGCAAACAGCAGGAAGGACGAAAGAAAAACCGTCAGCGCGTAGAGCGGCATCCGTCCTCAGTAGCCTTCTTTTTTCGGCAGACCGAGAGTTTCGCGCAGCGCGTTGAGCACCATGGGATCGGTAATCACCTCGTCCAGCCAGTTCTCCAGCGGCATCTCGCCCCAGCGCACCGCCCGCTGCACCAGGTACGACACCGGACTGTGCGGCTCCGTCTTTTGAAAGAACGCCGCGATGTAGGCCAGCCGCTGCAGCGCTTCCGCGCGGTTCTGCGGCTCGCCGCTCATGTTGCCGCCGCCTTGCTGCGACCCGCCGCCCGCGGAGCTCCCGCCGTCCGATTCGCCCGCGTCGCCTTCCGCCCCGCCATCGTCCGCCGACTTGCGCATCCTGCCCGGCGGCACCGGCTTCTCGTTCATAATGCCTTCGATGCGGAGCTGCGTCGACTCCATCTCCTTACGCAGTTCCGAGAAGCCCGTGACCGAATCCTCCATCTCGCCGAACGTCGGATCTTCCGTGAACAGATGGTCGATCGCTTCCCGCAGTTCCGCCAGCACCGCCAGGCTCTCGATCAGCGGCTGCAGCAGCGAATCTTCGTAAAACTCCCAGGAGGTCTTCTGGATGGCCTTATCGAGGACTTCCTTCTTGGCGTTGGCCTCCGCCGTAATGGCGTCCCGTTCCGTGGGCTTGGCACGGCTGGCATTGGAGAACAGCACCTGGATCTGCTTCGAGATCCAGAACGGATGGCTTTCGCCTTCCACCTTGGCCGTCATGGCACAACTGTCCATGGCCTGGATGAGCAGCCGTTCCAGCTCCGACAGCCGCCCCGCGCGCATATCCAACCCGCCGTCTTCTATGGGCGGATAGTAGGTGGCCCAGAAGCGCGTGTTGATGCCGAGAATCACTTGCAGTCCACACGTCAGCCCGCGGAATCCGTGGACCCGCACCAGCGCCTCGGCCAGCCACACCCCCACTTGCAGATCCTTGGAGCGCGTACTCAGCTCCTTGGTGCACACGCTGATCACCTTGCCCCATTGCGCCGTCTTATATTCACCGGCGCGCAGCGTGCCGACCATGCTGTCGGCGCTCTCCGTGGTGCGCAGGGCCTTGATTTCGTCATAGACGCCCAGCGCCCGCAGGTTGGCGCCCGAAGGGGCGTCTTCGGAGATCGGCTGCAGCAGCGCTTCCACGTCCAGTATTTCCGGTTGCGGGCTCATATAGAGGACTCCATTGGCGGTCCCCGAAAAGATAGCACAGAAAAACAACCGTTGGCCATCGCCCAAAGTGTGGGGCAGCCGCTATCGCCGGCCAGGCCCTGAGTTAACGCTTTCCCCCGCCGCCCCGTCTCATTGACAATCCTAAGGAGGGTTCCTGACGATGCTTTTCTCTAAGTACGCGATCGCTCTCTTGCTCGCCGTCCCGAGTTTTTCGGGCGATGGCACTTCACCCACGCCCGCCGGCCTGAGGGTCCACGAGTGGGGCACCTTCACGTCCGTAGCCGGCGAAACCGGGGCGCCCCAATCCTGGACACCGCTGGCCGGCCCGTCCGACCTGCCCTGCTTCGTCTATCACCTCGGCAACAAATGCGTCAAGTGCGCCCTGCCCGCCGCGCCCTCCACGCCGCTGCCCACCATCAGCACCGTGCGCATGGAAACTCCCGTTTTGTATTTCTATGCCGCCCAGCGCACCGTCCTCTCGGTAGCCGTGAATTTCCCGCAGGGCTGGATCACCGAGTGGTACCCGCAAGCCTCTCTCGTGACCCCGGACATTCCCCTCGGCGCCGGCGCAATCCTGCCACCGGTCGGCCAAGGCCACATCGAGTGGAACCAGGTAGTGGTATCTCCCGGCCTGCAGGCCAAGTTTCCCGAGGGCGGTGGCGCCAGCCGCTACTATGCCGCCCGCCATACCGACGCCGACCCCATCACCATCGGCGGCCAGCCCGAGAAGCTCATCTTCTATCGCGGTATTGCCAATTTCCCCGTGCCCCTATGGGCCAAAGTCGTCGACGAATCCACGCTCGAAGTCCGCAATACTGGCGAGCCCACCATCCCTCTCGCCATTCTCTTTGAGAATCGCGGCGGACGAATGGGCTACCGCGTCATCCCCGAGCTCTCCGGCGCCCGCTCCGTCGCCATGCCCGAGCTCACCGCCTCGCTCGACGACGTACGGAAGCGTCTCGCCGACACCCTGGTGGACCTGGGACTCTATCCCAAGGAAGCGGCCGCCATGATCGAGACCTGGGGCGAGTCCTGGTTCGAAGAAGGCATGCGCGTCTTCTATCTGATGCCGCGGCGCACCGTCGACGCCGTGCTGCCCATTGCCATCACGCCCGCCCCTACCGCCACCGAGCGCGTCTTTGTGGGCCGCGTCGAAATCCTCTCGCCCTTCGTGCGCCGCGCTCTGACCTCCGCGCTGCAGAGCGGCGACACCGCCACGCTGGCGCGCTACGGCCGCTTCGTGCAGCCCTTCGCCCAGCGCATCCCCGGTGGCGCGTCCGCCGCTCCCGCGACCGCCGCGTTCTTCCGGGCCCGCTACGACGAATCCCGCCGCCAGTTCGACGCGCCCACCTGCGTCCGCTAGCGCCCGATGTCGCCGTCCCGCTGATGGCCGCCGACGCTCGCGAAAACGCACCCAATGCTCTGTGTTCCGTTTTCATCCGCGTTCATCGGCGGCCCATCACGCCTTTGTGTTTTCCTCCGCTTCCCCACCGATCAATCCCGAAACTCCCGTGACACTCGAATCTCACATTTCTTCCCTTCCTACTCATAAACTTAGCCCCGTTCCGTGCCGAATCGCCCCGACTCTCGTGGTATAGCTGAAGCCGGGAGCCCACCGATGCCGCCGACAGACAGCCCGCCGCCCAATCAGCCGGCAATTCCCAAACGAACCCATTTCGCCACCCAATCTATAAGAACGAAACCACTTACGCACTTCCCAAACGAACCCACCAACCGCCCTACCCAAACCGCCCCGGACACGGTACAATGGTGGTTTGAATGTCGAACCCTAAGAGTGGGCGAAAGCCCACTTTTTTGTTGGGATTCGCCATTTGGTGAACCATGCGGGAAGATGTAGCGTCTAAGATCGAAGAAGTGGCGCGGCGCGTCGTGGAGTCGGAAGGCATGGAATTGGTCGAGGTCGAAGTCAAAGGCGGCGGAGCTCACCGCCTGGTGCGCATCTCGATCGACAAGCCTGCCGGTGTCACCCACGCCGATTGCGAAATGGTATCCCAACAGGTGGGCACCATTCTGGATGTAGAGGATGCGGTTCCCGGAGGCCGCTACACGCTGGAGGTGAGCTCTCCCGGTGTGGAACGGAAACTCTTGAAACCAAAAGATTATGAGCGCTTCCAGGGGAAAAAGGCCAAAATCGTGCTTCGCGACGCAATGGGCGGCCGCCGCACTTTTGAAGGCACCTTGGCGGGTTTGGCCGAGGGTCGGGTCACGCTCGAAACCGCGCCTGGATCCACCGTCCAGTTGCCGCTCGATACCATCGAGAAGGCCAATCTGAAGTTCGAGTGGTAACCCGCCGCGCAAACTAACATCCGAAACGATACATGGGAACGAGGGCACTTTGGAAACGATCTTTCAATCCATCGAAATTCTGAGCAAGGAAAAAGGTATCGATCCGCAGATCGTGCTGGACGCCGTAAAAGACGCCATGTTGATCGCGGCGCGCAAGCACTACCGCACCAACGAAGATTATGTGGCGGATATGGATCCCAAGACCGGCGCCATCCATCTCTATGCGGTCAAGAAGGTGGCCGAAGCCGTCGCCGATCCCGCCCATGAGATGACCCTCGGCGAAGCGCGCCGGCTGCAGGCCGACGCCGAAATCGGCAGCGAAGTCCGCATTCCTAAAAATACCGACGCCTTGGGCCGCATCTCCGCGCAGACCGCCAAGCAGGTCATCTTCCAGAAAGTCCGCGAGGCCGAACGCGAGACCGTCTTCAACGAATACTCCGGCCGCACCGGCGAGCTGGTGAGCTGCACCATCAAGCGCGTCGAAGGCCCCGATTACGTCCTCGACCTCGGAAAGACCGAAGCCAAGCTTCCCAAAAAGGAGCAGTCGCGCCTGGAAAGCTACAGCGTCGGCGATCGCGTCCGCTGCGTCATCCGCCTGGTCGACAAGAGCTCCAAAGGACCCGGCGTGCTGGTATCGCGCGCCGCGCCCGAGCTGGTCATGCGCCTCTTCGAACAGGAAGTGCCGGAAATCTACGACAGCACCGTGGTCATCCGCGGCTGTGCCCGCGAAGCCGGCGAGCGCACCAAGATCGCTGTACAGAGCCGCGACCGCGATGTCGACAGCGTGGGCGCCTGCGTCGGTATGAAGGGCATGCGCGTGCAGTCCATCATCCGCGAGCTGCGCGGCGAAAAGATCGATATCATCGAATACTCCGAAGACGCCGTGGTCTTCGCTACCCACGCCCTCAGCCCCGCCAAGGTGAGCCGCATCACCATCCTCGACCCGCTCGAGAAGCACATGGAAGTAATTGTCGACGATTCACAACTCTCGCTCGCCATCGGCAAGAAGGGGCAGAACGTGCGCCTCGCCGCCAAATTGCTCGGCTGGAAGATCGATATCAAGAGCGAAGAAGAGAAACGCCAGGAAGTGGAATCGCAGATGGCCGCGCTGGTGGCGCCCGGCGCTCCCGTCTCCGTGCTCATCGACTTTGGCCTGACGGAAAAGGTCCTCGAAAAGCTCCTCGAATCGGGTGTCGGCACCATCGAGAAGCTGGGCGGCATGACGCCCGAGGAACTGGAAGCCATTCAGGACATCGGCCCCGAAATGGTGGAGCAGATCCAGCTCGCCGTCAACGCCTACTACAGTCAGTTCGAAGACTCCGTGCCGGCCGAAGAAGCAGCAGTCGAAGAAGCCGCCGCCGAAGAGCCGGCGGCGATCGCAGCGGAAGCGCCAGCCGAAACCGTAGCCGAATCGTATGAACCAGCGGCGCCCATGGATGCCGCGGAAACGGAACCCGTCATCGAAGAGTCGCCGGCCGAAGAAGAGCCGGCGGATCAGTCTGGTACGATAGAGAACGCGGGTTCTCCCCCCAACAATCAGGCGGCCGGAGCGGACCCTGACGGGCCCATGCTCGAAAAGGACGCTTCGGAAGAAGGTAGCCATTGAATAGTGCCGGAGCGCCTGAGGTAGAAGCGGATTCGCTTTACGCTATGAAGAAGATTCGTATCAACGAGCTGGCCAGGGAGTTGGAAGTGAAAGCGCACGAAATCCTGGACCGGCTCCCCGAACTGGGCGTCACCGAGAAGAAGACGCATTCCAGCTCCATCGACGAAGACGTCGCCATCCGCCTCCGCCGGCTTTATGGCCAGGACGTTCCGGACCTGGACCCGGAAGCTTCTTACGATCACGATGAGGGCGGCTCGGTAGCCGTCGCCGAAGAGCCTGAAGAGGACGAAGCGATTGTCGAGCCGGAGCCCCCGGCGCATCGTCCCACCGCCCAGCCCGCGCCGCCGCCGGCCGTGCCCGTTCCCGCGGTTGCCGAAGAGGCGCCAGTTCGCGAGCCCGCTCCCGTGGACGCGCATCCCTTGCCGGCCGCGCCCATCCGTCCGCCTTTGGCGGGACGTCCCATCATGCCGCCGGTCGGCGGACGGCCCGCGCCCGCGCCGGCTGCCCCAGTGCGGCCCACGGTGGTGCCAGGTCCGCCGCCGCCCGTCGCGCCCACCGCCGCGCCCGCCGCGGTCGTGGCGCCCGGACGCCCCGTGGCGCCCGCCGCCAAGCCGCTGCCTTCCGCCGGCTCCGCGCCCCGTCCCGGTCAGATTCTTTCCGGCCCTCGCCAGCCGTTCCCGGGTTCCACCGTGGAAGCGCGCCAGGGCTCACCGGCGCCCGGAGAAGCTTCTTCTCCCGTGCCGTCCATGCCGCGGCCCCCGTTGGTGCGCCGCCCGGAACCTCAGCGCCAGGAAAACCCGCGGCCGTCTTCCATGCCTATGTCTCCGGGCGCTCCGCAGCGCGCCCTGGCCGGACAACCGGCGGCGCGTCCCGTGGTGCCGCCGCGTCCCGATCTGGCCATCAAGCTGGGTACCCCGCGTCCCGCCATGCCGGCTCAGCCGGCTTCGCCCCGTCCCGGCCCGCCGCGCGCGCCCAGTTCCCCGGTTCCCGGACAGCCCATTTATCGCGGACCCATCCGCCCCGGCCAGCCCTTGGTTACGCGGCCGGGAGTCCGTCCCAGCAGTCCTCCGCCGCGTCCCGGCGGACCCCGGCCGCAGCATCCCACGTCGCGCGGCCGCATGGAGCCCGGTCTGGCTCCGCCGCCCATCGAACAGCCGCGTGGACGTCCCGGCGAAAAGCCGCGCGCCCGCCAGCCTCGCGAACGGGTGGAGGAAGAGAAAGTACTACGCGGTCCCACCCGCCGTCAGCAGGAATCCGGGCCGCCGCCCATCAATCGCGAGATCACCATTTCCGAAGGCATCACCGTCAAGGAGCTCTCCGAGAAGCTCGACGTCAAAGCCAATCTGGTCATTAAGAAGTTGCTCGACCGCGGCATCTTCGCCACCATCAACCAGACCCTCGATTCCAAGCTGGCCACCGAGATGGCCCGCGATTTCGGCGCATCCACCGCCACCGTCAGCTACGAAGTGGAAGCCATGCAAGCCGTCGAGGAGGCCCAGGACACCAAGGATCTGCTCAAGCGCGCTCCCGTGGTCACCATCATGGGCCACGTCGATCACGGAAAGACGTCGCTCCTCGACGCCATCCGCGAAGCCAACGTGGCTGGCCGCGAAGCCGGCGGCATCACCCAGCACATCGGCGCCTACCAGGTGGAGATGAACGGCAAGAAGATCGTCTTCATCGACACTCCCGGTCACGAAGCCTTCACCCGCATGCGCGCCCGCGGCGCCAAAGTCACCGACATCGTGGTCCTGGTGGTCGCCGCCGACGATGGCGTCATGCCGCAAACTCTCGAAGCCATCGATCATGCCCGCGCCGCCCAGGTGCCCATCATCGTGGCCATCAACAAGGTGGATAAGCCCGACGCCCAGCCGGAGCGCATCAAGCAGCAGCTCGCCGACCGCGGTCTGCTGGCGGAGGATTGGGGCGGCGACGTAGTCATGGTCCCGGTATCCGCCAAGACCCATCAGAACCTCGACCTCATGCTCGAAATGATTCTGCTGGTGGCCGACATGCAGGATCTCAAGGCCAATCCCACGCGTCCCGCCATGGGCACGGTGCTCGAAGCCCAGCTCGATCGCGGACGCGGCCCCGTGGCCACCGTACTGGTTCGCAACGGCACGCTCGCCGTGGGCGATTACTTCATCTGCGGATCGGTATTCGGCAAGGTCCGCGCCATGATCAGCGATCGCGGCACGCAGATTCGCAAAGCCGAGCCGTCCACTCCCGTGGAAGTACTCGGTCTCGAATCGCTGCCCGAAGTGGGCGACGATTTCCAGGTAGTCACCGATACCGCCAAGGCGCAGCAGATTGTGAAATTCCGCGATCTCAAGGACCGCGAAGCGGCCCTCGCCAAATCCAGCCGCCTCACCCTCGAACAACTGCACAAACAGATGCAGGAAGGCGAGGTCAAGGAACTGCCCATCATCATCAAGACGGACGTCGGCGGATCGGCCGAAGTGCTCACCGAGACGCTGCAGAAGCTGTCCAACGAGAAGGTCAAGATCCGCGTCATCCGCAGCGGCGTGGGCGCGGTCAACGAAAGCGACGTGCTGCTGGCGTCGGCTTCCAATGCCGTCATCATCGGCTTCAACGTGCGGCCGGAGCGCGCCGCGTCGGCGCTGGCGGAGCAGGAGAAGGTCGACATTCGCCTGCATACCATCATTTACAACCTCACCGACGAAATGAAGAAGGCCATGACCGGTCTGCTGGAGCCGGTCTTCCGCGAAGTCTACAAGGGTAAGGCGGAGGTCAAGGAAACCTTCCGCATCACCAAGGTGGGCAACGTGGCCGGCTGCTTCGTGCAGGACGGCTCCATCACCAGCAAGAGCGAGGTCCGGCTGCTGCGCGACAACGTAGTGGTCTATACCGGAAAGATCTCCTCCTTGCGGCGGTTCAAGGACGACGTGAGCGAAGTCAAGGCCAGCCAGGATTGCGGTATCACGCTCGAGAACTACTCCGACGTCAAGCAGGGAGACATCATCGAAGCCTTCCTCACCGAACGCGTCGCCCAAGAGGGCTTCTAGGTATTTTGTAAAGGCAAATGGCGGCCATCGGCGTACTGACGCTGGAACTCCGGCTGGAGCACTCGCATTCGCTCAAGGAAAAGCGGCACGTCGTGCAAAGCCTCAAAGAGCGGTTGCGGCACAAATTTAACGTGGCCGTCGCCGAGATCGACCATCAGGATCTCTGGCAGCGGTCGGTGGTGGCCGCGGTGACCGTGTCGTCGGACCAGGTGTTCGCCGAAAAAGTACTACGCGCGGTCGAAGAGGAAGCCGCCGCTATGCTGGGCGAAGCGTTGGCCCATGCATCGGTGGAATGGATTGCGTAGGGCGGACCCCCTGGTCCGCGCGGGACGCCCTCGTCCCGCAACCGGGTACGGAGTGAGCTAGGAAGAAATGGACGAGAGGCGGACAGCCAGAGTATCGGAAGCCGTGCGGGAGGAGTTGTCGGAAATCATCGGATTCGAGACAGCCGACGCGCGGCTGCATATGATCGAAGTCATCGACGCGCACGTGAGCCCCGATGGGCGGCATGCCACCGTCCGCGTTACCCTCCACGGAAACGAAAAGCAGTGCAAGGAAGCGGTGGCGGCCCTCGAAGGCGCCCGGCATTATTTGCGTCACGAGTTGGCGGTGCGGTTGGCCCTCCGGCACGTCCCGGAATTGCATTTCAACCACGACCGGAACGCGGATGTCGAAAGCCGCATCGAATTTCTTCTCAGACGGGCGAAAAAAAGTCGTGGACGTACTGAAAATTAGCCCTAAACTCAAACAGTTTGTGATAGTTTTGTTTCTGTTGGCGGGTCTCGCTTCGGCCCTTGCGGGGCAGACGCCCGGACCCGAGCTGCTGCGTCTGGAAAAAAGCGCCGGCGCCATGGGGTCTACTTTTTCGGTGGCCCTGTACGGAACGGATCGCGGAAAGATGGAGACCGCGGCCGACGCCGCCCTGGAGGAAGCTCGGCGGCTCGACGAAATGCTCTCGAATTACCGGCCGGAAAGCGAGTTGAGCCTGGTAAACCGGGAAGCCGGCGAAAAGCCGGTGGTGGTATCGGAGGAATTCTTCCGCCTGCTCGCCCAAGCGGAGCAGTACAGCCGCCAGAGCGGCGGAGCGTTCGACATGACGGTCGGACCCCTGATGAAAGTCTGGGGGTTCTACAAAGGGACGGGCCATTTGCCGCATGCCGCGGAAGTTTCGGCGGCCCTCACCAAAGTAGGGTACCGGCACGTCCATCTGGATGCCCGGGCCGGCGCCGTATGGTTCGACCGGCCGGGTGTGGAACTGGATCCCGGGGGGATCGGCAAGGGTTACGCCGTAGATAAGATGGTGGACGTTTTGAAGCAGCACGGGGTCGCGATCGCGCTGGTGTCGGGATCCGACAGCAGCATCTACGCCATGGGCGCGCCGCCCGCCGAGCCGCGCGGCTGGGCCGTGGAAATCAAGGACCCGTGGGACCGAAACAAGACCGCGGCTACCGTATTTTTGAAGGACACCTCGCTCTCCACGTCGGGGAGCTACGAGAAGTTTTTCCGGGCGGAAGGCAAGATCTACGCCCACATTATGGATCCGCGCACGGGATATCCGGCGCGGGGCACCGTGGCGGTCTCCGTAATTGCGCCGCGAACTCTGGACAGCGAGGTGTGGGCCAAACCATACTTCGTGAACGGCCGCCAATGGGCGGTAAAACATAAGCCAAAGGAATTTCGAGTGTTCTTTTGCCAAGACAGGACGGATCAGCCATGCGCGTGGCTCCAATGACCAGCCGCTTCCTCGACGCCTGCCGGCGCCGCCCCACGGATGTACGACCGGTATGGTTCATGCGGCAGGCGGGTCGCTACATGAAGCAGTATCGCCAGATCCGCGAGAAGCACGGCATTCTGGATATCTGCCGCCGGCCGGATCTGGCCGCCGCCGTCACCCTGCAGCCGGTGGAAGTCCTGGACGTGGACGCCGCCATCATTTTCGCGGACCTGCTGCTGCCCGTGATTCCCATGGGGCTCAAGCTGCGCTATGCCGCCGGCGAAGGTCCCGTCATCGACAACCCCGTCCGCACCACCGACGATGTCGATTCCCTCTCCAGCACCAATACCGACGATCTCGGCTATGTCGGCGAGGCCATCCAGCAGGTAGTGCGGGCCCTGGCCGGCAAGGTTCCGGTCATCGGATTCACCGGCGCGCCTTTCACCATGGCCAGTTACATGATCGAGGGCGGGGCGTCACGCAATTTCATCCGCACCAAGAAGCTGATGTACAGCGATGAGACTCTCTGGCGCCGCTTGATGGGCAAGATCGTGGACGTGCTGGCGCCCTTCGCCCACCTGCAGGTGGCCGCCGGAGCCCGCGCTATCCAAGTCTTCGACAGTTGGGTGGGCACGCTCGGCTCCGACGATTACGTGCGCTTTGCCGCGCCCTATTCGCGCGCCCTCATCGAACGCATCCGCTCCACCGGCGCCCCGGTCATCCACTTTGGAACCGGCGCTTCGGGATTCTTCAAGGAACTGCACGCCGCCGGCGGCGACGTCATGGGCGTCGACTGGCGCATCAACATCGATCAGGCGTGGATGGATGTCAGCTACCGCTCCGCCATCCAGGGCAACCTCGATCCGGTGGCTCTGTTCGCGCCGCTCCCCGAGTTGAAAGCCAAGGTCCATGAACTGCTGAAGCGCACCGGCGCGCGGCCCGGCCACATCTTCAACCTGGGCCACGGCATTCTGCCCGAAACTCCCGTCGAAAACGTCAAGGCCGTAGTGGAAATGGTGCGGGATTTTCGTCCATGAAGCCGGCAGTCCTGCTGCTGGCGCACGGAGCGCCGGAGCGCGTTGAGGATGTAGAAGGCTACTTATCGTTCGTACGCGGCGGGCGGCCCGGATCACCGCAGGTTCTGGAAGAAGTCCGCCACCGCTATCGCGCCGTGGGCGGCGCTTCGCCGCTCCTCTCCTGGACCCGCGAACAGGCCCAGGCGCTGCACACTTTGCTGGGCATCCCGGTGTTCTTCGGCATGCGCAACTGGCGTCCCTTCATCCGCGAGGCCATGGACCAGGTGCGCGCCGCGGGAATCGATCGGCTGGCGGCCGTATGCATGGCTCCGCAATATTCCGAGTTGAGCGTGGGCCTGTACATCAAGCGCACCGAGGAAGCCGCGCGCGAGGCCGGCGTCACCGCCGAAATCCGCTGGGCACACAGCTTTCACGACCAGCCGCTGCTCATCGAAGCCTTTGCCGAACGCCTGCAGGAAATGGGCGCTCTCGCCTCGCCGGAACGGCGGATCCTGTTCACCGCGCACAGCCTGCCCGAGAAAGCGCTGGCCCCGGACGATCCCTACGATCGCGAAACCCGCGCCACCGCTGCCGCCGTCGCCGCGCGCGCCGGGATTACCGCTTGGGATTTCGCCTATCAGAGCCAGGGAATGACCGCCGACAAGTGGCTGGGTCCCACCGTGGAATCCTGCCTGGACCGCTACGCCGCCGAGGGCGCGCGCGAAGTCGTTGTGGACCCCATCGGCTTCGTCTGCGACCATGTCGAAGTGCTCTACGACATCGATATCGGCTTTCAGGAGTATGCCGCGAAACGGGGCATCACGCTGACCCGCCCCGCGTCCCTGAACGGTTCGCCGACCTTAACGCGGGCTCTGGCAGAGGTGGCAAGAAGAGCCATTAGCCATTAGCCGGGGCACCGCGTCGAGTCGCGGTCCATTGGAGTCTGAAACTTGGGGGCTCGCCGGCTCGTGGAACCGCGGACGGCAGCGAGCGGTCCGAGCGGCAGATGATTTGTCCGGCCTGCGCGGATCGGGAGTCCCGGGGGAATGCGTCTCCTCGCTCGGGCCGCTCGCTTCACGCTCGCGGTTCCAGGAGCCTTTCCCGTGCGGTTGGGGAGGTGCGTCGCCGCGAAGCGGCCTGAGCAACCTCTAGTACGATTGAAGAAGCTGAAGGCTGATGGCTGAAGGCTGACGGCGGAACTTAGGAGCTTTCTATTCGTATCGCGATCATCGGCGGCGGAATTTCGGGCCTCTCGGCGGCCTACTACCTGGCGAAAGCCGGCGTCGCCTCGACCCTCGTCGAATCGCGCCCCCGCCTGGGCGGCGTCATCCGCACGGAGCGCGTGGAAGGCTGCACGCTCGAAGCCGGCCCTGACAGTTTTCTCTCCGCCAAACCGGCGGCGCTCGACCTCATCCGCGACCTGGGCCTGTCCGATCAGGTGATCGGCTCCAACGACCATCTGCGCATCACCTTCGTCCGCAAAGGCGGACGCCTGATCCCGCTGCCCGACGGCCTCATGATGATGGTGCCCACCAAGATCCTGCCGCTGGTGGGGACGCGCCTGGTGGGGCTGCGCACCAAGATCCGCATGGGCCTGGAACTGCTGCGCGCGCCCAAACCTAAGGCCGGCGACGAATCCGTGGCCGAGTTCATCGAAGAGCACTATGGGCGCGAAGCCGTGGATTACCTGGCGGAACCGCTGCTCTCCGGAATCTACGGCGGCAACCCCAGCGAGTTGAGCGTGCGCAGCGTGCTGCCGCGCTTCGTCGACCTGGCCAACCGCTACGGCAGCCTGACTCGCGGCGTCCTGGCGGAGCGCGCCAAGGCCGCACGCACGCACACGAACGCCGCGCCCGCGCCGCTGTTCCGCACCCTGCGCGGCGGCCTGGGCGAGATGGTGGACGCCGTCACCGCGGCTATCGGCGGCCACGTCGCCGTGCGCCAGGAAAGAGCCGAAGCCGTGGAGCGCACCGCCGGCGGGTTCCGCATTCGCCTGGCGGGCGATTGGCTGGAAGCCGACCACGTGGTGATGGCTACGGAGGCGCACAGTGCCTCGAAGCTGTTGGGCGGCGCCGACGGACGCCTGCCGGAGTTGCTGGGCATGGTTCCCTACAGCTCGTCGATGACCGTGGCCATGGGCTTCGACGCGGGCGATTTCGCGGCCTTGCCCATCGGATTCGGCTTCCTGGTACCGCGCGCCGAACGCCGCCGCCTGGTGGCCTGCACTTGGGTGGGCACCAAGTTTTCCCATCGTGTGCCCGACGGCAAGGTGGTGGCACGCTGCTTCCTGGGCGGACGGGACGATGCCGCGGTCCTGGAAGAATCCGACGAGTCCATCCAAGCCACCGTGGCCGCGGAATTGCGCGAGATCGCCGGCGTCACGGCGCCGGTGCGGTTCTGCCGCATTTCGCGCTGGCCGCGATCCATGGCGCAATACCCGGTGGGCCATCATGACCGCCAGCGGGAAGTGGAAGCGCGCCTGGCGGCCATCCCCGGCCTGCACCTGGCGGGCAATGCGTACCAGGGCATCGGCATCCCCGATTGCATCCGCATGGGCCGCGCCGCCGCCGAGAAAATTGTGGCGGGCTGACGCCGTTACTTCGCGGCCTTGGCCGGGACGGCAGGGACATCCAGCGCGATCGGCTGGCTATTCAGTCCGCTCCCGTGGAACGTCAACTGGTAGACGCCGTTCTTCGGCTTGGTCTGCGGCTTCGAGAAATAAAGGTAGCCGGCCACTGCCTCGGTGGCCTTGGTGTTGGGGAATTCCCGCGCCGCTAACTGCACCTGGAGCGTATCGCGGTCGACGGGCGCCGGCGCCGTGGAAGGCGGCGCGGTGGGATACGGGGCGTCGCCGACGCCCACGGCCGTGCCGCCGCCGGCGTACACTCCGCCCCGCCGGCCGGCGCCTCCCGACTCGTAGCCCACGTTGGCGGTGGTATACACGTGGACTTTATCGGGCATCTGGGGCGTGGACGGCTTCCCTTTGTACATCACGGCGATGATGGCCTCGGGCGTTGAGCTCGAAAGGATGGCCGGGTCGTTGACGATGCGCAGGGTGAACTGGTCGGGCCCGAGATCGATCTGCGCGCCCTTTTCGGGATACGCCGCGACTTCAAAAACCAGGAACCCGGCGCGGTCCAGATCGGCGGTGAAGACTTTCTTGGCCTCGGCAGGCGTCAGCATCGCTGCGGCGACGGTGAGATCGCCCGACGTCTTCCGAACCGGATAGTCGGCGCTCTGCAAACGCGGCGCGATGCCGCCGCTGCCCTGGGCGAAGGCCGCGCACGCGGCCAGACAGATCGGGAAGAACCGCTTCATAGATCGCCTGTTGGTATTGTATACGTCGTCGGCGGAACCGGGTTTCCAGGAAATCGCCTGGTCTAGTGGGACATCGCGTAGGTGATGTAATTGACTCCCAGGCGAAGCCCGAGGGCGGAGAATTTCTGATCGTAGCGCGGGTCGTCGGCATTTTCCCAAGAGTCGCCCAGGTCCATGTTGTGGCAGATGGCCACCATGACGCGGCCGTTGTCGTCGTACATGGCGCGCCAGTGCGGGACCTTGCCAGTCGCGTCTTTTTCCCAGATCTGGTGGGAGTAGACGTACTGCATGCCGGGGACCTGGTAGCGCTCGTCCAGATCGTAGACGGTGTGAAACATGGGGTCGTTGTTGGCGATGTCCACGATCGCCTTATCGGGAAAGACCTTGCTCATGGACTTGAGAAAGACCTGCCATTCGGCCTCGGCATGGAAATCGTCGACCATGAAGAAGCCGCCGCGCAGCAGAAACTCGCGCAGTTTGGCCACCTGCGAATCGGTCAATTCCCAGTGGCCCACCTCCACGGCATAGAGCCATGGGTAGTTGAACACGTCCTCCTCTTCGTCATCGAGGTTGATGGGCTGCTCCACGGACTTGGCGTCGATGCGGGTGAGGCGGCGGAGGGCCATGGCGAGGTGACGGTCGGAGCGGGGGTAATCGATGGTCCAGTTGGTCTGGCCCTCGCGCCAGTCCAGCCAGGGCTTGAATTGCCAATCGGTCTGGATGTGGTAGGAGGGGTACATGAGACGGGCGAAGGTCCACTCGCCGGGGACGAGGTAGTCGGGGGGCTTCGGAAAGTCGTTATATTCCCAGGCCGGGAATTCGCGAAACGGCCGCTGCGCGAACAGCGTGCACAGCAAGCCCGATGCGATAGCAAGACCCAGGACGGCAAAACGCCTCATGCAATTCCAGTATAGCTGTTAGCCTTCGCCGATCCTTGCGTCCGGGAGGTTTGGGGGGCCGCAGCTTCGCTGCGCGACGCGCTGGCGTCTGGAACCGCGAGCGAGAAGCAAGCGGCCCGAGCGGGAGGACGCATTTCCCAAGACTCCCCGATCCGCGCGCGCTGGACAGATCATCTGGCGCTCGGGCCGCTCGCTCACCCTCACGGTTCCAGGCGCCGGCGACCCCCAGTTTCAGACTCCCATGGACCGCGACTCGACGCGGTGCCCCTGCTAATGGCTAACGGCCTTTACCGGGTGGCGGCGATCGGAGCTTTCACGCGGGCGGGCATGTCGGCGAGGACGAAACCCATTACGGCCAGCGCGGCGACGCTCTTGCGAAAGTCGGTGGGGTCGACTTTGTCGAGCGTGTCGGCTTCGCTGTGGTGCCAATCGAAGTAGTGCGTACCGGCGGCGCGCTCGCTCATGGCGGGAACGCCGGCGGCAACCAGGGGACGGATGTCCTCGCCGCCGCCGCCGCCGGAGATTTCGCCGGCGCCGATGGGTTCGAGCAGCTTGCCGATCTGTTTGAGCAGTTCGAGCGAAGGCGCGTCGACACTGGCGCCGAATCCGCGGGGCGTTTCCGCGCCGCCGTCCATTTCGAGCGCCACCACCTGGTTCTTGATATCGTCGCCGACGAAAGCGCGGTAGGCGTCGCCGCCGCGTCCGCCGTTTTCTTCATTCACCCAGAAAGCCACACGCAGGGTACGGCGCGGCTCCAGCCCGAGCTTCTTGATGAGCGCCAGAGCCTGCAGACAGGCCATGATGGACGCGCCATCGTCCTGCGCGCCCTGACCCACGTCCCAGGAATCGATATGGCCGCCGATCACCACCACTTCTTCGGGATGTTCTTTGCCGCGAATCTCGCCGATCACGTCGCCTGAATCGGCGTCAGGAAGCATGCGGGCGCCCATTTCGAGATGGATCCTGACGGGGACGCCGTCGGCGACCAGCCGCGTGATCATGAGTGCGTCTTCGGGGGAAATGGCGGCGGCGGGGATCTGCGGGGCGTCGGCGGAATACTCCATGGCGCCGGTGTGGGGCGCCTGCATGGCCAGCGGCGTGGCGGAACGTACGAGGACGGCGACGGCTCCCAGGGCGGCCGCGCGGGAGGCGCCGGTAGAGCGGAAATTGCGCGCCGGTCCATAGCCGCGGAACGGGTAGTCATAGACAACGATCTTGCCCTGCACTTTGTCGCGGCCGAGCTTTTCGAGAGTTTCGAAATCGGGCACCGAGATGGCTTCGGCGGTGATGCCGCCGGCCGGCGTGCCGACGCTCATCCCCAGGCCGAGCATGTGCAGCGGCTTGTCGAGGGGCGTCAGAATGCGGCCGGATTCGGCGCCGCGCACCCAATGCGGCACCTTGGTGGGGATGACGCGGACATTGGTGAGGCCGGAGGATTTCATCTGATCGACCGACCAGGCGATGGCCTTTTCGAGCGCCGGCGATCCGCTCAGACGGTTGCCGATGCGATAGCAGAGGTAGGTGAGGCGGTCGTAGCCTTCCTTATCGGCAAGGGCCGCGTCGATGAGTTTTTGGGAGGTGGTTTGATACTGCTCGGTGAGATTCTGGGCCAGGCCCGGCAGGGCAGCCGAAAGGAGAATGAGGGCAAATTGCGGAAAGCGCCGGAGCATACAGAATACTATCGCACGGCCCGGCGCCTCGCCAGCAACCCCAATGGCGCGAACGCCAGGAGCGCTAGACCGAAGGCAGCCGGTTCCGGCACTCCGGAGATATCGAAAGTGCCCGCGGTAAACGTTTGACCGAAGTGGCGTGCGCTGGCGAAATCTACCACCGTGATGTAGGCCTGAAGGTCAGCTTCGGCAATCGGCGTCGGGTCTCCGAACCTGTATAGTTCCAGCAGCCCGCCGCCGCTGCCGATGCTGAACGTGAACAAGGTGCTGCCCACCCCGTCGATCGAGGCATAGCCGGAATCGTCTGGGAAGATCCCCGCTGCCAGGGTCGAGATCGGTGGAGAACAGGGGCCAGCCTCTACTACGGCAGCTAGGAAGACGGTATTCGTCCCGTCGGTGCCACTGAAAGTCACGGAAGACGTATCCCCGACACCGCATCCGAAAGTGCCGGAGCCATAGACGGGAATGACGTCGGCGACCAAGAGCGGCATTGCCCCGAACAAGAGGAACAGACACGCGACCAGCCGATGCGTTCTCTTACAGGAATTCCTTGTGGTATTGGACAGCATCGTCCCCCTTTTGCCTGAGTGTACACTCTTCTCATGGACCTCGCCACACCGCTGAAATCGATTGCCGGGAGCTTGCTGGAAGTGCCCGCGGATGCGGTCGAAAGCCTGCTGGTGACGTTCGACACGCTGGCGGGGCTGACGGACGATGCGGGGCGGGCCGATGCGGCGCGGATGTTGCGCGAGGCCGCGGGGCGAACGGGCGATCCGGTCCGGCGGGAGCGGCTGGAGCGCGCGGCCGATGCGGTCGCGGCGGGAGAACCGTGCGCGCTGACGCCCGACGGCCTGACGGGGAGACAAGCGGCTGCGGCGCAAACCATGACTCTGGAGGAGTGGCAGGCACAGGGTGGAGATCCCGCGCCGCCGCCCGCGCCCGTAGACGAAGAGGAGATCGAAGAGGAAGACGAGGTCGACGAAGAGGAGGATGGGGAAGAGTGGGAGGGTGAACTGCCGGAGCTTCCTCACTTGCCGGTGCGGCTGCTTTTCCCGGGAGTGGTGGTGCGCGTACGGCAGGAGTTCACGGATGCGCGCGGGCGCTTGCTTCCGGCGGGGCTGACGGTGCGCCTGCTGACGTCCGAGCAAGATGGCGGAGTCGCGAACCTGGTCTTTATGGAAGGCGCGTGTTCCCTGGATTCGAGCGTGCCGGCGCACGTTCCGATTTTGGAGAATTCCGGGAATGCGTGGTTGCAGCCGGTGCCGTCCCGCGGGTGCCTGCAGGAGTTGTGCGACGCCATTCTGCAGCAGTTGCAGAAGGCCGACGATCTGGACGAAGAGGATGACGAGCGGGTGCAGGAGCTTTTCGGCGAGGTGGAAGAATGCCAGGATTGGCTAATCCGCGATGGACAGCCGCCGGCGCCGGAACTGGGCAGCGCCCGGTTCGCCGGTAAGGTGTTCGGCCGGCAGAGCCGGGAGGCGCGGTGGGTGGCGCTGCTGGTGGAGGGGTTGAAGCACTGCCGGAAGTGAGATTCCCGGGGCGTTTCTCTCGCCCCGTTCCGGGGCTCTCCGGCGGGAACGCTTTTCCCCATGGCTTGCGCCATGGGCTATTCTCTGACGCCCTGCCGGGCTCCGCGGGGCCTGCACCGTGGGGCTATTCTCCGCGGGGCCCTCCGAGGCTATCGATGACTTGCGGCATGAGCTATTCTCGAGCGGCCCGGCGAGCACGAGCGAGCTTACAGACTGTTCTCGAGGAGTTGGCGGATTTCGTTGTCGCTGAACATGCCATCGGTGCGCAGGGCGTAGGCGCAGTGCATCTCCAGCACGCCGCCCGAGAAGCCGATGTGCATGGCGGCCTTGTCCTTGACGTTCTTCAGTTTCACCAGCTTGAGTCCATCGCGGACGGCGGCCTTGCCCATGTCGTCCTGGCAGATCGGGCGGAGCGCCATATTCAGGCGGTGACAGGACAGGTTGTCGATGAAGTTGAGCGCCTCGGCGTCATCGGCGAGGCTGTCCCAATCCACCTCGTAGGGGATCGGCGCACCGCAAATTTCACGAATCTCTTCCACTCGTCCGGGGAACGTGGTGTCCTGCAGTTCTTTGATTTTTCGTCGTTCGTTGAGGCCCATAGTCTTCCTCCGATACTCCCTTCAGAGTAGCCGAATCGGGGGCGCGGCAAGCGGTCAAATCGACGAATCGACTTTTTGCCGTATAATCGGGTTCGCATGAGCAGCTTTGCGGAATTTCGGAGGCTTAACACGCGCCGGGCATCTATTTTGCATGTGGGCGGATTCCGTCCCACGGGCGATGCGGCGGCTTCCCATTTCGGGCTGAAGCCCCTGGGCTACGCGGGGGAAGCGTGGCCGGAACAGGGCGGGCAGCCGCTGCTGTTTGTCTGCCAAATGAATGTGGCCGCGGCGCCGGCGGTTCCGGAACTGCTGGGGGATATCCGTCTGATCACCTTCTTCGCGAAGGCGGACGAAGGAGAATGGGGCCGGGAGAACGGCGAACACTGGCAACTGCGCGCCTACCGGTCGCTGGACGGATTGGCGCCGCTGGCCATGCCCGCCAATGCCCCCAAATTGCATCGCGGGTTCGAGTGCCGCTGGGAGGCGGCCGACGACCATCCCAACTATGACGATCCCGAGCGCATCGTGCCCGAAGGGTTCGACGACTCCGAAGCGGAGCTGGAGAACGTGGCGCGCACCAAGATCGGCGGCTATGCCAGCACCATCCAATCGGAACCGTGGTGGGGCTATCAGGACCACCCGAGCCTGCCCGCGTATGTGTTGCAGGTGAACAGCGAGGAAAAAGTGGCGCTGGCGTGGGGCGATAGCGGAACGGTCTACCTGGCTCGCGGAACGGCCGCGGGATGCCAGGACCAATGGTTTCTCGACTGGCAGTGCTTCTAGGGAAGGTTGCGGATGCGGCGGGTACCGGTTTTCCTTGGCGCAATTCTGTTGGCGATGGGCGCGCGGGCACAGACGGCGGCTTTCGACGTGACCTCGGTGAAACCGGCGAAGGCGCCCTCGCGGCAACCGCCGCCGGCGGCGTGTTCGGCGGGCGGGACCTATGCGGCGATCGGACAAGGCGTGGCCTCGTCGATTCGGTGGGCGTATGGCATCCAGGCGTACCAGTTGACGGGGTTGCCGGACTGGAGCCGCAAAGCGGACGCGGTCTACGACATCGAAGGCAAAGCGGCGGGCGGGGTGGACGAGACGCAGTGCCGGCTGCTGGTGCAGGCGTTGCTGGCGGAGCGGTTTCATCTGGAAATGCACTGGGAGACGCGGCCGTTTCCGGTGATCGCGCTGGTGGTGGGGAAAGACGGGGCGAAGATCCGGCCGGCCGGCGACTCGCCGGCGGACAACCCGGTGCGCATCAACGGGGCGCGCGGATACGGCGACGGGAAGGGCTGGACGATGGCGCAGTTGGCCGACTTTCTGAGCCGCGGTTTCCCGGGAACGCCGGTAGTGGACCGGACGGGCCTGACGGGACTCTACGGCATTGTCTTCGACTTCGACGTTTCGCCGGGCGCCCCGGCGGGCGCCTCGATGGCCGCGGCCATCCAGCGGCAACTGGGGCTGAGACTCGAGGAGCGCAAGGAACCGACGGAGTTTGTGGCGATCGACCGGCTGGAGCGGCCCAGCGGGAATTAGCGGACGAACGGAAGGTAGGCGGCGACGGCGCGGCGGTAGGCGGTGAACTGATCGCCGAAACGGGACGCCAGCAGGCGGTCCTCCGTGTGGACGCGGATTTCCGTGCCGGTCACGAACAGAGCCAGCGCCACGAGCATCCACGGCCAGCGCGTCCAAAGCATGCAGGTAGCCAGCAGCATGAGCAGCATGGAGGCGTAGATGGGATGGCGCACTACGGAGTAGGGGCCGGTGCGCACCAGTTCGTGGTCGTGGTAGAGGCCGGCGTTGATGCGGAACTGGCGGCCGAGATGGGCCACGGCGGTCCACATGACGGCCACGCCGAAGGGCGCGGCGAGCGCGCTGACGAGGAGACGCGGCCAGGGGATGGCGGCGGCCGGCGCGCGCAGCAGGACAGCCACCAAGTAAGAGGCCATCTCAAAGAACACGCCGACGACGGTGGGGCCGCGGACGGCGATGGAGGGGCGGCTCTGGCCGTGGGGTGCGCGGAAGATGGGGATGTAGCACCACACCAGCCAGCAGAGGGTGAGTTCGGCGAAGACTCCGTCGTGAAGCGTCATTTGACGGCTTGAATGGTGACGTTGCCCATGCGGGCGTCGCTGAATTCGGTCTGCTCGCCGGCTTTGCGGCCGGGGATGGGAAGCAGGCGGGCGCAGAGAGGCTTGTTCCACTTGTAGGCCAGAGTTGCCACGTCGCCGACGATGTGGGCGATTTGCTCCTCGGAGACGGCGCCGGGGAGCGGCACGGTGTCGAGGCCGCCGGCGCAGACCGCGGAGTAGGCCAGCAGGGAATCGATGGTGAAGGCGCCTTCGGACCAGCGTTTGGCGAGCACGGCATCCTCCAGCACGGGGAGCATGAGGCCGGAGTATCCGACGCGTTTGACGGGGACCGACTGCACGGCGCGAGTGATGATGGCGGCGGCGGTCATGGTGCCGCTGGAGCCGAAGGGACCGCCGATGAACGATTCCATGGCGCGGGCGATGGAGACGTCGCCGAGCGGGGCTGGAGTGGGATCGAGGCCGGCGTAGGTCCAGCCGCTGGACGCGGCGAGATGGGTGGCGACGGCTTCAGCATCGCGGAGATGGTGGGTCAATTCACTGGCGAGGTGCTCCTGGGCGGTGACAGGGTCGCGGTCGTGGGCGAAGACGTCGGCCACCACACCCGCGCCTTCCAGGCCGACGGCGAAGGTGAGCGCGGAGCCGGTGTGCCAGGAAGCGGGGAAGAAGGGGCAATACTCCTTCTGCATGGCGATGGCGCCGAAGTTGAGATTGCCCTGGCCGTGCGGGCTGCGTTCGGAAACGGTCTTGATGAGGCGCGCGGACTGGCGCAGGGCCTTCCAATGGATGCCGTCTTCGGCGGCGACAACGAGAGTGGCGTTGGCGTGGGGGACGGCGGAGAGGAAATCGGCGAGCAGGTCGACGGGGGAGGGATCGTCGGCATCGTGGAGCATGGCGGGGCCGATACTAAGCATGAATCCGCGGGTCTGGGTGAGGGCGTCGAGTTTGCGAAGAAGCACCAGGGCGTCGGCGCGGGAGAGTCCGCGGGTGTAGTCGGGGAACGGCTGGGTGGAGATGCGGACGCCTTCGACGACGAAGCCGGCGCCGGCATAGGCCTGGCGGGCGGAGGAGAGAAACGTCAGGGCGGTGTCGATGGCCGCTTCGGGATGCGCCGGATCGATGCGGACGAAGGCCGTGATGGCGCGCACTTTGGGCCGCGGGCTGGCGGCGAAGGCGACGGCCGAAACGGCGAGTGCCAGAAGGACGGATCGCATGAATGTGATTGTACAGGAAGAGCTAATAGCCGTTAGCCTTCGGGCTTCAGCTTACAGCCTCGTGCGTCGGGGCTGCCCTGGGGTGCTTGGCCACGAAGCGTCCACAAGGCATCTCTCCAGAAAATGCTTCTCGGCTCCTGGAACCTCGAGCGAAAAGCGAGCGGCCCGAGCGAGGGAACGCGTTCCCCAAGACTCCCGATCCGTACACGCCGGACAGATCATCCGGCGCTCGGGCCGCTCGCTCACGCTCACGGTTCCAGGCGCCGGCGACTCGACGCGGTGACCCGGCTGATGGCTATCGGCTCAAGTTAGTTATCAGCGGGATAGTATCGGAAGCCAATCTGGCTTTCGAGAGAGAAGGTGGGCACTCTCGGAATATGAAACAATGGCCAGTACTATTGGTATTTGCATTGGCGGTTTGCGGGGCGATGGCCGCGGAGGTCCCGGTCGCCGAGTTGGCGCCGCCGGGAACCACGGTGGCGATCGGCATCAATGTCCACGAATTGCTCAACTCGCCGCTGGCGAAGGATTTCGCGAGCCAGCAGCAGGAGTTTGCGGCGAAATTCGCGGGGAACGGCATGCCCAAGGGGTTCGATCCGCTGAAGGACGTGGACCAGGTCCTGATCCTGGCGGCGGGCGCGAAGCCGGCGTCGCCGATGGTGATCATCCTGCGCGGGCGGTTCGATACGAAGCAACTGGCGCAGGGCGCGAAGCGGTATCACAATGTCCCGATGGTGGAGGGCATGGGCGTGATCTCGAGCGATACGTTGATTGTGGGCAATCGGGCGGACGTACAGGCGGCCATCGACCGGATCGGTTCGGGAGCGCAGATGGACGCGCAATTGGTGTCGCGGATGGACGCGGCGCGGGAGCGATACGACATCTGGGGGATCGGCGACTGCCCGGAGGGGCTGCCGACACCGGGTGAAGGGACGGAAGCGCTCCGATCGATCGACCGGTTCACGTTCGGCGCGGCGCTGCGCGAGGGGTTGGCGGTGACGGCGGAGTTTCACGCGGGGTCGACGGAGGACGCGGCAAAGATGTCGGCTGCGCTGAGCCTGATGGAGGCGGCGCTGAAGATGCAGCAGCCGAAGGACAGCGCGACGAAGCTGGATGTGCACGCGGAGGATGGGACGTTCCGGATCTCGCTCGCAATGCCGGCGGAGGAACTGCGGCAGGCGGTGGAAGCACAGCGAACGCGGCTGGTGTCGGCGATGGGGAAGGCAAGCGGAGGCAACGGGGCGGTGGACGCGGCGCCGGAAGTTGCGCTGCCGCCGGTAGAGGAGCCATCGACGTTGCCGGTGCTGGAGGCGATGACGCCGCCGGCGCCGTCGGTAGCAGTGGACCCGGCGCCCGAAGTGAAGCAGAAGGCGGCGGTTCCTCCGGCGCCGGTGAAGCCGGAAGCCAAGACGGTGATCGTCAAGGCGCCGAACGGGGACACGCTGGTGGTGAGACTGCCGGGGAAGTGATTCGAAGGCGGTGTCAAGAGTTTTGTGTAAACATCCCCGCAGGTTGATGTTTCGGGCCGGCTATACTGGTTGCACCCGGGCGGAGGGTAAGGCTCTGCGGAGACGCAACCTGAGCG
>Ga0181529_10001704_pt1 | contig 27775 bp, 22 predicted proteins | sample PEATcosm2014_Bin_36_FD_119763 | JGI IMG/M metagenome (GOLD analysis project Ga0181529, IMG submission 119763) | Peatland microbial communities from MTU Mesocosm Facility, Houghton, MI, USA - PEATcosm2014_Bin10_30_metaG | ecosystem: Environmental > Terrestrial > Soil > Wetlands > Peat | place... | reverse complement strand
GTGTAAGCCTCTTCCGGGTAGAGGTCCACCTTGAGCGTGGACATGAACTCGCCGGGGTCCTGCATGTCGCGCTGCCATTCGACCAGGTGGCGCAGCCAGGCGATGCGCTGATCGTCGGCCGCCGGCCCTTTGCGGCCTTCCTTGTATTTCCAGTGAGCGGCGATGCCTTCCTCGGCGATGCGGTGCATTTCCTCGGTGCGAATCTGCACTTCGAAGGTCTGTCCCTGCGGCCCCACCACCGAGGTGTGCAGCGACTGGTACAGGTTGGGCCGCGGGATGGCGATGAGATCCTTGATGCGGCCCGGGATGGGGCGCCATCGGTTGTGAATGACGCCGAGGGCGGCGTAACAGTTCTTCACCGAGTCGGTGAGAATGCGCAGCGCCATCAAATCGTAAACCTGATCTACGGTAATTTTCTGCCGGCGCAGTTTCTGGAAGACCGAGTAGGGACGCTTGACGCGGCCCTCGATGCGCGCCGGAATGCCTTCGCGCCGCAGCTCGGCCTCGACCGTGCGGAGAATTTCCTCGAGAAATTCCTCGTTGGAATGGCGGCGGCTCTCGATGGAGGCGATGATTTCGCGATAGGCGTCGGGCTCGAGGTATTGGAAGGCCAAGTCCTCCAGCTCGCCGCGCACCTTGCCCATTCCGAGGCGGTGGGCAATGGGCGCGTAGATTTCGATGGTCTCGCGGGCAATCCGCTGGCGCCGTTCGGGAGCCAGATAGCCGAGCGTCCGCATGTTGTGGATGCGGTCGGCCAGCTTGACCATGATGACGCGGATATCTTCCACCATGGCGAGCAGCATTTTGCGGAAGCTCTCCGCCTGGCGGTCCTCGGCGGAAAAAAAATCGAGTTTGGAGAGCTTGGTTACGCCATCGACGCAGCGTGCCACTTCGTCGCCGAACTTCTCGCGGACCTCGTCGACGGTGACGCTGGTGTCCTCGACGACGTCATGCAGCAGGCCGGTCTCCATGCCGACTACGTCCAGCCGCATTTCGGCGAGAATGCGGGCCACCATGATGGGGTGGACCATGTAGGGTTCGCCGGAATCCCGCATCTGGCCTTCGTGCCGCTCGCGGGCGAACTGATACGCGCGCTCGAGCGGAGCCAGGTCGTCCTTGGGGCGGTACTCGCGGATCTTGGCTTCGAGCTCCCGGTATAACTGCCCCACGGGATCGGACGGCGGCGGCAGAGACACGGATTCCGAAAGACTGGCGGGTTCGGATGCCACTTTCTTCGATTGTAGCAGGGGCGGCAAAGCGCTCCGCGCTTCGCCCTGAACAGAGCCGCGACCAGAGGGAGCGGTCAGGCTGAACACGCGTGCACCGCCGCAGGCTGTCGCCTCGTTTATAACATGCGGTCTGACCGCTCCCTCTGGTCGCGGCTCTGAACGTCAGTCGTCGCGCGCCGGTGCGAGTCCAGCCATAATGGAGAGGATGGAAACTCCAGTGACGGTTGTGATTCTGGCGGCGGGCTTAGGGACCCGCATGAAATCGCGCAAGGCCAAAGTGCTGCACCGCGCCGGCGGCAAGACCCTGGTGGAGCACGCAGTGGATACGGCGCTCGCGCTCACCCCGGCGGAGCGCGTCTTCGTGGTGGTGGGCCATCAGGCACAGCGGGTCCGCGCCGTCATCGCCACGCCCGGCATCGGCTTCATCGAGCAGACCGAACAACTCGGCACCGGCCACGCGCTGCTGGCGGGGCGGCAAACGCTTTCGCCTCTCGATGGCTACCTGGTGATCGTCTACGGCGATGGTCCGCTGCTACGGGCAGCCACCGTGCGCCGCTTGATCGAAACGCTGGAAGGCAGCGATGCCGCGGGCGCGCTGCTTTCGGCCGATATGGCCGACCCCACCGGCTATGGACGCGTGATGCGCGGCGTGAGTGACAGGGTGACCGCCATCGTGGAGCAGAAAGCCGCCACTCCCCAGCAACTGGCGATTCGCGAAGCCAACATGGGCATCTACTGCTATCGCGCCGACCTGTTCTGGCGGCATGTGAGCGAAATGCAGCCCGACAATCCCGCGCACGAGTATTACCTCACCGATATGGTGCAGATTCTCAACCGCGCGGGACATTACGTCACGGCGATGAAGATCGACGATCCGCGCGAATGCCTCGGAATCAACGACCGGGTAGAACTGGCGGAGGCGGACCGTCTTCTGCGCGAGCGCAAGTTGCGCGAGCTGATGCTGGCGGGCGTGACTATTGAGAAGCCGGAGACGGTGACCATCGATGGCGGCGTGAAGATTGGCATCGACACGGTGGTTGAGCCGTTTGCGCGCATCCTGGGCACCACCACGATCGGCGAGAATTGCTGCATTGGCGCGTCGAGCATCATCGAGGATTCCACCATCGGCGACGACGTCATGATTGGCCCGCTGACGGTGGTGACCGCCTCGCATCTGGAGCGCGGCGTGCACGCCGGACCGTATTCCCGCCTGCGTCCGGGAAGCTACATCGCGGAAGGCGCGCACGTCGGCAATTTCGTGGAGTTGAAAAAAACCCGTCTGGGCGCCGGCGCCAAAGCCAATCATCTGGCCTACCTGGGCGATGCGGAAATTGGCGCTGGCGCCAACATCGGCGCCGGAACGATCACTTGTAACTACGATGGCGCACACAAGCACCCGACCCGGATCGGTGACGGGGCCTTCGTGGGAAGCAACTCCACCCTGGTGGCGCCGCTCGAAATCGGCGACGGCGCTTACGTGGCCGCCGGCTCCGTGATTACCGACACGGTTCCGGCCGATTCGCTCGCCGTGGGCCGCGCGCGCCAGGTGAGTAAAGAAGGTTGGGCCAAGAAGCGCCGCGCCCGATCAGCGGTGCCTCCCAGCGGCGGAAAGTGACGCCAAGGCACGCCATTCAGCATCCGACAGTCGCTGCCAGTGTGCCGCCCGATTCTTCCCAGTACTCACAGACGTCCGGTCAGACGTCGCTGTAAACGAAGTGATCCTGGCCGCTGCGGTGCCCGCCGGTTTGAGGTCGGAAACCCCGCTAGAATGTGCTCCCACGTGTGGGATTCCTGGCTGCAATGCCGAGCTTCATCTCACTAATTTGGAGCAAGTCCAAATCGTCGGCATAGATCCGGCCATTGGCTTCGGAGGGCAAAAGCGGGGATCTGCGCTAAGTAACGGAAAACAAAGACAACAGCCATCGTCGGCACTGTGGCAATCGGAATGCCTTTGCCCTTTCGGGACATCGTGTGTGGCCCGGGTTCGGGACAAGGAGCAGCAAAAAAAGTTCCGCGGCCTGGGTCTGAAAGGGCGGTAGCTTGTCCCAAGACCCGCTCAAAAAGGCATCATGAACATCGAATACCCTATTGAAACGACTCCGGAACGGTGGTTCGCTCTTCGCGTGAAATCGCGCTGCGAAAAGCTTGTCACCACGATGGCGCGCAACAAGGGGTTTGAAGAGTTCCTGCCGCTTTATGAGTGCCACCGGCGGTGGTCCGACCGCTTGAAATCGGTTGAGCTTCCCCTTTTCCCGGGGTATGTGTTTTGCCGATTGAACCCGCAGCACCGACTCCCGTTATTGACCATTCCCGGCGTACTCCACTTCGTGGGTATCGGAAAAGCTCCCGTCCCCATCGATGACGAGGAAATCACCGCCATTCAAAGCGCCGTAAAGTCAGGGCTGTCGGCTGAACCGTGGCCCTTTCTGGAGGCCGGACAGCGGGTACGGCTAGAGGATGGGCCTTTGGCTGGCCTGGAAGGCTTGCTGGTCGAAGTTCGCAAGCGATACCGCGTGGTCGTCTCCGTAAGTCTCCTGAAACGGTCGGTGGCGGTGGAGATTGACCGCGAGTGGGTCGCGCCGTTGGATGGAAACGGGCGCCCGATGGCGGTCCAGATCAGACGCTCGCTGGTCGCAAGTCCTCAGTCCATATAGGTCGGTTTCCCGCGCAAGAGCAAGAACCTCTGCAGACGATCCGGCCCTGCCAATATCGGCAGGGCAGAAACTCAATCAGTTTTGGATAGCGATATCGAGGGTGAACTTGTGTTGAACAACATGCCCCGCCTTAGAGTAAACCCGGCGTCAGCAACGCAATCCATCGTTGCCGCCGATGAACCCCGCGACAACGGGATGCTTGCCGAGGAACTGTTTGTGCGTATGCTCCGGCTGGAACGTAAGAGAACCGAGCGTTCCCATCGGCGCTTTGTGCTGATGATTCTCGAATCCGGCGATCTTCTGAAAGCCGGGAGCCGGGAGGAAGCGCTCGACAAGGTCCTGCGTGCGTTGTCGCAAGCTACGCGCGACACAGACATCAAGGGGTGGTACAGGCGCGGAGACGCTATCGGAGTCATTTTCACCGAGATCGCCGCCGCCGAAGAGAAGTCGGTGGTGAGATTCCTCTCGACCAAAGTCACGGACGCGCTTTATGACACGTTGAGTCTCGGGCAAATCAACCAGATCCGGCTCTCTTTCCACGTCTTCCCCGAAGATTGGGACAACGACGGTCCGGACGGTCCGGCCAACTCGACCTTGCACCTGGACCTGGCGCGCGGTACGAAGGCGAAACCGATCACTGCGCTGTTAAAGAGACTGATGGACATCGCCGGCAGCCTCACCGCCCTGGCCCTGTGTCTTCCCGTGCTGTTGGCCATTGCGATTGCGATCAAAATGACCTCGAAAGGCCCCATTCTCTTCCGTCAGATCAGGCTAGGTCAATACGGGAAGAAGTTCACGTTCCTGAAATTCAGATCCATGTATGTCGGGAACGACCACGCTATTCATGAGCAGTACGTAAAGCAATTCATCGCAGGGGCGCCAGGGCTAGAGCAGAGTGGAGCGGACCAGCGAAAACAATACAAATTGACGGCGGATCCGAGAATTACGCGAGTGGGACAACTGCTGCGCAAGACCAGTTTGGACGAATTGCCACAATTGTTCAACGTCTTGAGCGGCCAGATGTCCCTCGTCGGGCCGCGGCCTCCGGTAATGTACGAGTTTAAGTGCTACGACCTCTGGCACAAAGAGCGCCTCATGGCGGTGAAACCAGGGATCACGGGCCTGTGGCAAGTTGAAGGACGAAGCAGGGTTAAATTCGATGAAATGGTGCGCCTGGACATCCGGTACGCCAGGCAATGGTCGCTGTGGCTGGACATCAAGATTCTTCTCCAGACACCAATGGCAGTTATCTCAGGAGCGGGCGCATGTTGAGGGTGGAGGAACAATGATTCGAGTTGGCATTATCGGTTATGGCTATTGGGGACCGCACATCGCGCGCAACTTTCATACTGCCGACGATTGCGAAGTCACTGTAATCTGCGACAAGAATCCGGCCGCTCACCGGCGGATTCAGCGCGCCTATCCGAACGTGCGCGCCACGTGCGACGTCTCGGAAGTGCTGTGCTCGCCAGACATTGACGCGGTCGCCGTGATCACACCCGTGTGGACCCACTTCGAGTTGGCCAAGACAGCCCTCGAAAACGGGAAACACGTCTTTGTCGAGAAACCATTTACATCGACCGTGGCGCAGGCCGAGGAACTGATTGAGCTAGCCGCGAGGAAGCACCTGACGATCATGGTCGATCACACCTTCCTGTTCACGGGTGCGGTGAAGAAGATCCAGCAACTGATCAAAGACGGCACTCTGGGCAAGCTCTACTACTACGATTCTACCAGGGTGAATCTCGGGCTGTTCCAGCACGACGTGAATGTCATCTGGGACCTTGCGCCCCACGACCTTTCGATCATGGACCACCTGGTGCACTCGAAACCGGAATATCTGGCTGCCACCGGGCAAAACCATTTGAATAGCCATCAGGATGTCGCCTATATCACGGTCTACTTCAGCGACAACGTCATCGCGCATTTCAACGTCAACTGGCTGTCACCCGTCAAAGTGCGCACAACTCTTTTAGGTGGCGAGAAGAAGATGGTGGTATGGAACGATCTGGACGCCGACGAAAAAATCAAGGTCTACGACAAAGGCGTGGAGATCAAGAGCCGCCAGGGTGTTTATGAGACGCTCGTCAGTTATCGTACTGGCGATATGTGGGCGCCCAAGGTCGAACAGAACGAAGCACTATCCTCGGAGATCCGGTACTTTATCGAGTGTATTTCGCGCAACGAAGTGCCCTTCAACGACGGTATCGCGGGGTTGCGGGTAGTCAAGCTGCTCGAAGCGGCGGATCGTTCGCTGGCAGATATGGGCGCGGCGGTGCGCCTATGAACGACTATCTCTGCATCTCGCCGGACGTAAAGCTTGGGATGAACGTGAAGTTTTCCAGGTTCATTAATCTTTATGGCTGCGAGATCGGCGACAACACGAAACTCGGCGCTTTCGTCGAGGTCCAAAAGAACGCAAGAATCGGAAAGAACTGTAAGATCTCGAGCCATGCCTTTATCTGCGAAGGGGTCACCATTGAAGACGATGTTTTCATAGGGCACGGCGTCACATTCATCAACGATTCCTACCCGCGAGCGGCAAACGGCCAGGGCCAACTAAAGACGGAAGCCGACTGGAACGTCGAGAAGACACACGTCAAGAGAGGCGCCTCGATTGGCTCGGGCAGCACGGTTCTGGCCAATGTCACCGTTGGGGAAGACGCCCTGGTCGGCGCGGGCAGCGTTGTAACGAAAGATGTCCCCCCAAAAACGATTGTGGCGGGCAACCCCGCCAGAGTATTGCGCAGGTTCGAACAGACTATGGAGGTCAAATGAGTACTGCCGACGGCATTCCTTTTCTCGATCTAGTCACGCCACACGTTGAGCTTGAACCAGAACTCACTAGTGTTTTTCAACAGGCACTGAGCACTGCCGCATTCATTGGCGGAACAGCGGTCGACGCCTTCGAGCGCGAGTTTGCAGCGTTTTGCGGAACGAGCTTTTGCGTTGGCGTCGGCAGCGGGACGGCTGCATTACACTATGCATTCGTGGCGGCGGGAATCCGGCCCGGCGATAGCGTCGTCACCGTTCCCAACACCTTCATCGCTACCACAGAGGCCATCAGCCAGGCGGGAGCCTTCCCCGAATTCGTCGACATCGACGAACGGACGTATAACATGGATGCGGCGAAATTACGGCAGTTTCTTGAAGATCGCTGCGATACCGATCCCCGCACAGGCCGCCGGGTCTCGCGGCGCACGGGACGGACGGTGACGGCAGTCGTCCCTGTTCATCTCTACGGTCAGATGGCCGACATGGACGCGATACTGGAGATCGCCGAGGAACACAACTTGATCGTTGTGGAAGATGCTTGCCAGGCACACGGAGCCCAATACTTCTCAGCGAGACAGAACGGCTGGAAGAACGCGGGAGCGATCGGGAAAGCTGCCGCCTTTAGCTTCTATCCCGGCAAGAACCTGGGAGCCTGTGGGGAAGCGGGAGCGATCACAACCAATGACGAAGAGATCGCACGGCAGACAAAGATGGCTCGCGACCACGGTCAGGCAAAGAAATACTACCACGATGTCGAGGGCGACAACGGGCGCCTCGATGCGATCCAAGCCGGAATATTGCGGATCAAGCTGCAGCGCCTGGCCAAGTGGAACCGGCAGCGGCGAGAGTGCGCCGCGCGCTATGAAGGACTTCTGGCGCCGCTCGGTGAGAATGTCGTCCTGCCCTGCGAGCCCTCGTGGTCTCGTGGCGTGTATCATCTGTACGTGATTCGTCACACCGATCGGGAGGGGCTGCAAAACCATCTGGGCGCCAGGAACATCAGCACCGCGATCCACTATCCGATTCCGCTGCACTTGCAGAAAGCTTATCGGGGCCTCGGTTACCGCGAAGGCGACTTTCCCGTCACAGAGCGGCTTGCGCCGCAACTGGTGTCCCTGCCGATGTATCCGCACCTACGCCCTGAGCAGCAGCGGAGAGTCGCCCAAGGCGTCACTGACTTCGTCGAGAGTAAGCGGCCGTCGACCGCACTCACAATGAGCGCCGGAGCTTAACCGCGCCCGGGCCCGAACCCTGCCATCCGGCCACTAGACGCGCTGTCGACCGTTACGCAAAGCCGCCCATGAGAGTCGCCATGCTGGCGTATGCCTTCTACGAAGGCAACGCCCGAATTCAGCAATACGCAACCGCCTTGTCGAAACGCGGAGACACGGTTGACGTGTTCGCCCTGCGGCGAGAGGGCCGGCCTAAGCATGAGGTTCTGAATGGCGTCAACGTGTACGGCATTCAGACAAGGGTCGTCAATGAAAAATCGTCCATCACGTACCTGCACCGGGTCCTTCGCTTCCTCGTCAAGTCTGCGCTCGTGCTCAGCCGGAAACATCTCTCGACGCCCTACCAGGTGGTGCACGTCCATTCCGTGCCGGACTTTCTGGTGTTTGCCGCGGCCGTGCCAAAGCTCCTGGGGTCCGCGGTCATCCTTGACATCCATGACATCCTGCCGGAATTCTATGCCGCCAAATTCGGCGCGGACCGGCGGTCTCTGCTATTCAAGGCGCTGGTACTTGTCGAGAAGTGCTCGGCGGCGTTTGCCGACCACGTGATCATCGCAAATGATCTTTGGTATCAAAAGCTGACCGCGCGCTCCGCTACGTCACAGAAATGCACGCCCATCGGTAACTATCCCAACCCCGAACTCTTTTATCCCAGGCCCAAGAGACGCACCGATTCGAAGTTCGTTATCACATACCCTGGCACCCTGAATTGGCACCAAGGGCTCGACGTCGCTATCCAGGCATTCGCCCAGATAGTACAAGAGATTCCGGAAGCCGAGTTTCGCATTTACGGCGAGGGCCCTTCGAAGCCAGGCCTTATCAAGCTTGCCAACGACCTGGGCCTGAATGGAAAAGTGGTCTTCAACGACATGATACCCATTGAGCGCATCGCCGAGGAAATGGCCAATGCGGACCTGGCGGTGGTTCCAAAGCGTGCCTCTTCTCCTTTTGGCAACGAGGCCGCGAGCACCAAGATTCTCGAATTTATGTCGGTTGGCGTGCCAGTTGTGGTTTCGAACACTCGCATCGATACTTACTATCACACCGACAGGACCGTCAAGTTCTTCGAGTCTGACAATTCCGCGGATTTGGCGCACGCCATCGTGACACTCAAAGAGAATCCGGTCCTCAGGCAGAGCCTGATTGCGAATGCGGCCAAGTACGCAGAAGAGCACAGTTGGGGCATCAGGCAGCACCAATACCTCAGGGTCGTCGACTGTCTTACACACTCGAGCTGAGTTCACGGCATGCGCAGCACTGTGACAACACAACAACTGGCCGTGGCCGCGAGGAATGCCGATACGTGTTCCAAGCCGACTGCAATCCAACACTCAGAGCACCGGTCACTGTACCTAATATGAAACTGACGGCGAGCTTGTCTGACCAGCGGAGGAGGCCTCTGCGGCTCGATCGGTTCGCGAGCGTCTATGCGGGCCGTCCTATCGCAAGACTGTTTCGCGGCAGCGATGGGCACGGCATGCCGATTCTCATGTACCACAGCGTTCACGCGGGCAGCGCGAAGGGGCATCCCTACTACGACACCAATACTTCGCCGGACGTCTTTCGATTGCAGATGCGGTACCTGAAAGACCACGGTTACCAAGCCCTGGATCTGGAGACGGCTATACCGGCTTTGCTGGCTGGCGGAACGGCAAACAACTTTGTCGTCATTACCTTCGATGATGGATTCAGGGACTTCTACACGAACGCGTACCCGATTCTCGAGGAATGCGGCTTTGTTGCGACTGTATTTGTCGTGAGCGGTTTTACCGCCGACGATCGCCTGGCGCTAAACGGCAACGAGTGTCTGACATGGGCCGAGGTCCGGGAGTTGCACGCTGCCGGCGTGAGAATTGGATCTCATACCGTGAGCCACCCGAGACTGCGCCGCCTCACGATGGCAGGGCTTCACGATGAGGTAGGGACCTCAAAAAGAACACTGGAAGATAAGCTCGGTGATAGTGTAACGACGTTCTCGTATCCGTTTGCGTTCCCCGAGACCGATGAAGCGTTCACCCGGAGGCTGAAACACGCTCTCGAAGAACATGGCTATCGAGCCGGTGTTACCACTGTCATCGGCACAGCAGCACAGTCAGACGACCGTATGATCCTCCCGAGACTGCCGGTGAATTCGTGGGATGATCTTGACTTGTTCCGTGCGAAGCTCGAGGGCGGATACGACTGGCTTCATCCGATCCAGTACGCCCACAAGCTTGTGAAACGGGAGGCACACTATGACCCGGCAGTCTGAGCGGAGCTACATTGTGGTCTCCCCGGTAAAGGACGAACAGAGTTACATCGAAACGACGATAAAAGCTGTCACCGGCCAAACCGTGCGGCCGGCGCAATGGGTAATCGTCGACGACGGTTCGCAGGATGGCACCCCGGAGATCCTGGCTCGCTATGCGCAGCAGCATCCGTGGATCACCGTGGTCAGAGTGGAAAGGGATGCGAAGAGGCGTTTGGGCGTCGCGGAGGTATGCGCGTTCGATCGCGGTTATCGGCTTGTAAGCCAGTTGCCTCATGACTTTGTGGTGAAGCTGGATTCCGATGTAGACTTGCCGCCCACCTACTTTGAGGAGCTGATCGCACGATTTCAGACCGACCAGAGCCTTGGCATCGCATCCGGCGTTTACTTCGAGCAGCATGGGCCCGCTTGGCAACCGGTGCGGATGCCTGAGTACCATGCTGCCGGCGCATCCAAGATGGTGAGGGCGGACTGCTTCAGTCAGATCGGTGGGTTCATCTTCTCTCCTGGTTGGGACACGGTTGACGAGATCAAGGCGCGAGCCCTTGGATGGAAGACGTGCCATTTTGACGACGTGGCTTTCTTGCACCTTAAGCCGGAAGGCTCCGCTTCCGGCTACACGAAAATCGCGGCTATGTGCGGAGAGATCGATTACAGAACTGGTCTGAGCGTGCCATTTTTCTGCCTTAAGGTATTGCATCGGATGGCCACGGGCAAGCCGTTGTTCTGCGCCGGCATAGCGATGCTGTTTGGGTTCTTCAGGGCATTCGTGTCACGAAAGAAGAGATTGGTAAACGACGTCGAACAAGCGCTTTACCGGCAGATGCTGAACGGTAGAATGCGGCGCGGAATGCAAAGATTAGGCGAGAACGTGCGCCGAAAGGTATTGGCTTACAGTTAATGTGCGGAATCTGCGGTGTTTACCACTTTAACGAACGCCGTGCGGAGCGGGAGCTCATCGGCAGGATGTGCTCCACACTCCAGCACCGGGGGCCGGACGGGTCCGGCAGCTATGTCTCCGGCCGGGTCGGCTTGGGCCACACGCGTTTGAGTATCATCGATCTCGAAGGCGGTGCCCAGCCGCTCACGAACGAGGACGGTTCTCTGCAGGTCGTTTTCAACGGCGAGATTTACAATTTCATCGAGCTGAGAAAAGAGTTAACCGATAAGGGACATATCTTTGCGACGCGCTCGGATACTGAAGTGATTCTGCACGGTTATGAGGAGTGGGGCGCTGACTGTGTCACCAGATTCAACGGAATTTTCGCATTTGCTCTGTGGGACAGCAAGCGGCAAGAAGTGTTTCTGGCCAGGGATCATCTTGGTGTGAAGCCTCTCTATTATGTAGCGCTTGGCGACCGCGTTCTGTTCGCTTCTGAGATCAAGGCCCTGTTGCAGGACTCCGAATGCCCTCGAGAGGTTGACCTGAAGGCGCTGGGAGTGCTGTTCACCCTCCGCTACGTCCCTTCTCCCGATACGCTATTTCGGAACATCAAGAAGCTGCCACCGGGTCATCGAATGGTACTGAGCCGGCGGGGAATCGACGTGCAGGGGTATTGGACTCAACGGCCCCAGGTCGCCATCGGAGTCGGAGAAGAGTCACTTAAGGCGACCTACCAGAGCCTGCTGGAAGACGCCGTCCGATTGCAGATGCGCAGCGATGTGCCGGTGGGCCTGTTCCTGAGTTCCGGAATCGACTCTGGCGCGCTGCTCGCAATCATGAGCCAGCAGACTGGCAGCCCTGTGCGGACCTTCACGATCGGTTTTGAGCAGGGTGAGAAGTCGAATGAGACGGACGATGCCAGAACGATGGCCACACGCTTCGGCGCCGACCACCGGGAAATGATGGTGACCGCGAAGGACTATGAGAAGTACTATGAACGCTACCTATGGGACCTTGAGGAGCCTGTCGGGAATGAAACGGCGGCTGCGTTCTACTTCGTCAGCCTGATTGCCAGCCGTGAAGTGAAAGTGGCACTGACCGGCCAGGGAGCCGACGAGCCATGGGCCGGCTATGGCCGGCATCTTGGAATCCGACTTTCTCAGACATACAGCCGACTCCCGAGCGCCTTGACCCAGAACATAGCGGCCGCGATCGAGCCCTGGGCGCGCAAGGAACAACTGAAGCGCGGATTGGTCTCTTTGAGCGAACGCGATGTTCTAACCAGGTTTGTGAAGGTGTACTCCTTCTTTAGCAGCAGTATGAAGGAGAGGCTCTTCCAACCCTGGCTAAAGGGCGAGATTGCGACTGATGAGAGCGGCGGAAAGCAGGCGCTTCGTCACCTACAGGCTGAGGTGGACACACTCGACCCACTGACGCAAATGCTTTACGTTGATACCCGCGCCAACTTGCCGGACGACCTCCTGATGGTTGGAGACAAGACGTCCATGGCACACTCGTTAGAAGCGCGTGTGCCCTTTCTCGATCACCGCCTCATCGAGTTCATCGAAAGCCTGCCGCCGAGTTTAAGGCTCCGCGGTTTCCGAGGGAAGTACCTGCACAAGAAGGCCATTGAGAAGTGGCTGCCGAAGAGCGTCGTCTATCGGAAAAAGAAGGGTTTCGCCAATCCAATCGACGAGTGGCTGCGAAGCGGGATGCGGTCCTTTATTGGCGACTGTCTGCTCAGCGAGGGAGCGGCCGTCAACCAGTATTTCGATCGTAAGTACATTGCCGAGTTGGTAAATATGCACCAAACCCGTCAGCAGCACTATTTGCGCCACATATATCTGCTGCTTTCGTTCGAGTTGTGGCATCAGCAGTTCATGCACACTCCGGCGACAACACTGGCGCCTCAGTACGTTCATTGAGCCCGAATGGACCTATCGATTATTATTGTCAACTGGAATTCCGCGGCATTCGTTCGACAGTGCTTACGGACGGTCTATGCAAACACCGCCGGGCTGGAGTTCGAGGTGGTTGTAGCAGACAACGGATCGCTGGACGGTTGCGCTGACATGGTGGGGCGCGAGTTCCCTGACGTAGTCTTCATCCAGAGCAGCGAGAACCTGGGGTTTGCAGGCGCCAACAATCTCGGGTTTCAGCACTCCAAAGGCAGAAACATTCTTTTCCTGAATCCAGACACCGAAGTCATCGGGCTGGCAATCCAGGAAATGAGTGCGTTTCTGGATTCCACACCCGGCGCTGGTGCGGTCGGGGCCAAGCTGCTGAATTCCGATAGCACGGTTCAGACGAGCTGTATTCAGGCCTTTCCATCATTGCTAAACGAGTTCCTCGACTCGGATTTCCTCAGAAGTAAGTTCCCGAGGGCGCGCTTGTGGGGCATGAGGCCGTTGTTCGAACAGGAGACCACACCGGCAGTTGTGGATGCGATCTCGGGCGCATGCCTGATGATCAAACGAAGCGTCTTCGAGGCCGTCGGACGGTTCAGCACTGAATACTTCATGTACATGGAGGACATTGACCTCTGCTTTAAGGTGATGCGACATGGCCTTAGGGCATATTGTCTCGCCACGGCGAAGGTGATCCACCACGGGGGCCGGAGTTCGGACTCGAAACCGGAAGATGGCTTTGCGGCGATCATGATGCGGGAGTCTCGCTGCACCTACATGCGCTTGCGGAAGAGTAGGGGTCATGCTGTTGCGTACAATTGCATGATTGGGTTCTCGGCGGCTTGCCGTGTTTGCCTGCTCGGCGGCATTCGACTCGTGACCGCAGGCAGATTTCGCCCTGATTCTCTGCGGACAGCATTCCGGAAGTGGGAGAAGGTGCTGCGGTGGGCTTGCGGATTAGAGACGTGGGCCAGAAGAGCCAGCTATGGTATTTGAGGCGCTGAGATAGAAATGCCAGGCGGGTTGTCGGCAGTCACGGACGGGACGACGTTCATCAGCCCCCTTGGGCTGGGCTTTGGCTTGTGCATGTGCCTGCTGCTGCTTTTCCTCCCCAAGCGTTTGGTGGCCTTCCCGATCATCGCCTTGATCTGTTTTATGACCATGGGAGAGCGGGTCATCATTGCCGGTCTCAATTTCACGATCTTGCGAATCCTGTTGCTTTTCGGTTGGGGACGATTGGCACTACGCGGCGAACTGCGCTCGATCAAATTGAACCGAGTCGACATGGCATTGCTGTGGTGGACCGTGAGCAGCGTCATTGCATATGTGCTGCTATGGCAATCCTTCGATGCGTTTCAAAACAAGCTTGGACTGGCCTACAACGCTGTCGGGTTCTACTTCCTGTTCCGTTTCTTGGTGCGGGACTTCGATGACGTCCTGCGGGTTGTGAAAATCACCGCTTTGCTAATCGTGCCGCTTGCAGGCATCATGGTGGTCGAGAAGCTTACAGGTAGGAACTCGTTCGCGATATTCGGCGGCGTGAGCCCTGTAACAGCTCTGCGAGATGGGGTCCTGCGCTGTCAGGGCCCGTTTGCCCACCCGATTCTTGCGGGGACATTCGGAGCAACTCTGTTTCCTTTGTTCGTAGCACTGTGGGTGCGTGGGAAGCGCACTAAAACCGTTGCGCTAGTGGGCATGATCTCTTCCGTCGTCATTACCGTCACTTCGGGCTCAAGCGGCCCAGTAATGGCGTTGCTGGCCGGCGTCGTTGGCCTGTGCGCGTGGCGATTGCAACCATATATGAGGACAGTCCGGTGGTCGATGATCTTCTGCCTGATTGGACTACAACTGGTGATGAAGGCGCCGGTGTGGTTCCTGATGGCACGCGTCGGCATCTTTTCTGGGTCCACGGGGTACCACCGGGCATATCTGATCGACAGCGCAGTCAGGCACGTCGATGGTTGGTGGCTGGTGGGGACAAAATCGACCCTCTCCTGGGCGGATGAAGACCAGGGCCTGTTCGACGTGACGAATCAATATCTGATTGAAGGCGCCGACGGAGGATTGCTCACTCTGACCCTCTTCATCATGATCATCGGCCGCGCTTTCCAGGGTGTTGGCCGGTCGGTTCGAGCCATGAAGAAGAGCGAGGACCGGGGATTGCCTTTCGCGCTCTGGGCGATCGGCGCGGCGCTCCTCAGCCATACGGTCAACTACATGTCCGTTTCCTATTTTGATCAGAATATCGTGTATTGGTATTTGTTGCTGGCGATGATTGCGACGATTACCGATCAGTTCAGCATCAAGCGGGCAGATGCAAATACGGCCGGTCGCACCGTCAGTGTCGTGGAACCGATGAGCGAGTGGTTCACACTGCGGCAGGTGCCTAGTGTTTCGCCCGGACGATACTTCAGCCCGATCGGCTGGATTGGAGCCGTCTGATGGGAATCACGACGCAAGTACTCAGGACGATCCCGGAACTCCAACGCCTTCGTCATGTATGGGAGGAATGGCAGCGCCATCCGAATTCAGACTTCGACTTCTATTGCACCGTGTTGAGCTCGACACCGGCGATCCTCCGGCCCCATGTGATCGTGCTTTACCGTGATGGAACCCCCGATGCAATGCTAGTCGGGCGGGTCGAAACCCGGCGGATGGAGTTCAGGATCGGGTATGGAAACCTGTTGCGCCCGCAGGCACGCACGCTCACCGTAGTGCACGGTGGGCTCTTGGGTAATTCGTCCGCGGGAAACTGCGAGCTATTTGTAAAAGAGATACTCGTGGCCCTGCGACAGGGCGAGGCGGACATCGCGTTCTTTAATGAAGTGCAGGAGAGTTCTACACTACATCGGGCCGCGAAACGGCTGCCCGGCATGTTCGCTCGAGGTCATTCCGCAGCACGCCACACACACCGCAGCATGCAAGTGCCGGCCGGGGTGGAGGCGCTCTACCAGGGCCTTTCGAGCAAAACACGAAAGAACCAGCGCTGGCAAGCAAAGAAGTTGGTGCAGGACCACGCCGGAAAGGTGGAGGTCCGTTGCCTTAGGCATGAGTGCGAGCTGGACGACGCGATCCGGCAGGTTGAACAGATCGTCGAGAAGACGTACCACAGAGCGCTGGGCATCGGGTTTAGCGACAGCCCAGACATGCGCGAGCGTCTCTCCCTGCAGGCGCAGAAGGGCTGGCTGCGCATCTATCTTTTATTAGTTGAAGACCAGCCTTGGGCGTTCTGGATCGGCAGGATGTATCAACATACATTTCACAGCGACTTCATGGGCTATGATCCAGCTAACGCGAAGTACTCGCCGGGGATGTTCCTCATTATGAAGGTAATCGAAGGCTTCAGCTGCGGGGCTGACGGCGAAAGCGCAAAGGAGATCGACTTCGGTTTCGGGGATGCGCAGTACAAGCAGGTCTTGGGGAATTGCGAGTGGCAGGAATCTTCGGTCCACATTTTCGCGCCGAATCTGAAGGGCTTAAGGCTTCACGTCCTCCAAATGCCATCGGTCCTTGTCGACCGGCTGGTGAGGCCTCTGCTGGAACGTACAAATCTTGCCAAAAGGATCAAGAAGCTTTGGCGGACCTGGGCAACAGAGAGAGAGATTCACATCCCAAGTCCTAAAGCGGCAGGCGCCGGTGTTGGCAGAGAATGACGCCGAGATGGTTCGCCGCTTGCTCAAGGAGGCGGGTTACCAACCCGCGGCAGGCTGCCAGCCGGCCGCACATGCAACGAACAAAATTACACGATCGCAGACCTAGTGTATTGCAGTCGTCACGCCAGTGGGCGTGTTGACCGTGACCGTAGGCGGGGTTCCTGAAACCTGGAACGCTCCGCGGTCCCAGGTGCCGTTCGCACCACGAGTTGTTCCTAGCATATCGGTGCCGTTTCCAGCGACCAGCGAACTCGTATTTGTGCCAGCGGTAGTATCGGAAGCCAAACTGCAACATGTGCCGCCAGAAAACGGGTTTGCCGAGGAAACTTGCTTATTGGCATCAGCATCGCTCCCGCCAGCGGCCGGGGTCTTGAAATAGGCGTTATAGCTCCAGGTGGTGGAAGTCATCGTCGCGCCATTCCATGAAGTGGTGCCGGTGGGAATGATGGTCATCGGATCGTTCTGATAGAAGAGGTTGTTCTCAGAGTAGACAGCCTGCATTGGGGTCGTATAAGCGAGCCCTAATCCAAAGCCGGATTCCGGGTTCGTGGTGAACGGAGACCCAAGGTTATAAGCGGTGTTGTTCAAGAAATAGATGTTACCGGTAAACTTAGCATCCCAAACAGCAAGAATGCCATCTCCCACGGCGCAGTTCATCGTCGATGTAACCGCTGTGCAGGTAAAGACATTGCCGTAGATGAACCAGGGACCATTCGGGCCGTTACCGTTGTTGTAGTCCGCCCCGGATGCGGTTCCTATGTGGGTCGTCGAGCCATTGCCGCCAACGCCGCCGATCTGATCCGAATAATTGTAACGGAATGTGAAATTGGTCAAACCTTCGGAGCAGGAGCAACCCTCACTGTGGTAGGTGGGGGAGCTGTAATTGTGCTGGATGTACGTGTACTCGATCGTATTGCCGTTGCCGCTGCCGAAGTAGTAGCCACCTCCCGCCTGGTTGCCGTGGCTGCCTCTCAAATAGAAGGGCACCGCATCGTCGTGCACATAGAGGTGGCTGAAATCCAAGTTGTAGGAGCCACCCTCGAAATCGGCCCCTTCATCGATGTCTCCGGAATCTGTGGTGGGATGGGCGCCATCGACATCCACGTAGCTGACTGTGATGTCGTGAACAAATACTCCCGCGGCATTACAGGCCGATAGACTGCTACATGTTCCGGCTTTATATCCCGATCCCCCAGCGACAGTAGCTCCGGCGAGGGCATTGCTGTTGTTCACCTTGAATCCGTAACCGGATTCCAGCACCCAGTCGCTTTCCGGGTTACCTGTAGCCGTGGAGCGGTAGACTCCGCTGAACACGTAGTAATCGGTGTTGAATTGAATGATCGAGCCACAACTGCTGGCGCAAGAGAAGACAGCTTGACCTTGGTACGCGGAGTTCCAACCGGTAGCGGTGCCATTATTCGCAGCAGTGGCAGCGATCACGGTGATAACGGACGTGCCGGAATCGGGATCGGAGAAGTTGTGAGGACCATAGTTCCCGGCGGCCACGTAGTAGGTGTCGCCGCGGGTAAGTGTGGCCGGAAGTGTCGGGTACGCATTTGTCCAATCGGACCCACTTCCGTTGCCGGTGGCTCCAGCACGAACGCAATGGACAGCGGCGAAAGAGGCTGCGGGTGCTACCAGGCCCACGATTACGAGGAGTGCAAGACAGCAGACCGTCGAGGTAAATTTGCAGTGCATCATCTTCAATTTGAGTCTGCTTGCGGGGGCGGTGTCAATGGTCCAGAGGTGGTACTCGACACACTAACCTTAGCGAGGTATTCCCGAGCCATCGCAAACGATCCTTGCTAATGCGCTGATAACATGCCGTTTATGAGAAGCGATGCGGGCTTGGGCCACCGCCGACGCTTGGCAAGGCGTTCGCTGAGGAGCCGAAAGGCCTAACCGGACACATCCCCAAAGAGTGAGAAACTCCGCCAAAGAGGCAATTTAATGAACCAAGACGTTTCCGTAATCATTCCGGTCCACAATCGATTCGAACTTCTCCATAACGTGGTCGAGAGCATTCTTGCTCAAACGGTCGCGGTTTCGGAGATCATCGTCATCGATGACGGGTCGACCGAGCACGAACCGGAAATGGTGGAACGCTATATCCAAGACCGGTCCGCATGGCGAGGCCGCGTCCGCTACCATTACCAGGAAAATCAGGGGCAGAGCGTTGCAAATAACGTGGGCATAGCCAAGGCTAAGACCGAGTGGCTCGCCTTTGACGGGGCCGACGATCTGTGGCTGCCCTGGAAACTGGAATGGCAGTTCAGAGCGCTCCACAAATACAGAGACCAGTGCGGGCTTTGCTTTACCGATGCCTGGTTCATGAACAACCCTCACATGAAGACCACCGTCTTCCAGTTTGCCCAAGCTCAATATGCGGACTTCATCGGACTGATCCGCCAACCCGCGGGACTAATCGCCAGTCGACATCCGATTTGGATGCAAACAGTGGTCGCGAGGGCGGATCTGATTCGGGAAATCGGCGGCTTTGACGCAGAGATGCGGTACAGCGAAGACCACGACCTGATCTTCCGGGCGGCCCTCAAGACGGACTTCTGTTTTGTGAACCTTCCCCTGGTTCTGATTGACCGCTCCCCGTCGGACAATCGCCACATAGGGGAATCCAGGAACTGGCATAAAGAAGAGTTCCGTCTTCGTATGGATCAGCGCCGGTTTGAAAAACAGCAACAGTTGAGCGACGGATTGCCAGCCGAGGTTCACCGGTCCATTCGACGAAATCTTCGCGAAATCCACAGCGCCTGGGCGAACTACCATTTAGCGGTCGGCGACTACGAACACATGCGAGTGGCCATCTCTGCCGCAGCCCAGCGCGGCGTCACTCCTGCGATCGCCATCAAGTGGCTGCTCATGCACGTATCGCCCACGGCGGCCAGAGCCGTGCTTTCCGCACGCAACCTCAAAGACGCTCCGCGTTACGACCAACTGAGTTGGACGGCAAGCGAAAGCGGAGACATTCAGTAGAACTGCTAACCGCCTGTTTCCGAGAAACACGCGGCTGACGCCATGCATTGAAAGGTCCAGCAATGACGAACGCTATCGATCGAAACTCCTACATCAGCCCCAAAGCCAAACTCGGCCGCAACGTGACGGTCGGTCACAACACGACCATTTATGATCACGTTGAAATCGGCGACGACTCGGTCATCTGCAGCAATGCGAGCGTTGGCGAGCCCCTAAGCGCCTATTACCACGACGACCGCTATCAGAATCCGCCGACAGTCATAGGTCCCGGGTCAACCATCCGGAGCCATTCTGTCATCTACGCCGGGTGTGAAATCGGCGAGGGATTTTCTTCGGGGCATCATGTGCTCATCAGGTCCGACACGATCATTGGGAAGCACTGCTCGATCGGGAGCCTCTCCGACATCGAAGGGGAAGTTACCATCGGCAGTCATTGTAGATTGCACAGTAACATCCATATCTCCCAGACGTCTTCGATTGGTGACTGCGTCTGGATGTTCCCATTTTCGGTCATCACGAACGATCCGTATCCGCCCTCGCACGATATAAGAGGAGCCCACATCGGCAGTTACAGCCTGCTTTGCGTCCACGCCATCGTTCTGGCGGGGCTTCGAGTGGGAGAGAACTGCCTGGTTGGCGCCAACAGCGTGGTTAACAAGAATCTGCCGGACTTTTCGCTGGCAAGTGGCACGCCTCTAAAAGTACTAGACATCAGGAACTACGCCGTAGTGGGAAAAGGCAAGCTGTATCCGTGGATGACTCGGTTTGAGCGCGGGATGCCATGGGAAGGTATAGGGTACGAAGCTTGGGCCGCGGGCCAGCTTAGGAGTGCGAGTTGTCATGGTGATTGATCACATCGGACTCGTTGTTCCTTCCTTAGACGAAGGTATACGGCACTGGCAAGAGTTATTCGGATATAGTCAGTGCTCCGATATTGTGGTCAATTCCAGGCAGAAGGTAAGGGTCGTGTTTTTGTCTAAGTCCGGCTCGATCACGGTTAAACTGTTAGAACCCGCAGGCGACAACTCGCCGATCACGGCCTTCGCCCAAAAAGGTGGAGGCCTGCATCATTTGTGTTTCAGGTGTGACGATCTGAGAGTGGAGGTCGCCCACCTGAAGGCAAAAGGAGCACGCTTACTGGTTCCGCCGGAGCCGGGGGAAGCCTTCAACAACCGCGAGGTCGCCTTCCTTTGGGGCAAAGATAACCTTACGTTTGAAGTGATCGACACGACGGAAAAGGTCGGGCGGACGGGCGCAGCATGAGCGTAGCCAGTCGCGGGAATGTCGCATGCCAAACTGGCGGTGGAACCGCGGACCCAGTGGTTCGGACGAAGTCCATTTTTCGGGCAACTGCGATTCTGAGCGGCAGTTCCGCTGTGAGTGTCGTGCTCGGCCTGGCGTCCGCCAAGGTGATGGCGCTCCTGCTGCATCCCAGTGGATACGGGTACTTCGGTTTGCTTCAGAGTTTCGTGGCGGTTATCAGCCTCTTGGCAGGTTGGGGAATGGCGACCGGCTTGGTACGCCAAGGCGCGAGCGCAGCCAATCGGGGCGAGGCGGATGTCATTTCGAATCTGCGCCGCGGCGCGTGGTTGTTGTTCTGGGCGATCGGAAGCGCCGTTCTTATCGGCCTACTGTTGTTCCGGGAAGCGGTCAGCCGGTGGGCTCTCGGCACTCCGGCGCACTCGGAGACGATTCTGGTTCTCGCGATAGCTGTACTGTTCACGGTAGCAGCAAATGTTCAAAATGGGATTCTCAATACCTACCATAAGGTGGAGGCCCTGGCGACATACGGCGTCGCGAATTCGGTTCTAGGCGCCAGCATCGGCATCATAACGGTGCTGCTCTGGAAGCTGCAGGGTGTGGTGGCGGCGGTCATCGCTGGTGCGATAGTAAGTTGGGGCGTATCTGCCTATCTCCTTCGGAGTAAGGTCGGACGGCCGTTGGCCCAGCCATCCCGGAAGGACACTCTCAATGCAGCTCGGTCGCTCCTGCGCTTTGGCGGTCCGTTCACGGCCAGCCAATTAGTGGGAACGGGTGTCCAACTCGCGCTTCCAATTGTAGTACTGCATTTGCTCAGCACGGACAGCGTTGGCTACTACAAGGCCGCCACGGCGATCTCAGTGAATTATCTCGGGTTCCTGGTCGCCGCGATGGGACAAGATTATTACCCTCGCGTATCGGCGGTGAAGGACCGACCAAAGGCGCTGGTTGCGTTGATTAATGAACAGCATCGCTTGGTCATGCTTCTCGGCGTTCCGATGATCTTAGGCACACTGGCGCTGGTGCCATACCTGGTGCCGCTTGTTTATTCCAGAAGATTCCTTCCAACCGTTGCGATTCTGGAGTGGCAGTTGATCGGGGACCTGTTCAAGTTCTCGAGCTGGACCATGTCTTTTGCCGTCCTGGGACGCTGCCGACCATCGGTCTATTTCCTTTTGGAGCTGACGGGCGGACTGTCCACAGTCGTAACCACCTGGTTGGCGGTGCGTTGGTTCGGCCTGACGGGCTTGGGGATCGGTTTCTTACTGACTTATATCATCTACTATGGTGCGGTGTGGTTGGTTGTTCGGCGTGATATCGGTCTCGTGTTTACCGCCAGTAATAAGAGGATGATGCTCGCAGCGGTAGGCGCGGCGTTGGTTATTCGAGCTCTCGGATATGCACACTACGGAATTGCCAGAACCGTCGTGGCGCTGGCGCTTGCGGGTGGCGCGAGTGTGTTCAGTCTGACCGTGCTGTGGCGGCAATACGTGTCTGGCCGGGAGATCCGGCTTGCGGCGCCTGAAACCGCCGTTTGCGAGGTCGGCGCGCCAGAATGAGCGGAGCGGTGCAGACGGAGAAGGCAGGCGACGCCCGCGTGAGGCAAACGGCCGGAAGCAGCAGCCTCGGCGCCTGGTCCTTGATCGTAGCGAGCAACGACGAGCAGGTGCTAGGGCAAACACTGCTGGCTTCTCCGGCGATCGACGAACGGTGTCAGGTCATCACGATGCGCGGTTATCGATCAGCAGGAGCGGCCTACAATGCGGGGATCGATAGAGCGCAAAACGACATCATGGTCTTTGCGCATCAGGACGTCTACCTGCCCCGGGACTGGACGACAAGCGTTGAGCGCGCCCTCAGGTTCCTCGCAACAGACGACCCGAAGTGGGCCGTTCTGGGCGTGTTCGGCGCGATGCGCAACGGCCCTCACGAACTGCGCGGGCACTGCTATTCGACCGGTCTTCAGAGCATGTTGGGCACCGCCTTCGAGAATCCGCTGGAGGCCACATCATTGGACGAATTGCTCCTCGTCGTCCGCCGCTCCACTGGGCTGCGTTTTGACGAAGAATTGCCCGGGTTTCATCTTTACGGCACAGACATCTGCCTGCAGGCCCAGGTTCGAGGGTTGAAGGCGTATGTCATTTCGGCGTTTTGCATTCACAACAGCACGGGGCTGAAGTACCTTCCGCTGGCCTTCTGGCGCTCGTACTTATACATGCGTTCCAAATGGTGGGATCGACTTCCCGTTGCCACCTGCTGCACCATTTTGGAAAAAACCTGCGGGCGGATGCTCGCTCAAATCGCGAGAGACCTGAAGGCCCGGTTGCTGTCTTCACGTAGGCCGGGGGTTCGGCACGTCGATATCGCCCAGTTACATCGCTCCCTCGTCCAGGGCGGACTCCAGACGGAACCCGATGAGCGGAGCGAGTTCGGGCAGCGGAGCGCGATGCGTGATGCCTGAGAGCCGAACACTGCGGATCTCAATCCTTGGTGCTGAATTGGGAACGGGGAACTTGGGGGTCTCTGCACTGGCGGCGGGCGCCGTCCGTTGGCTGGCCTCCCGGTACCCGGAGGCTCGCATTTCGTTCCTCGGTTATGCGCCGGCAGCGTCGACATGTTCGCTAACGTTGGAAGGCAAAAAGATAGAGATACCGCTCCTCAATATCAGGTTTTCGAAAAGAGTTTACCTCGCGAACAATATTTCCACGCTATTGGCATTGGCCTTCGTCGTGAGGCTGGTTCCTCACCGGGGGTTGCGCGGGTGGCTGATCGCAAGAAACGCCTGCTTACAGAGGATCCACGAAACGGATTTGTTCGCCGCGCTTTCCGGTGGCGACAGTTTCAGCGACATCTACGGACTAGCCAGACTGCTTTATGTGGCGCTGCCCCAAATCCTGGTGATCGTTTTGGGAAAGAAGCTGGTGCTGTTGCCGCAGACCATAGGGCCGTTTCGTAGCAGGACATCGCGAGTTATAGCTCGGTACATTTTGGAACGGGCTAACCAGATCTACTCGAGGGACTATCGGGGACTCGATGATGTGCGCGCGCTGACGAGCGGCCGGACGTTGAAGGACTGCGCCTTTGGATTCGATTTGGGCTTCATCCTGGAACCAGCCGTTCCTAAAACGCTGAAAGTCGATGGTCTCTCTCTCGGCAATCCTTCCGCGAAGCCTCTTGTGGGTCTTAACGTCAGTGGCTTGCTGCTAATTGGAGGCTATACGCGCGACAACGCGTTCGGGTTGCGCGCCGAGTATGAAAAGCTGATTTACGATCTCATCGAGTTTTTGATCGTTCGGAAGAATGCCAATGTTCTATTGATCCCACACGTCCTGGGGCCGGAAGCCGGCGCCGAAAGCGACTCCATCGCGTGCCAGCAAGTTTACGAGGTGACCCAGCGAGCCTATAGTGGCCACGTGGGCATCGTTCGAGGTACGTACGATCAGCACGAGATCAAGTACATTATCGGCCGTTGCGAATTCTTCATTGGTTCGCGGATGCACGCGTGTATTGCCGCCCTCTCACAAAATGTGCCGACGGTCAGTATTGCCTACAGCGACAAGTTCCGGGGCGTGTTGGAGACGATTGGTGTCGAAGCGTTGGTTGCGGACGCCCGGAGTCTGAATACGGGCGAGATTGTCGAGATGATTGATCGGGCCTACGCGGAAAGGTCGGCCATCAGTCGTCACCTTCGGGCCAAAATGGCGACAGTGATGGAGGCTGTGCTGAATCGACGCTTCACAGTTCCGTTTGCCAATGGCGACGAAGATGTTACTAACCCCGAGCGCCAAGATGATGAGACGGCAGAGGTGGCGCCATGAAGTACCGAAAACTGGGGCGAACCGGTTTACGGATCAGCGAGGTCAGCTTCGGGGCCTGGGGCATCGGAAGAACATCCTGGATTGGGGCAGATGATCAGACGTCGCGGCGCGCCCTGGCGGCGGCGCGTGATGCGGGCATAAACTTCTTTGATAGCGCCTTAGCATACGGGAACGGGCACAGCGAACAATTACTGGCGCAATCATTTGGCAAGGCGGATGACATTGTAATCGCCAGCAAGGTGCCGCCCAAGAACCATCTGTGGCCGGCACGGGAGGGCACGACCCTCCACGACGTTTTCCCGAAGGAGCACGTATTGGAATGCCTAAGGACGACACTGACAAACCTGCGGCGCGAGTCGATCGATCTATACCAGTTTCACGTGTGGTCCGACCAATGGGCGGATGATTCGGAATGGCTGGAAACCGTGGAAGAGGTGCGGCGGTCCGGCCAAGCCAGGTTTATTGGGATTTCGATCAACGATCACCAGCCGGGCAATGCTCTTAAAGCGCTTGAGACCGGGGCAGTCGACACCGTGCAGGTGATCTACAACGTTTTCGACCAGTCTCCCGAAGACGAGCTCTTTCCTTATTGTTCACTCCACGACATCGGCGTAATTGCCCGAGTGCCTTTCGATGAAGGCAGTCTGGCTGGCGCAATCCATCCGGATGTCACGTTTCCGGCTGGCGATTTTCGCAACGCTTACTTCGGCGGCAGCCGCAAAATGGAGGTTTGGGACCACGTTCAGCGCCTGATGTCAGATGCGGGGATTACACTGGAGCAACTCCCGGACTTAGCACTTCGATTCTGTCTGTCGCAGGAAGCGGTCAATACTGTCATTCCCGGCATGCGCAACCCCTCTCACGTCGTGAGAAACACGGCCGCATCGGACCACGGCGCACTGCCCGAAGAGCTGCGCAGCCGGCTTCGTCAACACCGATGGTTGAGGAACTTCTACACGCCGCCAGAGGGCTGGACTGGCGGTGTCAAGAACCGGCTCCGCCAGCTTTCCCAGAAACTCGCGCCCGGAGTGGCAGGACAATGAGCGCGTCGCTTGCTGCCTTGAGACCGCCCGCGTTGGAAGAATCGCAGCCGGCCGTCAACGTCTATGCGATCGATCCGCTGCAAGATCCCCGGTGGCGCCGGTTCGTGGAGGAAAATCATGACGCGTCGGTGTTCCACTCTCCGGAGTGGCTGGAAGCGCTGCGCCGCACTTACGGGTATCAACCGCTGGTGATCACCACATCGGATCCCGGCCGGGACTTGGTCAACGGGTTGGTGATTTGCCGCATTTCCAGCGGGATCACCGGCCGGCGCCTGGTGTCGCTTCCGTTCTCGGACCACTGTGAGCCGCTGGTCAACCGCGCAGAGGATCTGAGTAATTTGATCGAGTCGTTAAAGAAGGATGCCGCGAAGAACGACTGCCGGTACATCGAGATCAGACCCGAAAGTACACACCTTAAGGATTATGCGGGGTTCGAAAAGACAAGGGAGTATTGGTACCACAGGATCGACCTAGGGCCGAACCTCCCGGAGTTGTTCCGGAGGTTTCACCCCAGCTGCGTCCAAAGGAAGATCCGGCGGGCGGAGCGCGAGGGCCTGACTTTCGAAGCCGGTAGGTCGGAATCCCTGCTGTCGAAATTCTACAACCTGCTGCTGCTGACGCGTCGGCGCCAACGGTTGCCACCACAACCGCTCAGTTGGTTTCGTAATCTGATCGCTTGCCTGGGCGAAAAGGCGATGATTCGCGTGGCGGCCAAGCGAGGGCAGTCGATTGCTGCCATTCTGACGCTTCGGCATGGAGACGTGCTCGTCTATAAGTATGGCTGCTCCGACACCCTCCAAAGCCGATTGGGTGGAATGCCGTTTCTGTTTTGGCAGTTGGTTCAGGAAGCCAAGCAGCAACGTATTCGGGTACTCGATTTAGGGCGGTCCGATCGCGATAACCACGGACTGGTCGCGTTCAAGGACCGTCTGGGCGCCGCTCGTTCCACGATCGCCTACTGGACATATCCGAACGGGATTAGCGGGAAGGTACCTGCATCATGGGCCGTGGGCGTTGGCAAAGCACTGTTAGGTCACATGCCGGATAGCTGGCTGGCCACCACAGGAAAACTCCTGTACAGACACCTTGGCTAGCCGTGACCGTAAACTTTCGAAGACTATTCCCAATAAAGTGAAGCTGAGTGGTGAACATATGTCGAACGAATTCAAATCCGGGCTGACTCGGACTTTGCTGACAGTGGTTTGGGCGCTGGCCGCCCTCTCCTTGCACGCACAAACCATTCCGGGGCTCGTAGGCTACTGGACCTTTAACGACGGTTCCGGCACCACGGCAGCCGATATCTCGGGAAACGGTTATACAGCTACTTTGGTAAATGGAATAACTTGGGTTCCCGGGAAGATAGGGGACGCGATCTCGGCGAATGGCGTAAATCAATATGGAAGCATCCCCGCCGTCAATCTGAGCACCACCAACGCGGTCACAGTCACAATGTGGCTGAATCGGACGTACGCGACAACCGGAGGCTCGGTTCTGCTTGAGGCCACTACGAACTTCAACGCCTCTACCACTGGCTTCGGCATCTTCGACGATCCTGCCGATTGCGGTGGCAGCGCCATCATGGCCGGCGTGAATGGCAATGTGGGATGGAGTAACAGTTGCTACACGGCGCCGTCATCAGGCGTCTGGCACCACCTGGCTATCGTCTTCGATAAAAGCCAGCCGGGAAATAACGCAGTGAGCGTCTACATCGATGGTGTTTTGCAGACGCCCAGCAAGAGCTTGAACACTTCCACTAATACCAACGATTTTGGCAATAATCCTCTCTACCTCTTCTCCCGCGCCGGCACCCAGCAGTTCTCCGCCGGCGAGATGGATGAACTGCGCATTTACAACCAGGCGCTGACAGCTTCCCAAATCCAGCAGATCTACAATTACGCTGGTGCGTCACTGGTATCTATCGCGGTCACTCCGGCAAACCCATCGATCGCCAAGGGGGCAACCCAACAGTTCACGGCCACCGGCACCTACAGCGACAACAGCACGCAGAACCTGACCAGTTCGGTGACCTGGACTTCCACCAACACGACCGTAGCGACGGTCAGCGCCGCGGGTCTGGCGGCC
>Ga0181529_10001703_pt1 | contig 27776 bp, 26 predicted proteins | sample PEATcosm2014_Bin_36_FD_119763 | JGI IMG/M metagenome (GOLD analysis project Ga0181529, IMG submission 119763) | Peatland microbial communities from MTU Mesocosm Facility, Houghton, MI, USA - PEATcosm2014_Bin10_30_metaG | ecosystem: Environmental > Terrestrial > Soil > Wetlands > Peat | place... | reverse complement strand
TTTATAAATTTTATCCAGTTCTTCTTTGGTGTATTCCGCCGCTTTGATATCCGCATACTTGCCTTTATCTTCGGCCGCTTTACGCGCAGCGCGCACACACCAGTCATGTGCCTTCGCGACCAGTTCTTCTCTCTGGTTGTAATATTTGATGTCATGGTATTGGATTACCGTTTTTCCAGCCATCTGGCTGTCTTTTACTTGAACGTCTACCAGCTCATTGGTATAGGTAAAGGTATCGCCTTCCAGGATAGGTTTGTAGAACTCCCACTGGTCGCCGGAATGCCAGGCATGGACGCCGGGCATACCCCGGCCCTGCGCCGCCCAGTAAACGCTGTAGAGAAAAGTCGGCGGGGCTACCAGCTTGCCAAACTTGGATTTCTTGGCATAATCGGGGTCGGTAAATAGGGGATTGACATCACCGATGCCGTCGCAATAATGGGCGATGGTATCCCTGGTGGCCGAGGTATTAAAGTACGGACGCCGCGGTTTCCAGACGATATTCATCCTCTTTTTTAATTCATCAATCATTTCCTGGGTAATTTCGGTTGCATCAATAGCCATCGCTTCTCTTTCTCCATTCTATTAATAAACTAAATGAATACCTTTACAGGTATAAATTTCGGCGGTACAGTTAAACTATTTTCGGGATGGCGCCGTCAACAGACAGTACCTGGCCGGTGACGTAGGAAGACGCGTCGGAAGCAAAGAAGACCACCGCCCAGGCAATATCTTCGGGCACGCCGAGCCGCCCCAGCGGACAGGACTTGCGGCGGCGTTCCCGCATTTCCGGATCGCCGGGACCGGTGGGTACCGCGCCGGGCGCAACCGCATTGACGCGAATATTATATGGCCCCAGCACATGCGCCATCGTTTGGGTCAGGTTATTGACGCCGGCTTTAGCCGCGCCGTAGGGCATACTGACCAGCGACGGCATGTACGCATACCAGGAAGAAATATTGATAATATTGCCTTTCTGCTGCCGGATCATGACTTTGGCGGCAATCTGACTGCACAGAAAAATACTTTTCAGGTTGAGGTCAATGGCAGCGTCCCAGATTTCTTCGGTTACCTGCAGCGGGGGAACCCGCATCTCACGGGTAGTCCCACCGGCATTATTGACCAGGATATCCAGCGTGCCGAAAGCTTCAACCGTCTTCTTGACCAGATTTTCGACCTGGGCGCTTTGACAGACATCGGTCTGGACGGCGATGGATTTTCTACCCAACGCTTCAACTTCCCGGACCGTTTCCGCAGCAGTGGCGGTATCCCGGTTGGCCACGACGATATTCGCACCGGCCTGCGCCAGCGCCAGGCAGATTCCTTTACCGATGCCACGCCCGCCGCCCGTTACGATGGCGGTTCTTCCTGTCAAGTCAAATACGGGCAAATTCATTTCAGGTTACTCTCCCTTCAGCTCTAAGCCTTTTTTTCGGGCTCCATCAGGACATATTTTCTTTCCAGTTCGGTATATAAATCAATCCCGCGCAGGGTGTTCAAATACTGCCAGTAAGGACCGCCGGGAGCGGGATAACCCTCAAGCGTGCCCTTCTCAAAAAGGCCTTTGTACAATTCAATGACATATTTGGCGACGGCGCTGTTAGGCGGCCCCGGAACCCACATTTTCGCACCGATTTCTTCGTAGTCTTTGGCGGAGAAATCATGCGGGCCCATCGCCCAGATTTTAACTTCCGGCGCACCGATTTTCTTGAAAAGTTCCTGCAAAGTTTCTTTGTTCCGGACTTTAAATTTCGAAGTAGGAGGAATGGCGTGGGGCAGAATAACATCCACACCCAATTTGATGCAGCCTTGAGCCCTGACCAGTAATTCTTCGTCACCCAGTGTGGCGGCAGCATCAATCCTGGCGACAATGACGAAGTCTTTATCCTCTTTGTCACGCGCTTCCAGCACCGCGCCGATTTTACCGTAAAATTCCTCCCGCGGCAGGACTTCCTGAACCGCCAGGAACGGGCATTTGGTCGGGTGTTTCTGATCGTCGAGGAACATCCCGGCAGCGCCGACCCGGATGAGTTCTGTGGTAGTGCGATAAGCCGCCAGTGCCCCGCCGTAACCGTCATCAGCGTCAACGATGAGCGGAACTTTTATCGAATTTACGATATATTTAGCGCAGTTAACAATTTCGCTGGCGGTAGCGATACCGACATCCGGCATACCCAATTGCGAATCGCGGACACCCGCGCCGCTTTGAAAAACAGCTTTAAAGCCAACCAGTTCGGCGCATCGGGCCGTAATGCAATCATAGGCACCCGGCACTAACAGCAGGCCCGGTTCATTCAGCAGGTTACGCAGCATCGTCGTTTTTTTCATTTAATTTCCCTCTATGTGTTATTCTGATTTCTCGAATTCACTATTTCTTGATTTTCCCGGCAGCGACCAGTTTATCCGCGTATGGGTCCATGCCGCCGACTTCGAGGATATCCAGCAGGAAATCCGGGTAATGAGTGAATTTCATCGTTTTGCCGGATGTCAAGTTGTTAAGGGTGCCGGTATGCAAGTCCACTTCCAGTTCATCCCCGGCTTTGGCAAACTGATTGATGCCTTTCAATTCCACGATGGGAAGACCAACCGCAATGGAATTCCGGAAGAAATTACGGTCGAAGGATTCCGCGATAACGCAGGCTATACCGCACTGTTTGATGGCCAGATTGGCCTGGAAATGGTCGTGGCCGCAGCCCATATTGGTGCCGGCAACCATAATATCGCCCTTCTTTACTTTTTTAGCAAAATCAGGGTCAACATTAGCCATGCACCAGTTGCCGACATCTTCCAGTTTGATTAAACCGGCGTCGAATTTCCGGAACGGAACAATTTCATAGTCAACATCCAGGTTATCGCCGAAAACCCAGACATTACCTTTAAACTTTAACGCCATTTTTCATCTCCCTATAAATATTTGCGCGGGTCGGTTATTTTTCCTTCAATGGCGGAGGCTGCGACGGTAGCAGCACTGCCCAGATAGACCTGCGCGCTTTCGTCACCCATACGGCCCGGCAAGTTGGTGGTGCTGGAAGTGATGCAAACTTCGTTTTTCGCCAACGGAGTGTAGAAACCTGGGCACATGCCGCAACCCGGGGCGCAAATAAAGCAGCCGGCATCCAGCAAAGTGGAAATGACGCCTTCTTTATCGACACGGGACATGGAATCGGTGGAACCGGGGGTGATATTGAAGAGGACTTTAGGATGGACTTTGTGTCCTTTCAATATTCGGGCTGCAATTCTCAGGTCTTCGTCGCGGCCGCTGGCGCAGGAACCGAGGAAGGCGTTGGTCACCGGCGTGCCTTCGACGTCTTTGATATTATGCACAAGGTGCCGGTCCGGCGGCACGACGACCTGCGGCTCAATTTTGGAGCCGTCGTATTGATAGGTCTTAATATATTTGGCGTCTTTATCACTGTATTGCGGTTCAAAATGCACTTTAGTCCGCGCCTTGAAAAAGTCGAGAATTTCCTGGCTGGGATTAACGATGCCGGTCTTGGCACCGGTAAACATCGCCAGGCAGCACATTGATTGGCGGCCATCCATGCTCATGGCGTCCATGACCGGACCGGTAAATTCCATTACCTGGTAAATCGCGCCGGTGGGCCCGATTTGACCCAGGATGTATTCATAGACATCGCGGCCCATGACGCCGTCCTGCAGTTTCCCGGTAATGTTGAATTTGATGCTTTCCGGCACGCGGAACCAGGTCCAGCCGGTGCGTAAAAAGGCGGGCGCCGAGGCGGACATGCAGCTACCGAAACAGCCGACACCGCCGACAGTGATGGCATGACCGTCGGTCATTGCGGAGAAGTAGACGCTACCCGGGAGGGCCAGCGCTTTCTCGACGGCGAGGTGGTGGCAATTGCCGATGCGGCCAAGTTCAAGGATATTCTCGTCCGCCACGCCCAGCTGTTTCAACCAGTTACTGTTGCGCCGGTGGTTTTCCCGGTTGGTGGTGGTAGAACCGACCCGGGTATAAGAGCCGCAGTGTTCCGGCGCGAAGATAATCTTGCCCGGGTCAAACAGCGTCCAGTCCTGACTCTTCCATTTCCCGAAACGTTCCGACATATCGGTGCCGGTTAAAATGAAAGGATGGTCGATTCTCGATGCCGAAAACTGAACGTATTCGCCGGGCGTAACTTCAGATTTTCCGACAGCCTTCGCTAAAATCTTTTCAATAATGGTTTTTCCCAATTGCAGCTACCTCCCTTCCTGTATCTAAAATTTCACACCGATGATAAATTAATTTATGTGGATAAAATCTGATACGATAATAATTCTGTTTACAACGAACCAAGTCATGAACCGGGTGCAACCGAAATCGTTAAATTAAGTTTTTTAAACGTTATTTTGTTAACTGTATATCTGACGGTTAATGTCTGGCATCTAGGTTAACATCACTAAACCGGGCTTGTAAAGTATGAATGATTATGTCTTCGGATTGATCCAAACCAAATACCCCGGTATCAAGCGAAAGTTGATAGTTGCTGGCATCAAGAGGATCCTTTCCGGTCAGTGCTTTGAGGTAATTTCGCCGGTCCTGGTCGATGGAATTGATTAACTTCAAAGCGTCATTGGCCGAAACTTTATACAGCTCCTGCACCCGCTGCCGGCGAAAACTGATATCGGCATGCAAGAACACGGTCAAACAGCGAGGATGCTGCCGCAGGACATAATAACCGCCGCGCCCGACGATGACTGCGCTACGCTGGTTGGCGATCCGGGTAATAATATCCGATTCGACTTTATAGAGGTTTTTGTCGTTAAGTGTATCGATTGGAGGCGGGTCATAAGCCCACGAAGTCGTATCTACAAATGATTGCATTATCGCCTGCCAGCGGGACGTAACTTTCTCATCGCGCACCGCCAGGTTCTCTTCCGGAATCTTGAGCTCCTGAGCGGCCTGACGCACGATTTCATGGTCCAGATACAAGGCGTTCAAACGATAGGCTAAACGCTGCCCCAGGAAAGCTCCACCGCTGCCTAATAATCGGCTGATGGTGATGACATAAGGGGTGGTTTCGGTCATGTCGGCTCCTCTATATCCCGAAAAATCGGGCAAGCTGCCGGAAAACCGGCGGTTTAGTTACGGAATATTATATACCCAACTTCAAGAGAGGACAAACACACAAAATTTCTGAAGCACAGCCTTCAAACTCAAGACATCCGGGGAAAAACGGTTTATTGTACCGGGGAGTGCGCAAGTTTTTGAGAGTTAAAATACAACCCTGAGATTTTCTGATTGCTATCGAAAGAAATGGAAACCCATACCCCGGCCGGTTCCTGACTATATCGGGCATAATATTGAATGGTGAAAATATTATTGGCAGTAGCGGCGATTTCGAATTCTTTCGACTGGTAATCCCCGACGGTGGACGATATCAGGTTATACAGCTTAGTGAAAGCCGATTGCGTCATGGCGTTTTTCATTTCCTGGTTGAAATCTTCGGTAAAACCGGCATAATCATTGTTTTGTAGGGAAACCAGCGCATTCCCGATTTTCGCATCGGCATAAGCGCGTAACTGACTGACGTCAATCGGCTTTCCTGCCAGGTTCGGCGAAGTAAAGACTAACCCCTGCACCTGATAGGCGCCGTTGACCGATTGCACAGACAAAGATACTGAAACACCAGCCGGTTCTTTGGAAAATTGCGCGAAATAAACCAGATTCATCAAACCGGCTTTGTTGGCCGCACTGTAGAATATAACGGTCTGATAATCTCCCACATCCGATTGCATTTGACTGTAAAGTTTGGCGAAAGCGGATTGATTTATCGCATTTTTCATTGTCTGGCTGAAATTTTGGGAGAAACCGACGTAATCATTATTATTGAGAGAAGTCAGGATATTAGTAACGATGGGTTCAACGGCGGACTGCACCACCGGGGTGTTAACCGACGTAGTTGCCGCGGAGCAACCTGATATCCCCGCGTTTAAAAAGAGCAGCAGAATAATAGTTAAACAGGCCAGAGCAGTTCGCAGATTTTTCCGGTGCATAAAACTAATTATATCACCGCAGCGCAGCCGTTTTCATCTTATATGATAACTACTTACCAGTTGCCGTACATATCTGTATGATAATTCATAGGAATTAACAACAATTGTGCAGGAGAGACGCGAACTTGCCAAAATACCATAGTATGTTATATTATGCAAATAACAAGTCCATTTTGAAAGGTTTGGGGGAATGTCTTCCGAAGATTTACGGCACCAGGATTCAGGTTTACCGGTCGAACCGCTGCTCAAAGGTATTTTAAGCATTGCGATTATCGACCTGATTAAAGACAAGTCCATTCACGGCGGCGAAATCTATCAGTCGCTGAAAGAAAAATTCCAGATTGATACCCCCCGGGCGATAATTTACAGTGTCCTCCGGAAAATGGAAGGAGACGGTTTATTAGTCTCCAGTTGGGATATCCCAGAAAGCGGCCCTGCCAGGCGAATATATCACATTACCGAAGAAGGGCTGCAATACCTGAAATATGCCGGAGACAGGCTCAGACGTTCGAAACAAATAATTATGATTCTGCTGGGTGAAAAATCCTAGATTTATAAGCTTTCGGTTCTTTTAATAAACTTTTAATTAATAAGTCAGCGGATAAGGTGAACATTCGGGTATGCGGATTGTCTCTCGTTTAATCGGACTTACCAGAAAATACTGGAAGTGGCTTATTGTGGCTTTCACCTGCCTTATCTTAGCCACCGCCGCCAGTTTGATTGTGCCGATATTGATCGGTGACGCGGTCAATAATGCGCTGCACACAGACGCAACGACGCTGAAAGTCACCGGTAATATGCACTTGCTCGTAATGTACGGCATCGGTATCCTGGTGCTCAGTCTGCTGCGCGGTTTATTCACTTTCGGGCAAAACTACTACAGCGAGTTTATCGGGCAGAATGTCGCTTACGACCTGCGAAACAGCTTATACGACCGTATCCAGCACCTCAGTTTTTCATTTCATGATACCGCTCAAACGGGGCAACTAATGTCCCGCGCCACGCAGGACGTGGAAGGTGTCCGGTTCTCCCTTTCCGGCGGCATGGTCCGCATGATTTATATCGTAACACTCTTCACCAGCATTTCCATCATCATGTTCACGATCAACTGGCGACTGACACTGGTCAGTTTTGCCTGTCTGCCTTTCATTGGCTACGTCGCGATTGTGCTGGTCACCAAACTACGTCCTTTGTGGACCAGAATCCAGCAGCAAATGGCTTCGATGGGGACGGTTTTACAGGAAAACCTGTCCGGTATCAGAGTGGTTAAGGCTTTTTCGCGCCAACAATATGAGCGGCAAAAATTCGAAAAAGAAGCACATATATTGTACGACGACCAGATTCGCGTCGCCCGGATTCAGGCATTCGGCGGGCCGTTCATGACTTTTCTCACTACCATCGCCAGTTCGCTGGTGCTCTGGTACGGCGGGATGCAGGTCATCCAGGGCCATTTGACCGCAGGCCAATTGACCACTTTTTACATTTACCTCGGGCTACTGATTCCGCCAATCAGAATGCTCGGGCCAATTGTGGACCTGACCAGCCGCGGCATCGCCTCGGGACAGCGTATTTTTGAAATTCTAGACACGCAATCCGCAGTACAGGAAAAGCCCAACGCGCAGGTCCTGGCGAATATCAACGGTGACGTTAAATTCACCGGCGTGAATTTCAAATACCAACGGATAGGCTCCCGCGAAACTCCGGGCAATATCCTGGAAGATATCAATTTAGAAACTAAATCCGGCGAAATGGTCGCATTACTGGGCGCCACCGGCAGCGGCAAAACAACGCTGGTCAACCTCATCCCGCGGTTCTACGACGTAACAGCCGGCAGCATCACGATTGACGGCATCGATATCCGGGACGTGACATTGGATTCTTTGCGCAAGAATGTCGGTATCGTCCAGCAGGATGTTTTCCTTTTTACCGGTACAATCCGTGATAATATCGCTTACGGTGCGGTGAATGCGACCGAAGAAGATATTATAAACGCAACCAAGAGCGCGCAACTCCACGATTACATTAAATCGCTGCCGAACGGATACGATACCTGGGTTGGGGAGCGCGGCGTTACCCTTTCCGGCGGACAGAAACAACGGCTGTCCATCGCACGAACATTGTTGATTAACCCGCGTATCCTGATTCTGGACGATTCAACTTCCAGCGTCGATACGGAGACCGAATATCTGATTCAGCAGGCACTGCGGGAATTAATGAAAGGACGCACGACATTCGTCATTGCGCAAAGGCTGCAGACCGTGAAAGATGCAGAGCAGATTTTTGTGCTGGATAAAGGCAAAATTGTGGAACGCGGCACCCATCTTCAATTACTGAAAGAAGGCAAAATATACGGGCAAATCTATGAGCTGCAGTTACGGGCTCAGGAAGAAGCTCTGGGCAGTGAGGTGAAAAGATAATGTTTGGCGGCGGAGGAATGGGCGGTCCCGGTGGTTTTATACGGGCACCAATGCCCGGCGGGGGCCCCGGGGGACCCGGCGGCGGTTTAACACGCGCCGCCGACCTGACCGATGAAGCTGTTTTCGGCAAGGTCTACGACCACAAAGTGGTCACGCGGATGGCGCGTTATCTGAAAAATTACAAGGCGGGCGTCGCCATCGCCTTTGTTTCGATGGTTATTGCCACCCTCACGCTGCTTTTTATGCCGCTGTTATTCGCTGACGGCATCAACATCATTGAAACGAATGACCCCACAAAACTGGATATTATCGTTAGATATTTTGTCAACGCTTTCCATGTGCAGGGCAGCAGCAATATCCTGACGACTGTCTTTATCATCTTTGTTATCAACGGTCTCATCGCCCTAGGCAGTCAATATTTGCAGCAATACGCGATGTCCAACGTCGGCCGCGGGCTGCTGCTGACTTTACGGATGCAAATGTTTGAGCACTTGGAGCAATTATCGCTTAGTTTTTACGACCGGAACGAAGTCGGACGGATTATGTCCCGTCTGCAGAACGATGTCGGTTCGCTACAGGAAATCCTCAGCAACGGCGTACTGCTTGTTTTCGCCAGTCTGATTAGTCTTATCGGGATTATTATTATCATCATGTATATGAATGCCAGACTGGCCCTGCTGACGATGACGGTCATTCCGGTGCTGGCGGTCGTGATGATGGTATGGCAAACCTATTTAAAGAAAGCCTTCATCCGGGTACGGCAGGCGATTTCAGTGGTGAACGCAGATTTGCAGGAGAATATTTCCGGCGCCAAGGTAATTCAGAGCCTGTCCCGGGAAAAAATAAATTACCAGCGTTTCGATAATTTAAACTGGGAGAATCTGGATGCCAACATTTCCGCTACCCGCCGGGCAACCGGACTGCAGCCGGTCGTCGAACTCCTGCTGGGAGCGGCGATTGCTTTAGTCATTATTTACGGCGGTTCGCAGGCCATCGCAGGTAACCTGCTGCTCGGGTCGCTGGTGGCCTTTGTTCTGTATGTGCAAAACTTTTTTAACCCCATCCGGGATTTAAGCATGCAGTATGTTGAACTGCAGCGCGCCATGGCCAGCTGCCAGCGTATTTTTGAGGTTCTGGATACGAAAATCGAAATGGTTGACGCACCTGACGCAATTGAATTGCCCAGAATCCAGGGTAAAATCGATTATAACCACATTTCCTTCCAGTACTTGAAAGACCGGGAAGTTTTGCATGACGTGGACCTGCACATCCAACCGGGTGAAACAATCGCTTTCGTCGGCAGTACCGGAGCAGGAAAGAGCACGATGGTGGCATTAGTGGACCGTTTTTACGAGGTCAGCCAGGGCAGTCTGACAATTGACGGATACGACGTGCGTAAGGTCACCCAGGAGTCGCTACGTAAGCAAATCGGTGTGGTGCTGCAGGACCCATTCCTCTTCTCAGGCACCATCAAAGAAAATATTGCCTATGCCCGCGCGGATTATACCCAAGATAAATTGATTGAAGCAGCCAAAGCAGTAGGCGCCCATGATTTTATTATGCGGCTGGATAAAGGTTACGACACGATGCTCCAGGAAAGGGGCAGTAATCTAAGTCAAGGACAACGTCAGTTGATCAGCTTTGCCCGAGCGGTGCTCTCGGACCCGCGAATTCTGATTCTCGATGAAGCTACGGCCAGCATTGATACCCAGACCGAAGTCATCATACAGCAGGCATTGAAGCAATTACTCAAGGGACGCACTTCGCTGGTGATTGCCCACCGCCTTTCCACGATTCATGACGCCAACCGTGTGGTGGTAATGGAAAACGGCAGAATCGTAGAAATCGGTAACCATAAGGAACTCATCGAAAAGAAAGGCGTCTATTATCATCTTTACACGATGAGCTACGCCTACAACGATGAAAATGGTCCTCCTCAGGAAAAACACGGGACTACTTAATCCGGTATTTAACGATGGAGTATTACGATGGCTAAAGTGGCTCTTGGCGCCCGGACATTGCTTTTACCGCTGCCTTCCGTGCTGGTCGGCGCGGATGTGGACGGCAAGCCGAATTTTTCCGCCTATGCCTGGTGCGGCATTGTCAACAGCCGCCCGCCGATGCTTTCTGTGTCTTTCCGCCCGCAGCGCCATACTTTAAAAGGCGTGAAGCAGAACGGTACTTTTTCGGTGAATATCCCGTCATGCGAACAGGTGAAGGAAACCGATTACTGCGGCACTTTTTCCGGGAAAGACCGGGATAAAACCGCAGATTGTAAATTCAATATCTTTTACGGCAAGCTGCCGCACACGCCGCTAATCAGCGAATGCCCCATTAACATGGAATGCCGTGTTTTACACATGCTGAACCTAGGCAGCCAGGAAATGATGGTGGCGCTGATTGAAGAAGTATATATCACGGACTCGTGCCTCACCGACGGCCAGCCGGACGTCGTGAAAATCAATCCTTTCCTCTGGGTCTCCCGTCCTTCGAATAAGTACTGGTCTTTCGGCAAACCCATCGGCGAGGCTTTTGTCACGGGCAAAGAAATCAAACCCTGATTCCCTAAGGTAAAATTAAAAGGGCAAACCCGACTGACGTCGGATTTGCCCTTTATAATGTTTTTCAGGTTGTGCGAAGAATATTTACTTTAATTCCTGCAAACAGCGGTTGAAGTAACCGCGCGATTCCGCGGTAATCCCCATCTGGCGGGACAGCGGGAAGGTGAAAGCGCCGATTACATCCAGGTCCATCGCTCCTTCGTAGCCGATTTTCTTGAGGGCTTTCAGGATTTTCGGGAACTCGACGCCGCCGCGACCGGCAATTTCTTCCTCGGCCAGAGCCTCGTAATGCAATCTGTCGGGGACATCGGGATATTCACGGAGATGGACATGGACAATTTTCTTCCCAAGCTTGCGCACTGTTTCTGCAGCGTCTTCTCTGGCTCTGAAAATATGCAAAGTATCCAGATTCGCGCCCAATCCCGGCGATTCAATTTCGTTTAACATCTGGAGCATCGTCGCCGTGTTGTAAACAGAAGCGCCGACATGCGGTTTAATGGCCAAGACAACGCCGTGGCTTTCGGCAGCTTTACTCATTTCGCGGATGACATTAAATTCCTCTTTGGTGGTCTCTTTATCATCAGACTTGCCCCCACAGCGGATAGTGACAACAGGAACACCAATTTTCTCTGCGACTTCGAGCATGATTTTCATGGCGGTAATCCGGTCGTAACCAGGCTGGTCGCCGAATCCGGCATGGATGCCGAATAACGCCAGGTTATGCTTTTTAGCAGTGGCTTTGATTTCATCGGTATACGATTTCCTGGTTATCAATTCCACATGGCGGGCATAGTGAGCTAAACACGCCAGTTCGGCCCCTTCATAGCCCGCCCAGGCGATATGCTGCAACGCCCCGTAAAGGTCCAATTGATTAAAAAGTACGGTACTGCATCCTAATTTCATATAATTATCCCCCTTTATGTTTTGTTCTTAGTCTAATCAGATTTCAGATTTTTGTCAAAAATTTTGTTGTACTTTTAATTTGCGACAAAGGTCATATTATACTATGAAGGAGAGATTTAAACTGAATAAAATAAAACATTGAGGAGAAAGGCATGGTAACAGAAATTAACGATCAAAATTTTGACAGTGCGGTTATTAAATCAACGATACCAGTAGCGGTGGACTTCTGGGCTCCGTGGTGCGGTCCCTGCCGTGCGCTGGCGCCGATAACAGAGAAACTGTCCGAAGCTTACGCCGGTAAAGTGAAATTCTGTAAAATCAATGTCGATGAAAATCCGGAAATGGCGGGTAAATACAAAGTGATGAGTATTCCGCTGGTCTTATTTTTCAAAGCCGGTGTCCAGAAAGACAGTTCTCTGGGATTAGTGCCGGAGGCTGCACTCAAGGCCAAAATCCAGGCATTAGTGTAGAAATTACTCAATTCAGTTAATATTAAGATAGCGACAGGATATTTTTTGGCTTTTATAACAAGGAGATTGCATGTCCGAACAAAAACTGGATATTAACGAACTGAAAAAGGGTGGAATGGTACCACTGAGAGAAAAAGACATGTTTTCCATCTGGGTCAAGACGGAAAGCTGTAATTTAAATTCAAAACAATTACGAAAAATCGCCGATATCACCGACAAATATGCCCGCGGCTTTTTATTGTTTACTTCCCGGCAAATTCCGATTATCCCGTTCGTCAACGTCGCACACATTTTCGATGTCAAACGGGAGTTGGCCGAAGCAGAAATGGGGATGGACCATAACGGCCCCATCGTGCGGAACCTGAACATCTGCTACAACGACAAAATCTGTGACGACGCGGTGGTTAACTGCATTCCCTTAGGCGAAAAACTGGAAAAATTCTTCGGCAGCCAGCTGGCGCATAAAATCAAAATCGGTGTTGCGGGATGCGGCAAAGACTGCGTGATGTCCCGCGTGCTGAACGACCTGAGCCTGGTCGGCGTGGATGACGGTAAAGAAAAAAGTTATGAAGCTTATGTCGGCGGGAGACTGGGAGTAAATCCGTTTGTCGGCGTTAAGATCACCGACCACCTGACCGAAGACGCCTGCGTCAATCTGGTGCAGAATTATTTCGACTTATTGGCCGCCGAGGGTATAAAAGGCGAGAGAGCGGCGGATGTTATCAAGCGGCTGGGTATTGATGAATTCAAAGCCAGACTCACCCGCGATTTAGGCCGGAATGCAACATTGCCGACAGTCCATTACTCCACTAAACAGGAACGACAACACCCCGGTAAAACAGTCTTGAAAATCCGGGCCATTTGCGGGGAAGTAACCACAGAACAGGTCCGGAAAATCGCGGACATTGCCGAAAAATACGGGAGCGGTACCATCCATTTTGCAGTACGGGGTGGGCCGGAGATTCCCGATACCCAAATAAAATCAATCCCGGCCATCCGCAAAGAATTAGCCACGGTCGATCTACACCTGCTTGAAGATGACGTGGAAAATATGCAGTCCTGTTTCGGGGAGTATTGCAGCGAAGGCCTGTTCAACCCGCAGGCGCTGCTGAAAAGAATTGAGAAGAGAATCAACGAACTGAAAATTAAAGGCTTGAAAATCAGCGTCTCCGCCGCCGGCTGTCCCAGTTCCTGCGGCATCGCGCATCTCAGCGATATCGGTTTCCACGGCGTAATGATACCGGTGGTGGATACCGCGCTTTGCACCGGCTGCGGGACGTGTGTGACCGCCTGTAAACGTAAAACCATTCAGCTGAAAGATAAAAAGTCAGTTATCGAGATGAAAAACTGCGCCTTTTGCGGGGCCTGCAGGTCGGCCTGTCCCCAGAAAGCCATCGGGGAGAAACGGCGGGGGATTGCTGTGCTGCTCGGCGGCCGGGGTGAACCCGGCACCAGACTGGGCACCACCATCGCACGATTCGTTTCTGAAGACGAAGCGTTTGAAATCGCCGATAACCTGCTGCAGCTGCTGAGTAAAACAGGGCTGGACACCGATCAGTTAATCGCGAAGATGGGTTTTGATGCGGTCAAGAAAGCGATACTTATAAAAGCGAAATAGCGTCTCCTGTTATCAGAATAATTATTTGGCGTCGTCCTGTGGTAAATAAATAGGGTCCGCTTGCGGCAGACCCTATTTGTGTTTTTCCCTGAGATTTGTCGCTTTTCTACAGCAGCCTAAACGCTTTCAGAATTATTATCAGGTTCAGTCTTTTCCTGGGCTGCCGGGCTCTGGTAAGTGATTACGGCAGCAGACAACAAGCAGGCGCACAATTTGTTTCCGGACGTAGGGATGTTACTGCTTGCCCGACGGATGGCAACAGATGAATCCGATGATAATGTCAAAATGCCTTTCACCTGGATGTTAGTGACCCATCTCAGCCAGTCGGCACCGACGTCCCCGGTCACCACAAGCCGTAACGGATATCCGCGGTCCGGGGTTAACGCCTGTCCGTTCATCTGATAGGCCAGAAAAACGCCGCCGCTTAATACGGTTTTCAGCGGCAACTCCACGTAATACCCATCATTTCCGGTAAATACAATTGAAGTTGTGTCCGGCAGCAGGCCGGCGGCGTTCAATAGAGTAGCGACCGGCACGCCGGTCCAACTATCCCATTCATCTTCCGTATCGGGGCATATAATTTCAGCCTGCTGCGTGACGGAGGGATAAGCCAGGATTTGAGCGTAGCTCAGCGACATTTGATTATTTACCAATCCGTTTACGACCAGATTATAGCTGTTAATATCAATATTAAAAACTGCCGAAGAATCCTGAGTTGTCGGCGGCGAAATATCCACCTGGGGTAAATCAGGAGTAGTTGTCGTGGACCCGGTCGCGGTAGTACTTCCGGTAACAGGCGGCGCCGTCGTTGTCGGGCTTGCAGCAGCAGTTGAACCGGGAGACACCGGTACCTGTGTAGTGCCCGGCGGGTTTGTCATTGTTGTACCGACCGGCGGTTTGGCAACGACCTGGGTATTAGCAGCAGGAGAACAGGCAGCAACGACCCAGACCACGGAAGTAACTACGGCCAGGCCGCACCCCACCACAAAATCTTTAAACTTAGCCATTTTCCACCTCCCCACCTATAATGAACACTATAACTCCTGCTCCCTATCTTAACTGTAACATTTATCACCGTTTTGGTGCTGAATGACCTTCCTTGCATAAATAAATTGATGTAATTGCTCTGCATAGTGACTAATGTCCTTTATTTACCCCCGGACGTTCCTTATTGTAGAGATAAGAATTCCGTAAATACCGCACCCGCGCAGGAGTAAGCATGGTAAAAAGGATTCTATTCAGCGTCGGCTTGATTATATTTATGATTGCCGCCTGGGTCCTGTGGAACGTGAAATTCGGAACGCTGTACTCTCCCTTCCAGGTTTTCCGGGACAGCCGCTGGATATTTATTTATACCGCTATCGCCGGTGCCGCGGCCGGAATAACCGCCGGTGTAGTAAAAATTGCCTTTCGTGCGAGAAAAACAAACCCGCAGCCGGCACGTCACACGGTTGACACGCTGCTGGAACATTGGGGGACGGCGGCCGGTATTTTTATCCTGATAGTTTCCGGCATTCAACTGCATTATCTCCACGGCGGTTTACCGGCGATCAAACTGCATTTTCTGGGGATATTTTTTACACTCCTCTTCGGTACATATTTTCTGGCGGATTTTGTTATCTCCGCAAAATACAGGACGCTGTTGCCCGGCCTGAAAGATATTATTAACGGCACGATTAAAAAATATCTTTTCCGGTTCAAGTTTAAAGAAACCGGCAAGTATATGGCTTCGCAAAAGGCATCTTTCCTGCTTTTTGCGGCGGCCGGCGCGGTTATCCTCGTCACCGGAGTAATCAAACTGCTTTTCTTTTATATCAAAATTCCATTTAAATTACTAGAAACCGCGACTAAAGTACACGATATTTCGGCCTTAATTTTCGGAATTTTGCTGGTAATACATATTTTACTGGTCGTCGCCCGCCGGTCGAATTGGCCCCTGTTGTCATCCTGGTTTAGCGGCAAAACTCCACCGGACAAACAGCAATAAAACCCGCTCTTGCTTCCATCAGTAAAATTTGGATGATCTCGTGAATTTAGTAACTTTTTTCTTTTTCAGACGTTATAACTATTGAGAGTTGTAATTCACTTTGTTAAGAGGAACATTGGAAATGAGACGGGTATTGGCTGTAAGCATAACTGCATTTTTAATCGTTTCAACCGGCTGTGCAGGCTTGAGCCATACTTCGACAAATGTGGCGACAACAACCGGGATTAATTCCGCTTCAATCAATTCAGTCAGCGGTTTGAGCCTGTCGCTTTCACTCGACGCGATGACTTACCAACCGGGTCAAACGATAACAATAACTCTTGATGAGATAAACACATTGCCTACAACAAATAGTGTCAATTCTGCGGATAACTGGCCTTTTGCCGGGCTGAGCGACGGCCCCTGCGGGATGCTCAATTATTCGTTCGGAGTTGCGATTTATCAGGGATACGATACCGCCGGGGACATTTCATCGTTAACACCACTCAGTCTGAACGACCCGGCCGCCAGATATCCCTGTCCGATGATGCTGTCTCAAATCAGTACTTATCAGTTTCAACCTTCCGGCGATACGGCGGCGGTCTTTCAATTGGGCAGCGTCACTCCGGCTTTAACGGAAAAAATGACCGCAGCAATCCAACCCGCCGGTTACTGGACGGGCAGCCCGACGGCTGGGTTGACGAACTTTTCCCCCGGTATTTATACCGTTGCCGCAGGAGACGAATGGGGTGCGATGGTAATCCTGCATTTCACCGTCACGCAATAAGAATAGCCTGTTTAAACAATAAACAGGTTCAGCAATCGCACATGATAACGCGGACTACGCCGATATTGGGTTCCAACCACTCGCCGTGATAGGTCTCATCGCCGTTACGGCGGCGGTCGGCGACAAATTCACCGCTAGCGTTGAAATGCCCTTCTTCGATGCTGAGGGTATATCCCACGCCGATGCCATATTTCCACCGGGCTGTAACTTTCGGCGCCTGAATTTTATCGTAGGGCGGTTTGGCGTTGATATGCAGGCGGCAGTTGTTACCAGCAAGATAGAACTCATTTCTGCCGGCTTGTACCACCAGGCCCGCACCGCGGCTGTTATCCGGCGGGTTCCGGGGGACATAGGCCGGCCGCCAATCCCCGAACTCAGCGATGCCAGTATAACCGTCGAAATCAAAACGCTGTACTTCTTCTTTTTCCGGCTGGATAATGGCCTGAATTTTGCCGGTACCCTGATATTTCAAAATCAGCGGCAGCAGCGCCGTGACGCAATGAATCAGGTTCATCTTCTGAATGCTTTCCGGAATCACCATCGTATCCCCGTAGACACGGTTCATGTGCAAATACCCGAAAAAGTGACCGATGCAGTTATAATCAGCAATGGCATACAGCATATTCGGGCTGCCGAACGATTCCGGCACAAAAAGCGGATTATCACCCCGGGCATATTTCGCTGCCACAAAGTTATATTCCCGGGCATCGCGGATGTAAAGGTCCGGCCCGATGACATCAACATTCGGTGTAAACCATTTCCAGATATCCAGCACTTTGAAATCAACAGCGGGGCCGGCGATATTGATTATCATCGGTAAATTATATGCTGCTTTCCCGGCTTTGGCGACGGCGTCAATACAGGTAGCCAGGCCCCAGGTGTGGGAGATGGTGCCGGCCGCCGGTCCGAATACTTCCGTCCACGTTCCGGATTCTTTACCGCCGGCCTGTTGCCAGGCATCATAAACGTCGCCTTGACCGGCTGCTTTCATCTCGGATATTAACTGAGCGGGAACAGGACCGTTGAAGACCACCATCGCTTCGGGGGCATAATCGTGGTCCTGCTCGGTGATATTGGGCTCGTTCTCCACCTGTAGACCGAGGACAGTATGCTCGGCCGCGTCTTTTGCTTTCAGGTGTTTACAAAGAGCGGTGAAAACTTTTTTATCCGCTTCAATCGTTGCGGGACAGTGTGAAGAAAGCACCCAGATATCCTTGCCATCGGCCGCTTTCTCCCGTTTGAAACGGGCAGGGTTGGTCTTCACCCAAGCCGGAGCGAAATCCATCGTGCCGTTCTTCCAGGTAGCAAACCAGACTAAAATCAGTTTAACGCCGTATTTACGCGCGATCGAAATCAGCGTATCCACGCTGGAAAAATCATATTTCCCTTCCTGCGGTTCCACCTGGTCCCAGAAAATCGGGAATTCCCCGGCGTTGCCGTGCGCAGTCTTGATTGCCTGAAAAGCTTCCTCTATTTCAGCCTCATTTCGGGCGCTGTAACCGGTCTGACAAAGAAATTCGGCGCCCACAGGCAAAAAGGGCTTCCCGTCTACCATGAATAAACGTTTAATCTCGGCCATTACAGGTTGTCTCCTTCTAATATCCCTTTTAAACGACTGCTTTTAATTTATTTCAGCTCCTGTAGGCATCTGTTCAAATAGCCCCTCGCCTCTGCGGCCCGGCCCATTGCCCGGGAGATGGGATAGGTGGCGGTGCCGATAATGTGTACGTCCATAGCACCCTGATAGCCGATATCCTTGAAGTTTTGCAGAATCTGCAGCCAGTTGATATCGCTTCTCCCCGGCGTTTGCTGTTCCGGAGAATCGTGAGAAGGCGGGCCTTTCCGCTTTTTCAGCTGTTCCGGGGTCAAGGGTGTCGGACAGTCATGGAATTGGGCATGGGCGATTTTCTTACCGAGTTTTAAGACGACTTCCGCCGGGTCGTCGCCGCCCCGCGTCAGATGCAGCGGGTCAAAGCCAACGCCAAGACTGGGGGAATCAATCTCATTCACCATTTGGAGAGATGAGGCCAGGTTATAAACCGAAGCGCCCTGATGCGGTTTTATCGAAAGTTTGACGCCGCGGGCTTCCGCCCGTTTATTGATTTCCCGCAAGTATTTAAATTCCTGCTTCGTCGCATCCTTATCGTTGGCTTTACCGAAAGCCCGGATAGATACCACCGGAATTTCCAGCTTGGAGGCCACATCGAATACCTGTGTCATCAAGACAATTCGTTCAGCGTCCGTCTTGCCTTCAAAACCGGCGTGGATTGCCCACAATTCGACCTGATGTTTTTTGGCCGTCCATTTCACTTCATCGATATATGATTTTTTGGTATTTAATTCGACATGCATGCCCCACCCCTGCTGGTGGCACAACTCGGCTCCTTTGAAGCCGGCCCAGGCAATATGCTGGAGCGCACCGTACAGATCCAATTGGCTAAAAATCACCGAATTACATCCCAATTTCAACATGATAACCTCCTAAAATTCTATGGCATATTGATTAATGATTATTATATTGCAATTCAAATGACCGCGATACTTTGCTCAAATATCAAACTAACGAATAAAATTATATTCTTATCACCATCGGTGAATCAATGCCCTACGCAATGTTTTTTTACACAGTTTTTACACAGGAATAACACACCGGTTACAAAAGGAGTATATTGTTAATATTGTAAGGAGATGAGAAACATGAACAAGAAAAAAATCATCATCATTGGTTTAGTAGTACTAGCATTGGTTACAGCCATCGCGATTGCTGTGCCGGTATTGGCAGACGCCGCGAATGCTACCCCCGCCCCAACTCAACTGACGCCGGTAAACAAAGCAGGGGCGCTACTGCGTTTGCTGCTGGTACAGGACCAAACAAAAGCATTCGCTTATGTCTCCCAGGCAGAAGCCGCCGGGAAAATAACTGCCGACCAGGCAACCGCAATCGACAATTTTTGGACCGAATATCATACCCAGTTCACTAAAGCGGTTGTGCTCAGACGGTTATTGAGAGCCCAGAATGAAAGTAACGTCAAAGCGTTCCTGGACAAAGCCGTCGCCAACGGCAAGATTACTCAGGACCAGGAAAACAAGGTAATCAGCCTCTGGGAAGTTTTACACACACCGGCTCCGGCAACAACCACTACCACTACTACAGCAAATTAAATATTGAAACAACGCTGATAAAAACAAAAAACGGCGGGAAAAAACATCACCGCCGTTTTTTTGTTGGGGTAAAAGTAGCTGATCGCTAATCGTATTTTCGAAAGACAAATCTGCAAATCGGTCATAGCCCAAAATCCGGTAACAGGCTGATAAAATGCCTGCCGGATTGGACCATCACTTTACAACAAGTCAATCGACGATTACCTATTGCAATCGACAGGCGTAATAAACGTAATAATATCATCCTCACGCAATGTTAAAAAACTATTCGTGAGACGCTCTATTACGGTTAACTATCGTAAAGATAAAAACCGATATTTATGTGAATTAATATTTTCCGGGTAATTTATTTATTTGCAGCTGCCGATACGGAATATCTTGGTTCCGCAAGTGCCGCAGACGCCCTGAGTCGCGGGTTTGCCATTTTTCATGGTGATTGCTTTGGCATTCTTAATTTCTTTCTTAGCGCGGCATTTAACACAATATGCTTCCATTTTTTTCTCCTGAATAACGTGAACTTACTCGTGAATTAAGTCCACTTCTATTTTTATTGTACTTCCCATTTTTCCGTTGTCAAGTGGGTCACCCGGCGAATACCCGCACGAAAATCCGCAGACTACGTCATGAAAGACATGGTAAAATACCTTTTAGCGAAAGGGAAAGAGAAAAACGTGGTCTGATTTTCATGCGGAGAATAACTACTTGTTAAGTGAATTGAGAGTTCGAAATCTCGGTATCATCGAAGATATCAGCTGGCAGTTAAGTGAAGGTTTAAACGTGATTAGCGGGGAAACCGGCGCCGGCAAGTCGTTGCTAATTGATGCTCTGGAACTGTTGTTGACCGGCAAAGGGGACAGCGAAGCCGTCCGCCAGGGGGCCGATGAAGCTCAAATCGAGGGGATTTTCCGGCTGAATCAGACGCCGGCGGCCCGTTTGGTGAAAGAATTATTGGCAGAAAAAGAACTGTACGAAGATGAAGATGCCGTGGTGATCAGTTGCCGGCTGCGGAAAAACGGCTCCGGCGTCAGCCGGATAAACGGCCACGCGGTGACAAAATCACTGCTCCATCAAATCGGGAGGCTGCTGGTAGATATTAACGGTCAAAATGAGCATTTTTCTTTGATGGACAGCAAATCCCAGCTGGAAATTCTGGATGCCTATGCCAGAACGAGCGGTTTGCGAAATGAATTTGGCGCCAAAGCAGCGGAATTGCAAAAGAAAAAACAGGAACTGCGGCACCTGGAACAAAATGAAAAAGACAGGGCGCAGCGCGAAGAATTCCTGAAATACCAGCTAAATGAGTTGAACCAGGCGCAATTGCAGGACGGCGAGGAAGAAGAACTCGAACAAAAAAAGAAAATCCTGACTTCAATCGAAACACTTAAAAATTATTCCCTGGAAATATATCAGGCCCTCTACGAAGACGACGGTTCCATGAATTCAATCCCGGTTATCGACAAGTTGAGTGCGGCCCTGAAAATTTTGAAAAAACTGGTTGATCTGGACCCGGCACTCCAGGAGCAGCTGAAACTGGTGGAAGATGCAGTCTCCGGCCTGACCGAAGTCGCGCGGGATGTCCAGTCTTACAATGAGAATCTGAGTTTCGATCCGGACGTTCTGGAAAAAACCGAAGCACGGTTGGAATTAATCCGTCAGCTAAAAAGAAAATACGGGGCAAATATTGCCGAGATACTCGCCTACCGTGATAAAGCTTGGGCGGAACTGGACGGACTGACGCACCACAACGAAAAAACGGCGCAACTGGTAGAAGAGATTGCCCAGCTGAATCAGGAAGCCGGACGCATCGGGCAGCAACTTTCAGAAGAGCGACGCAATGGTGCTGCAAGACTGCAAACCGCTGTTAAAAAAGAACTTCAAGATTTAAACATGTCCCAGGTGCTGTTTGCCGTTGCCGTCAAGCAAATTCCGGATGCAGCAGGGATTTCTTTCCCGGACGGCACATGTTATTCCTTCACGGAAAACGGCGCCGATGGAGTGGAGTTCATGGCGGCTACCAACCCGGGGGAAGCAATGCGACCGTTAATCAATATTGCCTCCACCGGAGAAATGTCCCGTTTCACGCTGGCCCTAAAGAGCGCGCTGGCCTTATGCGATACCGTGCCGGTGCTGATTTTTGACGAAATTGATATCGGCGTCGGCGGGAGAAGCGGCGAAATACTGGGGAAAAAGTTATGGGGTCTAGGACGGCAGCACCAGGTGATTTGCATCACTCACCTGTCTCAAATCGCAGTATTTGCCGATGCCCATTTCGGAGTTCATAAAGAACTTGCCGGCGAACGCACCTTAACCAAGCTGCAAAACCTGGACGGCGATGCCCGGATTAAAGAATTGACGGTGATGCTTTCCGGTCCGGAATATACTGTAACCTCAACAAAAAATGCGAAAGAACTCGTCCAGAAAGCGGATGCCTGGAAAAAATCCACACTGCCGCGGACTTAACAACGAAATTTCCCGATATTGATTTGCTGTGACTTAAGTTGCATGTGGGATAAATACTCTTTCTGCTATAATAATGTCACAAAAGGAAATAACGCAAAAAACTGATAGGAGGCAATATGAAAGGGGATAAAAAAGTCATCGAAATCCTTAACTCTTTGTTGGGCCGTGAACTCACCGTGGTCAGCCAGTATATGGTGCACGCTGAAATGTGTGATAACTGGGGCTACACTAAAATGCACGATACCATCCAGAAACGGGCCATCGTCGAAATGACCCATGCGGAAAAACTCATCGGGCGCATCATCTTCCTGGAGGGCATTCCGGTTGTCAGCGAGCTCGAGAAAATGCACATCGGCAAAGATATCCCCCAGATGTTTGCCAACGACCATGAAGCTGAAATCGATGCCGTTAAACGGTACAACGAAGGGATTAAAATCTGCGGTGATGCCAAAGATTTTGCCACCCGTGAAGTCCTGGAACATATCCTCAATGACGAAGACGGCCATGTCGACAGCATCGAAGCAGTGCAGGACCAGATATCGCAAATGGGCATCCAGATATTCTTATCGAAGCAGACCAGTTAAAAGTTTTCGCCGCAGCATTAATTCAGGCTGCTTTTTGAGTGGGATCGGGAAATAAGATTTATTTCCTGATCCCCTTGTTTTTTCTTAAAGAATAAACGGCGGTTCGGATGCCAGGGATTGCACCAGTTTTTCCGCCGCTTTGATTTGTTCCGAAGGGCCTTCGATATTCAACCAGATGCAGCCTTCGGCCCCGCTGATGCCGCCGGCCGCCAGCATTTCCGCTTTCACCCCAGATAAAAGCTGCAAGGCTTCAATTTCGGAAATTACTTCACCCTGCATCGGGAAAAAACGGTAACCGGTATTGCCTGGAACATTTACTTTGTTTGCAATCTCATCAAAATTGCCGGAAATGCGTTTTTCCAGCCCGACCGGGATTATCAGGCGGACCCGTCGCCCAATGACTGCCGTCAAAGCCACAGTAATAGTGCCGCCCTGCGGGTGCCCGATTAAAAGCGCCGCCCGTTTGTGGACAACATCAAGGGCATTAGCCCCCTTGATAATCACATCGCCTTCTTTTAAATCCGCGACCACTTCATTGATGGTCTTGCCTTCCTGCCAGATACCGTCCCGGATAACCACGTCTCCAGGAAATTCGCTTTCTCCGGTTAACCGGCCGGCCTCGTTAATTTTATAATGTGGCGGGAGCGTGATACCGCGGAAAAACCTGCGGCGGGAAAATTTATCTTTCCGGCCGGTTGCTGCCAGGATTTCTTCCGCCGCATAACTGTTAGTCGTCCCGGCGATAATCACCACCGTCCCTTTTTGCAGCGCGTTCACCACTGCCGCGTGCGCGGCCGTCGCTTTACCGATTAAACGTTTTCCTGCCGCTACTGTCAACATTATTTGTTTCATATCGATACCCCGTTATTTTATGCTTAATTTTTAGCCGGATTAGTTTGCATTATAACAGATTCAGGGTCTGCGATAATGCCCGAAATATACATAAGCGTTTTCCATTGCTAAAATAAAAAGGCTGGATTATACTTTGAGGAAATATTCTCTAAAAACGGCCGGCGGAAATAAATGACAGGAGAATGAGATTAAATGAAAAAGACCACAGCGCTGCGCAGATTACTGGAAAACCCGGGAGCGGTGATTATCCCGCCGGCGTACGACTGTCTATCGGCGCGGGTTGCCGAGGCGGCCGGATTCAAAGCCGTTTTAATGGCAGCCGGGCTAACCGGAGACGCCCTGCTTGGCATGCCGAATCTCGGCCTGGCCACGGCCAGCGAAATTATCAATTGCGCCAAATACATCGCGCATTCCGTCAATATCCCGCTCATCGTCGGGGTGGAAGACGGCTGGGGCGGCGCGTTGGCTTCCTACCGCACCGTGCAGGAGGTCATCCGGGCCGGTGCGGCCGGGTTGTACATAAACGACCAGAAACACCTCAAACTAGCGAGGGTGCCTCACAACCTCGTAGATGTGCTTCCCCTGGATGAATATTTGGGTAAAATGGGGGCGGTAGTAGAAGCCCGGAACAAAGAGGGTAAGGATTTTGTCATCATCGCCAGGATTGATGCCGGCGCCACCATGGGCGACGCGGAAGTAATCGCGCGGGCCCAAGCCTGTTTTAAATTGGGGGTTGACGTGGTACTGCCTCATGCCATTCCGCCCGAATCCAAATATCCGCGCAAGGATAAAGCCGGCCTGACAAAATTATACAAGGCCATCGGGGCGCCCGGTGTAAAAATCTGGTGCAACGGCCTGAAAAACATTACCCTCCAGGACTGCGCCGACATGGGCGCCAAATTGTCGGTGCCGGACGATTCCCCGACCATCCCGGTGAAAAATCTACTGGCCAGTGTTTACCGTGATATGTACGCCATGCTTTACGGCACTGCTAAAAAGGCAAAATCCGGCGGTCAAACAAATATGCCGGGAGACAAGGAATTCTGGCAGGAAATCGAAAAGAAATACCAGCCTTAACCGCTATCCGATAAATATTAAATTTAAGGAGAAAAACGAAAATGACCACACCGGCACCGGACGGATATAAAGTAATTGCGACCGTGAAGTCAGTCAAGGGAGTTTGTAAGGCCGGGCACAAAACCGGAGATTCGTTTGAAGTCAGCTGCCGTAACACCGCCGGTATGTGCGGTTTTTTCTACCATGACATTTTCCCGACGATTCAGATGCTGCAGATGGGCGGCACCTATCCTTCCGGCAGAGAATCCATCGAAGTGGGGTGCCTCGACCGCCGCAACGAAGTGACCATCGAATTAAAACGGGTAAAATAACACCACTGCAGCTTGGTTTACATCCGAAAACCGGGTTATGCCAGTTGCAGCACACCGGCATTGCTATATTCGTTTTTATTTTCTAAAAATCGGCTTTTCTGCTATGATTATGGTTAACAGCCTTTACCAGTACCGCGAGTAGAGGCTTTTTTAGTGAACGACCGGCCGTATTATTTGCTGGAGGCAGTTTCCCCGATGACCTTTGAAAGCATTCTGTTCATTAAAACAGGTGAAGGCGCCAATAAAACAAACACTGAGGTGCCGCCCTTTTTTGTGGATTTAAATCTCAACCAGATTATCGATGCCGTCACCGCCGAGAGAGACATCTATGCCCTGCAGCCGTTTTTTTATACTCCCGTACAGAGTGAGGACGCCATCCTGTACCGCCATGAAATCATGCAGGAACTCACCGGCGATGCTTTGATGGCCGCGATCAAATCGTTTGCCACGAAAATGGTGCTGGTGCGCAAATACCTCGCCCTTTCCGAAAAGTTAATCTATAAAAACTTCAAGGAAGGCTGGTTTTTAGAAGCGGCGGCCCTTTATTGCGAGACCGTCAACAACCTGGTAAACGATTTGTCCGCGCTGGAACTAAAATCACGCGGCTTTTTATCTTTCCGCGAATACCTCACCGCTTATGCAAAATCGGATGGCTTTACAACCCTGTCAGCGGATACGAAGAAGCTCAGCGCCGACCTGTCCACCGTAAAATACAGCCTGCATATCAACGGCCTGACCGTTCGGGTCCGCAAGTATGAAGGTGAAACTGATTTCAGCATCGAAGTGGCACAAACCTTCGACAAGTTCAAACAGGGCACCGTCAAAGACTACCGGACCAAATTGCGCGAAGATTCCGACGTTAATGATGTGGAAGCGCGGATTGTTGATTTCGTGGCCAAATTGTATCCCGCTATTTTCGCAGCTTTGGACAATTATTTTGAACAGCACGCTAATTTCGTCGCTGAAACCATCAGCGTATTCGACAGGGAAATCCAATTTTATGTTGCCTATCTGGAGTTTATCGCCAAATTCAAACCGGCCGGTTTGCAATTCTGCTACCCCCAAATTTCCGAGGTCAACAAAGAAATTTTCAGTAATAACGGATTTGATTTAGCCCTGGCGAACAAGCTCGTTTCCGAAGGCTCGTCTATCGTCTGCAACGGATTTTCCATGAAAGGCAAGGAACGGATATTTGTCGTTTCCGGCCCCAACCAGGGTGGGAAAACCACGTTTGCGCGGATGTTCGGGCAGCTGCATTATCTGGCCGGACTGGGCTGTCCGGTCCCCGGCAGCGAAGCCCGCCTTTATCTGTTCGACCGGCTTTTCACTCATTTTGAAAAAACGGAAGACATCAAAGACCTTCGGGGCAAATTACAGGACGACCTGATCAGAGTCTACGAAATCCTGAATCAGGCGACGCCGAAAAGTATCGTCATCATCAATGAAATCCTGACTTCTACCACCTTGCAGGACGCCATCTTTTTGAGTAAAAAAGTAATCGAGAAAATCATCGAACTGGATTTATTGTGTGTCTGGGTCACTTTCGTTGAGGAACTCTCAACATACAGCGAAAAAACCGTCAGTATGGTCAGCATCATCAATCCGGAAAACCCGGCTAAGAGCACGTTCCGCGTTATCAGAAAACCGGCGGACGGTTTGTCTTACGCCATCGCCATCGCAGAAAAACATCACCTCACTTACAAATCGTTACAGGAGCGCATCAAATCATGAAGGTTTTTTTGATGTATAAAGACCGTGATTTTGACGTGCAGCAGCAGTTGCCGTGGAATGCGCCGGACCTGACGCAAGATTTGGAATTGGACACGCTGTTCAACGCCATGGCGCTCGGTGACGAATTTCTGCGGGAGGCTGTGCAAAAAGTTATCTTCGCCGGGATGAAAGACGACTGCGATTCGATACTCTTCCGACAGAGCATTTTAAAGGATTGTCTGAAAAACCCGGTGATTGTCCGGAACCTATATAAAATTGCCGAAGACGCCATGGAAACGAAGCAAAAGAACCATTGGGGCTGGCTGCTGGAAAACAGCAACCCGGCTTACGTCATGTCCGTTTCGGTGGGGGCGCTGCAGATGTTTGTCGGCAGTCTGAAACAGCTGCGGGCTATGGCTGATGAACACGCCGATAAATTCGAGTCGGAAGGTTTTAAAACGCTCTTCGCGATGATTAAGAAAGAGCTCGATGCCCCGTATTTCACCCTTATCCAGAACCATCTCCGCCGGCTTGAATTCCATCACGGCATCCTGATCGGGGTTGAACTCGGCAGAGGCAACGAAGGCACGAATTATATCCTGCGCAAACCACTGGATAAAAAATTGAGTTTAGTGCAGCGTCTTTTTACGAAAAAATCACCCGTTTACACTTTCCGGATTGAAACGCGGGACGAAGGCGGCAGCAAAGCCCTGGAAGAATTGCGGAATAAAGGCATTAAATCCGCAGTTAATGCGGTGGCCCAATCCGCCGACCATATCGACAGCTTCTTCAGTATGCTCCGTTTCGAACTCGGTTTTTATGTCGGGTGCTTGAATTTACATGAACAGCTGGAGAAAATCGGCGAACCGTCAGTCTTGCCGGAACCGGCCGCGCTAACAGAACG
>Ga0181529_10001702_pt1 | contig 27781 bp, 20 predicted proteins | sample PEATcosm2014_Bin_36_FD_119763 | JGI IMG/M metagenome (GOLD analysis project Ga0181529, IMG submission 119763) | Peatland microbial communities from MTU Mesocosm Facility, Houghton, MI, USA - PEATcosm2014_Bin10_30_metaG | ecosystem: Environmental > Terrestrial > Soil > Wetlands > Peat | place... | reverse complement strand
TTGCCCTATCCTCCGCTCAGGTACAACCAGAGTGGACGACATCAACCCCGCCGTGCAATGCTTTTTCAGCGAACGGCGATAACCCCCTTAACTTCGTGTCTCAGCCCAGGGGTTCACTTCAACGTGCGGCACACTCACCTGGCTGATATCATCAAAAGCAAGAAGGCAGCGGGCCGACCCAGCGATGTGGCTGCGCTGCCGGTACTGGAGAAGACGCTCGCCGAAACCGCCCATCACGCGCAAAGCTCGCCTCGCCGCTCTCAAAAAGGAAAGTGACGCGGCCCTGCGCGACCAGATCCGGCGGCTGTTCGCACTGCCGATCGAACGCCGCACGCATTTCCTCCGCAAGCGCATCGGCTTCCGCATGTCCTGCCTGTAATCGACCTATACTGAGTGGACGTGAGAGCCACTCTGTGCGTCCTTCTTCTGGCCGGCTTTCCCGCCATGGCCGCCGCCATTCATCCACAGCAACTGCGCCTGGAATATCGCGAGAACCCTTTGGGAATCGATGTCGCCGCGCCGCGCTTCAGTTGGCTCGCGGCGGCCGCCGATCCAAAGGCCCGCGGCCTGCGCCAGACCGCTTACCGCATCCTGGTGTCTAGCAACGAGAGCGCGCTCCGCGCCGGCTCCGGCGATCTGTGGGATTCGGGAAAGGTGGCTTCGGCCGAGTCGGCGCAAATCGTTTATGCGGGCAAACCGCTCGCTTCCGGCGAAGAGGCCTTCTGGAAAGTGCGGGTATGGGACCAGCGCGGCAAGCCAAGTGAATGGAGTGCGCCGGCCGAGTGGAGCATGGGGCTGTTGCGGGCCGAGGCTTGGCAGGCCGCCTGGATCGGCCGCGATGAGCCGGAAAACTCACAGCCTCCCGACCGCCGCTTGCCGGCGCGTTACTTGCGCACCGAGTTTACGGTCGGCAGACGAGTCCGCCGCGCCGTGGTCTACTATTCCGGCCTGGGCACTTCCGAGCTGTATCTCAACGGCTCTAAGGTGGGTGACCACGTGCTCTCGCCCGGGCTCACCGATTACGATAAGCGCGCGCTCTACGTCACCTTCGATGTCACCCACCAACTGGCTGCGGGGAAGAACGCGATCGGGTTGATCCTCGGCAACGGCCGTTTCTACGCTCCTCGCGCCGAAAAGACACGGAGTTTCGGGTTTCCCAAGGCGATTCTGCGGCTCGCCATCGAATACCAGGATGGATCGAGCGCCGCGGTCGTCTCCGGCCCGGAGTGGAAACTCTCCACGCAGGGCCCGATTCTCGCCAACAACGAATACGATGGCGAGGAGTACGATGCCCGCAACGAATTCGCCGGCTGGGATCGCGCCGGCTTCGACGATTCCGCATGGGAAGCCGCGCACGTCGTCGCCGCGCCCGCCGGAGCGCTCGCCGCGCAGATGGCCAATCCGCTGCGCGTGATGGAAACTCTCCATCCGGTCAGCGTGAAGTCGTTGCGGCCGGGCGTCTGGATTTTCGATATGGGCCAGAACATGGTCGGCTGGTGCCGTTTGCACGTGGCCGGTCCCAAAGGCGCGCGGGTCGTGCTGCGCCACGCCGAGACCCTGTCGCCCGATGGTTCGCTCTACGTCGCCAATCTGCGCAGCGCGCGTACCACGGATGTCTACACGCTCAAAGGGGAAGGGGTCGAGGTGTATGAGCCACGCTTCACCTACCACGGTTTCCGCTACGTGGAGCTGACCGGCTGGCCCGCCAACGCCGCACCAACCGACGCCGCCCTCGAAGGTCGAGTGGTCCACGACGACATGCAACCTGTCGCCGATTTCGAAAGCTCCAGCGCGATGCTAAATCAAATTCACCACAACGTGTTCTGGGGCATCCGCGGCAACTACCGCAGCATTCCCACCGATTGCCCACAGCGCGACGAGCGTCAGGGATGGCTCGGCGACCGCTCGCAGGTGAGCCGCAGTGAATCCTACATGTTCGACATCGCCGCGTTCTACTCCAAGTGGGAGCAGGATTTGGCCGATTCGCAGCGCGCCGATGGCAGCATCCCCGACGTAGCGCCCAATTACTGGTCGTTCTATAACGACGACGTCACCTGGCCCAGCACTTTCCTCTTCGTTCCCGGCATGTTGTACGACCAGTACGGCGACCGCCGCGTGCTGGAGCGCTTCTATCCGGCGATGAAGAAATGGATCGAGCACGAACGCGCTTATTTGCAGGGTGGTCTCATGCCGAAGGATCAATATGCCGATTGGTGCGTGCCGCCGGAAGATCCCAAGCTCATCCACTCGAAAGATCCCGCCCGCGTCACCAATCCCACACTGCTGGCGACCGCGTATTATTATGACCTTCTGCGGCTGGCGGCGCGCTATGCCCGCATGTTGGATCGACCCGCCGATGCGGCTGAATACGACGCGCTCGCCGGGCAGGTGAACGCCGCGTTCCAGAAGCGCTTCCTCAAGCCCGCCACCGGCGTTTATGACAACGCCACACAGACGTCCAGCATCTTGCCGCTATTCTTCAATCTGGCGCCGGCCGAGAACCGCGCCGCCCTGCTCGCCAGCCTGGTGAACAACATCGAGCATGTGACCAACGGCCATGTCGGAACGGGCCTGGTGGGCGCGCAGTTCCTGATGCGCACACTCACCGAGAACGGCCGTTCCGATCTGGCTTACGAAATCGCCACCCAGCCCACTTATCCGGGCTGGGGCTACATGGTTTCGAAGGGCGCCACCACAGTCTGGGAATTGTGGAACGGCGACACCGCCGAGCCCTCCATGAATTCCGGCAACCACGTGATGCAGATCGGCGACCTGGCCGTGTGGATGTATGAGTATCTGGCCGGCATTCGCCCCGATCCGGCCAATCCCGGCTTCCGGCACATCCTCATCCATCCATATCCCGCCGGCGATCTGACGTTCGTTCGCGCGTCGCACCAATCGATGTACGGTAAAATCGCGACCGCGTGGAGGCGCGACGGCGGTGCGTTCACGCTGTCGGTTTCGATCCCGCCCAACACGAGCGCCACCGTGTGGATGCCGGCCAAGGACGCCGCCTCTGTCACCGAATCCGGCCGTCCCGTGGCGCGCGCCCACGGCGTCAAGTTCCTGCGCACCGAGGGCGACTCCGCGCTGTTCGAACTCGAATCCGGCGATTACGTGTTCAGAACCAAGTAGCATGGCGGCGCGGCCCCCATAGCCGCCAACGCAGGTCAGGAGTTCGTTGTCGGCCTGCCAGTGTCTCACTGGGCGGGAGACAAGCCCGACGGGCGAGGTCCCGCATTCTGAAGAGCGGGCTTGGGGCCAGCAGTCGTGATTTTCCGATAACCCACGTTTGACAGCCGCTACCAGCACCCATGCCGAGGGATAGCTTGGTTGGCTCATCGGGACGATGTTGCTGGGCGCGGAAGTTCGTCTTCCGCGCTCCTCCCAAGAACACATCGGATCGGTAGACCCCTATGCCTTGAAAATCCCCGCCCCGAAGGGGCGGAGTACTTACTAACAGAGAGCGCTTCCGCTCCATTTCACGCTGAACCGGACCAGCCGGTGTTATGGGTGTTGCGAAGAGCCGCGTGGCGATTTCGCTCCTCATCGTTGGCGCATGTCTCGCAGCGGTAGGTTGTGGACCGCAGGTGATTTGGTCTGCTGGTTCTCGCTCTCCGGATGGGAAGTGGGTGGCGAGTGGTCACACGGACTCGCAGACTGGGCCCGGGAACAATTCTCTTTCTACCGTTGTGTACTTAAAGCCAGTCGACGGCTCAGAGCCTCCTGAGAAGATTTTGGCATTCGCCGAAGGCTCCATAGTGCCACCCAGTTTGCCAGCCCTCAAGATGGAGTGGTTAACTCCAATCCACCTCGAACTGACGTACGCGGGCGGCCGATATGTCGCATATCAGGCCGCCGAGTGTTTCGGTATCAAGATTACCGCCCGGAAGTTCTTTACTATCGACTTTGGGCCTTCGGGGCGGCGCCGAAACGAGGAGATTGGGCACGCGCTGGAGAATAAGAAGTAGCGTCGGAATCGGAGCAGATCATTAATGACAACTCTGCGAGGTAGCTTCGGGCAGCAGGCGATTCAGTTCGGCGGCCAATACTCCCTTGCCTTCGTGCTCGGCCATTTGGGCGCATTTATCCCACACCGCCGCGAACCGGCGAACTTCGGGAATCGCTTCGGTGAGCTTCCGCCCTTTGAGCATCGCGACGATACTGATCGCATTCGCGTAGTGGTCTCTCAACACGTCGCGTTTGGGGATGGCCGTCTCGAACCACCAGTTGGCCTGCAAGGTACTGCATTCGGCCGACCAATACGTGGCTTCCTGACCGAGTAACTCCGCCAACCGGGATTCGGGTACGGGCTTGCCAGCGAAATCGCCAATGATCTCCTGGTGCAATGCCCATAAGCTGACATCCGCAAGCAGGCCAAGCAATGCTTGCATTTCCGCATCGCCCCCCGACGCGAGTTTGTGCAGAACAACACGCCGGGTGATCCGGTCTCCTGGCTCCGGTTCGGAGCGTGCCATCTCGGCCAATCGGCGGCTTCGCTCCACGGGATCGGCGACGGCGGCAGCTTGGTCCACTTTGGCGCGAAGCGCAAGCACGCCGGAAAGCCGCAGGCGCAAGGTCGCTTCGGACTCACGGTATTCGACAAGATGCGTGTCCCCTGGATTCATGGTCTGAGAATAGACATACAGTTTTCCTTCCTGAATCCAGACAGCCGAAACCAGCCAGCCTCCCCACAGAGCAGCAGGCTGCCAGCCGTTGGTGTCCACCGGCAAATCAGGCCGTGGATTATATTCAGGAAGCGCGCCGGGGCGCCGGAGAAACGTGACAATGCGGTCGCGTTGCCGGGCGGGCGGAGGGTCGGTGAAATAATGATCGCTGTCGAATTGGCGGAACGGGTCACTTCCGATAATCTCAGCTAGGGTCTTAGAACCACCTGCCGTTGACGTCAGTCCAGGCAAGTCCAGCGCACTGTCGGGGCGCAGATCACCCCTGATCGTCTCGACAACTTTGAAATGATTCAGACTGGCGGCAGGAGTGAGCACCACGATATCGGACGCGTTCCACGCGCAAGCCTCCAGCGCGAACGATGGCCTGATTCCAGCGAACGCACAGCAGCACAGAAGAGCCGCCAACGCGGAAAGTTCGGCAAGGACCGAGAGGGAGCGCATGGCCGGATCTTAGCACGGAGATTCGCGGGCCGTATCGGCACGGATGTGGCTAACTGGAGACCAGGCAGCCCAGCTCGAACTCACGACGGAACCCAGGAAAGCCATTCTAACAACCGACAACATGCCCCGCGTAAGGTCGAGGCCGAGCCTCCAATCTGACTTCACTGCGTTGAGGGGATTACTCCCCAGAGTGGGGTTAGCGGAAAGTGATCCGATTCGGCGTCCTAGGAGACCAACCATCCACGGTTAGCTCTCATGGACAGGTCCCCCGGCGTCCAACTTACATCCCACTAATCGAACACCACGGTCTTATTGCCGTAGCATAGGACGCGGTGTTCCAGGTGCCAGCGGACGGCGCGGGAGAGGACGATTCTCTCCAGGTCGCGGCCTTTTTCGACCAGGTCCGCCACTTCGTCTCGATGCGAAATCCGCACTACGTCCTGCTCGATGATGGGGCCATCGTCGAGCGCTTCGGTGACGTAGTGGCTGGTGGCGCCGATCAGTTTCACTCCCCGCGCAAACGCCGCGTGATACGGTTTGGCGCCCATGAAGGCGGGCAGAAACGAATGGTGCACATTGATGATGCGCTCCGGGTACTGCGTCACGAACTCCGCCGGCAGGATCTGCATATAGCGGGCTAGCACTACGAGATCAATCCGGGCTTCGCGCAGCAGGCGGAGCTGCTCGGCCGTGGCCGCGGCTTTCTCCCCGGCGTTCACCGGCACGTGCTGGAACTGCGCGCCATAGAACTCGGCCAGCGGCGCCGCCGCGGTATGGTTGCTGACGATCAACGGAATTGTGCAATCCAACTCGCCGGCCTGCTGGCGGTAGAGCAGGTCCACCAGGCAATGCAGGTATTGGGAAACGAAGATCGCCACGCGCGGCCGCTCCGCCATCATCGCCAGGCGCCAGCGCATTTCCATTTCGTCCGCGATGGGAGCGAACTCGGCGCGGAACGCTTCGAGCGCGAACCCTTCCAGCATCCATTCCACGCGCATGAAGAACAGCCCCGCTTCGTGGTCCTGGTGCTGATCGGCGTGGACGATATTCGCGCCGTGCCGGTACAGCGTGCTGGCCACAGCAGCGACCAGCCCCTTGCGGTCGGGGCAATCGATGAGCAAAACCGCCGTATCTCGCATGTCCGACCAGCTTAACGCCAATACGGCCGGTGCGGCAGGAACTGGTGACAGGTAGGACAGACGATCGGTTTATGTCGTCTGTCAATGCGTCGTGCTTTGGCGAGGGGCGACAGACCACGAAGAGCGATGGTCTGTCCTGCTCTACACTTTTTCCGGCACCACGAACGGCTTGCGGTAGTCGCGCGCGAATAATTGGTTGGCTTCGGCGTCGCCGGTTACCGAATAGCTGGCGGCGTCGAAGTGGAGCGTGCGGCCCACGCGGTAGGAAATATTGGCCAGGTGAACCAGCATGGTCGAAATGGCGCCCTCTTCGACTTCACAGTGCAGCGTTTCCCGCTTGCGCGTGCGGATCGCGTCGAGCCAGTTGGCGAAATGGTCACCGCCCTCACGGCGCGCCGGCCCGGGCGCCTGGTCCCGCCCCAGCCAACTCTTGTAGGAAACGTAGCTATCCACCGCCAGGTAGCCCTTGGAGCCATAGAAGAGGTTGCCGATTCCGTTGTGACCGCGGTCTTCAATGCCGGCTTCGGCGTTGGTCATCCAATGCCGTACTTCAAACTCCATCATCCGGCGCTTGCCATCCACGTCGAACTCGTAGGCGCAGTTTAGCGTGTTGGGCGTCTCCTGGTCGTCGTCGAACATGAATTTGGCGCCCACCGCGCTCACCTTCGACGGATAGCGCACGCCCAAACCCCAGCGCGCGATGTCGAGCTCGTGAATACCCTGGTTGCCGAGATCTCCGTTTCCCGTGTCCCAGAAATAGTGCCAGTTGTAGTGAAAGCGATTGCGGGTGAATTCCCGCTTCGGCGCGGGGCCGGTCCACAGGTCGTAGTCCACTCCCTCGGGCACCGGCAAAACGGGCGTGTGGCCAATCGTGTCGCGCCATTTGAAGCACAACCCGCGCGCCATGTAGACGTCGCCGATCAACCCGTAGTTCATCTTTTGCATGGCTTCCTGAACCGCTACCGAAGAGCGGATCTGGCTGCCGTGCTGCACGATACGGTTATACCGGCGCGCCGCGGCCACAATCTGTTTCGCCTCGAACATATTATGCGAGCACGGCTTCTCCACATACACGTCCTTGCCAGCCTGGCACGCCCAGACCGTCATCAGTGCGTGCCAGTGGTTCGGGCTCGCGATGGTGATTGCGTCGATGGATTTGTCTTCAAGCAGCTTGCGAACGTCACGGAAGTTCTGGGGCGCCTTCTGGTTGGCAGCGGCAATCTGCTTTTGGCCCTTGTCGAGGTGCGAATCGTCTGGGTCGCAGATGGCCACGATCTCCACGTTCGGTTGCCTGATGAGTTCCGCGATGTGGTCTCGGGCGCGGCCGCCAATGCCGGCCACCGCGACTCGCAAAGTATCGCTGGCGGCACCGAACATGCTGGCGCTGGCGCTCAACGCCGCGGCGCCACCGACGAGAAAGTTCCTTCGATCCATGACTGCTCCTTGTTTCCGGGTTGGCTGGCCGGCTGGTTGCCAGCCACTATCGATCACGCTATCACGTTGCGGACTTCCTGAACCGGAGGGCCTCAGGCCGCGGCTGCGCTTCCGCGCGAGACCTTCACGGAAGCCCCGGCAACCCTTGCCACTGGGTCACACCGATTTGCGTCCCGGCCGGCATGTTGTCAACAACCAAGCTGCCGTCGGCCGCCGCCGAAATGCGATACAGCGGCAAGTCGTGCTCCTGGACCGTGTATTGGCCGATTTGCATGCGCGAGGAATCCATATCGGTGGCCGCCACGATCGGATTCGGCCCCGTGACGCGAATGCGGAACGCGGCGCTCGATGGCTCGTAGTTGGCGTAGCTGAAGCAGCGCGCGACGCAGACACGGTCGACGATGTGGGAAAGCGCGTTGACGCGCAGATCGGCGTCCACGTTATTCACCACGCGCGCCATCGGTGGAAGCTGCGCCACGGCGGCGCTCGTCTGGTCTTCGAAACCGTTGAGCGCCCGCTCATCGAAATACAGAAAGAAAAAGAACACCGCCGCCAACACGCCCGTGGCCCAGCGGTGCCAGGGGCGCGGGCTAGCCGTAGCAGCTACTGCCACCACGAACACGCCGACCACCAGTGACATCCGCTCGGCAATAAAAACCAATGCGTGCTGATACCCGGGGACCGACACCCAGGTGGGCAGCAGAAAAACGCCCGCCGCCGTGAGCGCAAGCACCTGAAACAACTCACCGCCGAATAATCGCCGCGCGCCGCTGCGCCGGATCGATTCCGCCACCAGCAGCACACACACCAACAGCATCCCAGCGGCACCGATCAAATACTTGTCGTCGTAGACCCATACCTGGTCGACTCCGGTCACGCTCCTGATCTGCCCAGGGACCCAGATCGTACTCATCGCGAACGACAGTGCGATGCGCAGCGCCAAAATTGCCCCCACCGCGGCCAGAATCAACTGGCCGCGCTTGGCCGGCCGTCGTCGCGCTAGCCAGAGAAAGCCGAGCACCGCGCAGGCCCAGCCCACCGGCAGGGACTGGGCCGCAAACGCCACCAGCAGGATGGGCACCGCCGCTAGCAGGCGCCACGGCGCCAGGTTCCAACCCAGCACCAGCGCCCAAAGGCACAGCCCCAGGCTCAAATAGAAGTTGAAGAAACCCATATGGAACACCCAGCCATAGGCCAGCATGGCGATTAGCGGCAGTAGCGCCCACTCGCGCCGCGCGACCAGAGAAACCAAAGCGAAGGCGCCCCATGCGAACACCAGCACCGCCAGGCTGACCGCGATTCGCTGCGCGGCCGGACTGCCCACCGTGCGGAACAAAAAGCTCAGCAGGAGGTCGAACAGCACGTTGGTCTTCTGCGGCACAATCGACAGGCCCGGCGCGCGGCCATGGCGGATCAGTTCCGCCAGCCATGCATTGTAAATGTGGCTGCCCAGATCCCCCGCCTGAATGCGCGACTGCCAGAAGCAGGGGGCCAGCAACGCCGCGCTTGCCAGCGCATACCGCGCCCAACCGCCCGGCGCGCGCCGGTCGCCCTCGCGTGGCGCATCGGCCATCGCCGGCTGCGGCTCGGTTTGACGTTTTGTGGATTTCATAAGTTCCTCTCTTACCGGAATCCTCTCCACTGGCTAGCGCCAATCGACTCCCCAGCCGACAGGCGGTCTACCGCCAGGCTGCCGTCGGCCGCCATTGAGATGCGATACAGCGGCAGGTCGCTCTCCCGCACCACATACTTGCCGAATTCCATCCGCAACGAATCGAGCCCTGTTGCCAATACGATCGAGGTTGGTCCGGTGACTCGGATGCGAAACTGGCCGCTCGATGGTTCGTAGTTGGCGTAGCTGTAACAGCGCGCGACACAAACGCGGTCGATGATGTGAGCGAGCGCGTTGACCCGCAGATCGGCGTCGACGTTGTTCACCACGCGCGCCATCGCTGGAAGCTGCACGACCACGGCACTCGTCCGGTCTTCGAAACCGTTGAGCGCCCGCTCATCGGCATACAGAAAGAGGAAAAACACCGCCGCCAATACGCCCGTCGCCCAGCGGTGCCAGCGGCACGGGATCGCCGTAGCCGCCAACGCCACCACCAGCACGCCTACCGCCAGCGACATCCGCTCGGCAATGAATACCAGCGCGCGCTGATATCCGGGAACCCACACCCAGGTGGGCAGCAGGAAAACGCCCGCCGCCGTAAGCGCAAGCACCTGGAACAATTCGCCAACGAACAATCGCCGCACGCCATTGCGCCGGATCGATTCCGACACCAGCAGCGCACACACCAACAGCATCCCTACGGCGGTGACCCAATACTTGCCGTCATAGACCCATACCTGGTCGACACCGGTCACGTACTTGATTTGCCCAGGAAGCCAGATCGTACTCATCGCGAACGGTAATGCGATGCGCAGTGCCAGAATAGCCCCCACGGCGGCTAGGATCAACTGGCCGCGCTTAGCCGGCAGTCGCCGCGCCAGCCAGAGAAAGCCGAGCACCGCACAGGCCCAGATCACCGGCAACGAGTGCGCTATATTCGCCACCAGCAGGATGGGCACCGCCGCCAGCAGGCGCCGCGGCGCCAGATTCCACCCCAGCGCCAGCGCCCAGAGGCATAACCCCGAACTCAAATAGAAATTGAAGAAACCCATATCGAGCACCCAGCCGTACGCCAGCATGCCGATCACAGGCAGCAGTGCCCATTCCCGCCGCGCGACCACGCCAATAAAGGCAAACGCTCCCCAAGCGAACACCAGCACCGCCAGGCTCACGGCGATGCGCTGCGCGGCTGCGCTTCCCACGCTGCGGAATAACATGCTCAACAGGAGGTCGAAAAGCACGTTGGTCTTCTGCGGCACAATCGACAGCCCTGGCGCGCGACCCTGGCGGATCAACTCGGCCAACCACGCATTGTAAATGTGGCTGCCCAGATCCCCAGCCTGAATGCGCGACTGCCAGAAGCAGGGGGCCAGCAACGCCGCGCTTGCCAGCGCATACCGCGCCCAACCGCCCGGCGCGCGCCGGTCGCCCTCGCGTGGCGGATCGGCCGCCGCCGGCTGTGGCTCGGTTTGACGTTTTGTGGATTTCATAAGAACATCCCTAAGCGCAATCCTCTCCACTGGCTTACGCCGATCAACGCCCCGGCTGCCATGCTGTCTACCACCAGATTGTCGTCCGACGCCATCGAAATGCGATACAGCGGCAAGTCGCGCTCCTGCACTACGTACTTGCCGAGTTCCATGCGTGATGAATCGAGCCCAGTCGGCGCCACGATCGAAGTCGGTCCCGTGACGCGGATGCGAAACTGGTCACTCGATGGCTCGTAGTTGGTGTAGCTGTAGCAGCGCCCGATGCAGACGCGGTCGATGATGTGTACGAGCGCTCTGATGTGTCCATCGACGCCGACGTTGCTCACCACGCGCGCCATGGGAGGAAGCTGCGCCACCGCGTCGCGCGTCCGATCTTCGAATCGGTTGAGCGCCCGCTCGTCTCCATACAGAAAGATAAAGAATACCGCCGCCAGCAAGCCAAGCGTCCAACGCTGCCAGCGGCGCGGGCTGCCCTTGGCCGCCACCGCCAGCACCACTACGCCCGCAGCGAGCGACATCCGTTCGGGAATGAAAACCAGCGGCTGATGGTATTCTGGCAACCACACCGCGCGGGGCAGCAGAAAGATGCCCGCCGCGGTGACCGCGAGCACCTGGAATAGTTCGCCGCCGAACAGATTCCGCGCGCCGTTGCGCCCGATCGAATCCGCCATCAATGCCATGAGCACCAGCAGCAGCCCAGCGGCAACGACCCAGTACTTGCCGTTATAGACCCACGCCTGATCCACACCGGCCACATTCTCGATCTGCCGGAAGCTCCAGATCGTTGGCATGGTGGCCGTCATCGCGATGTGCACGGCGCAGAGGGCTACCGCCGAAGTCACTATCAACTGGCCGCGTTTCGACGGCAGGCGCCGTGCGAGCCAGAGAAAACCGAGCACCGCACAGACCCAACCCACCGGCATCGCGTGGGCCACGCTCGCAACCACCAAAATGGGCACCGCCGCCAGCAGGCGCCACGGCGCCAGATTCCACCCCAGCGCCAGCGCCCAGAAGCACAGGCCCAGGCTCAGGTAGAAATTGAAGAAGCCTATGTGGAACACCCAGCCATAGGCCAGAATAGCGATCACAGGAAGCAGCGCCCACTCGCGCCGCGCGACTGCGGCAACAAAGGCGAACGCTCCCCACACGAACACCAGCACCGCCAGGCTCACCGCAATGCGCTGTGCCGCCTCGCTGCCCACGCTGCGGAACAGCCCGCTCAGCAGCAGGTCGAACAGCACGTTGGTTTTCTGCGGCACAATCGACAGCCCTGGCGCGCTGCCCTGGCGGATCAGTTCCGCCAGCCACGCATTGTAAATGTGGCTGCCCAGATCGCCGGCTTGAATCCGCTTCTGCCAGAAGCAGGGAACCAGCAACGCCACGCTCGCCAGCGCATACCGCGCCCAGCCGCGAAGCAGTTGACCGTGGCCTTCGTGCGCCGGCTGCGGCTCGCTTCGGCGCTCGGTGAATTTCATTGGATCAGTTCGCCCGCCCATCCCACGCCCTCACTCTGGTCGGCCCACGGCCGTTTCCCGTGGCAGCGCTGCTTCGTCGGCGGGCAGAGTGAAAAAGAAAGTCGATCCTTCCTGCACCCGGCTCTCCACCCGCACCGTGCCGTTGTGCGATCCCACCAGGTGCTTCACGATGGAAAGCCCTAGCCCAGTGCCGCCCATTTCCCGCGAGCGCGCCTTATCCACGCGGTAGAACCGCTCGAATAGCCGCGGCAAATCCTCCGCCGGAATGCCCGCTCCGCTGTCGCGCACGAATACTTCCACGAAGCGGCCGGCCGGGCGCGCGCCAGCCACGATCGATCCGCCCGCCGGCGTGTACTTGATGGCGTTGTCCAGCAAGTTGCTCAGAATCTGTGAAACCGCCTCGCCATCGCACCAGACCTCGGGTGTGGCGTCGTCCAGTTCGGTATCGAGACGAATCGAACTCTTGGCCGCGATGGGCCGCACCAGATCCATCGCTTCCGCGATCAGTCCGGCCGTTGCGTGCGGCTCGAACTCCAGCTTCTGCCGCTTCTGTTCGATGCGGGAAAGCGTCAGCAGATCTTCCGTGAGCCGTGCCAGCCGCTCGGCATTGTGACGAATAATGCCGAGAAAGCGCATGTTGTACTGCGGGTCGCTCAGCGCTCCGTCGAGCAGGGTCTCTGTGTACCCCTGTATCGAGGCTAGCGGCGTGCGCAGTTCATGCGAAACGTTGATGACGAAATCCTTGCGGATGCGCTCCAGCCGCTCCAGTTCGCTGTGCTCCAGTTGCAATTGCTCCACAGTCCGCTGCAGGTTGGCGGCTGTATCGTTGAGCGTGCACGCGAGTTGGCCAAACTCGTCGCCGCCAGTGACGGGCAGGCGCGCGCGGAAGTTGCCGCTCGCCAGTTCGCCGGCGTGCGCCATAATGGCGGCGAAATGGCGCGAGATCCACCGCGCCAGCAGCGCCGCCAACAGAATCGCCGGCAGGAACGCCAGAGCGGTGCTGGTCAGGATCTTGGCGCGAATCTGCGCCACGTGGGCCTCGACCTGGGAATACGGCACCGCCAGACGCACCACGCCACCGCGGCACGGCGACGCCACGTACAGAAATGGAATCCCCAGCGTCCCGCTTTGCCGGATGCTCCAGCTCGGCGCGCCCGCCAGCGCTTTGCGGATCTCCGGCCGCGTGGCGTGGTTCTCCATCGCGGCAGCGTCGGCATCGGAATCCACCGTCACCCGGCCATCGCTGCGGATCAGCGTCAGGCGCCCGCCGGCGGCCTGGGCCATCGCACGCGCCGCGGGCTGGCCTACGGCGCCGATATCATCGACCGCCAGCGCCAGAATACGCGCTTCAGCCGTAGCTTGCCGCACCAGGCTATCGATGTAGACCTGCTTGGCGACGCGCGTGGTGAAGTAGTCCACCGTCACGAGAGCTAGCAGCAGGAGGCCCAGCACGCCCGCAATCAGCTTCAGAAAAATCCTGCCGGTCAAGCGTTGTCCTCGAAACGATAGCCGAAGCCGCGCACCGTGGTCAGGTAGCGCGGGCTCTCCGGCTGGCTCTCGATCTGCTCGCGCAGCCGCCGCACGTGCACGTCCACCGTGCGCGGCGTCACGTAGTGAGACTGCCCCCACACCGAGTCCAGTAGTTGATCGCGGCTGTAGGCGCGGCCGGGATGAGCGAGAAAAAACTCCAGCAGGTTGAATTCGGTCGAGGTGAGCGTTAGTTCCCGCTCGCCCAGGTAGATCCGCCGGCCGGTACGGTCGAGCCGGAATGGACCGATCGCGGCCACCGCCGGTTCGGCGCCCATCTGTTCGCGCCGCAAGTGCGCTTTCACCCGCGCCACCAGCTCGCGCGGGCTGAACGGCTTTGTCATGTAATCGTCGCCGCCGATTTCCAAGCCCAGCACGCGGTCCACTTCGTCGCCGCGCGCGGTGAGAAACAAGACCGGCGTGCGCGCCAGCGCCTGCGACTGGCGAATCTCACGGCAGAGTTGGAAGCCGTCGACATCCGGCAGCATCACGTCGAGCACGATCAAATCCGGCCGCGCGCGCTCCAGTTCCTCGAGCGTGCCCTTGTCGCCCCTCAATATCTGGGTCTGGTAGCCGTGCCGAGCCAGGTTGTAGTCGATCAGGGAAGCGAGTTCGGCTTCGTCTTCCACGATCGCAATTCGCTTCGGCATGACGGAATGAAGCTTCTTCCCGCCTATTGTAACGTTGCGCGAGGCGCGCCGCCTCGCCGCTCCGCCAGCCGCAGTAACAGCACCATCGCCAGTGACAGCCCCACCGCCATACCGGCCAGCTCCCACGCGTGGTGCTTGACGAAGTCCTGCGCTCCCATGCCAAGCCGAACGCCCAGGTAGGCTTCGCCGAAATAGCGAATCACCCGCGACACCAGGATGACGGCCGCGAACTGAGTCAGCGGTGTGCGCAACACGCCCGCCGAAACCACGAACGCCTTCAGCGGAAGCGGCGGAATCGGCAACAACGACGGGATGAAAACCGTCACCAGGCCGTAACGGTCGAACCACTCGCGGAACCGGCCCGGTTTGCCCGGCACGGGCGGTTTAAAGAAGCGGCGCACGCCGTGCCGCGACAACAGAAACAGCGTGATGTTCCCGCCCAGTGAACCGAGCACAGCCATCGCAGCCGTGAAATAGGCTCGGTCGGGAGACTTAAACGCCACGAACATCAGCAGCAGATCCATCGCCGCCGGCATCGGCACGCCGGAGGAATCCAGCACCGCCAGCAGGAAGACTCCCGCTGGGCCGAAACGGACCAGTGCATCGGAAAGAGTGTGCAGCAATGGATATGTTCCTTGGGCGCCCGTTCCGACGCTTCCCTCCGTCTACAAAATGTCGGCGAACGAGCGGCGCAGCTTGTAGAAGCACGCGTGGCCCACCACCAACACCGCCAGCGCCACCAGCGTCAGCTTCCACAACGGACCGAATTGCGGCGCTTGGTTCTCCAGAAAGATCGCGCGATAGCCGCGCACCAGAACGTACAGCGGGTTCTTCTCGAGCAACGCCGCCGCGCCCCCCGGCAGGGATTTTTCAGGGTAACAGATCGGCGTGATGAAAAACCAGATGGTAAGCAGGAAGCCGATGATCTGCCCCAGGTCGCGCACGAAGGCGCCCAGTGCCGCCAGCAGCCAGCTCAGGCCCAGCGTGAGCAGAATCTGTGGAATCAGGAGCGCCGGCAGCCACAGCACCGTCGCCGGCACGCGGTGCCGTATAGCGAGCAGAAACCCGCAATACAGCAACACCGCGAAGAATTCGCTCACAAGCCCAGCCGCCACCAGGTTAACTGGCAGCGTCTCCACCGCGAAGACCAGCTTCTTGACGAAATTGCGGTGCTCCAGCAGGACTGTGGGCGCGCGGCCGGCGGCTTCGCTCAACGCCAGCCACGGCAGCATTCCGGCCAGGAAATAGAGCACGAAACCGGCGCGGCTCGGGTCGCCCGGAAAGCGCGATTGCAGCACCACGCCGAACACGAAATAGTAGGTGAGCATCAGCAGCAGCGGATTGATCACGGTCCAAAAGGAGCCGCCAAACGAGCCGCGGTAGCGCCCCAGCACGTCGCGGCGCACCATGACCCGAATTAATCCGCGATTGCGCCACAGCGTCAGAAATGGATAAACGAACGCGCGGCCCACGGCTCGCACAGCTTGTTGGCGGCCGAGCGCCGCCCGCGTGGACACACCCACGTGGGCCAGCCGCGTCGCGCCGTCCCGCACCACCGCCTCCACCAGCAAGAACGGCCAGCCCTGTTCGTAGAACCAGCAGACGTGCTCGCGCAGGGGCGAAATGACCGCCCGGAAACGTCCGTTTTCCGCGGGCAGATCCAGCTCGATCGCGATCCGCGCGCTCTCTCCGCTCTCCAGATCGCGCTCCGGAGCCACCCGCGCTCCGTCCACGATCAGCGTTCCGGTATCGGCGTCGAACAGATGAACGCCCAGAAAAAAGCCGTCCGCCACGCGCCACGTATTGCCCGACTGGTTGCGAATCTCGAATTCCGCCCGCAGCTTACCGGCCGCAGAATCCAGTTCCACCCGCGGATTCAGGTACGCCGCCGCCTTCATGTGTACAGCCAATCCGGGTAGCGTACGCGCACCGCACCCGTCTTGCGGCCCACCGCGTAAATGCCGTCGCCACGCAGTGCCGTGTCCAGCTTGTAGCGTTCGAGCAGATGTACCACCCAGCGGAATTCAGGATGCGGCACGTCGCGAAACTCTCCCGTTTCGAGGCGCGCGACCTCGAACCCGGAGTTCTCGAGTAACTGGTGAATCTCGCGCGGCGTGTATTCGCGATTGTGCCGCGCGTCGCCCTCGCCGGTTTCGCCGGGCCGCAGATAAGCATGGAAGAAACCGGGATGGTAGCCCAGCAGAATGGCCCCCACGCCGCGCAGTCCGGCGATATTCGGCGTGGTTAGCACCAGGTGCCCGCCCGGCTTGAGAATCCGGTTGGCTTCGCCCATCAGGTGCATCGGGTCCGTGAACAGGTGTTCGATCAGCTCGCAGCACAACACGGTCGAAAAATGTCCGTCGGGATATGGGAAGCGGTCCTTCTCGGCGTCGAAATGATCGATGTCGCAGGTGAACGTCTCGCCGGAGGACGAGGTCACCTCTCGGTGGTCTACCCGGCCCGCTTCGCCGTAATAGCAGCCGCGCACTTCGCCGTAGCCCAGCTTGTCGCGCAGCGCGGGTGTCATTTGCAGATATGCGCCCATCTCCAGAATGCGATCGCCCGGGCCACCCGTCGGAACCATCCCCAGCGTTTTTTCGAGGCGCGTCTCGTGCGTCTCCAGGTAACCGGCCGATTCCTCATCCACCGCCCACCCGCGCAAGTAGGCCGTCATCTCTCCATTGTGGGGCAGGCCCCCGGCCTGCCCAGCCAAGTCGTCAATCGAAACTGCCGCGTGCGGCTCGTCGCGGCTGGGCTCCTTGGTCTCCTCCGCCTTCCACTCCCGCCCTTCCACCACCGCTTCCAGAAATCGCACGTACTGCTTTGCCACGGTCTGCCAATTGCATTTTTCGGCGACGTAATCCCGCGCGCGCCCGCCCAGCGCCAGTGCCACTTCCGGACGCGACACCAGCAGGTTCAGGTATTCGAAGATGGTGTCTTCCTCGCCTGCGCCAACAGGCACCTTGAGGCACACATCGTCCGGAAACTCGCCGAAACTTCCGACCTCGGAAACCAACGCCGCCTTGCCCAGCCCCATCGCCCGCAGCAGCGTGCCCGAGCTTTCTCCCACCGTCGGGTAGCGCAGGTTAAGTACGATGTCGCAGGCCGACAGGTAGCCGGTGAAATCGTCGATCGGCGCGAAGCCGAGCAGGCGCACGCTGCCCGAGAGCCCCAGCGAGCGAATCATGCCTTCCAGCGGAAGATCCGGATGCGGCTCGCCCACCAGAATCATCTTCGCCTCCGGCGTCAGACGCAGCAGGCGGCGGAACGCGCGCAGCGATTCGGCGATGCGCTTATAAGGCTTGAGAAAGCCGAAGATGCCGATCAGCGGTACGGTCTCGTCCAGGCCCAGCCGCTGGCGAAAGCGGCTACGATCGCCCGGCGGAATCCACGCGCCGTGCGGAATCACCGCCAGCGGTCCCGGGAATCCGGCTGTGCGGATTTCCGATTCCATGAACCGGCTATGCACCACCACGCCGCGGGCGCCTTCAAGTAGGCGCCGAGTCATGGTCAGGCCTTCGTAATCCGGGCCAGCCTCCAGCTTGCGTACGCGTTCGGCGAATGCGCGCGCCGCCGCGCCGCCCGCATATTCGCACTCACGTACGTATGCGTCCCAATCGCCGCGCCGGATGGTGAGTTCCGTCATCAGGTGATGCAGGTTGGATTCGTGCATCGCCACCACACCCGGGTGCCGCAGCGCCGCCTCGTACACAAAGCCGTGGCAGCCGTTGTTGCCCATCTGGTAGAGCGCGATGTCGAACCGCCCCGCGTCGAACGGCTGCGAGGCGCGCGAAAAAACCTCGACCTCAGCCAGATGGCGCAGCGGATCGAGTAGCGCTTCGGAATAGTCGGCGATCCCGCTGCGCTCCGGCGGCAGCGGCGAGAAAAACGCCACGCGCATGGTCAGCGCACCAGGTCCAGTGAGAAGACTCCCATCGGCAGCGGAATGCGAATGCTCAGCGGCGTCCGCGCAGCGTCGCGCGCGAAGAACAGATCGCACTGGAAATCCGCCTTCGGCCCCTTCACCACCGCGTGCACGCGGTCCGCCACAACGGACTTCCCGCCGGAGGTCGCGTTATCCTCGCCCATGTACTGGAGGCTCACCGAAACCGCCGGACCGAAATACACCTGAAGCGGCGCGGGCACCCTGCCCTGCCCCAGTTCCACGCGAGCATAATAGACGAACGCCAACGCGTCGCGGGCGCAAGCGGAGATGTTGAAATCGCTCCGCCCGCCACCGGCCGGAAACAGCGTCGTACGCGTCGCGCTGCCCGCGCTCTGGTCGAAGCTCGTCTTATCGTCGGTCCGCCTGCCGCCGTGTGTCAAATCGCGTTCGAATTCCTGCGAGCAGAGCCCCGTATCGACGGCCGAGTGCATTTGATCTGCAAGCGAAAAGCCAGGCACGGCGGCGTTCACCGTCGCATCCAAATTCCAGCCCACGGCTGAGCGGTGCGCGGTCAGCGTGGCTTCGCCCAGGCTGGTGCCGCCCTGCCAGTTCAGGTTGTAGCGCAGCGTCTCGTCGGTGAAGGGAAACCCGGCTTGGGCGGAGGCCGCCAGCAGCGGGAACAACACCGCGAATGTGAAGGAGAGGAGCTTCATAGGGGAGCGCTTCTGGCGCGGAACAGCACTGTCATGTCTGGAACAAGCCGGATCATCGGTGCGCCAGGCTGCTGGAAGGTGCCAGCGCGGCCGACCGGTTTTGATATGCCACTTCGCGGAAGACATCTAAAATGGCGTTGGCGGTTTTCTGCCAACTGAAGTTCGCCGCGCGCTGCAACCCCAGCCGCTCCATCCGCGCCCGCAATTCCGCGTCCACCAGCAGGTCCTTGAGCGCGCGCACTATCTCGTCGATGCGGTACGGATCGAAGAGAATCGCCGCGCTGTCCACCACCTCCGGCAAGGCGCTGGCGTTCGAACAAGCTACCGCGCGGCCGCACGCCATGGCTTCCAGCGCCGGCAATCCGAAACCTTCGTAAAAGGAGGGGAACACGAACACGTCGCAGGCGTTATAAAGCTGGAGCAGTTCGTTATCCGATACAAAGCCAAGCAGGCGGATGCGATCGGCGACGCCCGATTCGCGCGCCGCGGCCTGTACCTGATCCGCAAACCAAGTGGGCTTGCCGGCCAGCACCAGGTCGTGGCGAAGCTGCGGGCAGGCACGCACCAACTCGGCGAACGCGCGGATCAGCCCGATCTGATTCTTGCGCGGCTGCAGGTCGCCCACCGAAAGCAGGAATGGCCGGTCGAACAAGAACCGTTGGCGGATCGCGGCCTGTGCCGCCAGGCGCGATATCGGGCGGAATTCCGCGCCGGCCGCGTTGTGCGCCACCACCACCTTATCCTCGTCAAGGTGGCCGTAAACCCGCAGAATGGCGCGCCGGGAAAACTCGCTCACCGTCAGCACGCGCGCCGCGCTGTCCACCGTCCGCCGCACCGTCCAACGCAACTGCCTCGCTCGTCCCCTATTGAAATACTCGGGATGCTCCAGGAAGCTGACGTCGTGGACGCTTACTACCACCGGCACCTGGCACACCATGGGCGCCGTGTACTGCACATGAAGCAGGTCCGGCTGGTCTTGCCGCAACTTCATGCTCAACTCGTATCCCAAGCGCAGAAATGGGTTCGCGGAGATGGAACTGGTCTTGATTCCGGCGGGCAGCCAGCCACACGCCTCTTGGGAAGAGACATAGGCCAGGAACTCGCACTCGCGGTCCTTGGCGGCGGCGAATCCTTTCAAGAGACTTCGAACGTAGACCTCATTGCCTGTGAGGTGACGGCCGATGGCATGTGCATCAACGGCAATCCGCATCAATCGTACCAGTATAACGGAGCATTGTGACACGCGGTTGTCTCAAAAATCCAGCCCTGCCCAAGCTGTTTCCCACGTAAATTCCTTCTCCATCAACAATCTGCCGGAATTTCCAACGCTTACACGGAGGTCCGAGCACGTCAATAGCCGTGAAACCGCATCGGCGAACGCCGGAGCCGTGTCTGCCAACAGCAAGTGCTCGCCGTCGCGCACCGGCAGGCCTTCGGCACCGATCGAGGTGGAAACCACCGGCAGCGCCGCCGCCCATGCTTCCAGGATCTTGAACCGCGTGCCGCTGCCGGCGAGCAATGGGACCACCGCAACCTGTGCTCGCCCCAGTTCCGCGATGGCATCGTTTACCGGCCCACTTAACTGGATACATGCGTCGCCCGCTACAAGTTTCGCGACCGCATCGGGCGCCCTGCCCACCAGCCGCCATACCAGGTGCGGCCAGCGCTCCCGCAGCACCGGCCAGACCTCACGCGCGAAAAACCGCACGGCGGAAATGTTGGGATGATACTCCAGGTTGCCCGAAAAAACAATCGCCTGCTCTTTTGTTTCGATCGGTACGCTCACCCAGGGAATCGCGTTCGGATAGACCATTACCCGCGCGCCTGGCGCCAGCAGCTCGACCGCGCGCGCATCCTCGCGGGAGGGCGCCAGCACTTCGCCGAACCGCGGCAGCCACTCGGCCTCGAAGCGAGCCGAGGCCTCCGCGAAGATGCGATGCGCCAGCCCAACCGCGGCACCCTCCGCCTGGGCGCAGCGCGCGTGCAGCATCGATTCCACGTTATGCAGATTCAGCACCGTCCGCCGGCAGGCGGCGGCGATCGGCTCCAGGTAGGGTGCGCACCAGGAATGTTCGACGACGCCAATTTCATAGCGGCGCCCCGCTACGGCACGTTCCAGTTGACCCCCGAATCCGGCGAACCGGTCCACCAGTGGTGGCACGCCCCGGGCCAGCCGCAACCCATTGCGAATCGCGCGCGCCGCCGGGCCGCGCCGGGTTGCGGGGAGATCGATCGCCGTCACACGGCGCACCAGCCCGGTGGGCAGCAGCGAAGCCGGCTCCGGCGCTCCCGGCTGGCGGAACACGATCAGGTCGAGCGCATAGTGCCGTCCGAGGTACTCGAGCAGCGACGCCGTACGCAGCGATCCGCCCCCGGCGAGTGGGTACGGCGCTTCCGGTGCCAATAGCAATGCCGCGCATCGATTGTCATTCTCCAAAGCGCCGGCGAGCCTCCTGGTATACCTCGTAAGTTTGGCGAGCGGTGCGCTGCCAGGAGAACTCGGCGGCGCGGGCGCGCCCGCGCGCAGCCCATTCGGCCCTCCACGCGGGACGTTCCAGCGCGTCGATCATCGCCTGCGCCAACTCGCGCGCGGTCTCGGCGTACACCGCCGCGTCGCCCGCGGTCTCTCGCAGCGCCGGGGAGGCGATCACGCATGCCCCACATTGCATCGCCTCCACTACCGGCAAGCCGAAGCCTTCGTAGAGCGAAGGGTAGACGAAGGCCGTGGCGCCGGAGTATAGCGCCGGCAGCCGCGCATCGGGCACTTCGCCCAACAAGCGCAGCCCCGCTTCCTCGGCAATCGCGGGCGCATCCGCGCGCCGCCGGCCGGCAATCGCCAACTCGACCGCCGGTTGGCGCTTGCGCACCTCCCGCCACGCTTCCACGAGCAGTGGCAGATTCTTGCGCGGCTCGATGGTCCCCACGTACAGAAAATAAGGCGGCTCCGGCCGCGTCTCGACGGGCGCAAACCAATCGGCGGCGGCTTCCGGCACGGCCACCACGCGATCCGGGCTGAGCTCAAACCGCGCGATCACTTCCTGCCGCACGTGCTCTCCCGGCGTAATCACCATGGTGGCCAAGCCCATTTTCAAAAGCAGCGGCGTCCGCCGCATCACACGGCCGGCGCCATCGTGCCACGCCGGATCCAGCCAGGGTGAAAGGTCGTGCAGCGTCATCACGCTGGGCCTACGCGCCAGATATGGGACGGCGAAATCCGGACCGTGTACCACGTCTGCACGGATGCGATTCAATTCCCGCGCCATACCCCACAGCCACCACCGCCGCTCCACCGCGTTGCGCGGAGCCGCACCGCGCTTCAAATTCGCCGGAGCCCCGGCTGGCATCGAAAAAGCCTGGTCCGAGATCAGATAGAATTCGTCATCCGGATGCCAACGCGCCAGCGCCAGGCTGAGCTGACTGGTGTAACGCGCCAAGCCGCCGCTTGAAAGCCCCAAGCTCGCCGCTTCAATCGCTACCCGCATGTGAGTCTGGCCGCGCGAGCCATGAAAGAATCGGAGCCACGAATAAACCAAGATGAACACGGATAGTAACCGGGACTCTTATCAGTGTTCATCGGTATTTTCCCGTGGCCCAAAATGAATTCCTGGCACTCCGTCACGGTCGCGCGTCCCTGCCGTCGGATCGTAGTATCTCGCCCAAAGATAGTAGTATAGGCACGTTTCGGAATCCAGCGCCTCGCCCGGGCCCGCAGATCGGTTTTCGGTATTCTGAATAGGCATCTGAATAGGCAACGGACGAGTCATGGTCATCGGAATGAATTACGCAGTTCAGGATGTCCCTGTCTTCCCAGCGCCCCGATATTCTCTATCTGGAAGGTGCTCAAGCAGGGAGTCCGCTACCAAGAGCGGGGGACCTGCCCCAGGACCCCAAAGCAGTGAAGCGGCTGCGACTTCGGCACGCGGCGCCCCTCAGGAAACTCCGATATACAGTCACGCTGACACCAGCAATTCCAAATGCCGAGGCGGGCGCGTAGGGCGTATTATCGAGAGTGTCACGGTTCTTTCAGACTTCCGAGCAACATTCTTCTGAAACCTGGGTTTCATTGAACAGACTCAAAGAATCCGGGCGGATGAGGCGTTTTCAGACCTCTCGCATTCCGGAAGATGGAGAAAGCACCATGTCTTTTCAATCAAGAATCCGCACACTGCTGCTTGCCGGATCAGTAGTTGCGTCCATGCTGATACTGCCGGCCTCCCAGGCTCGCGCAGGCGTTTTTGTCTCTGTCAACTTTGCTCCTCCGGCGCTGCCCGTGTACGAGCAGCCTCCGCTGCCTGCGCCAGGCTTTATATGGACGCCCGGCTACTGGGGGTACGGAGACGCAGGCTACTACTGGATTCCGGGAGTATGGGTGCATCCGCCGATAGTTGGCGTGCTGTGGACGCCCGGCTACTGGGGGTTTGCGGGTGGCGTTTACGGATGGCACGGCGGCTACTGGGGACCGCACGTCGGATTCTACGGCGGGGTTAACTACGGATTCGGTTACGGCGGTGTCGGCTTCTTCGGCGGCGAGTGGCGGGGCGGAGCCTTCGCCTACAACAGCGCCGTGGCGAACTTCGGCAGCGTCCACGTGACCAACGTCTACGAGAATCGCACCATCGTTGAACAAAACACCATCGTGAACGCGAACCACGTCAGCTTCAACGGCGGCTCCGGCATCTCGGCTCGCCCCTCGCCGATGGAGATGCAGGCGGAGCACGAGAACCACATTGAACCCACTCCCAACCAGATGCGGCACCAAAACTTCGCGGCCCAGGACCGTTCTCAGCTTGCCTCCGTGAACAACGGCCACCCCGGAACGCCGGCGGCTTCGAATATCATGTCTTATCATCAGGTAGCGCAGCAGCATGTACAGTCGCAGCCCATCTCGGCCGCGGACCGGCAGGCGGGAAGCAACTTCCACCCCAACGAGCGCGAAGCGAATCAGGACCAACGCATCGCCAACGGGCTGCGCAGCGGCCAGATGACCTCGGGTGAAGCGGCACGCGCGGAACGCACCCAATCCAACATCGATCAGCAGGTCCATGACGATCGCGCGGCAAACGGCGGCAAGCTGACCAACCAGGAGAAGCAGCAGATCAACCAAGAGCAGAATGCAGCGAGCAAGCAGATCTACAACGAAAAGCACAACGGCAACACAATCGCGCCCAACGAAGTGGACAACCGTGAAGCCAACCAGCAACAGCGCACCGCCAACGGCTTGCGCAGCGGGCAGATGACCTCGGGTGAAGCGGCTCGCACGAATGCGAATCAGGCGGGGGTGGCCCAGCAGGTCCAAGACGAACGTACCGCCAACGGGGGCGCGCTGACAACGCAGCAAAAGCAGCAGATCAACGGCGAGCAGAACGCAACCAGCCAACAGATCTACAACGAGAAGCACAACAGCAGCACATACACGCCCAACGGCAGTACAGCCGCATCGAACGGCAGCAAAGACGCACCTGGCGGCAGCAACTACCACCCCAACGAGCGCGAGGCCAATCAGGACCAGCGCATCGCCAACGGACTACGCAGCGGGCAGATGACCTCCGGCGAAGCGGCGCGCGCGGAACGCACCCAATCCAACATCGATCAGCAGGTCCATGACGATCGCACGGCAAACGGCGGCAAGCTGACCAACCAGGAGAAGCAGCAGATCAACCAAGAGCAGAATGCAGCGAGCAAGCAGATCTACAACGAGAAGCACAACGGGGCCACGGTTACTCCGAACGAAGTAAACAACCGTGAAGCCAACCAGCAACAGCGCACCGCCAACGGTCTGCGCAGCGGACAGATGACCTCAGGCGAGGCGGCTCGCACCAATGCAAATCAGGCGAAGGTAGCCCAGCAAGTCCACAATGAACGCGTCGCCAACGGTGGCGCGCTGACCGCGCAGCAGAAGCAGCAGGCCAACAAGGCGGAAAACAAGAACAGCCGCCAGATCTATAACGAGAAGCACAACCGTGTCACGGCAAAACCGGCTCACAAGTGACGTTAGCGACGGACAACCGATGCAAAAGGGCCACTCCGCAATCGCTGAGTGGCCCTTTGCTTTCGGCCGATGGGGGAGAGGGACGACCGGGGAACACCGGAATAGCCTGAGATGTCCCCCCGGTTCCCGGTCCGTTCCGCTTCGGTTTGTCCCCGATTTCCGTACTCATCTGTGTACGTCGGTGGCTCGAAGTGTATCTCTCGCGCCCTACGCCCGGTTCGCGTAGTTGCGCTCGTAATAGTTCCGATACTCTCCGCTGCGCACGCGCGCCACCCATGGGGCGTTGTCGCGGTACCACTCGATCGTGCGCGCGAGGCCGGTTTCAAAATCCATCTTCGGCCGCCAGCCGGTTTCGCGCAGGATCTTTTCGCTCGACAGCGCATAGCGCCGGTCGTGCCCCGGCCGGTCCTTCACGTATTCAATCAGGCTCTCCGGCTTGCCAGCCAGCGCCAGCAGCTTGCGGATCACTTCCAGATTTGGCAGCGAGCGGTTGCCGCCGATATTGTAGACTTCGCCCGCGCGTCCTTTGTCGAGCACCGCCAGAATGCCGCGGCAATGATCGTCCACATACAGCCAGTCGCGAATCTGCATGCCGTCGCCGTAAACGGGAAGCGGGCGGTCTTCGAGCGCATTCGAGATCATCAGCGGGATTAGTTTCTCGGGAAACTGATACGAGCCATAATTATTGGAGGCACGCGTCACCATCACTGGCAAACGGAACGTGACGAAGTAAGACAGTGCCAGCATATCCGAGCCCGCCTTGGACGCCGAATACGGACTGCTCGGCTGCAGCGGAAATCTCTCGTTGGCTTCCTCCGGCGCAGGCAGGCTGCCATACACTTCGTCGGTCGATACGTGCACAAAGCGCGAAACGTTGTTCTTGCGTGCGGCTTCGAGCATACGAAAAGTGCCCAGCAGGTTGGTCTGGATCACCGGCTCCGGCGACAGGATGCTGCGGTCGACGTGCGATTCGGCGGCGAAATGCACGATCGCCTCCGGCTTGGCTTCTGCCACCAGCGCGTCGACAACTTCGGAATCGGCGATATCGCCTTGCACGAAGCGGTAGCGGCCGCTCGCTTCCACCGCCGTAAGGTTCTCGAGGTTTCCCGCGTAGGTCAACTTGTCGAGGTTGACGACTTCCCAGCCGGTCTCCGCCACCACCAGCCGCACGAACGCCGAGCCGATGAAGCCCGCACCGCCGGTGACCAGGATCTTCATCGGCGTCTTACTTTCTTTGCGTCTCCCAATCGTATTGAATGCCGGCATCGTCGAAGGCGATGCGGCCCTCGTCGCTCGGATCGTAGAACCGGTCGGTCATGTAGATCAGCATCGCGCTCTCCTCGCCGACCACCTTGTATCCGTGCCCGACACCAGGCGGAATCAGAATCTGCCACGGGCGCAGCGGGCCGACGTACATCGTGTTCCGCTTGCCAAACGTGGACGAGCCGAGCCGGAGATCGACCAGTGCCACTTGGAACAACCCCTTGGCTGGCGTCCAGCAGTCGGTCTGCCGCAGGTGAAAGTGAAACGCCTTGATGGCGCCCGCGTAGCTGAGTGCCGCCGAAACCTGGCTGGTATCGGGCGGGAATGCACGCACGAGCCCTTCGCCGAGGCGCTGCACTTCGAGAAAGTAACCACGGTCGTCCGGGTGCACCGCCAGCGGCGCGATTCTAACCCCCGCGATGCGCTCGGCCGAATCGACCGCGCTAATCAACGCGCCGATTCCTTTCGGGCACTGCGGCACCGCCAGTTCCAATCCGCCAAGCGAAGCCAGCGGACGCGCCGCCGCCGGTGTTGGTTCCGTCATCGGCTTTGCAAGGCTCCTTCCGCGCATTCGGCGAGCCTCGCGCCGGCCGCGACGGATTCCTTCACCAGGTTGGCGGCGCGCAGCAGCGAATCGAAGGTCCCGGCATCGGTCCACCAGCCCGAGAGGAACGAAAACGTGAGCGAACCTTCCCGCATGTACGCGTTGTTGACGTCGGTGATCTCGAGTTCGCCGCGGCCCGACGGCACCAGCGTCTTGATCTTGTCGAACACGCTGGCGTCGTACATATAAATGCCGGTCACCGCGTAATTGGATTTCGGATGCACGGGCTTCTCCTCGATGCCCACAATGCGGTCGCCGGCCACTTCCGCCACGCCAAATCGCTCCGCGTCGGCGACCTCCTTGAGCAGAATGTGTGCGCCCACCGATTGGCCGCGGAAACGATCGGCCGCGGCGCGAATATCGCCCTGGATGATGTTGTCACCCAGGATGACGCAGATTTTCTGCCCGTCGGCGAAGTGCTCGGCCAGCGCCAGGGCGTCGGCGATACCGCCTTCGCCCTCCTGGTATGTGTAGTGGATGTGCTTCAGCCCGAATTTCTTCCCGTTGGCCAGCAAGCGCAGAAAGTCGCCCGAGTTGCGCCCGCCGGTGACCACCATGATGTCCTCAATTCCCGCGTCCACCAGGGTCTGGATGGGGTAGTAAATCATCGGCCGGTCGTAGATCGGCAACAAGTGCTTGTTGGTGATCTTGGTTAGTGGAAAGAGCCGGCTCCCGGTGCCTCCGGCAAGTACGATTCCCTTCATCAGCATTCATGATAGCAGGGGGATGGGTGGGGCATGCTTCAGCGTGTCTGGAGTGAACCCCAAAACTGAGACAGCGAGTTAAGGGAACAAATACATTGAATGGAGTGAGGAATGGATTTGTCCCGAGCTGTTTACAGTCGCGATCTGAAGATCGCCGCCATGCGCG
>Ga0181529_10001701_pt1 | contig 27784 bp, 18 predicted proteins | sample PEATcosm2014_Bin_36_FD_119763 | JGI IMG/M metagenome (GOLD analysis project Ga0181529, IMG submission 119763) | Peatland microbial communities from MTU Mesocosm Facility, Houghton, MI, USA - PEATcosm2014_Bin10_30_metaG | ecosystem: Environmental > Terrestrial > Soil > Wetlands > Peat | place... | reverse complement strand
TTACTCACCCGTGCGCCACTTTACTCATGGATTGCTCCACTTTCTCGTGCGACTTGCATGTGTTAGGCACGCCGCCAGCGTTGATTCTGAGCCAGGATCAAACTCTCGTTTAATCTTGGTTTGCTCGCCACTCGCGACAGGGGTCGGAGTGGATCGAGCGCCACCGCTCGCTCGAAAGGAGCGATGGTTATAACTAGTGAGAATGACTAAACCAAATTCGACATCATCTCACGACTGGCACGTTCAACTATGTTGTCAAAGATCCGGACTGCATTCGCCTGAGCGGGCAGTTTTGGATCAAGGACCTACCCGGCCGAAGCCGAATATGTGTCCTCGAACTTGATGGCGCTGTGTTGTCGTCTGGTGCTATCTGGCGCCCCGGTTCATAAAACTGCGGGACCCGGCCCTCGATTATTTCTTGCCGCCTGGGGCCAAACTCAGTATTCCGCTGGAGTTCAGCTTCGGCTTTCGAGGGCCACTCAGAAGCGAGTGACGTTTTTGCGCGAACTTTTCAAGGTTATCCAAGTTCTGGTGGCATGTCAAGCGGAAATCGAAACTTTCTCAAGATTCCCGGCCACTTCGTCCCATCCGGCCCGCATCTCGCGGACCCCGCGGAACAACCCCATTCGCAACAGCGCAACCATGGCAAATAACCAGACGCCCAACCTCCGGGCGCGGAGCACTCAGCTCCTGAACAACTCAAATTCAAATGCAGTGGCTTGGGTTTGGATTCCGGTCTGCCCTTGCTTCCAGGCTTGCCTCAACCTCAGGCCGCGACCGCGATCAAACGCTTGGACTGCGCTCCGTCGTTCCCTCAACCAGCAGCTTCGGTCCCATCCATCCGTCCCGAGCCACCCAATCGTGCCGAGGTGCGAAGCATACTTCTCTTACCAACTAAGAATACCGCATTTCAGTGCATCAGGCAACTTCCATGAACCGCATCCTGCAACTGCGCGCCCAACCGCAGCCAAGTTAGAGTACCAGCCCACGCCCGCGCCAGCAAGCCGCCGGCTGTGGAGAACCTGTGGAACCAGAGCCGATCCGACGCTGGCCGCAACTACACTTGCACCGGAAACAAGGCAGTCTGCCAGGTCCGCTACCATACCCGGAATCTCCTTGAAAGTCGCGCCCCGGCGAAAAAATATAGTCTTCTGGGCCACCACAACACCCTGAAAATACATGGGTTTATTCCGTTCGTAAGCGCTGGCAGCAGGAACCAAACCAGCGCCGGATACGCATAGGAGTCTCGCCATGAAACTTGCATCGTTTGCCCTCGCCGTTACGCTTGTTCTAACTCCCGCCGTTATTTTTGCCCAGGCCGCCCCCAACCGTCCCGGCCCCACCATCAACCAGCGCAAAGTCGACCAGCAGGGCCGCATCGCGCAGGGGGTGAAGAGCGGCGAGCTCCGCCCCAGACAGACCGCACGCCTCGAACACCAGGAAGCCGGCATCAACAAGGAAGAGCGCGGCATGCGCGCCCAGGACAACGGCCGCCTGACCGCCCAGGACCGCAAAACCATCAACCACCAGCAGAACGTCGAATCCCGCCGCATCTACCGCGCCAAGCACTAACCCGCAGAATCCGGCGGCAACCGCACGACTGAAACCCCACAGCCCTGAGAGCCGCCGCGACACCGTCCCGGCGGCCCTTTTCTGTCCCGTCCGCTCACCGTCCCCACTCGCTATTCTGTTGAGTTTTGCCTCTCACCGGCAGATGATGGTGCCGCAACCCAAACAAGAGTTTCGCCGGTTGCTGGAGCTATCCATGCGTGTTGGTCTGTTGCGAGTCGTCCTGGCGCTGCTGTTTGCGGCGATGGCCTTCCCTTATTCAGCAAGTGTCTTCGCACAGACTCCGCCGGCGCCCGACAGTCCCACGAAGTACGCCATCCCCGGCTGCACCGTCGATCACACCAAGCCCAGCGATGCCGACGCGGCCCTCACTGCACGCAAGTACGGCGACGCAGAACGGCTATACAACGCGGCGCTGACGTCCGATCCGAGCTCCACTGCCGCCATGGCCGGACTGGTGCGCAGCACGCTGGCCGAAGGCAAGCTGCCGGACGCGCTGGCCCTGGCCACCAGGTATTCCAGCGCCCACCCCAATGATCCTGTCCTGCTGGACGCACTCGGCGAGGTCCGCTTCCGCCGCGGCGAGACGGATGAGGCCGGAAACGCCCTGAACCAATCCGTGCGCCTCAACCGCTGCTTCGGTCTCACTCACTACGACATGTCCCGCTACCTGTACCTCCTGGGCTACTACCAACGGTCGCAGGTGGAGCTCGAACGCGCCTACTGGCTTTGGCCCGACCACCCGGATATCGCCCGCCGCTGGCGTCAATCTCACGCCGTGCCGCGAACCCCGGAGCAGAGCGTGGCCATGCTGACGAAGCTGCTGGACAATCCGTCGCTGCCCGATGCACGGAAGGACGCCATCAACGCCGCGATCAAGGGCATCGAGAGCAGCGAGAAGGGCAACTGCGAGCTGGTGTCTCCCCTCGAGGAGGTCAAGCTGCCCATCGTTCCCGTCCCGGACAACGGATCGATTGAGAACATGGAGGAGGGCGGGCTGGAACTGCAGATCAACGGCAAGAAGAGACGGCTGGAGATCGATACCGGCGCCTCCGGCCTTACCCTCAGCGCTCCGTCCGCCAAGGCCCTCGGGCTTGTTCCGGAAGCTCAGATCAAGATAGGAGGCATTGGCGACGAGGGCCTGGCCAACGCAATCGTCAGCCATGTGGATGACATCAAGATCGGCAAGATGGAGTTCAGGAACTGCATGGTCCAGGTACTGGCGCCCGGCAATATGCTGGACCGGGTGCCGGATGTGGACGGGCTGATCGGACCGGACGTCTTCCGGGACTACCTGGTCACGCTGGACTACCCTGGGCGCGAGCTGCGCCTGGGACCGCTGCCCGCACCTCCGGACCGGCAGGGGACAAAGGCCGCCTCACTCTCCACCGCGGGCGACCAGGCGGAAACGCCGGTGAGCATCGCCGACAGCGCCAGGGACCGGTACATCGCGCCGGAGATGAAGGACTGGACGCCGGTCTTTCGCTCCCAGCACATGCTTATCGTGCCGACCCTTATCAACACGTCGCCGGTCAAGCTGTTCCTTCTGGACACGGGGTCTGCAATGAGCCTGATCTCCCCGTCGGCTGCGAAAGAGGTTGGCCAGGCCTCGGACTTCACCGGCGCGAAGTTGACGGGGGTCAACGGCGCAGTCCGCACCGTTCCCGCCGTCGGCAACGTCAGCATGCTCATTGGCCCGGTGAAGCAGACGCGGCGCAACATGCTCATCCTCGACACCGGCGGGCTCACCCGCAGCGCGGGCGTTGAAATCTCCGGAATCATCGGGTTCCCGATCCTGCGCGAGTTGGTGATCTCGATCGACTACCGCGACAATCTGGTCCATTTCGTCTACGACCCGAAGAAGGGCTTCCATGCCCACAACGACAACGGTCTTCCCGTGAACTAAGGACGCCAGGCAGCGGCCGCCGGCAAGGGCTTGGACTGTCGGCCGGCAGCCGCCGCCGCTTGCCACTCGCCGAGGTAGCCCCCTTTGCAAAGAGAGCTGGCAGACAGAACTTCCGTTACGATCGGGAGGCCGATACCCCGGGCTCCGCGCTCCTCCACACACCGGTCGTTTTCTCATTGAGATTTCAGCGTGGACGGAGCATCATTCTGAATACATTCCCTTTTGCGGGGCCTCTATGCGTTCTACCCTTCTGCAGCGCTTCACGCTCGCACTTCTGTGCGCCTCGTGTCTTGACGGCGCGACAGCAGTCTATGGGCAGTCGAACACTTCGACCGCCGCTCCGGCTCCCTCCCCGCCGCCTGGCTCGGCTGCAGCCGCGCCAGCCGCACCAAGGCCTGCATCCTACGTGTCCGATCCCCACTTCGTCGCAGCCATGGCAGACGGAAAGAAGCTGTCCGGAACTGGCGACCTGTATTTCGCCGTCGACGCATACAAGAAAGCAAACAAGATTGCCGGAGGCAAGTGCGCGGCCTGCCTGGAGCAGATGAACGCGCTCCAGATGAAGATGGGCAACTACAAGGATGCCGCTGCGACTGCCGCGGATCTGGCAACGGTTGTGGATACGCCGATCGATAAGTCGGTCGCCGAGGCGTTGCGTGGCCAGGCGCTGTATGCGCAGGCCGGCGACAAACCGAAACCGGCACAGCTGCAAGCTGTCGACGAGATTCTGAAAGCCGCGCTTACCGATTACCCCAAAAACCTGTCTGCGCGCTTCCTCGATGGGACGGTGCTGGCACGCATGGGTCAGACCGACGCAGCGCGCCAGCAGTTTCAAACCTGCATCTCTCAATGCTCCGCAACCGATCCGTATTTGCTGCGCGCGAAGCATTTTGCGGCGAACCCTGCTTTGTCCTATGCCAAGCGCGCGCCAGCCTTCACCGTCACCGCACTCGATGGCACCAAGTTCACGCTGGACGCAATGGGCGGCCGCGTCGTGCTCATCGATTTCTGGGCGACCTGGTGCGGTCCCTGCAACGAGGAACTGCCGCACATGAGAAAGATCGCGAAGGAGTTTGCCGGCCAGCCCCTGGTCATCATCAGCATCAGCTGGGACTCGGACGACGCAAAGTGGAAGCAGTTTATCGCGAAGAACCAGATGACCTGGGTGCAGTATCGCGACGCGGACCATGAGTTGAGCAAGCAATTTGGCGTCAATGCGATTCCGCATTATTTCACCATCGATAGCGACGGCGTGCTCACCTCGGAGATGCTGGGCGAAGGCTCGGATGTGGAAGGCAAGCTCAAGAAATTGATCGTGAAGGCCCGCGAGGCGCAGCCTGCGTCGGTCGCCTCGAACTCGAATCCGGGAAAATGACCGTCCTGCCTGCCGCTTGCCAATCCCGCTCCGCTTGCGTAGCATCCAACCTAAGAACCGGCCTGCTAAGCAGGTGCGGGGGAAACAACGCTGGTTGAACCAACATTCAATGAACAGGGATCTCGCTCGTATACATGGCTCGGTGTGCTGTCCGCCAGTCCGGAATGCCTAAAGAGCCACGGCAGGGTCCCGCCGTCTTAGGACGGGTTCACCAGCGCTTCGCCCCACGGCCCCGCGGGTCGGTTTTTGCTTTTCCTCTGGCGTACCCCAATGCCCTCTAAAAACATGCTGCCCAAAGGCCGCCGGCGCCAGTCCGTGCGCGCCGAGTACCGGGCCACGCGCGGGGTCGAAGCCTCCCCCGAAGCCGCCGTGCCGGTGCTCGATCTGGAAGTTGCCGAAGCTGGACTGCGCAGCTTCACCGCCGATGCCGCCGCCGCCGGCCTGCGCCTCGACGCCTACCTCGCCCAGGCCATCCCCGATATCAGCCGCGCCCGCGTGCAGCTCCTCATCGAAGCCGGCCAGGTGCGCCTCGACGGCGCTCCCGCAAAGGCCAAGCACAAGCTCCGCGGCGGCGAGGCCATCGAGATCGAGGGCGAGCCCCACCCCGAACCCCTCCACGCCACCCCCGAAGACATCCCGCTCGACATCCTCTACGAGGACAAATACCTCGCCGTCGTCAACAAGCCCGCCGGCATGATGGTCCACGCCGGAGCCGGCTCAACCGGCGACAGCCGCAACCGCGGCACCCTGGTCAACGCCCTCCTGCACCACATGGCCCAGCTCGCGCAGAATCTGTCGGCCGTCGGCGGCGAGCTCCGCCCCGGCATCGTCCACCGCCTGGACAAGCAGACCAGCGGCGCCATCGTCGTCGCCAAGGACGACGCCACCCACCGCAAGCTGGGCGAGATGTTCTCCACCCGCCGCATCGCCAAGACCTACCTCGCGCTGGTGCACGGGGCCGTCGCCAAAGACGTCACCGTCGACCTGCCCATCGCCCGCGACCTGGTCCGCCGCACCCGCATGACCACCCGCCGCGCAGATTCCGGGGCCCGCAGCGCGGTATCCCACATCCACGTCCTCGAGCGCCTCTCCACCCCCTACGGCGCATTCACCCTGGTCGAGGTCCGCATCGAAACCGGCCGCACCCACCAGATTCGCGTCCACATGCAGTCCCTCGGTCACCCGGTGGTCGGCGATACCCTCTACGGCGCACCTCGTCTCCTCACGCTCGCAGCCGCACCCAAAGCACTCAAACAGAAAAATCCGCGTCCAACAGAGCAGCGGAGCACGGGCCCAGACGGAGATCCGGAGAAGGCCGTGGGCCTCGACCGCAACTTCCTCCATGCCGCCCATCTCGAGTTCGCGCATCCGCAGACGGCCAAACTATTGACCGTCGATGCACCGCTGCCGCCCGAACTCGACCAGTTTCTCCGATGGCTGCGGACTTGAGCGCGTTCCAGTTGAGTAGAATGATGAGAGTGATCGAACAGCTTCGAACTTCCCGCGCAACCGCACTCCGCATGGCCGGAGCGATGACCGCTTTTTCCCTGGTTCTTCTCATCGGCCCAGCCCCGCTCGCGCAGGCGCAGTCCCCCGCGCCCGCCCAGCCGCCTGCGAGTCCACCTGCCCCGCCAGCTTCAGCGCCGGGCGCCGCGCAGGCTTCGACAGTCGGCGACATCGAGGCCCCGATCATCCATGTGAATGTCAACGAGGTCGACCTGGTCTTCACCGTCACCGACGGCAAAGGCCATTTTGTGCCGCACCTTGACCAGTCGAACTTCGGACTCCTCGACAATGGCCGCCCGCCCGAAAAGGTCTTCCGCTTTATGCAGCAGACCAACCTGCCCCTGCGCGTGGGCATCATGCTGGACACCAGCAGCTCCATCCGCCAGCGCTTTCAGTTTGAACAGCAGTCGGCGATCGATTTCCTGCTCCAGGTGCTGCACCGCAACGACCGCGCCTTCGTGGAAGGCTTCGACATCCAGATCGATCTCGCCCAGGGATTCACCAACAACGTCGATCTGCTGGACCAAGGCATCCACAAGCTGCGGCCCGGCGGCGGCACGGCGCTCTTCGACGCCCTCTACTCCACCTGCAAGGACCAGATGCTGACCCTGCGCGATGAAGTCGCCGTGCGCAAGACCATCATCCTGGTCTCCGACGGCGACGACAACTATAGCCACGCCCTCGAGTCCGACGCCATCAAAGAATGCCAGCGCGCCGAGACCACCGTCTACGCCATCAGCACCAACGTCAGCCCCAGCAAGGACAAGGGCGACGACGTGCTGACTGCGATCGCGGCAGCCACCGGCGGGCGCGCCTTCTTCCCCAACCGCATCGAGGACGTCGCCTCAGGCTTCGCCAGCATCGAGGAAGAGCTGCGCAGCCAGTACCTGCTGGAATATACGCCCGCGGACTTCAAGCAGGACGGCGCCTTCCGCACCATCTACCTCCAGGCCAACGACCGCCGCTACCACGTGCGCGCCCACACCGGCTACTTCGCTCCCAAGGCCGCGGAGTAGGCACTCTGTCTTTACGCGAAGCGTCGAGAACGGCACAAAGTGCAACTCCTGCGCGGGAGATGTGTCCAATACATAGAAGGAGATTCCTCCCCATGCACCTTCCTCTGCGCTCGCGCACGCTTTCTCTCGTAGTGTCGGCTGCGGCAGTTTTCTGTCTCCCCACCCGGGCCGCTCAGGCCGTGGGACCGGACACCCAGCTGCCGCCCGCGATCTCCGCTGCAAACCTCAGCGCCTTGGCCGATCAGCCCGCGACCCACACCGGTGTGGTCTTCGACCGTACCGAGATGCAGTTGGCGCAAGGCCTGCTGGAGCAGAGCGGACTCGCTGCGGACCGGGCCGCGGCCGCGCTGACCAGCATCAGCTTCGACACCTACCGCTACAAAGAACCCGCCTTCTACACGCCCGAAACGATGGCGCAGATCGTCGACGGGTTCCACCGCGCTGGCTGGAAGCACCTGGTCAACGGCAACCAGACCCCCGCCAATATGGCCCAGCCCCGCACCGCCGTCACCGACGTTTGGCTGCACTTCACCGGGGCCGACATCGACCGGATGACCGTGATGGTGCGCGCGACCCGCGAGCTGAACCTGATCCAGGTGGCCGGAGACCTGCGCCCCCTGGACCTCGTCCACCTCAGCGGTCACTTCGGCATCCCCAAGGTCGATCCCAACGCCGTCATGGTCCCCGCCCCCGACGGCCGCTGAGGCCGTTCCCACGCCCCGTTGGCCGGCACGGAATCCGGCTTGCGACCATCGGCAGCACCACGCGAAGCTTTATAGAACGCCCGCCGCCCGCGCGGGGCGCCCGCCCGGCAGGACAGCCTTTGCCCGCTCTTTCTGGAGCAATCCCCTTCGCGTATAGTTGGCTTTAATGCACATTCGGGATATCTTCGCGTCCGACCAGACCACCCTTTCTTTTGAGTTCTCTCCGCCCAGGACGGCGGCCGATGCCGAGGCCCTCTTCGAGACCATCGCCCGGCTGGAAACCCTGAAACCTTCTTTCGTCTCCGTCACCTACGGTGCCGGCGGATCCACCCGGCAGCTCACCCACGACCTGGTCGTCCGCCTGAAGCAGACCACCGCGCTCGACCCCATCCCCCACCTCACCTGCGTCTGCCAAAGCGAGCAGGAGATTGGCGACATCCTCGCCAAGTATGCCGAGGCCGGCGTCAGCAACACGCTCGCGCTGGGCGGCGATCCGCCCCGCAACATGCCCAACTACGACCGCAAGAACGACGCCTTCCAGTACGCCGCCCAGTTGGTCAGCTTCATCCGCCGCTTCAATGAGAGTGGAGTCCATCCCGACCCCCGCGGCTTCGGCATCGGCGTCGCCGGCTTCCCCGAGGGCCACCCCGCCACCCCCAACCGCCTGGTCGAGATAGACCACCTCAAAGCCAAGGTCGACGCCGGCGCCGACTACATCTGCACCCAGCTCTTCTTCGACAACCACGACTTCTACGACTTCCGCGAGCGCTGCGAGATCGCCGGCATCCATGTGCCCATCGTCGCCGGCATCATGCCCATCACCACCATCGCCGGCATGAAGCACATGGCCCAGCTTGCTCTCGGCCATCACATTCCCGCCAAGCTGCTGCGCGCCCTCGCCCGCGCGGAAGGCGATCCCGAGGCGGTCAAGCGCGTCGGCATCCACTGGGCCACCGAGCAGAGCCGCGACCTGCTCGACAACCAGGTCCGCGGCATCCACTTCTACACCCTCAACAAGTCCGACGCCACCCGCCAGATCTACCAGAGCCTGGGTTTGCGCGACAGCATCGGCCTGCGCGGCGGCGCGCGCTAGAGCAGTTTTCCTTTAGGTGTAGAGGTGGGCCGGTGAATTCATGGCCGTCTTCTCTCCAGGAAAACGGCACCCACTCAACTGTCCGCCTCACAGCAACAGGAAAACTGCTTAGACGCCGGCGTCCGGGCAGCCAGCCGCCGGCTCAATTCTCCGTCGGGGTCTGTTCAATATGGTCCAGAACCAGTGCAGGAAACGTCTGGGTCTGCCTTTCCAGCCTGAGGCCGAGCTGCTTGCGGAACGCATCCTCGATGGACTCTCCGCCGACCGGCGTTGATGTAGCGTCGCCGGCTTGCTTGGCCGCCTCCGCAGCCGCTGCCGTGTCCGCGCGAAGTTTGCGGGCGCTGGTGAAGAAAAGCGTGAAGTCGTAGGAACCCGCCAGGCCGGTCTTGTTGGGGACGCGCGTCTTGATCTCGGAGTTCGCGAGGCTCTGCGCCACGTCGGCGAACTGGTCCATGGTCACGTTCTGGCAGTGGAACTCATTGTCGAACGGGGAGTCCGGTGTCCCGCGGACGTCTTTCTCCCCATCGGGCGGCCCAAATTTGCAGAAGGTCCGCGAGTTCGGGTCCGCCTTCTTCATCTTCGGAGTGCCTGGAAGCAGCGCATATGCGTCCGGCACCGTCCGGTCGGCCCAGTGGTATTTGATCTGGAAGCGGTCGACCAGAAGTTTCTTGAGCATGTTGTCGATCAGGTCCCGGTCCTGCCAGACATTGCGGGCATCGATACCCGGCGGCAGCTTCACCAGGATGCTGTATCGCACCGTGTTGAGCCACGGTGGCCTGTCGCCGATCATGGCCCCGGTGGGAAACTGCCAGGCCATGACCAGAAGCGCCTGCAAGGGCCAATTGCCGAAGGCAATCTCAGAGCCGGTTGGGCGAATCTGCTGCTGCGGTTCATCGTCCGCGGCCGGTTTGATGGTGGCGACCTCAAACTCCAGATCGGGAACGGCCGGGATCAGCTTCGCAAGGTCCGGCGGGTTCGCAGTCGGGGTCCGGTCCACCTGGTCGACGACGATGGCGGGCTGCGACACCGTTTCGGGCGCGACCAAGAGGCCAAGCTGTTGCCTCAACATATCGGTGAAGGCGCGAATGTACTCATCTCTGGTCCGTATCTGACCGAAGTTGAGCTTGAGCGTGAAGTCGTAGGACTTCTTAAGGCCGGTGTGGTCGAGGACGGGGTGAGGAAATATCCCGCCAAAGTTCGAAAGAAACTGCGTTATGGTCTGCGATGTGCAACTTAACGTCCCCTGCCCCGGATTGGATTTGTCCTGTTCATACTTGCAATCGCTCGGGGCCGTAGGGTCCTTCGCCTCGCCAAGCTTCGCGCCGTCCTTGGCGACGGTCATGCTATAGCCGGGCAGCGGCCGGTCCTCCGTGTGGTAGGTCAGATGAAAACGCTCCGTCAGAACGCGCTGCAGCACGGGACGGATCTGGTCGTACGGATTCTCCGGGTTTTGCAGGGTTGCCGGATCGTTGGAATAGCTTGGCAGCTTGAGCGAGGCGATCTTCGCGACCACGTCGAAGCGGTCGAAGTCGATCCAGGTGGGACCGCCGAGAATGGCGCCGTCGTCTTGACGGTTGTACGCGACGGAGATCAGGTCCAGGATGGTGGCGTCGCGCATGTCGAAGCGCTGATGGCCGATATTGGTCCGGTACCAGATCACGCCGCGATACGGAGACGGATGCACATCCGCCACCAGAGGCTCAGTCGGCGCCGGCGGTGCTGCGTCCTTCGCCGGAACCGGTGTCTGCGCGAACAGCACGGGCCCGCGCGCAACCAGAAGAAGAGCGAAAGCCAGTGAAACGGTCCTCATAACGGTTCCGTCGGGAAAAGAGATGCGGCGATCTCACTTGCCGAAATGCAGCGTTCCTGAAGCGCGAGATGGCTCGTTGAACCATCATCCATCATTCCGCGCCGGCTGCAAAGTGGCGCGGACCTGGCGTCCTGGCTCCTCTCAGTTGCGCCGTGGCATCGGAGACGGCCGCGCTAGCACGGCCCACGCATCTCGCTGCTGGTCCCTCCCGCCGCCGGGGTGTAACCCTTCAGCGTGTAGTCCATCACCATGCGGTCGGCGGAGAAGCGCCACCCCAGCGTCCGAATCGTCCGCTTCATGCGCTTGATCCAGCCCCGCGGCAGGCCATCCTTGTCGCGCTGGTAGTAGAGCGGGATCAGCTCGTCGTGCAGCACCCGGTACAGGTCCTCGCCGTCGCGGCTGTCGTGCACGTCCATGTTGGAATGCGTCCGCCCCAACCCGATGGCGAACCCATTCAGCCCGTCGTACGCCTCTGCCCACCAGCCGTCCAGAACCGACAAATTCAGCCCGCCGTTCAGCACCACCTTCTGCCCGCTGGTGCCCGACGCCTCCAGCGGACGCCGCGGATTGTTCAGCCACACGTCGACGCCCTGCACCAGGTAGCGCCCGACGTTGATGTCGTAGTCCTCGATGAAAACGAACTTGTCGCCCAGTTCGGAGTCGTGCATCATCTCCGCAATCTGCTGTAGCACGCGCTTGCCCGGCTCGTCGTGCGGGTGCGCCTTGCCGGCAAAGAGGAACTGCACCGGCCGCTTGGGATCGTTGACCATGCCGGCCAGCCGCTGCATGTCCGCCAGCAGCAGGTTCGCCCGCTTGTATGTCGCAAACCGCCGCGCAAAGCCGATGGTCAGCGCGTCCGGCGACAGCACTTTGCCCAGCCGCTGCAGGTAATCCGCCGGCTCGCCCCGGCGTTCCGACTGCTCCCGCGCCCGCCGCCGGGCAAAATCGATGAGCTGCGACTTCAGGCTCAGATGCGTCTCCCACAGCTCGCCATCGTCGATGTTCTCCACCTCGTCCATGCTCTTGCCTTTGCCGGTGCCGGAGAAGTGCCAGTTGACGCCGAGATGGCGATCGTACAGGCGCTTCATCTGCGGCGCCAGCCACGATGGCACGTGCACCCCATTGGTGATGTGCCCGATCGGCACCGCGTCCGCCGGCTTGCCCGGATAGAGCTGCCACCACATCTCGCGCGAGACCTCGCCGTGCAGCGACGAGACCGCGTTGGCCCGCCGCGAAAGCTTCAGCCCGAGCACCGTCATGCAGAAGGTCTCCTGGTAGTCCGTCGGGTACACCCGGCCGAAGCCCATCAGGTTCTCGTGCGTAATGCCAAGTTGATCGCGCAGCGGCCCCAGGTGCTCCTCGATCAACGCGGCGTCGAAGCGGTCGTGCCCGGCGGGCACCGGCGTGTGCGTCGTGAACATCACCTCGCGCGGCACCTGCATGGCGGCGGCGTTGAAGTCGAGGCCCTCCTCCTCCATGCGGTTGCGGATAGCCTCAAACACCCCGAAGGCGCTGTGCCCTTCGTTCAGGTGCAGCACGCCCGGCGAGATGCCCATCGCCTTGATGGCGCGGAACCCGCCCACGCCGAGCAGCAGCTCCTGCCGGATGCGCGTGCGCGCGTCTCCTCCATAAAGCCGCGAGGTCAGTTCGCGGTCCTCCGGCGCGTTGCCCTCAACGTTCGAGTCCAGCAGCAGCAGATCGCAGCGTCCCACCTTCACCTGCCAGACCTTTGCCCGGATCGATCCGCCGCGCGTCCTCACCTCGACCGCCACCGGCTCGCCGTTGGCGCCGATCGCCGGCTGCATCGGCAGCTGATTGATGTCCGTGTGGATATACTCCTCGCGCTGCCATCCCGCGCCGTCCAGACGCTGCAGGAAGTACCCCTGGCCATAGAACAACCCCACGCCGACCAGCGGAATATCCAGGTCGGACGCGCTCTTGATGTGGTCGCCCGCCAGCACCCCCAGGCCGCCCGAGTAGATCGGCAGCGACTCGTGCAGCCCGAACTCCGCGGAAAAATAAGCCACCGGACGCGGCCGCAGCACCCCGGCGTTGGCTGCGCCCCAGGTGCGGTCTTCGTTCAGGTACTCGCGCTGGCGGCGGTAACAATAGTTGATGCGGCTGTGCAGCACCAGTTCCGTCGCCCGCCGTTCCAGCTCCTCCAGCGGGATCTCGCTCAGCAGCGAGATCGGGTTCTGGTTCAGTTGCCGCCAGCGCGTGGGGTTCAGGTCGCGGAACAAACTCACACAGTCCTGGTCCCAGCTCCACCACAGGTTGCGCGCCAGCGACCACAGCCGCTCCTGCGCCGGGCCGATGAAGCGGTCCAGCGTGCGCGCCTCGCTCACCACCGGAGCCACCTCCGCGGCGGCTTCCACCAGCATCCGTATCTCGTCCTCGCGGAAGACCCGCGGCTCCTTGGTCTGCACAATCAGCACGCCCTGCAGAATGCCGCGGTCGATCAGCGGCACGCCCAGGAACGAGTGGTACAACTCCTCGCCCGACTCCTTGAAGTACTTGAAGCGCGGATGGCTGGTAACGTCCGCGACCGCAACCGGAAGCACCTGTTCGGCGACCATCCCCGCCAGGCCCTCGTTCAGCGGCATCCGCAGCACCCCAATGCAGCGCGGGTGCAGGCCCAGCGTGGCCGCCAGCACCAGGTTCGACCGGTCCGGCTCCAGCAGGTACGCCGAGCAGACATCGGTGTGGAACCGCGTCGCGATCAGCGCCACCACATTCATCAGCGTGTCGGCCGGCTTGCCGCCCTCCTGCGTCAGGTTGGTAATCTCCTCCATCGTCAAGAAATGATTGGCGCTGGTTGCTGCGTAGGTCTCGGCCATGCACGTACCCCCGGTTTGCGTTGACTTCAGAAATACTTCGACAGCCTTGCCCAATCGACCAAGGGATGCAGAGAAATATGCGGCTCGGATTTCGAAGGTCGTTCGGTTGCGGCAGGCAGCTCGTCGCGGATGATTGCGACCATACCACACTCGCCATCGGGAACCGAAGGGGGATTTTGGAATAAGGCGGTCTCACGATTGGTATGTCCGTGCCAACGCCGCATGAATTGTGAATCCGCTCTAACGCGCGGGGATCGCTGGACGGCCGCGCTCGAAGCGCAGATCGTTCACACGTCCGGTGCTCAGCAGAAAGCCGGCAATCGCGCCCTCGCTGTCGCGGGTGAAGCGGATCTTGCCTGCGTCGACCGTGAAGAAGTCGCGCGCGACCGGGTGCAGCGTGTCGGGACTGCTCTTCAGGTGGTGCAGCACCAGGTTGCCTTTGCCGTCGGCGCCGGATTCGACCTTCAGCTCATACAGCGGATCGATCTCACGACTGCTGTAAATACCGGCATATTCGGCGAGCTGGGCCGGCGATGGCTCGAACGACGGGACCGCGGTGTAGCTGTCCACCTTCCCGTCCGGCTGCTTCACCGTAAACTTGAGCGGCGCGCCGGGCTGGCCATGAAGAAAGGTGAAGTCGACCGGCTGAGGGTCGTCCCCGGCATGGAACTCGTCTTCGCCGATCGGCTTCACGTCGTAGCTCTGGTCCTCGCCGATCTCGCCAACGTTTAGCTTCCCGTCCTTCACCGCCCAGCGGACCAGGTCGTCCGGGTCTTTCACGTTCACGTAGACGCCGGCCTTCGCCTGCATCTGCGCGGGAGTGAGGGTGATCGGTTTGGCGTCGTCGCTGGCATGGGCGGTCTCGGCCGGCTGCATCTGGGCGCCAAGATAGACCTCGGCGACCTTCCGCGCCAGATCGCTGGGGTTCGCCGAGGCGAGATTGCAAAGGCAGGCCACCGTGAAATGTTGATCGGGGAAGCGGATCATGTCGGAGCGATAGCCGGCATCGGCGCCTCCATGGTCGACCGTATTGAGGCCGCGGTATTTGCCGATGTCCAGGCCGGCCGCATAGTCGAGCAGCTCGCCGTCGTTCAGCTTTCCCCGCTCCTGCAACTGCGCGATCAGCGCCGGTCCGCCGACGCGGGGCGTGTAGAAGTTTTCGTCCCAGAGGGCCAGGTCTTCCACCGTCGTCAGCAGGCTGGTCGCGCCTACGGTGTCGAAATTCGTCACGCCCAGCCGGTAGGTATCGCCGGAGGGCACGTAGCCGTATGCCATGTTTTTCACGATTTCGTCGAAATCGTCTCGAAAGTGCGTGTTCTTCATGCCCAGCGGAGCGAAGATGCGCGCCGCGGTGAAGCTGCGGAACGACTCGCCGCTGACGCGGGCCACGATTTGCGCCAGAAGTGTGTAGCCGGTGTTGCTGTAGAGGAATTGGGTGTTGGGCGGGAAGTTCAGCTCACGCTGGTGCGAGACGACATAGAGTACGTCGGCATCCGTGATCCGATCGTGAGCATAGCGCCACCCGGAGAGACCGAGCAGCTCCCACTGGTCGCGCAGGCCGCTGGTGTGGTGCAGCAGTTCGCGGATCGTGACCGGCGTGCCGAAGTCCGGCAGCTCGGGAATATATTTCCGCGCCGGGTCGTCGAGCGAGAGCTTCCCCTCCTGTGCCAGCAGCAGAATCGATGCGGCGGTGAACTGCTTCGACATGGATGCAACGTGAAAAACCGTCGCCGGCGTGATGGCGATGTTGTGGTCCAGGTCGGCCATCCCGTACCCCCGCTCGTAAACCACCCTGTGGTCGCGGACAATAGAGAGCGCACAGCCGGGAGAGATGGTGCTGTCCATCTTCTGGAAGAGCGCATCGACCTTGGCTTCCGGCTTTTCGGCTCGAGCGGACGCCGTCTGCGCGACGCAGCCGGCGGTCAGAAGACAGAGCAGCGCAGGCGCCAGGAGCCGTGGTCCCATCGAGGAAAACCTCCCGCAGCGAAACCTGAAGCGGATCGCTCGCTCATGAGTGTAACCAATCCCTCCGCCGGCCGCCGTCCGCTCTCCGCAACCACCGTTTCTGCACGACTCACCGGAGCTGGCGGGGATCATGGCCTTTCCGGATTGGCAGCGGGCTGATAGCCCAAGGCACTTTTCGGATTGGCAGCGGGCTGGTAGCCCAAGGCACTTTTCGGATTGGCAGCAGGCTGGTAGCCCAAGGCACTTTTCCGGATTGGCAGCAGGCTGGTAGCCCAAGGCTTTAGCCTTGGGTCTCAAGCGGTAAATGGCCCATAAACCAGCGGGGCTTTAGCCCCGGGCCCTCTGTAGAAGCGGATAACTGCCCATCTGCCCGACGCACCGCACTAGTAGGAGTAGCGCAGACCGGCGTCGGGAAATCTTGGCATCTGGTCCTGTTGCAGGGTCCCGCCGCAACGGGGTCTCCATTGGTCCGAGTAGAAGTTGCTCGTCCCAAGCGCATTCTCAAGTCCCGCGTGAACGGTGAGCACGCCGTGGCGCACCACGTGGACCCACTCCGCGCGGAAGTCCAGCCGGCTGTACATGGGGCCGCGCAGACCGTTCAGTTGCGTGACGTCGTAGACGTCGCGGTCCTGCGCCTCGCTCAGCGCCATATTGTCCGGCGTGTATGGCCGCCCGGTCGATCCGCTGTAGCGGAACGATGCCGTCCAGCCGCGGCCGATCAGGGTGTTGCCCATGACATTGCCGACCACCGGCATGTCGAAGTTGCCTTTGCGCAACACGCCGTCCAGGCCCGAATACCAGCTCCGCTGGTAGGAAAGCGACCCCGAGAGCGTCATCCGACGCAAAGGCCGGTAACCCACTTCCGTCTCCAGCCCGCGCGCTACACCCTTGCCTTGGCTGACCATCGGAAACATCAGGAACGGCTGCCCGAAGGTGTCCGCGATGTTGGCCATCGTCAGTTGCGGGAACGTCGCCGCAACCGGGTAGTCGCTGTACAGCTTCTGGTAGGCGTTGAAGGTGACTCGCAGCTTGAGCGCATCGGCCACAAGCATGCCCGCCGTCACTTGGCGCGAACGGATAGGCGTGAGCGAATGCTGATTCGAGAACGCCAGCAGGTACAGCGACGGAGGAAGCTGTGCGTACTCCGCGTAGCCCACATGGAACATTCGACCCAACACCGGCGCGAAGAAGACGGCTTTGCCCGTCGCTGCCCTGCCTCCGGCAATCGCCCACTGGGCAGCGCGCTCACCGGCGATTACCTTCATCCCGTGCGGCAGCTCCAGCGCGGCCTGCCCGTATGCGGCGGAAGAGCCCGGAGTAAATACCCGGTCGAACGAGGTCGCGACGCCCGGCGCCGGGTTGGCGCTGTACGGATTGGGGAGCCCGATGGGCTGCTGCACGTTGTAGTTCATCCGGTCCAGGCTGGCCTGGCCCCCGGCGGTCAATGTCAGTTGGCGTATTGGCTGTAGCGTCCAGTCATACTTCAGCGTGCTAATGCCGTCGTGCGAGTCTTCGTAATACACCTGCGCGTTGTCGAGAAGCTGCGAGGTCTGGTTGATCGTCTGTTGCTGCTCCGAGTTGCTCAAGCTGGCTACGCCGAACGACTTCGCGGAGAAGATGTGCTGCCAGTTGATCCCGGTCGTGTTCCTCCAGCCGCTGTAGTAAATGTTGTAGGGGTTGGTCTCCCAGGAATCCGTTGCGGCGGGTCGAATGGTCATGGAATCGACACCCGTGAGCGACAGTCCCCACCAGTTGTCCTTGTCGTTCACGCGCCGGTCCGCGCGCACCATGGCGTTGGTGTAGATGGGCACGCCGTTCATTCCAATATTGTCGGTGAACCAGCTGAGAACGCTGCGCCGTACGGAGACAAACATCGACCCGTCCGTACCCCAGGGGCGCTCCAGAGAACTCCCCAGACCGCCTATGCCGAACTCCGATCGCACGTGGTAGCCAACCAGCCCTTCGGGCCGGGTCGACATCTCCACCACGGCCGACAGCCGCTGGTCGAATTTGCTGTCGTACGCGTCGGTGTGCAGCGTGGTGTGCTTGATGGCGGTGTTGTCGATCATGGAGACGAAGCCGCCCGTCGTGTCCGAGAGCGCCAGTTGATTGATGGACGGCATCTCGATGTTGTCGACCACGAACAAGGTTTCCGATGGATTTCCGCCGCGAACGATGAAGTCGTTGCGCTCGTCGTTGTCCGACACCACGCCGGGAAGCGTCTGCATGAACCGCGCTGGATCGCCAAAGGTGCCTGCACTCCGCTCAATCTCCAGCGTGCTGATCCTGCGCTCGTAGCCTTCGCTGGTGTCGGTCGCGTCGGCCGCGGTCGTGACCAGCACGCTGGTCGTCACCGGCTTTCGCGTGCCGGCTGCGGCGGGTTTGGCCGTTGACGCCGCTGCCGAAGGCTGCGTTTCGCCGCCCGCCGGAGATGCTGTCCCGTTCGGGCCCGCCGGTGCGGATGCGTCGAGGCCCGCGAGTACGGCTTGCGCCGGGGAATAACCGGCAAGTCCCATTGCAATCAGTGGAAGTATCAGGACCAACCCGAATGGTGCATGGGGCGGCAAGCGGAAACTGCTCTGCGGCATCGTACGACTCCTCGGCAACCGTGAGTCTCATATCGGCAGAGCGTGTTCTATTATCATGACCCGGGCTGCGGTAATCGCACTTTCCAGCTACACACTTGGTGTAGCTTTCCGCTTCCGTCTGGGGATCTCGATTGGCAGTCCTGACGGGCGGTATTTGCTCGCGAAGTTTGGGCTGGAAGGTGACTCTATGTCGTCTTGGTGACGAAGGGGCGTCACGGCCGCTTCGTCACCTGCGCATGGCCGCGGAATCGGTCTCGCGCCGGCTTGCGGACTAAGTCCTTTGCTGCGAACGCCGCTTCGCACTTGAGAAATCGCGCAGGAGTTTGGCGCGAAACGTGCCGATATAAGCGCATCGCCGGAAGCAATTCCAAAAATGCGGCGGGCATTGCGGGAGGGAATGATGGCTTCTCAAAAATTTCTATTCGCGGACGTCGACGGGTTCGTGGTCGATGTGGTCAACATCTCGGACACCTTGAGCAACCTGGCTTACCTGATCGAGCTGGATGCGGAAAATCCAGCGCTGGTTCGGGGGTATGCGAAACACACCGATCAACTGCTGCAGGCATTGGGAAATCTGGTTCGTTCGGCGGAAGCGGCGGTTTGTGCGGGGTCGTGTTCGTAAAGCGGTTGCGTTGCACCGGGCCGGGACTTTGAAGCAGTTGTTGGGGGAGGGGTTATGACGTTCGAGAATGTTCCATTTGTGGATGAAGATGAGCCGGTAACAGGCGCCGCGCGCGTCTCCGAAACGCTGGACAGCCTGACCAACCTCGTCTATCTGGACGAGAGCGATGCCGGACTGGTCCGCCTGTATGCGCAGCAACTGCAAGAGCGCCTGCATGTTCTCAGTGCCGTAATGAACTCCTCCGATCCAAACATGCGCGCCATCCGCGCCAGGCTCTGCAATTAGGAGCGGACCGCGGGTCTTGGTGGCGTGCTCCCCGGTCTCCTGGATTCAGCGGGCTGCAATCGCTTCCGCTCGAATGCATACAAGCCCGTGACCAGAAGCAGCGCCGCTCCGCTCACCCAGCGCCCGGCCACCACGTCGCCGCTGGTGGTCCACTCGACCGCAACCTGGACATTCCCCCGCGGGACCGGCACCGCCATCAAGCCGCGTTCCCGTTCGGCCTTCGGCGTCACCGGAATCCCGTTCACGGTCACCGCCCACGCCGGGTAATAGCGCAGCCGCAGAATCAGATACCCGGCATGTTCGGCGACTCCGGCAATCCTTCTCTGCTCTTGCATATACAGTGCCGCCTCCGAGCCGGATGGATCTCCAAGCAGAACCGGCTCGCGCCAGGAAGCGCTCTTGCAACTGGCGGATCCGCCGTCCCACGCTGGAGCTGAGCCGGCTTCCCAAGTGTCCGGCGGACCGTCCAGCAGGCAAGCGTTCGCCACAATGCGGTCTACCTGCGGCAAGCGGATACCGGGCGGAGCGTATTCGGGCTTGCCCAGAACGCCGGCGCCCTCGCGCACCGATTCCAGCACGCCGGCCTCAAACGGCCTGCTGTCGAGAAACCACCAATGGAACGCCGCCAGGCTGATTCCTACAAAGACGGCCGCACACGCGGCCAGCACAGGAATGCGCAGCGTCCGGCGTTCAAACCAGACAGCCGAGGCGAAACTTATCGCCATGGGAGCCTCAAGCACCACCAGCCAGCGCCAGGGAAACTGCAGCAGCCGCAGCGCCGGCATCAGGTTCCAAACCGGCAGCGAGACCGGCAGCAGCAGGAACAGGACAGCCGGCGGAATCGCGGCCAGCGGGAGCCACCATCCGCGCTTGCCGGGAACCACGCCGCGCCCCCAGGCAATTGCGCCGCCGGCGAAGGCAATCGCGAGCATCGCGACCGCGACCGTCGAGACGCGATACAACAGCACATCGTGTGAGAGCATGTCCGCATCGGCGTGGCGGGCGAAGAGCCAGCTATTCTCCACCACAAAATGACTGAGGCTGAAGGCGTACTGGATGCTCGCCCATTTGGTCTCCCAGACCGCTGGAATCAGATAGATTGCCGCGAGCGCCATGCCCACGGCGGCAGCTGCGGCGGCGCGCACCACGGGCGCCAGCGACTTCTCGACGAGAGCGGAGACCAGCGCGACGGCAGCGAGCAAATAGCTCGCCATGATTCCGACGGGGCCGTTGCTCAGCCAGATCCCCGCCACCGCCAGTGCCAGCGGCGCCGCGGAGCCGTCGCAGGTGCGCTGCCAGAAGCCGCCCGACGGATTTCGCCGGCGCAGCGCAAACAGAAGCAGCAGAGGGACCAGCGACCCGCCGGCCAGCTCGGCGTAGTCGCAGCGTTTGTAGACGTTGAACAGCGCGTAGCCGAGGAAGATGGCGGCGCAGCCGGCCAGGGTTGCCGGCCCATCCGCCATGGCCTCGCGGGCCAGCGCGCGATTGGCCAGGCCGGTGGCGGCCAGCAGCAGAACGGTGAGGGCGAGCGGAACCAGACTCCACGGCAGAAGCATTCCCAGAAGAGCTCCCGCCATCCACGAGACCGGCGGATAGAAGAGGAAGCGCGGTTCGCCGGCGCCGAAGTTCGGGCTGTAGGCCCAGTGCGGGTAGAGGACGCCCGCCGCGATGGCGTGCCGCGCGTCGATCCAGGAGATGAAGTGGAAGCCGAAGTCGCCGCCCCGGGCTGGACCATGCACCAGCAGCGGTGCGACTGCGGCCACCGCGGCCGCGAGGAGGACGGCCGGCCCCATCCAGCGGCCCCAGCGCGGCGAGAAATCCCTGGCCGTTCGAGAACCTTGCCCGTCGCGTGGCCTGCCGATGCACACCCCCCTCTATATACACCCGATTGGATGATTCTAAAAGCGCACCTAAGATGGTTTTGCGGGTGGGACGGCCGCCTTATCGGTATTGCTCGATTCTGGCCAGGAGGGCGAGTTTGGGGGTGGGTGGGAGGAAGCTGGCTTCCACGGCGTTGGCGGCGAGTTCGCGGAGCTGGTCGGGAGTGAAGCCGTAGCAGGTGTGGGCCAGCACGTACTCGTCGAGCAGGCTGGAGCCGAACATGGGCGGGTCGTCGGAGTTGAGGGTGACCATGAGGCCCAGGTCGAAGTAGCGGCGCAGCGGGTGGGACTCAAAGTCGGGACAACAACCGGTGCGGATGTTGGAGGTGACGTTGATCTCGATGGGGATCTGGCGCTGGGCCAGGACTTCGAGCAGTTGCGGGTCGTACTGGGCGGCGAGGCCGTGGCCGATGCGTTCGGCGCCGATGTTGATGGCGGCCCAGATGCTGGCGGGGCCGTCGACGGGGCCGCCGGTTTCGCCGGCGTGGGCGGTGAGGCGGAGGCCGTTGGCGGCGGCTTCGGTGTAGAGGTCCTTGAAGAGGGACGCGGGTCCGCGGGCTTCGTCGCCGCCAATGCCGATGCCGACGATGGACGGGTACCGCGCGCGCAGCTCGGCGGCCTTGCGGAAGACGCGGGCGGCTTCCTCGGCGCCGAAGTTGCGCACGGCGTCGATGAGCCAGTAGACGGTGGTGCCGAACTCCTGCTCGGCGCGGATGCGGGCGCGCTCGATGGCCTCGAAGAAGGGCTCGACTTCGGCCTGCTTCCAGTAATAGATGATGCCGAAGGAGACGTACACCTCGGCGTGCACCACGCCTTGCGCGGCCAATGACCGGACCATGTTGTAGGTGATGAGCTCGTAGTCCTCGGGGGTTTTGAGGCGGGAGGACATGGCTTTGTAGGCGTCGAGGAAGCCGAGGAAGTCGGGGTAGGTGTAGAGGGCGCGGGCGTCGGCGAGCGTGAGGGGGTGGGCGTCGTGGCGGCGGGAGAGCGCGACCAGGGTCTCGGGCTCGGTGCTGCCCTCGAGGTGGAGATGGAGTTCGACCTTGGGCAGGCCGCGGAGCCAGGCGGCGATGTCGGTTTCGGCGAGCGGCGGTTTGCGGGTCATGCTGCACTCTAGGCTACGGCAAGCGAGGGGCGCATGGCGCGGGAATATGGGGCGGGACAGCAAACGGGCCGGGGGGACGCGGACAGGATACCCCCGCACAGCAGGCGGTTTTCGCTTGACTTTACTAGGCAAGTCCTAGAGTCTGGGAGTAACCCAACCTTTCTGAGTTTTCGTTTTCCTGCGCGCCGGTACTGTTAAGGCGTTTGCCTCCCTTCTTTTCAATCAGGTACGAGCCAAAGTGGAAGCAGCCATTGGTTCCTCAAGTCTTCGTCCACCCAGAGCACATCTAGAAAAGCGTACAAGGAGTTCCAAATCCCGATGAGTGTAACCCTATCTTCAAAACGGCTTCTTGCCCTCGCATCTGCCGCGGCGCTGCTTCTGTGTCCGGCCATGCCATCGAGCGCCCAGTCCACCGGGAGCGGCACCATCACCGGAACCGTAACCGACACCACGGGAGCGCTTGTGCCCGGCTCCCCGGTCGTGATTACAGACACCGACACCAACGTGACGCGCACTACCGCGACCGACAGTGCAGGCACCTATGTCGCGCCGTTCCTGCTGCCCGGTCATTACGAGGTGGTGCTGGGCGGGGGGAATTTCGGCAAGGTGGACCGCAAGAATCTGGTGCTGACGGTCGGCCAGACGCTGACGGTCGACGCGGCCCTTGCCGTGGGTGCGGCCTCGACCGAGGTGACGGTGGCCAGCGAGTCGCCCATCCTCGATCCGCAGAAGACGGAGGTTGCGCAGACGCTCGGCTCGACGTTGATTGCCAACCTGCCAGTCGGGACGCGCAACTGGAGCGACTTCGTTCTGCTGACGCCCAATGTTACCCAGGATGGGCCCTATGGCCTCATCAGCTTCCACGGCATCAGCGGACTTTATAACGAGAACTACGTCGACGGCGCGAACAACAACCAGATGCTGTTCTCAGAGGCGCGCGGACGTGCATCGGGCGCGCCCTACGTGTATTCCGTGGACTCCATCAAGGAGTTCCAGGCGGAGACGTCGAACTATTCGGTTGAGTTCGGCCAGGCGGCCGGCGGCCAGGTGAACGCCATTACCAAGAGCGGCACCAACGCCATTCATGGGGACCTCTTCTACTACCTGCGCTATCCGGCGCTGAATGCGCTTGACCCTTACAGCAAATTCCAGGCGCTGCACAACGGCGCCACTCCTTTCCTGCTGACGCAGCCGACGCACCAGCAGCAGCAGTACGGCGGCTCGGTGGGTGGACCCATCCTCAAGGACAAGCTCTTCTACTTCCTCACCTATGACGGCTTCCGGCGGGTTGGCCGCGTGCTCTACTCCGACACCAATATCGTTACCGCCACGCCGACTGCGTCCAACTCGGGCAACACGGTCATCTCGCCAACCCAGTGCCCGGCCACGATCACTTCCGCCCAGTGTCTCAGCGGCATCAACTTTCTCATGGGCGTTGCCAACATTGCGGCCGGCGATGCGCCCCCCAGCCGCTACCAGAAAGAGAACCTGTTCTTTCCCCGCCTCGATTACCACCTCAACAGCCGCAACGATGTCTTTGCCGATTTCAACTTCGCCGACTTCGACAGCACGAACGGCTATAGCACGGCCAATACCTTTACCAACAGTTCGCCCACCACCAATGGCCCTACCAGCTACCATGAGCGCTTCCTGGTGGGGGGACTGACAACCCAGGTCGGCAAGGCTTCGGTCAATGAGGTCCACCTGCAATGGGGCCGCGACCTGGAGACGGCAGGGGCCAATGCTTCCGGCCCCTCGGTTGCCACCGGCGTGGTCACCTTCGGTATGCCCAATGCGCTGCCGCGCGTGGCCGAGCCGGACGAACATCGTATCCAGCTCACCGATGTTTTTTCCACCACCAGGGGTCGTCACACCATGAAGTTTGGCGGCGACATCAACCTTGTTCATGAGGTGATGATCAACCTCTACCAGGGCGGCGGGGTCTATGCCTATGCCGACGCCAACAACGCGGCGGCCTTTGCCGATTGGATCCAGGATGCCTTCCAGGGCCAGGCCGGCGATACCGACCCCTATGCGGGCTTCCGTTACAACACGTTCGTGCAGACCATCGACGTTTTGAACACCGCGCCGAATACCCAAGGCCAGGACAACTTCTGGATGAAGATGTACGACGGCTTTGGCGAAGACACCTGGAAGATCGCTCCGAACTTTACGGTGACCGCGGGCCTTCGCTACGACCTCCAGTTGACGCCGCCGCCGGTCAAGTTCAACACCAACTATGCGCCGCTTTCCACCTACTACAGCCAGACCATTAAAAACGTGACCGACCGCGTACAGCCGCGCGTGGCCTTCTCCTGGTCGCCCCTGGCGGGGACGGTCGTGCGCGGAGGCTACGGTCTGTTCTCCGCGCTGAACCAGGGCAGCACCTACTACGCCATGCGCGTAGAGAACGGCGTGGTCCAGATCAACTACAACTTCACCGGCTGCGAATCCGGCGCCACACAGGCGACCCGTTGCCCCACGGTTCCGAGCGCCGCGGCATTGCTCAAGTACCCCAACGTTCCCTTTCCGGTCACGGGGCCGCCACTCTCCAGCGCGCTTTTTCCCACGGGCGGAACGGCTCCGTCAGTCAACGGACCGTCGGTCCAGGGCGCGGAGAGCTTCCATGGCCTGTCTCCCAGCTTCGTTCCGCCGCTGGCGCATGAGATGGACCTGAGCATCGAGCAGGCACTTCCGGGCAAGCTGTCGCTGCAGGCGGGTTACGTCGGCACGCGCGGGATGCGGCTGCCTGTGTTCCTGGATGCCAACCTGGTTGGCCAGACGCCCCACGGCATCAGGACCTACGACGTACTCAACGCCAGCGGCGCGGTCGTTCAGACGCTCACCGTTCCCGTATATCTGCAGGCGGACCGCGTCAACGGTCTGCTGACGCAGTACAACACCGGATTCAGCGTGGCCAACACCTGGTACAACGCGTTGGCCGTGACGTTTCGCCGTCCGTTCAGCGACGGGCTTGAGGTCCTTGCCAACTACACCTGGGCACGGGCCACCGACGATGGCCAGGTAGGCGGCAACAGCGGCACTTTCTATGGCGGCGACGTGCCGCTCGATCCGAACAACATCCGCCGCGAAAACGGGCCGTCCGATACGGATATCCGCAACCGGTTCACGCTGAGCCTGGTTTATCAACCCAAGATCTGGGAGGATAACAAGATCGTCAAGAACCTTCTGGACGAGTTCGTCTTCTCCGGCACCGAGATCGCCTCCGGTGGTCAACCCATCTACATGGGATCGAGCGGGCTGGGCGGCAGCACAATCTATAGCGGCAGCGGCAGCAGCTACGGCGCCGACGGCGGCATCTACGGCGGCGCGATGAGCTCAGGCTCTGGCGCGGCCGCGCAAGGACGGCCGCCGCAGATTGGGCGCAACAGCATCTACGCTCCCGGCTTCAACGATGTGGACTTCCGCCTCTCGCGCAACTTCCCCATCTACGAGAAGATGTATCTGCAGTTTTCCGCCGATGCCTTCAACCTGCTCAACCACGTGATCGTCACCTCCGTGCAGGCGGAGTACTCGCAGTACGGTGCGGCATCCAGCTCGGCGACAGCGGCGTGCAGCACGGCTTCCGGCACAGCGACGGCTGCCACTGTTCCCACCGGCTCGACGCTGCAAGGCTGCATCTCGCCCTACACCGGCACTGGGCTCTCGGCGTTCGGCGCAACCTCGGGAACCAATAACCTGCTCTACGGCCCACGGCAACTGCAAGTCTCGGCGAAGCTGTTCTTCTAAACCCCTTAGGCGGCTGGGCTCAGCACGATCGGACCGGCCAGGCAGAATGAAACTGACGCGGCCCCGGATAGATCTGAAACAAGACCTTCTGGGGCCGTTTTCCTTGTGCCTGCCGCCGCCTGGGACGGCCGGTGCACTTACCCGGTCCTGGGGCTCGCGCAGACGCCGGTTGACGAGGTGGGAACGAGCGGTTTGGTTCCCCCCTGCGCCAAAAGGGAGTGTTACGTAAGTCACCTAAAGGGTTGCAGTCCTGCAATATAGCCCTTAAGTGGGATGGATAGGTTGGTACGTCCTATGCGGAAATAGAGCAGATGAAACGGGCCCCCATCTCCGCCTGCGTCGGGTTGGTTCTGGTTTGTGGAATTGCCACTGCCGCCATGGGGCAAGGCAAGGCCCCGCATCAGCCGATGCGCCGCGCCGCGAGTACGGAGCGGGAAATCTCATCGGGCGAAGTCCACATTGCGCCGACCAGGCTGCCGGCGAACACCACATCGATCGACATTGCTGGCGACCACTGGAATGCCCGCGGGTTCGCCCTGAAGACGCTCATCTCGCAGATCTACGATGTCGACATCCGCCGCATCGACTTCTCCCAGGACGCCAGCGGAGATGCGCGCTATGACGTGACCCTGCAACTGCCGCGCGAGGTGGACGAGGACGTGATGCAGCGGGCGCTCGAAGACGCCCTGGTGCGGAAGTTCGGGCTGGCGATTACGCCCGAAAGGCGGTCCATGGATGTGTATGTGCTGACCGCGCCGAACGGACCTGGAGCAGGGCTGCATCGCCATAGGACCAGCGCGGCGGCAATGCTGGCGGCACAGGATTCGACGGAAGCAATGGACGACGAACAACAGATTACGTTCCTGGGGAAGAACTGCGACGGCGTCTCCTCAGGCGGGATCACGGCGTCCGCTGGAACCCTAGGGGAGTTTCGGCGGACGCTGGAGCCCGACCTTGACCGGCCGCTGGTCGACGAGACCGGCCTGAAGGGGAGCTACGACTTCCAGATCGGCGACTACAGCAATCAGAGCGGGCTGTTCCAACTGCTGCATGACCAGCTCGGCATCGTAGTGACCCCCACGCAGCGGAGCCTGACCGTGCTGACCGTGCGGCCGAGGCAGGAGCTGCAGGCGGCGCTTTAGGTTCGAGGAAATAGGATGTGGCAGGGCGAGGCTGGCTGCCTCGCCTTTTTCTATCGAAGGCGGGTGGCCCCGGTCCCGGCGATTCTTCCTTCCAACCCTGATGTTGGATCTGATGTGTTGGATCTGATGGGTGCCCCCGGTCCCTCGCTGTTGGGGACCGGGGATGGAAGCAAAAAAACTCCAGCAAAATCGCATTCCCAAGGCCCACATTCTCCTGTGACCGTGGCTTTCCAAGCCTCATAACCGTTGTAAAGCGCTGAAAGCGCGACATATACCAGCCTAGGCCGAAGGCCTAGGTTGGTAGCCCAGGAATGCACCGGAGCGCTGAAAGCGCGACATATACCAGCCTAGGCCGAAGGCCTAGGTTGCTAGCCCAGGAATGCACCGGAGCGCTGAAAGCGCGACATATACCAGCCTAGGCCGAAGGCCTAGGTTGGAAGCCCAGGAATGCACCGGAGCGCTGAAAGCGCGACATATACCAGCCTAGGCCGAAGGCCTAGGTTGGTGGCCCAGGAACGCACCGGAGCAGCTGAAAGCGCGACATATACCAGCCTAGGCCGAAGGCCTAGGTTGCTAGCCCAGGAATGCACCGGAGCGCTGAAAGCGCGACATATACCAGCCTAGGCCGAAG
>Ga0181529_10001700_pt1 | contig 27786 bp, 19 predicted proteins | sample PEATcosm2014_Bin_36_FD_119763 | JGI IMG/M metagenome (GOLD analysis project Ga0181529, IMG submission 119763) | Peatland microbial communities from MTU Mesocosm Facility, Houghton, MI, USA - PEATcosm2014_Bin10_30_metaG | ecosystem: Environmental > Terrestrial > Soil > Wetlands > Peat | place... | reverse complement strand
TCGGTCGGGCTGAAGGTGAATTCCCTCGGGGGCCGCGGAATTTCCAGCAACCTGCAGCTGGTGGAAGCGATCTGCGAGCGGCTACAGGAGGCGGAAATCAAGGCGGGCGATATTGTGGTCTGGGACCGCGACACCGCCGAGTTGGAGCACGCCGGCTTCCATGTGGCCGAGGGCGGAAACCGCGTGCAGTGCTTTGGCACCGACCGGGTGGACTACGAAGACGACCTGGTTGCCTGGGGCAGCGTGGGCAGCCGCCTGTCGAAGATTCTCACCCAGCGCACCAGTGTCCTGATTAACCTGCCGGTCTTGAAGGACCACGATGGCGCTGGCGTGACCATCGGCCTGAAAAACATGTATGGCGCGATTCACAATCCGAACAAGTACCACCCCAACGGCTGCGATCCGTACGTTGCCGATCTGAACATGCTGCCGGAGATTCGCACCAGGATGCGCCTGACCATCTGCGATGCGACCACGGCCATGTACGATGGCGGACCGGCCTTCAAGCCGGAACACAGTTGGCGGCACAATGGCCTGATCGTTTCGCAGGACCCGGTGGCCCTGGACACCATCGGCTGGCAGATGATCGAGCGCAAGCGGGCAGAGAATGGACTGAAGACGCTGGAGGCGGAAGATCGAGCGCCGCGCTACATCGCTACGGCGGCCGATAAAGAGCACCGGCTAGGCACGTGCGATCCCCGCAGAATCTCGACAGTCGAGGTGTAGCGGGGCTTGGGAGGTTCACAATGTTCCGAGAGTTGAAGATGCGGCAGGACGACAGTCTCGCGGCCGGAAGGTGCTCGCTCGACCGCCGATCGTTCCTCAAATGCGCCGTGGCGTCGGGTGCGGCGCTGGGGTTGGGCGAAATGGCTCATCCCGCAACCGGCGTTTCCGCCGCGAGCGCTCAGCCGCCGCAGGACGACGCGCGCTTTGTCGTCGAAGCCAAGTTCTACCAGAAGCTCGATAACCGCAAGATCAAATGCAAGCTCTGCCCGCGCGAGTGCACGGTGGGCGACAAGGAACGCGGCTACTGTGGGGTGCGCGAGAATCGCGGCGGCGTCTACTACTCGCTGGTTCACTCGCGGGTGTGCGCGGCGCACGTCGATCCCATCGAGAAGAAGCCGCTCTTCCACTACCTCCCTGGGACGGTGGCCTTCTCGCTGGCCACGGCGGGCTGCAACGTCAACTGCAAGTTTTGCCAGAACTGGGACATCAGCCAAGCGCGCCCGGAGCAGATTCCCGCCGACTACGCTCCTCCGCAACGCATCGCCGCGCTGGCCAAACAGTACAACTGCCCCACCATTGCCTACACCTACAGCGAGCCGGTGGTCTTCGCCGAGTATCTGATGGACACTGCCGATGCCGGGCACGCAGCCGGCGTGCGCAGCATCGTGGTCTCCAACGGCTACATCCAGGAAGAAGCGCTGCACGCGGCCTACGGCAAGATGGACGCGGTCAAGATCGACCTGAAATCGTTCTCCGAGTCCTATTACAAGCAAGTGGTGACCGGCCAGTTGAAGCCGGTGCTGGACACGCTGGTGAACTTGCGCAAGATGGGCAAGTGGACCGAGATCGTCTACCTGGTGGTTCCCACGCTTAACGACAGCGAACAGGAATTCCACGGCCTGGCACAGTGGGTCAAGGCCAACCTGGGAGTGGATACGCCGTTGCATTTCACGCAGTTTCATCCGCAGTATCTGATGAAGAATCTGCCCATCACTCCGGTGCCCACATTGGAGCGTGCCAAGGCGATTGCCGACGCCGAGGGGCTGCACTATGTCTACATCGGCAATGTGCCGGGGCATCCGGCGCAGAATACCTACTGTCCAAAGTGCAAAAAGCTCCTCGTCGAGCGGGTTGGATTTACGGCAAGCAAGATGCTGATCGAGAAGAGCGCTTGCCCATTCTGCAAGCACCCAATTCCGGGCGTCTGGCACGTGTGAGGGCGCGGAGGATTGACCAATGAACTTCAATAGGAGAAAGACAATGGCTTGGCTGGCAGCTCAACTCATCGCATTCGCGGCCATCGCGCCGCTGCAGCACGTACGCGCCGGCGATCCACAAAAAGTGAGGCCGGCGGGGGTGGCCGGCAGTTTCTATCCCGCCGATCCAAAGGAATTATCGGCCATGATCGACGAGATGCTGGCCAATGCACATCCGCCCCAGATCAAGGACCCGATCCTGGCCGTGGTCGCGCCGCATGCCGGCTACCAGTACTCCGGCCCGGTGGCGGCCTACACCTACGCGGAACTCAAGGGACGCAAGTATTCGCGCGTGGTGGTGATTGCGCCTTCGCACTACGAGTCTTTCGACTTCACCTCGGTCTACGAGGGCGATGCGTACGCGACTCCGCTGGGAACGGTGCAGGTGGACAAGGCCTTTGCCAGCCAGTTGGCCAAGATGAGTTCCACCATGAAGCTTTCCAGCCGCGGACACGACGCCACCTCGGCGGGTGCGGAACACGCACTCGAAGTGCAGTTGCCGTGGTTGCAGAAGGTGCTGGGCCAGTTCACGCTGGTGCCCGTGGTCATGGGAGATCAGAGCTACGAAAGCAGCCGCGCGCTGGGCGTGGCGCTGGCCAAGATGATTCAGGCCGAGGACAAGGAAGGCGAGACGCTGATCGTGGCCAGTTCCGATCTTTCGCACTACCATCCCTACGACGAAGCCGTGAAGATCGACCACAAGACGCTCAACGCGCTGGCCGCCTGGGACTACTACAGCATGTCGCGCAACTTCCAGACGCGCACCTGGGAAGCCTGCGGAGGCGCGCCCATCGTGGCCGCCATGATCGCCGCCGAGCGCATGGGCGCGAGACAGGCCACGGTGCTCAAGTACGCCAACTCGGGCGACGTGACCGGCGACCATTCGCGCGTGGTCGGTTACAGCGCGGATGTTTTTGTGAAGGCGCAAGGCCATGCGGAAGAAAAGCCGTTTTCGCTGACCGAACAGGACAAGAACGAATTGCTCGCGCTGGCCCGCAAGTCGGTGGAGCATGCGATCGAAAACCAGAAGGCCTACGATCCCCCGGCCAGCGCCAGCGAAGCGCTGAATCAGGAGCGCGGCGCATTTGTCACGCTGAAAGAAGACGGCCAACTCCGCGGCTGCATCGGCTACACCTCGCCCATCAAGCCGCTCTACATGACCGTGCGCGACACGGCTACGCTGGCCGCGGTGCGCGATCCGCGCTTCCAGCCGGTTGCGGCTGCGGAGTTGCCAAAGCTGCACTACGAAGTCTCCGTGCTGTCGCCGTTGCGCCGCGTGACGGATATAGAACAGATCAAGGTCGGGCAGCACGGTTTAATCATGAAAAACGGCGATAACGAAGGCCTGCTGCTTCCGCAGGTGCCGGTCGAACAAGGCTGGGACCGGCACACATTTCTCGAAGAGACCTGCAATAAGGCGGGAATGCGCCGCGATTGCTGGAAGGACGAAGATACCGACATCTTCAGTTTTACGGCGGTGGTCTTCGGCGAGCACAAGCTTTGACGCGAGAGCGCAAACTGTGACGCGATTGTGCGTTCGTGTTCCAGCGCAAGAGGATCGCGCCACCACAAGACTGCGATCCTGAGCGAGCGCTGCGAGTCGAAGGACCCGCGGTTGTTTTTCATCTTCCGCCGACTGCGGGGTGCCCCATCCATTTCGCGGTTTCATCGCGGAATGGGTGGGAAAGCACAGATCTCAACCCTCGTCTCGTTGAGCGGCAACCGGCGCGGCCAGCAGCGCCGGCGCGAGGTTGATCGCCGCACAGAGCCAAGCTGTTCTCCAGAATCCGAAGACCGGGATGAGATAGGTGCACAGCACCAGCGCGCCCGCGCATCCGCCCAGCAGATCGATGGCATAAAGTTGGCCAGTTTTCGCCTCACTGCCGCCGTCCAATAAAAAAATCTCCGCCGCGATGGGGAACTGAAATCCGCCCAGCATTCCCGTAAGCGCGGCCAGTGCAGGGAAGACGCACTGCGCCGCCAGCCATGTTGACGCGACACCGGTGACCTTTGCCATCAGGCTGACCGCAAGGATCAATGCGGGAACGGCGAGCGCCAGCAGAAACTGCGTCGCAGCCATCGCGTGGCGCGCCGAGCCGCCGTTCAAGCGAATGCGCCGCATCCCCAGCCAGCTTCCCAAGGCAATGCCCGCCATGCTCAGCCCGATGAGAATCGCAAGCTGGTGGTAGACATAACCATAGATAGCCTGGAACCCCAGCAGAAGAAAAACCTGAAGAGCCATCAGCGTGAAGCCGGTTGCGGCCGTGCAGTATGCCGCCGCGGAACGTGCGCGTCTTTGCGGCGCGCGAACCATGGCGAGAACAATGGTCACCAGAAGCAGAGCCGCAAGCGTCGCGGAGAGGACAGTCAAGAAAGGAATCCGCGCCGCGCTCTGGAACCAGCGCGTAGAACCGCCTCTGAATTGCGCGCTCCACAGCACAATATCGAAGGAGTAGGCAACCGGCGCGAGATCCCGATTCACCGGCGTGGATGCCAGCGGCATGAGTTGCTCCCGCACCTGCGCCATGCGGTCCGGCATCATGCGGTAGGGAATGAAATACTCGCTCACATACAGCGTCTTCAAACTTCGCGCGTGCAACCGTGCAATCAAGACTTGCGGGTCGTCCGCAAGAACATTGGGTTGCGCGGCGGCGAAGAAATGGAGGGTATCGCCGGGGATGGCGACGACGTAGGGGAAGACCTCATCGAGTGTGCGCCGAATGCAGCGCAGGAACTCGACTTGCGCGGGGCTCATGGTTTCTTCCGAAGAGCGCAGTTCCAAAGCCAGCAACCCGCCCGGCGCAAGGTGCTGGCGCGCCGACTCGAAGAACTCCGCGGTGTAGAAGCGATTCAACTGCGCGGTCTGCGGGTCGGGCACGTTCAGAAGAATCGCGTCGAACGATCTGCTTGTCGTGCGCAGGTAGCGCCGGCCATCGGCATAGTGGACGTGCACGCGCGGGTCCGAGATCAGCGCAGCCGCTTGCCCGGGGAAGAATTGCCGCGCCATGCCGATCAGCGCGGGATCGAGTTCCACATAGTCAACGCTCTCGACCGTCGGATGCTTCAGTGCTTCCGCAATGCCGCCATTCACTCCACCGCCGATCATGAGGATATGTTTCGGCGCGGGGTGCTCCAAGAGCGCGTAGTGAACCGACTCTTCGGCGGCGGCCTCGTCCGGCGCATTGGCCAGGAGGACGCCGTTGTCGTAGATGCTGCGCATGTTGCCGGTCTCGGTAACCGTCAGGTTGCCGTAGATCGTGTCGCGCGATGCCTCCAGATGAAACCCTTGCCATAGGCGCGCTTGTGCCGCTCGGTTCATCCGCGGCGCGACATAAGTGAGCAGAAAAAATGCGCACACCGCAACGGCCACGGCCAATGCCAAGAGAGGTTTACGGGCCATCCGGAAGAGAAGAACCGAGGCCATCGACAGGTTTAGGATGGCCACGAGGAAGGCAATCTGGAAGGAATCCAGGGAGTGAAGCAGCACGATGCTGGTTGCGATCCCGCCAGTGCCGGACCCGACGGCCTCGAGCATGTAGGCCGAACTGGCGGCAAGACGCGGAGAAAGTCCGCTCTCCCGCTGGCACATGCGCGCAGCCACCACGAAGAGCGCACCGGAGAGCGCGCAAAACAGGCTCAAACATGCCAGCGAGGTGAGCAGCATGGGTATGGGTCCCACCAACTCACCCGGCACGGTTTGAAACATCGCCTTCGCCGCGCGCAATGCAAAGATGGTGGCCGGCAGGCTCGCCGCGAGCAGGCATTCGAGCGCAGCCACGGCCCCGCGCGCGTTCTTCAGGCCCAACCCAAACCGGCTGCTCAGGCTGCTGCCCGTTGCGGTCCAGAAGAGCCAGGTTGCCAGCATGATCCCCAGCGCCATCTCGTTGCCGCTGAAGACAACAATCAATTCCCGCATGAGAACGATCTGCCCGGCAACCGCGCTAAACCCGATCAGCGCGAGAGCCGTGCTTACAGCAGGTGCGGGTTTTTGCGTACGGCTGGCTGAGGCGGACTGCATAAGAGCTTCCACCAGGATTCTGGCCAAGCAATGTTCTTGGATACTTGTTCGTGCTTTCCCAGGTCCCAGAAACGGGACCTGTGGCACCCACAATTCGTGCAACTGCGTGCGGTCAACGATCTAGAAAGGGATTATAGCGGTACTTCGGTTGATGCTGAGTGAGCATGGCCCTGCTCCGCGTTCAAAATGTAGCCGGCGTAGCCGAGCTCTCCTTGCGTGGAAATCCCGATGGCGAAGATTCCGGCCTGGGCCGATCCAGCTACCAGCCGTTGCACTAAAATGCGTCCCGATGGAAGGAAACTCCACTCCATCCAAAGCTGTAGTAGAAGGCGACAACAACGAATTTCAGCGGCCGGAATCAACCGAATTCTGCGTCTGCGCCTCGGATTCGTATAGCATTGACAATCGAGGAAAGCCATGTTCTTGCGACGTTGTGTTTCTATGTCCGCGGTTCTCGGGGCGAGTATCTGCATGTTTGGCCAGCAACCTCCGGCGCCTGCGCAGCACCAGCCAACGGCCCGTGAGCAAGAGAATATCGCCACCAACGAGCGGCGTCATTTTGGCGATGCCCCGGACGATCCCGGCCCGCTGGCCACGGACCTGTCCACTTCGACCAAGCCCGAGGCCGTGGCCAGGGCCATGCGCAAGGTGGCCGACTGGCAGCTCGATCGGGCGCAGCCCTTCTTCGACCGCATCTGGACCTGGAGCGCCCTCTACACCGGCTTCATGGCCGCATCCAACTCGCTGGACGATCCGAAATATCGCGACGCCATGCTGGCCATGGGCCAGAAGTTCGAGTGGAAGCTGAGCTCGCATCTGCCCAACGCCGACGATCAGAGCGTGGCGCAGACCTATCTGGAGCTATATCTCCAGAAGAAAGACCCGGCCATGATCCAGCCCACGCAGGCCGAGTTGGACGCCATCCTGGCCGCGCCGCGCACTTCAACCATCCCCGGCAAGGAGATCGCCTGGTGGTGGTGCGATGCGCTGTTCATGTCCCCCCCGGTGTGGGCGCGCATGTATGCCGCCACCGGCGACCGCAAGTACCTCGACTATCTCGATGAGGAGTGGGCCAAAACCTCTGCTCGCCTCTACGACACCAAAGAGCACCTCTATGCGCGGGATTCCACTTACCTGACTCGAACCGAGGCCAATGGACAGAAGATGTTCTGGTCGCGCGGCAACGGGTGGGTGATGGGCGGGATTATTCGTACCGTCCGGTATCTGCCCAAGGACGACCCGGCGCGGGAGAAGTACATCCAGCAGCTCAAGGAAATGGCCGCCAGGGTGGCGGAGATTCAATCTCCGGACGGGCTCTGGCGGGCCGGCCTGCTCGATCCCGGCGCCTACGATCAGCCGGAAATCTCCAGTTCGGCCTTCATCACTTTCGCCCTGGCCGCGGGAGTCAACGATGGACTGCTGGACAGGAAGGTCTACAAGCCGGTGATCGACAAGGCATGGGCGGGAATGCTGCATCATGTCTACGCCGACGGGCGGCTGGGCTGCATCCAGCAGACCGGCGCGGAGCCTCAGCCGTTCAAGGCATCGGCGAGCTACACCTACGGGGTGGGCGCATTTCTGCTGGCAGGCAGCGAAATCCGGCAGATGAACAGCCACCCGGCTCAGCAAAAGTAGACGGCGCAGCAATCGGCCATTCCCCTGTCCGTCGCCAAGCGGAGACCAAGGCTCTCGACCAGCCCGTTCGCCGGGCCAGCCGGCATCCTACTTGCGCCTCTGCTCAACGAGGCGGATGGGGCCCAGGAGCCCTGAAGGAACGGGCTGCAAATTGTCCATATCCTGGGGATCGAAGCGCCTGCCGTACTTTGCCCGCAGGGCCGTGTAATCGCGCGGCGGCTGCCCGGCCAGCAGATTGATCGCGGTGTTGTAGACATGCACTTCAATCTGGTTCTCTCCGCTGTGAACGAACTCGGAGATGCCGATCTTGTACGGCGGATGCCAGAGCGAGCCGATGCGCTGCCCGTTGACGAACACAATGGCTGCTTCGCGGATGGGCGGATCGAGCAGCGCCATCATCCCGCTGGCTCCGGGCCGCCGCTTGTCTTCAAATGGAGTTCCCGCGCCGAAGTCGAGGGACAGGATCGAGCCTGCCTGGGGTGCGTGGCCGGAGTCCAGCGTGAAGCTGCGCGTGTAGACCGCCTCGCCGGAGTAGAACTGCTTGCCGGGGATTTCGGTCCACGAGGCCAGCTTGGCGAGGCCCTGGGGCGTGGCGCCGCCGGAGAAGCGAACCTGCCAGCCGGTGCTCAAGTCGGCGAGTTGCTCGCTAATCTTGCTTGCCGAATTCGCATTGAGCCGATCAGAATTCTCCTTCCCGGATTCAACTTTGTCCGCAACGATAAAGACACGAGATTCGTAGGGCTCCAATGTGAGCCGAATGGCCTGGCCGTTCTTGAGCAAAATGCTCTCGACGATACTGCCAGAATCCGGATTCCACGACTGAATGGCGGCCGAATGGGCGCGAAACCGAAGGCTTCCATCGAGGATGCGATTGCTGGTGTTGGCCACAAAGTAGACATCGATCCCGGCGAGTTTGCGGTGAATGAAGCCCAGCCCGGCGGTCTGCCCGGTTGCTTCCATGTCGGCAGGCAGCGCGCGGTGCAGCGCGCCGGCCAGCCCCGCAACCGACTCGACGAGCACGCCTTTGTGGCTGCTCGCGCGGAAGATCCGATCTGAAACAGCGGCAATCTCCGCGGAGCTGTTCTGCTCCATCAGCCCCGGCGCCAGCGAAGGCAGCTTTCCGATGGCGATCACGCGGCCCTTGCCCGCCGCATAGCTCTCGATCTTCTTGTAGGCTGCCAGCGGAATGCGGTCGGTTGGCGGAAGAATCAGAACGGGGTAGGGAATCCCGTCCAGCTTCTCGATAGTGGTGGCGTCGATGTAATCGATGTTGTAGCCCGCATCGAGGATCGCCGCCATCAGATCGGGGGTGATCCGCTTCTGCATTTCGTCGGTCACCGAGACATGGCCGGGCGTGAAGGCAGCCTGCGCGTCGTCTTCCGGCAACAGGATGGCGATGTCGTTGGCCGGTTTGCCCTGCCTCAGTAGCCAGCTCATCCGCTGCAAATACTTCGTCACGTCGGGCATGACCGGGAACCACGGGTTATGCGCGTTGAAGACCGCTGCAGCATAAAGCGACCAGCCGGGCTCGCCCGCCGCGGGTGCCGAATAGGGGTAGCCGTGGCCGACAAACTGGTTCACACCCAGCAGGAACATGCGATCGGCCTCGGCCTTCATGTCCAGCGGAGTGGCGCGGAAGGCGGGCGAGTGCAGCCACGTCCAAGTCTCGGCGGAGGTGATGTTGCGCCCATAGAGATGGCTGGCCGAACTGGCCCAGCGCGTGAAGGAAAACTCGCGACCCTGCGGGCCTTCGCCCTCCGGCAAATTGGCCGCGGCCTCATCGGCCAGCGTCACCGCCGGCTCGCCGTAGGTCTGCGAGCGGAACCGCGTCCCATGCGCCTCGGCAAACCCGGTCAGAGGCGCAAGGTAGTTCTCCCGGATCAGATCGGAGAGGGTCTGGCCCCAGTCGTGGCGAACGGCTTCTGCCTGCGGCGTGCCCCCGGCCAGCAGTTCGGGCAGATGGGGAATCAGATCGTAGCCGCGCCGCTTGTGAAACTCGGCGGGCAGATTTGCAGTCCAGTCGGAGCCGTAGACCTCGAGCGAATCGGAGAAGACCGAATAGGGCGGCTGGTCGCCGAAGGCCTTGACCAGCGGTGTCGCCACATCCGCGATGTGTTCTTCGATGGCCTTGTGCGCGAAGTGGTCGAGCACATAGCCCTCTGCCCCGGCGGCAGGGCGTTTGACGGTTTGCCGCGTGTGCCCGGCGATAAAGAAGAGGGCCGTCCGCGTCCCTGAAGGAACCGCGCCGGTGGTCAGATCGATGCGCTTGGCTGTGGCCGGGGCGAAGGACTTCTCCGTGCCGGCGACTGCAAATGCCGCGATCAGGCTCTCTCCGTGCGCAAGTTGCGGAGGAACCACAGTCGCTGCGCGAATCGGAACGGCGGCAACTTTCAGGCGCCCTGCAGCCAGAGCCAGGGTGGTCTTGGGTCCGCCGTAGGGCCAGCCGCTGCCCAGGGTAATATCCACGCGCAGGCCGAGCGAGCGGGCGGTCCGGTTGGCGAAACTCACGGCATCGAGAAACTCGGGCGACATGTATTGCAGGTTTTTGATGTCCTTGGCTTCGTCGTCCAGCATCAGCGGATAGACGGGCTGAATCTCCACGCCGCCAATACCCGCGCCGCGCATGGTTTCAAGCTCTTTGGCCAGCTCCGGCTTGGTCACTGCCGGGCCGAACCACCACCAGCGCATCAGGGGCCGGGCATCGGCCGGCGGGTTCTCGAACTGCCGGTGCAGGTCGCGGAGAGAGTCCTGGGCAAACAGGGCTGTCGACAGGGTGAGCAGGAGCGCCAATCCGCTTGACGCGCGCAGTGCGCCCATCCAGCCAAGTCGCGATGAAAGGTAGGGTCCCTGGGTCATTGAGCAACTCCGTCTCGCCGGCTGGTGAAGAGAATCCCGCGGCTCCGGCGCAAGGGGCGGGTTGATGCTGAGCCACTTTGGTTTTACACCTGCGTAACCCTCATTACATTAGCGGTTTTGGGCGAAATCGGAGTTGCGTCCAGGTCAGTCTCTGGCTACGGGTCTGACCTGGACAGGCCGAAATCGGCAACGGTCTTGCTCAACAGCTATAGCATTTTCGGAATTGGTGTAGACCGAAAGCACGCACTCAAGTGGCTTTTTTCCAAAGAAAAAGCCACCTTGCAGGCCCTTCAAAAAGTCTACGTGTGTTCCGAAAATGCTCTAGATTGGCCGCGCAAAAGCCATGCACCACGCTGCGCGCTTTCAGCGGTGATCGAAGCAGGGCTTCCGCCACAATCCAGGCGTTTTGCCCAGATACCGCCGCGCATCACTCTCCAAATCCCTGGATGTCAAGTTGGCAACTTGTTTCCGATTGAAAACCACGCGAGCTGTTTAGCCGAGTGGCAAGGGCCGGGCGCCTGATCCGCGGCGAACGGAAAGAGGCCGGATCGAATCCTTGGCTTGCCAGTTCGTTGAGCAAGAAGGATTTGGCGATGGAGTGACTCTATTGATTCCCTCTCTTATTGAACCGCTGTTCGCACCCTGTTAACCCTCCGTTGATCCGGCGCACCGATACTGGCTCCAGGGATTCCAGCACGTACACGGAATGAGGAGCAGAAATGGCCGGTTCGACCATCTCATACCTGTGGCGCGACCAGAGCGCGCCGAAAGGCTACCGAACGGGTGTTTCGTTGCACAGCCACACCAACCAGTCCATGGAGACGCTGGACTTCCTTGCCAACCTGGGCAGCCAGTACCCGATGATTCGTCCGCTGCTGGCCCGTCTGGAGCGGCGTTCCGAAGCCATGCACGGAGTGCGGGTCAACTACGCGGCCAGCTACTGGACGCCTCCCATGACCCCCAAGCTGGCCTTCGATCTGGAGAGCCGGCAGATTGAGAAGCTGGACGTGGCGCCGATGGTCTCCATCTCCGACCACGACAACATCAAGGCTCCCATGCTGCTGCGCACCGTTCCCAGCGCGCGGCAGATTCCGGTTTCCGTCGAATGGACTGCACCCTACGGCGTGCAGTCCTTTCACCTTGGCGTGCACAACCTGCCCAGCGCCAAAGCCACGGAGTGGATGGCCACGCTAGCTGACTACACCGCTCACCCCAGCGATGCGCGACTGACCGAGATTCTGATTGCGCTCCACGAGGAGCCCAACGTGCTGGTGGTCTTCAACCACCCGCTGTGGGACCTCTACCTGGTCGGCGCGGAAAAGCACCAGTTCCTGGTCAACGAATTTCTCCAGAAGAATGGCGCTTACCTGCACGCGCTAGAGCTGAACGGGCTGCGCAACTGGGATGAGAACCGCGCCGTCCGCCGTCTGGCCGAGAAGTGGAACATGGTGCTCATCTCCGGCGGCGACCGCCACGGCGTCGAGCCCAACGCCAACATCAATCTGACCAACGCCGCCAGCTTCACCGAGTTCGTCCACGAGATTCGCCGCCAGAAGAAGAGCGACATGCTCTTCATGCCGCAGTACGCGGAGCCCTGGAAGCATCGCATTCTGCGCTCGACCATCGACGCGATTCGCAGCTACCCGGAGTTTCCTCAAGGCTCGCGCACCTGGGATGAGCGGGTCTATCATCCAGATGCCAATGGAGTTGTGCGGCCGCTGAGCGAGCTGTGGCCGGGCGGACGCGCGCCGCGCGCCATGAGCTGGGTCATTGGCATGGTTCAACTGATGGGCGTGGGCCCGCTTTCCGGCGGCTTGCGCATGGCATGGAGCGAGTCGCACCAGTTGCGCCTGGCCCTGGGCGAGCACGACGGATAAGCGAGGTCTGCTGCGGCACACAAGCTGGGTGCCCCATCCATGGCGTGGTTTCATCGCGCCATGGGTGGGAACCGCAATCCCGGACCGGCCCTTTTCACGCACAGATCAAAGCTGTCATCCTGAGCGGAGCGCAGCGGAGTCGAAGGACCTGCATTTCGGGATGCAACGGCGGCCAGCAAGAACGGCGGGGCATAAGCCCCTGAGGAAGTGCATGTTTCCAGAACCAGGGCAGCGGGACAAAGACGCTTTAGCCGCGCCTCGCGTGGCCTACTTTCCCGACTCGTTCCACGAAGTCAACGGAGTGGCTCACACCAGCCGCCACTTCGAGGCGTTCGCGCGGCGGCGCAACCTGCCGTTTTTGTGCGTCCGCGCCGGCGACCGCCCCCAGGCCTTCACCGAACACGGCAACGTCTGGACCCTCGAGCTGCCGCGCGGCTTCCTTTCCTTTGCTCTGGAAAAGGACCTGCGCTTCGATCCAGCCTTCCTGCGCCACGTTCCCCTCATCCAGGACGTGCTGGAGCGCTTCCAGCCCGACCTGATCCACATCACCGGCCCCAGCGAAGTCGGCATGCTGGGCGCTGGACTGGCGCACCATATGGGGCTGCCGCTGGCCGCCAGTTGGCATACCAATGTCCACGAGTACCTGGCTCGCCGCTCGGAGTGGTTCCTGCGCCTGCTGCCCGAGCGCCACTCGGCCGCTACCGGCCAGAAGATCGAAGACCTGACCATGGCCACCGCCGCCAAGTTCTACTCGATGGCCCAGGTGCTCTTCGCGCCCAACCCCGAGCTTTGCGCCCTGCTGGAACGCACCACCGGCCGGCCCTGCCACCTGATGCCGCGCGGCGTGGACGCGGAGCTCTTCCATCCCGCCAAGCGCAAGCGCGATCCCGAAGACCGCGGCCAGGTGCTGGGCTTTGTGGGCCGCCTGTCGATCGAGAAGAACGTCACGCTGCTGGCCCAGGTGCAGGAAGAGCTGGAAAAGACAGGGCACACAGACTTCCGCTTCTTGATCGTGGGCCACGGCGCGGAAGAAGCCTGGCTGCGCGAACGCCTGCCGCGCGCCGAAATTCCCGGCGTGCTCAAGGGCGAGGCGCTTTCCGAGGCCTACGCGAATATGGACCTCTTCGTCTTCCCCTCGCATACCGACACCTTCGGCAACGTGGTGCTGGAGGCGCTGGCCTCGGGCGTTCCGGCCATCGTCACCCCCGACGGAGGGCCCCGCACCATCGTCCAGGACGGCGCGACCGGCCGCATCGTCCCGGACGCCGAGTTCGCCGCCGCAGTCGCCGGCATCCTGGCCGACCCGGCAAAACACGCCGAGATGCGCCAGGCCGCCCGGCGGCACGCCCTCACCATGAGCTGGGACTCGGTCTTCGAAGGGGTCTATGCGGGCTACGAGGCGATCTTGCCGGCGCGGGAAATGCAGCGGTGCCGTCAGGTTTCTTTGTCGGAGCCTAGGCGTTGAGAACTGGAGAGGCTCAGTTAGGCCCCTTGTAATTTGCCCCTACTTGTTCCGAAACTAAGCTCCTCCCCCTCAAGACTCTGCCTTGACGCGCAGTCCTGTCCGCAGATCCAGCGCGAAGGGCGTTTCCTTGTCGGTCATCAGGTCCCAGCCCAGGCCGTGGAGGACGCAACCATCGATGTTTGTGATGGTTACGCCTTCGGAGGAGAGCTTCTCCGACTGCCAGGCTTGGCCGTTCGCGCCCCAGGCCAGAATGCCGTGGTGGCCGACGAAGAGCAGCAAACCCTGCGCGACGGCGGGGCGCACCTCCAGCACCGGCCGGAAAGCAATCATGGTGAACCGCTCCGGCGCGGAGGTGTCGATCAGGTAGGCGTAGCCGCCCGAGACGGCGCAAATCTCCTCCGGCCGGGGAGCCGACCAGATGCCGGTGGGAACCGCCGGGTCGCGAAACCCCAGGGCGCAGGTGATCAGAAAGGGCTGCGTTTCCGAGGTTGGGCGAGCGGATTTACCTTCCCATGTCTCAGAATCGAGACCCCTTGACAGGCTCGAGGCAGGTTCTCGACCCCACGAACGAAGACCTGTTCGTGTGCACCCCGGACCTGAGGCGCCCGGCAAAGAGCCTTGAAAGGGCACGGCTTCAGCCGTGCCGCAGACGTCGCAAAATGAATTCCCGGGCTTTAGCCCCTGAGGGAATGTATTTTCAGCAACTTGTGCCCCCTCAGCGGCTAAAGCCGCGCCTGAAATCGGCTGGCATCCGGCACGGCTGAAGCCGTGCCCTTTCAAAACCGAGCCCTCTTCCGCATACATCTCCGATGGGCAGGGCCGGATGAGCACCTCCAGCGCGCCGCGCTCCACCTCTTCGGCCTGGCGGGGATAGACGAAATGGCGCGGCGGCAGAATGAGCGGGCGGGCGGGGAGGATTTCGGCCTGCCAGCGGTGCGGGAAGCTGAGGTCGACGATGGAGGCCGTCACGGCTGGGCCTCGTAGCGCAGAATCCAGTCCCTTTGTTCCAGCGTGTCCGGGACGGGGCAACCGCGCGCGGCTTCAATTTCCGTGAGCGCAGCATGGGGCGTCCAGCCCAGGTGGATCAGGGTGCAGGCTGCCGCAATCGTCGCCCTGCCGATGCTTCCCCGGCAATGCACGCCAACGGATTCCCCGGCGCGGAGACGGCTGGCCAGAGCGGCCACAAAGTTGCGAAAGGCGAACAGGTCGGACGGGGTGTGCCGATCGCGTATGGGGTGGGAGAGATACGTCAGCCCAATGCTTTCGGCCAGCAGGCATTCCCCCGCCAGGCCAAGGGCATCGGCCTCCCAGTCTTCGAGCATCGAAACCAGGGTCCCAATGCCTCCCTCCTTCATCCGGCGCAGTTCATCTTCGAGCCAGCCGTCACCGTGCGGGCAGAGCACGATGGCCAGCGGAGCGGGCGGATCGCCGATGATCCAGAAGATGTTTCTCATTGAAGGTCACACTCCCACAAACCGCTCGATGCGTTGGCGCACACTGGGCACGCCCAGCCCTAAAGCCGCGCCCTCTTCAATCAGTGGAATCAGCCTGTCGAGCTCCCGGCCGGAGTGCGTGCCGGTCAGCGCAATGCGTACCGGGTGGAAGAGAGCCGGGCCCTTGACGCCGGCGGCGGCCTTCACCTCGTTCATCCAGGCCTTGAATCCCTCCGGGGTAACATGGCCGGCATGGGCGCGGACGCGGGCAGCCAGCTCGCTGAGCACAGTGCGCGTCGAGTCGGCGGCCAGCACGGCGGCGTTTTCCTCCTCGATGCGGGCGGCCTCCGGGTCGAAGCCAAAGATCATCCCGGCCTTCTCCGGGAGCTGGTCGAGCCGGTCGACGGCGGGGGCAAAGAGCGCCACCAGCCGGGCGAACCAGTCCTGAACGGGCTCGGAGGCTTCAGCGAAGGCAAGAATTGCGGGGGAACCCTCTGGGATGCATCCCTCAGGGGCTAAAGCCCCGGCTTCTGTGCTTGGCTCGATGTCCGGGCCAAAGCCCATACCTTTCAAGCCCCAACCCTTCGCAAAGTAGCCCCAGGCCAGCGCGGCCAGCCGTTCCGGCTCTGCCTGTTTGATGTAGTGCCGGTTGAGCCAGTTGAGTTTGTCAAAGTCGAAAACCGCCGGGCTGGGGGTGACGCGCTCCAGGGAGAAGGCGCGGGTCAGCTCTTCCAGGGTGAAAGTCTCGGTCTTGCCGTCTTCCGCGCCCCACCCCAGCAGCGCCAGGTAGTTCACCAGCGCCTCCGGCAGGTAGCCCATCTCGCGGAAGGTCGAGATCGACGTGGCTCCGTGGCGTTTGGAAAGCCGCTCGCGGTCCGCGCCCAGAATCGTGGAGAGGTGAGCGAACTCCGGCACCGGCCAGCCGAAGGCCTGGTATATCGCTACCTGCTTGGGAGTATTGGAGATATGGTCGTCGCCGCGGATCACGTGGGTGATCCGCATCAGCGCGTCGTCCACCGTGCACCCGTAGTTGTAGACTGGCACACCCGCCGAAACGCCTCCAGCGCCACCTGCCGCCGAACGAACCAGGATCGGATCGCTGACGCTCTCGGCGGGGAACTCGACATCGCCGCGCACCAGGTCGTGGAAGCGCAAGGGCTCCGTGCCGATCTTCAGCCGCACGGCAAAAGGCTTGCCCGCAGCCAGGTTCTGTTCGATCTCCGCCGGCGGCAAATCCCGGCAGCGGCCGGAGTAAACCTGCGGGCCTTGCTGCTCGACCGTCCGCTTGCGCTCGGCTCCCAGCTCCTCCGGGGTGCAGAAGCAGCGATAGGCCTTGCCCTCGGCCAGCAGCCGCTCGGTGTGCTCGGCATAGATCGCCAGCCGCTCGGACTGGCGGTAGGGGCCGTATGCGCCAGGGACCTCTTCGAAAGATCCGCCCGTCCGGCAAGGACCTTCGTCCCAGTCCAGGCCCAGCCAGCGCAGGTCTTCGATGAGCTGGCGCTCGAAACGAGGCTCGGAGCGCTCCAGGTCGGTGTCTTCGATGCGCAGGATGATTTGGCCGCCCGTGCGCCGGGCAAAGAGCCAGTTGTAAAGCGCAGTGCGCGCATTGCCCACGTGGAGAAGGCCGGTGGGGGAAGGCGCAAACCGGACGCGGGGAGTCATTGTGGTCATAACACTACAGATGATAGACCCCGAGGAAAGTGGCAAGCCGTCAACCGTGCCGGCGGCACAGGACAATCCGCCGCGCAGGGCCGGAGCGGGCCTTGAAGGCATCGCCTCCAGTTTTCGGGGACCGCCATGGGAGGAACGACTGCCCGCGCCGGGGAATGGTGGGCCCAATCGCGATGCTTCAAAAAAACCTTGCAGGTCTTCGAGGTAAAGAATAAGATCTTTACTACAATGAGCGAAGTAAAGCAACACCCTTCCAGCACCATCAGCAGCAAGGGACAAGTCACTGTCCCGATTGAGGTTCGCCACCGTCTTGGGTTGAAAGAAGGCGACCGGGTAGAGTTTGTCTTCCTGGATGGCCGCACCTATCTCCGTCCGGTGCGGACCGAGGCGAACCCCTTCATCGCATTCATGGGGAGTCTGCCGGTGTTTTCTACCAAGGAGGAGATCGACGGTTGGGTCAGCCAGCTCAGGGATGGGGGTCAGGAGTGAGAACGGCCATCGATTCCAACATCTTTGCCGCCATCTGGTCGGGAGCCCCTTCTGCCCGGCAGCTCATTTCCCAGTTGGGCGAGGCGCGTCTGAATGGGGCGCTGCTCATCTCTCCTTTTGTTTTTGCCGAATTGCACGCCTATCCCGGCGCAACCGAGGAGTTTCTTCACGGATTCCTGGCGGCGACCGGGGTTCAGGTCGACAGCCGGATCGAGGAGCGGGTCTGGGCGGAGGCGGGGCGGCGTTTTGCCCGCTATGCCGCCCGGCGCAGGCAGTCCGGAACTGAGCCGGTGGGTCTGCTGGCAGACTTCCTGATTGGCACGCATGCGCTGGTGCAGGCAGACCGGCTGTTCACGCTCGGACCGCGCCGTTACATCCAGGACTTCCCGGAATTGCCGCTGCTATAGGAAACGAAAGCCCGTTGAAGGGCAAGCCGGGATCAGGAAAAATGCTCCCATCCATTTGGTTTCAGCAGCTTAGTGCCATGTGCGGTGAGCAGCGTGGCGGCAGCTCGGCCGGGGCGCGCCTTCACGATGCGGCCGATCTTTGCGATTCCGACGCCTGCAATCTTGCGGGGCAGTTTGGCCGCAGGGGGAGCGGCGAAAAGCAACTCGTAGTCCTCACCGCCATGCAAGGCCTGGTCGAGGGTTGCGGCGGGGTGCAGGGGCAGGGCGTCGGCGTCCACTTCGGCGCTAACGCCCGATTCCTCGCAAAGGTGGGCAAGATCGGTCGAGAGCCCGTCGCTGAGGTCCAGGGCGGCGCTGGCCAGGCCATGGCGCATCAGCCAGAGACCCTGGGCGATGCGCGGCTGCGGGTAGAGGTGCGGTGCCAGCAAATCATGCAGATTCTTGGGGATGGTTGGCGGTTGCAGCCGGACCTTGCGGCTTGCCGTCTGTTCCGCAAGCGCAGCCAGACGGGCAAGCCCGGCAGCGGCTCCGCCCAGGCTGCCGGTAACGTAGAGCAGATCGCCGGGGCGGGCTCCTGAGCGGAGCAGGGCCTTGCCGCGGGGAACCGCGCCGGTCAGGACGATGTCGGCGACGGCTACCGGCGACTCCGCCAGGTCGCCACCCGCCAGCGGTGTCTTGCTGGCCTCAGCCAGCGCGAGCAGTCCGCTGAGGAAGCGCGTGACCCACGCCGGGCCGCGCCCCACTCCGTGCGTTAGCTCACGCGGTAACCCCAAGGAAAGAAAGGCGGCGATGGGCCGGGCCCCCATGGCGGCCAAGTCGCTTAACCCGCGCGCCAAAGCGCGGTGACCGACGGATTCCGCCGGGTGCCAGTCAAGGCGGAAATGATGCCCGGCGATGGAGAGATCTGTGGTCACGGCCATCTCCTCGCCGACACCCAGGCGGAGCAGCGCACAGTCATCCCCAATGCCCAGGCGCAGGCCACTGCTGGGCCGCTTTGCCGCCCGGCTACGGATTTCGCGGAGAAGGGCAAGCTCGCCCTGGGCTCCGGAATCTCCCGATTCGTTTCGCTTCGATTGCACAATCTGAGAATAGGGCAAACAGCCAGAATTGAGGAACTGGGCGGGAGAATGTGCCGGATTGAGCCCGGCCCGTGGGGTTATTGTCGAGATTCGCTATCGCAAAGCGCGGACTCCTGCCGATAATACTGATTGACCCGGTAAAGGGCGGTTTGTTAGGCTGGACGAACGTTAACCGGGCCATTTCCGCAGGGTTTGTGCCGCTGCACGGCCTGTCGGGAGTTTTTTTAAACTTTTTTCGCTATTGTTGGAACCTCCAGCGAATTGCGGCCTCGCGGGTTGCGGGGATGAAGGGCGAACATGCTACGCAAGCGCTATTACATTCTTTTCGTTTCCAGGGACGATGACGGGCGGATTCGCAAGATTGCCCTTCCTCTGCAGTACGTGTATGGATTTGTTGTCGCGGCTGTTATTGGAGCCTTCACCATTGTCGGTCTGGCCGGCTCCTATACCCGGATGTTGCTGAAAACCGAGAGTTTCAACCAGATTCGCGAAGATCGCGAAAACCTGCGCAAGAACTACCGGCAGATGGCGCAGATTGCGCATGATCGCGACGTGCAGGTGGCCTCGCTGGGCGCACTGGCCAGCGAAGTGACCGCGCTCTACGGGCTGAAACAGAACAGGCTCACCGTTGCCAAGCCGGCAGCAGCCGCCAGCGCCGCGGCAGCCGAGCCTACTCCCGCCAGCCTGGCGATCACCGACGATCCAAGCCAGCAGCAGGTCAAGCTCTCCATCGATCAGTTCTACGCGTTACGGGCGCAGGCGCTCTCCGGCCGGGTTTCCCGCGCGCTGGAGGGCGGCCTTTCATCCACTTTTTCTGGAGATTGGACCCAACTGGCCGATGCGCCGTCGATGTGGCCGGTTGAAGGTCGCGTGGGATCAGGCTTCGGCGCGCGCCAGGATCCTTTCAATGGAGAAGGCGCTTTCCATTCCGGTCTGGACATTGAAGCCCCCTACGGAACACCGGTGCGCGCGGCTGCCGACGGCGAGGTTACCGGGGCAACCCTGGGCGCCGGCTACGGCCGCCAGGTGGAACTGGACCATGGCCACGATGTGCTGACTGTCTATGGCCACCTTTCCGCGGTTGCAGTTGTGCCCGGCCAGCACGTAGCCCGCGGCCAGGTCATTGGTTATGTGGGCCAGTCGGGCCGCGCCACAGGCCCGCACCTCCACTATGAGGTCCGCGTGCACAATGTGCCCGTGAACCCCCACAAGTACCTGCGCACCACCTTCGAGCAGATTGCGCTCAACGACCCTGCTCCGTCGGCATCCGAAAAGAACTAGGCGGGTTCTCCTCAAGGAAACAGAAGCGGCTCCCCGGCGTGGGAGCCGCTTCTGCTTTGTGCGAGTGTGTTTCTACTCCCGGCAGATCGCGCAGCCGTCCATGATGAAGCGGAATTCTTTGCTGCCGATCCGCGCGTCGCCGCTGGGGCTTGGCGACAGCGGTTTCGATTCAGCTCTTTGCAGAAAGGTCGATGCCGAGTGGCACTTTTCTCAGGAAAATGGCCCCTTGCGCCATTTCAAGAGATCAACTGTTGAATCGAAACCGCCCTAGTTGGACCCTGGGCCGCGGAATGAATCTGCGGGGGCGCGCTCGGGACAAAGGACTGGCCGGGTGTGGCTATCAAGCAGAAACCACAAGGAAATCCAAACGCCTGCGAGAGGCAAGGAAGGCCCTTTCTGCCTAAACTTCAGAAGATTCGGGGATTGCGTCCCATGTCCAGCGGATTCGAAAGCGCTCTTGCCCAGCCTTGCCGTGGTATCGTTGCCTCGTCCCCGATTTTCATCCGCAGGAGAATACCACATGCAGATTCGTCTCGGCTGCCTGGCAGCTATACTCGCCCTGGCGCTGCCCGCCGCCGCCCAGGACAGCGCAGCCGGCGTGCAAACCGCCTTTGCCCGCGCCCAGCACTTGAAACACGGCATCAACGCGTCGGAGTGGTTTGCTCAGTCGGCCGGCGACTACTCGGCCGCCCGGACCAATCGCTATACCGATGCCAGAGACATCGCGCTGATGGCCCAGTTGGGCTTTGACCATGTGCGGCTGAGCATCGATGCCGCTCCCTTGGAGCAGTCTCCGCACGGGCCGGAAGGTCTGAACGCCGAATTCCTGGCTCGCCTGGACCGCGCGGTGGACACCATGCTGGCCAATGGCCTGGCGGTGGAAATCGACCTGCACCCGGAAGAGGGGTACAAGCAACGGCTGGCCTCCAGCGACGACGCCGTGGACCGGCTGGCGATGCTCTGGCGGCGCCTGGCCGCGCATTATGCCGCACGCGACCCCGAACGGATCTTCTTCGAAATCCTGAATGAGCCCGAGGTGCACGACCCTTACCGCTGGGCGGGCATCCAGGCGCGGCTGGCCGCCGCGATCCGGGAGGCCGCGCCCCGCCAGACGCTCATCGCCACCGGGCCGAATTACTCCGACATCGCCGACCTGCTGGCGATGCACCGGCTGGCCGACGGCAACGTGATCTATACCTTTCATTTCTACGACCCCCACGAGTTTACCCACCAGGGCGCCGGATGGGGCGAGGCGTGGTGGAGCTATACGCACGGGATTCCGTACCCGGCAGCGGAGAACTCGATGCGGGAACTGGTCAAGCAGGTTCCGGAGGCGGCCGACCGCTTCGCCCTGGAACAATACTGGCTGGACCACTGGGATGCCCATCGCATCCGGCTGCTGATCGACGAAGCGGCGGCCTGGGGCCAAGCCAATGGCGTGCCGCTGATCTGCAACGAATTTGGGGTCTACCGCGCGTTCTCCGACCAGACCTCGCGCGCCACCTGGATTCACGATGTGCGCACGGCGCTGGAAGCTGACGGCATTGGCTGGGCGATGTGGGATTATCGCGGCGGCTTCGGGGTGGTCTACAAGGAAGACGGCCAGCCGGTGCGGGTGGATGGCGCCATCGTGGGAGCGCTGGGGCTGAAAGGGAAGTAGGCGGGAGCGGAGTTCGCGGAGCTGGCCGCGGGGCGCGCGTTGGCGAAGTTCGCTGCCCGCTAGAGCATCTCTCTCGATGGTGTAGAGGAGGTTCGCGGGGCATTGACGGAGGGAGCGTGGGGCTTCAGCCCCACGAAACCGACGCGAGTTTTGCTGGCCTTCAGGCCCGGGGCTGAAGCCCGCGCTGTTTTATGGCTTATTCAGGGGACTGAAGTCCCCTGCTCCCTCCGTTCTATTCCTCCCTCAACACAAATTGGAGAGCGGCCTTGGCTCTGCCAGCTCCGCTTCACGTCTCCGAGAGGAACGAGCGTCAAGTCCCCAAAATCCCGAGTAAGACTGTGGCTGTGATTCGGAGCGAACGGGGTCCCGAACGTTTTTCAGTTCAGGGGTGGTGAGCGAAGAATCTGGTTTTCTCGCGTGCTGATTTTCGATGCGAACTTCAGGGATAGAACACTTCCGGCAGTTGTAGCCGAGAATTTGCCAGCCGGCCGGAGTTGTCTGGCCTGCGTGGGGCAGGTCCGGTTGGCCTCAAGGGGAAGGCCAAGGGCACTCCGGCGGCTGGCCGAAGCAGATCGTGGGGGAGGGCCCGCAGGGAAGCGCGCTAGTACATGGTGAGATGAGGCCGAACCCGTTCAGGGTTGCGTCGCGGGCGAAGAATTCTCCTCCGAAGTGAGGCCGCTGAAGATCGAGGGCGAAAGCGTGGCCGTGACGATCATCCGGTTGCGCTTCTGCGTGACTTCGGCCGTTTGCAGCAGTTCTTTCAGGCTGTTATTGGCTGCGTTCTTGCCTAAGGGCATGGTAAAGCCGCGCGCCACGGTGACCAGCGTTGCCAGTGCGGCGGCCTGGCGGGTGGCCACCTCGTCGCTGGCCGCGATCTCCTCCACCCGAAGGTGAAACGAGCCGGTCCAGCGCAGGCTGGCAATGACGATCGAGTCGGACTCCAAGGGCAGCGAGAAGCCGAATATCTTGATGGCGCCGCTCTCCGAGAACGGCAGACCGATCTGCCCCACGCCCCAGGCCAGCGAGAGCAGCGGCACTTCACGGTAGTGCTGGTTCAGCAGTGTCGACCCGGCGAAAGGCCAGGCGGCGGTGCGATGCCGGTCCAGCATGGAGTGAATCTGTTCGGCGGTGGGGGTGTTCGACACCGCGACCATGTCGTAGCCGATCTGCGCTACGCGCACGGTGCGGTTTTCCGAGGGAATCGAGTAGATGGTGTGGCCGGCATAGGACTCGCGGGAAGTGGCGTGCGTGTCGAGCCAGTCGTTCAGCTTCTTGCCCGTGATTTTGCCCACCAGCACCATGGAATAGGCAACTGGGCCGTTGGGCCCGGTGGGGTCGGGCATGCGGTGCAGGGCGATGGCCACTTCGTCCAGGTCCTGCTCCCAGTCGAAGCCCACGGCGTCGACGAACTGCTGGTACTCCGGCACACGCTGGGGCGGCTTCAGGCTCCGGTGAGCGAAGGAGTGGAGCGGTTTGAGGTTGACGTAAAGGATGCCGTCGGACTCGGGCAGCAGGCGCGCGGCCTCCGGCGGGGCCTTCGAGCGCAGGAAGATGGCCACGGCCAGGAAAACCAGGACCGCGGCCAGGATGAGAAGCGTTCTACGCGTGCGTCTGTGCATGCTCTCGAGTAACCGAATCCGCTACAGATAACCCTACCATTGCCAGTTGGGGTTTGGGGGAGTTCCCACCAAAGTCGAATCACTGGCATGGGCTAGTAATTCCAGCATCAATGGGTTCTGGACCGCCGAGGGGTTCAATCGAAGAGCTGAGAGATTTCGTCGTCGATACGAAAAGGCCCCTCCGCTTCTGGGAAGGGCCTTTTCAGTACTACATTTTGGCCCCGATTCCTATCGCCGCGCCTTCTCCAACTCTGCATTTACATGAACGGTGGCGCCTTGTGCATTCAGGACCCGGTTCCACTCATCGTACCCCTTCTTCTTGACCGTGATGGAGTGATTCCCGGCCGTTACCGTAACCGTCGAGGGTGTACTGCCCATGAATGCTCCGTCCACCTGGATGTCAGCTCCCGGAGGGTTGGACTCAATCAACAGGGTTGCTTGCGACGCGGCGGCAGTGGCAGCCACCTGGGCTGCGGTAGGCTGCGGCGCCACTCCGAAGCGGGACATGTCCAAAGGCATATCGCCATCGATGAAGGCCGTGATCTGGGTGCCTTGGGGAATCGTGACGTCCTTCCCTTTGATGAACAGGAAGAAAGGGGCAGCCGGCCAGATGATCAGCGAGGTGGCCACCATCCCGCCGGTCATGGCGCCGGTGTGGCCGCCGCCTTTGCTCTCCTTCACGGCACGTAACGCAACTTGCTCGTTATCCTTCAAGCGCGCAAAACTGATGGTGATATCCAATTTGCCGCCGCGTCCCATTGACTTCTTCGATTCCGCCAGGGTCACGCTGCCTACGGCTGTCGCTCCATGGGGCAGAACCGCAACACCGTCCACGTCAACTTCGTCGATGACCTCGAAGGCCACTTCGTCTCCGGTCTTTACCTCGGCCGAACTGAGGTTCTGTTTCAGCCGCAATCTCACGGGAGTCCCGTCATGGAGAGTATGGTCTCCGGCACTGGAAACGGACGCCGGTTGGGAGGAAGCCCCGGCAGGAGGTTGAATCGGAGCCATTTGCTGGGCTACGAGCGAGGTCGAAAGCAATGGCACAAGTGCGAGCGTAAAGAGATTCCGAGTCATAAATACACGCTTTCTGGGCCGTAAGCCCGAGTATTTTGCAGGAGACACATGTCTCTGGAGCCAAGCCCGGGTAAGGAGCTTCACAGGATTTCTGTTGATTCACGGCCCGGTGTGCCGCTCACCCGTTCTTGCCCGTCTACTGGATATAGCGCCAGAAACCCGCCAACCCCCTCACCCGACGGGAAGATTTGCGTCTGCCGCTTGCGCACGATTCGTCGAGTCCGGTTGAACGCTCCTGGCATAGCTCTTTGGCCGGCAGATTGAACGCCATTGCCCGGGTCTTCTTGAATTGCTTATTGAGGGGTCTTCCAGAGACTTTTCCAAATCGCTTACGACTTGTTGGCATTCGCGATTCGGGCCAAGGCTAGAATTGCAGCGGTCTTGGCATTGGCCCTTCGGGAGGGGGTGGTGCGGGAATTTCAGCCCCAGGGTTGCGTGGCCATCTACTCTGGGCCGTGTTCCTCTCCTCCCCGTAAGGAGGAAAGCCCTGCTCCAGATCTCTCCCACGGGAGCGCGCCGCATATCGAAATGCAACGTGTTCTACAACGCATGATCGCCGGGTTCCGGGATGCGGATACCGAAAGACTCAGGACGACAGGACGACAATGCGCGCGGCCTCCGGCGGAGCTTTCTAGCGCAAGAAGATGGCCGCGGCCAGGAAAACCAGGACCGCGGCCAGGATGAGAAGCGTTCTACGCGTGCGTCCGTGCATGCGGAGCCGTCAGAAATAAAGCTATCACTTGGCCCTAGCGATGCACCTCCATCCCCAGTTCCAGTGCTAATCTTTGCCAAAATCGAAAACTCTGCTGTAGGCTGAGACGACAAATCCATACTCGCCCGGCTTCAGGGGTGCGCTAAGAACGACTTTGTACACGCCTGGACGCAGCTTTGTGAAAGTGAATCCAGTGGTCGCCTTTTCATCGTTTCCACTTGAAGCGCCAAAGGCGTTGGCCGAGGCGGTGACCGTTTCTCTGGAATCCCCTTTGACATCGAACTTGAGGAGCGTGTATTCATTCGGTGTACTGGTTCCACCGAATGACGAGCCATAGCTCAATCCCGCACCTTGCTGCTCAAAATAGAAATAGAAGACAGGATTTTCCGAGCTTACGCGCATGTTTGAGCGCGCGCCGCGTATCACTGCCTTAACCTTAACTTTGGCAATTCCATAGGTCATTGCCGACGCAAAGATGCCGCCCGTCTTGCCCTGCGTGTAAATCGACGGCTCAATCAGGGTCATCTTGGATCCAGTTGGAGCGCCATCATTATAAATGTAAATGCCAGCATCGTGAGAGGACGCCGGATCGTCCGGGTTGCCCGGATTGTTCGTGGGTGCGATCACCGATCCATCGTCAGCCAATGTAGGTTTTGCCGGGGCGGCAGCCCCGCCGCCGGAGGCCTTCATCACAATGGCCGCGACCACCTTGTCGCTGACGCCCGCGGTCTTCAGGGCGATGATCCCGTCGGCAGAGGTGTCATACTGTCCGGTCGATCCGTTGACCGTGGAAATGATCAGGTCCTCCGACAAGCCTGCCTTCACGAGCTTGATGATTGCGTCATTATTCATCGTCTGCTGAGCCACGAGCAAAGGGCAGAATGCCAGAAACACAACTACGAGAAAACTCTTGCGCATACAGCTTCTCCTAACTTTCAAAACCGAGTATGGGCCCATTTGGGAGGTGCAGGAATCATCTACCAACCCCCTATCCGTGTGCAAGCGGCCCCCAGGTTCATCTTCAAGCATCGCGAGGCTGAGGCGTCGCGGAATGCCACGTGAGCTATTGCGGAGCATTCCTCCCTCCGGGAGCGCTGTCGATTGTCCCGGGTTGGTAGGGTAAACGTCGCTTTGGGATACGAATGGGCTCTATGCGATCTTCCCTGCGCCGAAGTTGCCTGCTCTTGGGGTAATTCCCTCCCGGAGGGAGGGGAGAGCCCAGCCCAGGGTGGAGCGTAGCGGAACCCTGGGTCAGTTCGCCAACCTTGGCAGTTCCGTCCCGTAGGGCCGGCAGAAACCCGGTAAATACCTATCCCCACATGTAGCGCGGATCGTAAGGTACGCGGTGTTTGTTCAAGAAGGCAACAAACTCAGCCTGAAAATCACGACTGCGATGGTGCTCTTCTTGACCGGCTATGTATGCCAGCGTCGCTTCCACTTGAGACCATCCAATGGAGAAAGCCCCGTAGCCTTCCTGCCATTCAAAGCCCGGCAGTCCGCAATTTTGGTGCATCCAGCGCGAAGATGCGCTCTTGATTTCGCGCATCGCCAAGGCAATCGGCAACGATGAGGGCAGAGAGAGCGGGATATGGACGTGATCGTCCGTGCCTCCCTCGGCCAGGGCCTTCCTTTCTTGCTCGCGCGCGATTCCTCCCACGTAAGCCCACAGACGCGGCTGCACCACTGGCGGAATAAGCCTGCGGCGCTCCTTGGTGAAGAAGACGCAATGAAACAGCGAGGAACAGTGCGTGTGCCCCAGAACAATCCGTATCCTATCGCAACAGGGGTTGGGTGGCTCGACCATGTTTCTGGCGCGAGCCCTTCAAGCGGCCCTTCGGGACGGGTAACAGGAATCTTGGCCGGCTAACCCAGGATTGCGCTGCGCTCCATCCTGGGCTATTTTCTCTTCCTCCCTCCGGGAGGAGCTTTTGTGGGCCGAACCCGCCCCGAAGGCACGAGAGGCCTTGAGGCTACTTGCTCAACTGCTTCACGAAGAAGTCGGCCATGAGGTGGTTGGCTTCCAGCGCCTCGGGCAGCGCCGGGTTATACCAGAAGGCATGGGGCAGGGCGTCGAAGACCACCAGCCGCGCATCCACGCCGGCAGCCAGGAAGGCGCGGTGCAGGTTGATGGTGCCGCTGAGCAGCAGGTCGCGCCCGCTGGTGACGAAGAGGGTCGGCGGCATCCCGTGCAGATCGGAATAGATCGGCGAGAGCACTGGGTCTCTGCGATCGGTTTTGACGATGTAGGCGGAGAGGGCGGGCTCCCCGGTTCCTGGCGGGTCGAGGTGCCCGGACAGGCCATTGAGCGAGTACATGGACGAAGAATCGCCCAGGCGGGCAAAGTCTCCCACGCCGCTGAAGATGCCCAGAGCCGCCGGCAGTGGCAGGCCAAGCTGCTTGATCCGGGCGGCCACTTCGCCGGTCAGGATGGCCCCGGCCGAAGTCCCATAGATGACGATGTGCTCCGGCTTGTAGGTTTTCAGCAGCTCCTTGTAGACGGCTATCGAGTCGTCCACGGCGGCGGG
>Ga0181529_10001698_pt1 | contig 27864 bp, 19 predicted proteins | sample PEATcosm2014_Bin_36_FD_119763 | JGI IMG/M metagenome (GOLD analysis project Ga0181529, IMG submission 119763) | Peatland microbial communities from MTU Mesocosm Facility, Houghton, MI, USA - PEATcosm2014_Bin10_30_metaG | ecosystem: Environmental > Terrestrial > Soil > Wetlands > Peat | place... | reverse complement strand
GTAAAGATTGGCGTGCTGGTCGAGGTGGATGGCAAATGCGTCACCGTCGCCAACAAGCTGCTCGACAAAATCACGGTCTGTCTCCCGCGTGAAATTCCGATTGCGGATGGCGAGCGGCTGCACCTCAAGGCCAATCGCACCCTGGCTGCCGGTGGGCGGACCTCCAACGGGGAACTGGTCACGGTCAAAACCGTCCGCGCCGATGGCGGAATTGAATTGGCCGACGGCCGGATTTTGGGAAAAAGTTTCCGTGAGTTCCTCCTTGGCTACGCGGTCACGTCGTATGGGTCACAGGGCAAGACCGTGGATCACGTTCTCTTTTCTGACTCCACCATCAAGGCGGCAACGAATGCCCAGCAATGGTATGTCACCATTTCACGCGGTCGGCGCGGCATCCGCATTTTCACGCCGGACAAAATGCAACTGCGTGAAAACCTGGTTCGCTCCGGCCACAGGCCGCTGGCGTTAGAGCTGGCGCACGATATTCGTCCACGCCATGCCAACCGGCTTTGGGAACGGTTGCATGGCTCTCTGCTCCGGTTCGGCCGGCGTGCCGCCGACACGTTTTGCCGCCTGAAAATGTCCCGTCACCAAAAACATCAACACCAACAAAAACATGAGCACAAAAACACCCGAATGTTACACCATTGACCCGCAGGCGCGTTGCCTCCGCGTTGAAATTCCAAAGGGCCGCATATTCCTGCTGCCGCTGGATCAATTCGCGTTTGCCGAAATGGACAGTGATGGCAAGGAGCAACTGCTCCATCTGTCGTTCGCAACGCATGAAATCATGGTTCGCGGCCACGCGCTCCGCCGGATTGAAACCGCCCTGCACCGGCTGGAATTGTCATTCATCACCACGTTGCCGGCGAAATATCACCCGCTGGTGCCCGACGGCCAGCCGAAGATTCGGGACATTGTGGTCACGGAAATCAAGCCCGGTGATGAACCGAGTCAGCTTAATTGATCATCAATTCATCAGCTTGTGGCTTCGGCCTGTGGTTCGGTGAACGGGTAAGTGGAGCGCAGGCGCAGAGACGCAGGAACGGAGCCGGAGCGAAACGACCGTCGCCGAACCGCAGGCGGAAAGCCCGCCGATTATTCGGCATCAGCAATGCCGCTCGTGACGAGCGCGCTTTGTTGCGGACGGAACCGGCGCGGTCGTGAGGGGCACAGGGCCGACCGGCAGCCGGTGATGGGAGCAAGAAAGCGCGTTGGTCACGGCGGTGTTCAAAATTCTGTTTCCAGAGTGGAACAAATGTCGGGAATCTGCCTGACCGGCGTTGGTCGCCGATAAAAAAGTTAAACTTTTTTATCGCCTTGAAAACATTGAGTGAAAATGGTGTCGAAACTGAAAAACAGCCAAGTCGCCCCGCGTAAAATCAGCGTGCTTTTGTGTCAAGTGCCGGCGGCAACAGTGGTTTTGTTCAATGTTTGCAAGGCTTCGGCCACTCAATTCGCCGTTCAACAAAAGCGCGACTGATAAAATAGTGGTGTCGTTGAATGAATCAGCGACGCAACCAGGAAAGCAAATTATGGAAACAACTGAAATGACGGACACACTCAAAAGCATCAACACAACTCCACATCTTTGCCGGAGCAAGGTAAAACAAACCGCGCTGGAAATTGCCGCCGCGATCCGGCCAGCCAATAAATTCAGCCGGGTTGGCATGAGCTTCGTTGAACGCATCGAAGCGAAAGTCCGCGCGGCCATCCGCGAGGAGGTCAGGATTCATCCCAGCAAAGGCAAGACGCTTTTATGACACATCCAGCCGAACGAATCGTTCGCCGTCGAGTCGCCAGCGAAGGTGGAAAATAAATAATTTTCGTTACGCCAAGGGCGGCGTAATTTATGATGCAACCGATGACTGGGTTTGAACATCCACTTTCTGACTTCTTTTTTGGGGTGAGCCAGAAATGTTTCGTCGTCGCTATACAGAAGTGGAAAGAGACGAAAGACAAGATCAAGGCGGATGAGGAGACAAAGACCATACATGAATTTGAATCGGCGAAAAGCGCAGCCGTAAAAGTTCAGCAGCGTATAACTGTAGCCATCCGAGGTTTACACCTTTCTGCCGAACAGCTACAACAAGTTCTCGCCCTCGAAAAGAACCCGCTGTTAAAAGACGAACTGGCGGCGCAATTTCTCAACGCCAGCATCACCCCAGAGCACATTGTAGAATACTTTGTCAATCAGGACTCATCTCTATTACCTATTCGGGATCAGTTGCTTTTGATTGCAACCGCTTGGATGGACGAAATTGATAGAGCAATTGCGGAAGACTCCGTTCTTTCAAATATTCTCACGATTAAAGCCCATCGCGATGTCCGTTCCAGCCTGAAATCGCTTGAAAATCAGCTAGTCAAGCGTGAGTTAAAAGACGATCAAAATGAGGAAGCCAAGCAGCAACGGCTTAATGAGATGTTCGCAAAGGTAAGCGATATCCAATCATCAATGGCTTTTTTTGTTTCAAAAGAGCGAGAGGATAAAACGCCGGAAAATCTGAAAAGCTTATACCAACGTAGGTTCGACAAGGCAAAGGAGCGACTCGCAGAAGGGAAAGTTGTGGTCGCAGAACAAGGTTTTCGCGAGCTGCTAGATGAGTTGCAGACGTTCACAGCAAACGGTGAGGCAGAATTAAAGTTGAGGTGTCACCTCAACATCGCAACCTGCCTTTGGGAGCAAAATAAAATTGGGGATTCGGCTGACTGGTTTGAGAAATCTTTTGCTCTCAATCCAAATGACTGGCGCGCAAAACGGGGGAAGGCGTTTGCGCTTATCCACAGGAATTCAATCGAACCCGCTTTGGAAATATTGCGTCAAATTAGGAAAGAGCGGCCTGACGAGTCGGAACACGTTTGCAATGAGGCATGGATACTAAAAAACACGGGCCGGGTGCAGGCAGCGATCGAGCTTCTGGAATCCCGCGTGTTTGAAGATGAAAATTACTTTTCGATTCTATCATTCGCCTATTCACGCGCAGACCGACGCGACGAAGCAGAACGGGCGGCACGAAAAGCAATCCAAATTGCTCCCAAATCTGATGTAGCACTGATGGCGCTTTCGTTCGCTCTTGGGTTTCCTGTGATACAGCGACGCACGCGGCGAGAAACACTGCAATTCACTCCGTCGGATGATGAACGAAAGAGGCTGACTGATGCAATTGGCTATGCAGAACAGGCGGCAGCATCCCTGCGAAGCAACGGGCGCATCAATTCACTCGTGGATGTTCTTTCCAATCTGACAGCTTTTTATCCGGCGGTGGGCAATTGCAACCAAGCGATAATTTTTGCGAAGGAAGCGCTTCAATACGCACAAAACGATGTAAACATTTTGCGGAATCTGTGGTGTGCCCAAATGAGAGTTGGACAGTTTTCTGACGCAATTTTAACCGCCGAGAAACTGGAAATCCTCGACAATCCAGTGGATTGGTGGAAGCGAAAATCCGAAGCTCAAATATTGGCCGATAAAAGCCAGGAAGTTTTGAATTCGTGGGAGGCCAAAAAATCCGACAGCCAGTTTTCCGCCGATGTTGATGCCATAGCTATTGTGGCCGGTGCATATTCAAAACGACATCGCACCGATGACGGCCTCGGGCTTTTGAATGACGCGTTGACGCGCGATCCGTCGAATCCAGCACTGTTAACTCAGCGTGGACTATTGCTTGAAGGCCTTGGTAAAATTTCAGAGGCTAGAAACGATTTTGACAACGCAGAAAAATCTCCCGCCAATGAGTATCGGGGTCAGATGATTTTGGATTTTGGACAATTCCTGTTTCGCCGGCACGAATGGAAGGAGGCGGCAGAACGATTCAAAACACTTGGGGGCGAATCGGTTCACAATCCATTATTCACCAACTACCTGATTTGTCTGTTTAATCAGGGCGAATATCGACAGTGCCTTGCTTTGGCCGAAGTCGCAATTAAGGAAACAAAGGATTTTGTTGAAGATTACTACGCCATCGCGGCGCGTTGCTACCATATTTGCGACAATCTGCCTCGGGCAAAAGAACTGCTGGATACTTTGGTGGGAATGGGAACGTCCCGTGAACTTGAGCACCGCAAACTACTAGCGTGGGTTTATTGGAGAATGGATGATTTGCCGCAGGCGTTTGACGTCTTGTTGAAATGTCTAAAAATTGACACGAACGACCTGGACGCGCTAATGCTTCAAAGCGCCGTCTGTTCGATTCTTGGAAAACACGAAGAGGCATTGGAATGCGGACGCAAAGCCTCCGAACTAGCTCCCGAATCCATCCGGGCGCACACGGCCCTTGTGAGTGCAGCATTTGCTTGTCCGCAAGACTTCAAAATAAAGCAGGAACATCTTGATGCCCATTTTCGTAGTTTGGCCTTCCTCCAACAAACCAAGTCCGGAATTTTGCAGGCGATTCCTGTCGAACCAGATTTGCACTCAATACTGGATATGGTCAAGACCCGTTCCAAGGAAATAAGGAAGTTTGAGGATTACTACATTGGCCATCCTCTGCCTATGGGTGCGTTTGCAAATCGTATTGGCCGCTCCCTTTTTCAGACATGGGCCGCCTTGATGCAACACGCCCGATTAAAAGTCCGTGTGGCTTTTGGCACTACCGATGAGCAGCAGGACGAAATCAGGACGGTTACGAATTCAGAGAGCGTCTCCATTGATTTATTCGCCCTTCTGTCGCTTCATCATTTGAACCTCCTTCACCTGTTGCCGAAAATGTTCAAGCACGTTTTCGTCCACAGTTCACTGCTAGATGTGATAGTCATAGATCTTCGCGATATTCAGCAGCATCCAGAGGGTTTGGGTATTGCCTATGTTGACGGTAAATATATTCGCCATGAGCGAAACCCGGAACAAAACAGGGTCGCAACCGCTTTTTTGACGGAGCTTCGCGATTTCTTAAAAAGCCCATCGGTGGAATTGACAGGATTATTGCCGGAGTCCCTAAAAGCGAACCATGCGAAAGACCTCGTGGATGCCTGCGGAATCGCATCCATAGCACCTCTGCTCGTAGCACGGGAAAAATCAGTCCCTATTTTTTCTGATGATGCTTACATCAAAGCAATCGGACGACTCGAAGACCGAACCCCCGGATTCTGTATCCAGGCATTTTTGCGGGTTGCCGCTCAAAAAAGCCTTATTACGCCGACGGAGTATCAGGACGCGGTGATCAAACTGATAAAGTGTAACTACGCATTTATTTCGGAAGACGCCAGCGTGCTAAATCGGTGTTATCAGGCAGAAAAGGGTCGCATTAGCCCCTTTGCCTTGTCTCTCTTAAATCGTGTCAATGACCGCCAATACGAAACGAGATCGTGCCTGCCACTTCTGGGTGAATTCGCTGTTTATTTATGGCGCAATAAAGAACCGGAGGGGGCAAACACCAGGGAGGAATGGCTCGGCGAAATATGGCTCGCGCTTTCAAAGGCCAAGGATTCAGAATCGCTCATCTTAGAATATATCGCCCACCTAGTTGTTGCGTGTCCCACTCAACCCGCCGTATTTTTTGGGATAATCAATAATGCACTTTTCCAAGCTTCATTTGTCCACCGGCAACGCGTGGCTGTATTCACAATAGTCAAAGGGGCGGTAGCAACAATGCACCGAATGATTAAAGAACTTTATCCATATTGGCCCGGTTTGTCAGCGGAATGGCTCCAGCATCAAAAGGTAAATGATATACTTGCACGACAAGGTTTTTTCGATCGCGGTATAGCTGAAGGGTTCACCCCTGCCGAAAGCGCGACCCGCCAGACCAATAAAAAGTCCCGCAAGGCGTTCCTAAAATCAAAACGGAGGCTCAAAAAGCGAAAATCGTAAAATAATTCGTTTTGCCTTCTTATTATTTATCCGTGTGCGCTCGATGTTATTGCCAGATTAAATTAAAATGAACCAAAAGGACAATTTGCTTCGAGTCCTCAAGCCGTCCTGGAATCTATTCGACAGGCTGGTTACCGAAGCCGTGCGCCCGGACGACAGACCAACGGCCAGTCCGTCCCCCACGACCACGCGCTCCGGCGGATTGAATCCGCCCTGCACCGGCTGGAATTGTCATTCATAATGCCATTGCCGCCGAAATATCATCCGATCATTGCCGAAAACCAGCCAAAAATTCGGGAAGTTGTGGTGACGGAAAATAAACCGGCTGGTTTTCAATCTGAGGCGTCGCTTAATTAGAAAATGAAGCCATTTTTATGGGAGGTTGTTATTTTTCCGACCGCAATACGTTTGCGCGCTAAATTTCCACCCTATGAAAAATCAATCATTTCAATAAACTTCGGCAATGCAATTTACCCCGAATGTTAACTATCGCGTGCGTTTGACGGGCTTGCTCATTGGGGGAGGCGTGGGCGATGCGTTGGGATTGCCAGCCGAAGGGTTGAAACCGGATCGAATTCGCCGACGTTGGCATGGGGAATGGAAGCAGCGATTTATTTTTGGTCGTGGAATGTGCAGCGACGATACCGAACATACTTTCATGGTCGCTCAAGCATTGCTGACGGAGCCATTCGACGCAGACCGTTTTCAACGATGCTTTGCATGGAAATTAAGATGGTGGCTGGCGGGATTGCCAGCTGGTGTCGGCCTTGCAACCGCGCGGGCGATACTCAAACTTTGGATGGGGTGGCCTGCAAGCCGAAGCGGAGTTTATTCGGCGGGCAATGGCCCGGCCATGCGTAGCGCAATCATTGGGGCATTTTTTGCGAATGATCCAAAAAACAGACGGGAATTTGTCGTCGCAGCCACACGCATCACACATACCGACCCAAGAGCGGAGATTGCTGCACTGGCAGTAGCCGAAGCGTCGGCTTGGGTGGTTAATGGCGGTGGTAATGTGGAAGAACTTCTCCTGCGTTTGCCTGATTGCGGACAAAATCAAGAATGGTTAAACCTGTGCCGCCATTTGTCAGACGCTTATGCAGCAAACCAAAGCATTGCTGATTTTTGTCGTTCATTGGGACTTGAGCAGGGTGTGAGCGGTTTCTCATTTCACACTGTTCCAGTTGCGCTCTACGGCTGGTTGCGGCATCCTGACGACTTCAAAATGGCACTCGTGCAAACACTGGATTGTGGCGGAGACACGGACACCGTGGGTGCCATTGTCGGCGCATTGGCCGGTGCCAGCACTGGAGAGGACGGCATTCCGAATGAATGGGGCAACGGTATTTGGGAATGGCCGCGCTCAATATCAGTGATGCGCGATTTGGCAACGCGACTGGAACAACAAACTTCACAAAAAAATTCCATTGGCCCAATTCACTATTTTTGGCCGGGACTCTTTTTTCGGAATCTTGTGTTTTTGGCCGTCGTATTGTTGCACGGTTTTCGGCGATTGCTTCCTCCTTATTGAAAATTCAAACTAAAAAGGAACCACTATGATCGGCATCAAATTCATCAAGGCTCAACCCACCATCTACCTGCTGCAATACTCCAAGGGGCGGGTTATCCGCGAAGGCGTGGGCTTGGCTTTTTTCTATTATGCCCCCACCACGTCGCTGGTCGCCGTGCCGGTGGCAAGCGCGGAAGCCCCATTTATTTTCCAAGAGGTTACGTCTGATTTTCAAACTGTCTCGATTCAAGGCCAGGTAACTTATCGCGTGGCGGATGCCAAGAAATTGGCAGCCCTCATGAACTTCACACTTGATGCGCGTGGTCAGAAGCACGTTTCGGACGATCCGCAGAAACTGCCGCAACGGGTGATTAACGTCGTCAACGTGCTGGCGCGGGCCGAACTGCAAAAACTTCCCCTCAAGGAAGCCGTCCGTGCTTCAGACTCACTGGTGCAAACGGTGCATAAGAACCTTGTTGCATCGGCAGAGATTTCACAGCTTGGACTGGAAATCCTCGGCCTGAACATTTTGGCCATTAAACCAACGCCCGAAACCGCCCGCGCGTTGGAAGCGGCGGCGCGTGAGCAGTTGCTTAAAGAAGCGGACGGAGCAATTTATGCTCGCCGCAATTCGGCAGTGGAACAGGAACGGGCAATCAAGGAAAATGAATTGAACACGGAAATTGCCGTGGAAAATAAAAAGCGGCAAATCCGCGAGACACAGATGGACGCCGAGCGTGCCGTGCAGGAAAAGCAACACCAGCTTGAACAAGCTGGCATGGCTGCCAAAGTATTGTTGGAAGATAAACGCAAACAACTTGTGGCGCTTGCCACGCAGAACTCCAAAGCCGAAGCCGATGCCCGCGCTTATGGCATACAAACGGCGATGGAGGCATTGGCCAAAGTGGACTCCCGCACCTTGCAGGCATTGGCCAGCGTGGGCATGAAGCCCGAACAACTCATTGCCGTCGCATTTCAGGAATTGGCTGGCAGAGCGGATAAAATCGGCCAGTTGAACATCTCGCCAGATTTATTGCGGGAACTGATGCAGAAAAAGCAATGACGCGGCTCACTGAAAACAAGATCGTCCTAGTCACGCGACCGACACGACTTGCCGAACTCATTGCGCGTTTCAACACGGCCAGCCAAGCGCGTTTCTACGTCGAACATCTTGGCGCGGATTTTTCCGACTACCAGCGGGAAGATGAAAATTATCAGGCGGCGATAGCCGGTGTCAGCGCGACACTGGAAACTTTTGGGCGCGTGCAAAAACTGGACCGCGCTCTCCTGCCGAATTTTTTGTTCGCACCGGATGACACTATCGTTGTATTGGGCCAGGACGGACTTGTCGCCAACACCTTGAAATACCTCAATGGCCAGCCGGTCTTGGGTGTGAATCCCGACCCCGCGCGCTGGGATGGGCAACTTCTTCCGTTCAAAACAAACGACCTTGAAAAGATTATTCCTGAAGTGTTCCGCCATGTGCGCCCGATTAAATTCGTCACAATGGCCAAGGCCGAATTGAATAACGGCCAGATTCTTTACGCCGTGAACGATTTATTCATCGGGCCTCGTTCACATATTTCCGCGCGCTACACGATCACGCTTGATAAGCAGACCGAAGCCCAATCTTCCAGCGGCGTCATTGTTTCAACCGGCCTCGGTTCAACGGGCTGGCTCAAAAGTTTGCTCACAGGCGCGGCGGGCATCATGCAGGCCGCCGGCACTAAACGCGCTCGTGAGATGCAGGACGAACTGAATATCAGCGACCGGGCAAAACAATCGAAGACTTCGCCGCCGCCCAAAATGCGTCTCACAGTTCACAGCGAATTTGATTGGGATGCAGATTTTTTGCGTTTCACGGTTCGGGAGCCTTTTCCGACACGCACCACCGCCGCCAACCTTGTTTTTGGCCGCGTGACATCAGGCCAATCTTTGGTGCTGGTTTCCCAAATGGCTGAAAACGGAGTCATTTTCAGCGATGGCATTGAGAAAGATTTCTTGGAATTTAATTCCGGCACACGCGCTGTTATCGGCATTGCGGAGAAAAAAGGTTGTCTTGTGGTATGAGTGTTCAATTTGCTTCGGCCTGCGGTTCGGCGAACGGGAAAGTGGAGCGGAGGCGCAGAGACGGCGGGAACGGAGCCGGCGAGATTCGGTGATGGAATTTCAGACAACGGCAAAATCGTTTGTGCCTTTGACTGCCAGCAAAACTGCCAGCAGCGGAGTTTCAACAGAGTAGTGCCGGAGTAATATTGGAGTTTCAGATGGTTAATTCCAAGTCTTGACTGAAGCGAGAAAACCTGCGATTCTACCAATGTTAGCAGCGTAATTTCTGTAATTTGCGTTCTAGCTGGGGTTTGGGATTAGAAGGTTCAGCAAGTCAATTTTCGCTGTGCCTGCCCGATTCCGACCCTCGCCTCCAGTCTAAACCGTGTGTGCGGCAAGGACTTGGGATTCTTCCACACGCGAGTGCCAGCAGAAGTGCCAGCAAATAACTATCCGGGCAGCTTCTAGCATATCAGTGGTAACTCGCCCACTACTCGGATGCCGAGTCGTAATCAATCGTCGTAAACTCATCGCTGCTAAAAACAGTTATGAGACAACGATACCGACTCTATCGCCGGAAAAACGGCGGACGCTACTACATCCACGACGACGTGACCGGCAAACAGGAAAGCCTCGGCACCAGTGACCGGGCTATTGCCGTCCGGCTGTTCCATTCCAAGAGCGAGGCCGTCCAGCAACCGGCCGTGAACCTGCAAATCGCCCGCGCCTATCTCGCCGCCAGCGACCCGCAGATTGCCACCCGCAACTGGCAGTTCGTCATGGACGAGATGGTCAAACTCAAAAAGGACGAGACTCAGCACCGCTGGCAGACCGCCATCAAGGACAAGGCGTTCAATCTGATCCGACATTTGCCGATTTTGGAAACGAGGCCGGAAAACTTTTTGCGCGTGCTCGAAACCGGAAAAGTTTCGACCAATGTATATTTGCGGCGCATCCACAACTTCGCCCTGGACATGACATGGCTGCCGTGGCCGGTCATCGTAAAACGCCAGTGGCCGAAAGTTCAGTTCAAGGACAAACGCGCCATCACCTGGGGGGAGCATCAGGCCATCGTCACCCGCGAACTGAATCCCGAACGCAAAGCGTTCTATAAACTGGCGTGGCACATGGGCGCGTCGCAGTCCGATCTGGCGAACCTCGAAGCTGAAAACATTGATTGGGAACACAACGTCATCAGCTTCGCACGCAAAAAGACCGGCTCCATTGCCATCATGCGCTTCGATGATGAAGTGGCGGAAATTCTCCGGGATTTGCCGGGGAGCGGCCCACTGTTTCCGTATCTGCGCACGGTTCGTTCCGGCGACCGGGCGACGGAATTTCACCAGCGCATCGCGGGCTTGGGCATCAAAGGTGTCAGCTTGCATTCGTATCGGTATGCGTGGGCGGAACGCGCCAAAAAAGCGGGCTATCCCGAACGGTTCGCGCAGGAGGCGCTGGGCCACAATAGCAAGGCGATTCATCGGGCGTATGCGCGCCGTGCGCAGGTCGAACTGCCTCCGTTAAGTGAATTTGAACGGATGCGCAACCACCAGACAAACGGCGCAAGAATCGTTGAGCCGGTCATCAAAATCGCGAACGCATAAACCAAGGAGGCGATATGAACTTAAATGCAGGCGAAGTTTTGAAACCCGTGTTCGATTTTCTGGACGCAGCCATCGCGGACTATGGAGTTTATCTGTATCTTGCGCTGGTCTGGTTGTCCATGATTGTGATCGCGTGGATATTCAGCGGCGGTTTACGGCGAAAAATCCGGCATCACCCGCGCATCACCGTCGGCATCGGTGTCGTGATCCAGCCACCGGGACCACAACCAACGCCAATCATATATCACGAACACGATTCGTCGTCCGATGACAACGAGGATTAGAACAACCGTCAGCACAACCGCAATCTGCTCCTCACGGCAGATTACGGGCTGTGCCGCGCTGATAAGAGTGTTTAGTCGCTTTTGGCTTCCTTGACGTTGATTTCCAAAACGACCGGCTGACCTTCCTCTATCAATGACCGCTGATGGCTTGGCAACTTGGTGACCAGCGACAAGTTCATCCGCTGCATGCCGGTCTCAATGCGTTGCAAATGACGCCCACGAATCAAGACCTCATGCGCGGCGAAGACCAGCTTGAGATTTTGTTCGTTTCCGTCGCCGGTCAATTCGGCGAACATGAATTGATCGTGCGGTAACAGCAGTGAACGCCCCGGCGAAACTTCAATGCGTAATGCCTCGGCGTTCGGGTCGTTGGCCCAACATTCGGGTGTTCTTGTGCTCATATTTTTGTTTGGTTTGATGGTGATGATGACGAGCCAGTTTCGGACGACACATGTTGTCGGCGGCTCGACGACCGAAACGTAAAAGGTAGCCGTGCAGTCTTTTCCAAAGCAGCGCGCGTCCGCGCGGAACCGAACCAGCCGCAAATTCCATCGCCAGCGGTCGGTGACCCGTGCGGCAAATGTTTTCGCGAAGCTGTTCCTTGTCTGGTGTAAAAATGCGGATGCCCCGCCGTCCGCGCGAGATGCTGACATACCATTGCTCCGCACTGGTCGCGGCCTTGATGGTCGAGTCCGAGAACAAAACATAATCCACGGTCTTGCCCTGCGAACCGTAGGACGTGACGGCGTAGCCGGGTAAAAATTCACGGTAGCTCACATCCAGCACCCGGCCATCGGTCAGCTTAATTTTCCCGTCCTTGCCGACGGATTTGACCGTGACCAGTTCACCATTGGTCACGCGGCCACCGGCTGCCAGCTTGCGATTCGCCTTCAAATGCAGCCGGTCTTTTTCCGCCACTTTGATTTCCTGCGGACGACAGACGGTGATTTTGTCGAGCAGCTTGTCCATGACCATGACGAGCCGTCCGTCCACTTCGACCAGCACGCCGGCCTTCACAATGCCGCCTAATTTTCCTTTCGCACCGGCATCGGTTCGACGCACCTTTTGATTGAAAACAATGACAGCATCGGACGGATAAAACCTTAAATCCCGTTTCTGTGCGTTGGTGAGGTCAATCTTTTCCAGCGTTTGAACCGTCACATCATTTGCGCCGAGCAGTCCCTTTGATTTCAGTTTGTCCCGCACCTGTTCGTTGACGCGGTGGACTTCGGCCCAGGTCTGCGACACCACCACGGCGGATACATCTTTCTCCGCCAGTCCAAGATATTCATCCGCCAGCTTGCCGGCTTGATCGGCCAGACCGCACGACACCACCGCGCCCATCGTGTCGAGCTGGGAAAATGACTCGTCGAATTTGCCATCGGCGGCCAGTTTAACCGCCTGCCGGTATTGCTTGATATGCTCGCGCTCGTCCACGGTTTGACCGCGTGCCGGATCCTGTCGGCGGATGGTGTGCAGTTCAACGGGCCGGACACCGGAATGCCGCTCGATGGCCAGCAACGCATCCGATGCCTCGACCGCTCCATGCTGGCGCGTGTCGCCCGACAAAATCAGCCGCGCATTTCGGTCTCGCACGAGCCGGATCAATTCGAGCATCTGCCGTCCGCCAATCTGCCCGGCCTCGTCCACGATGACGGCCGCGCCTTCGGCCAATTCGCGTTTCATCAGAAAACTGGCGACGGTTGCCGGTGACGGAAAACCCGCGCGCTCCATGTCCACGACCTGCTGGCGTTGCGGTGCGAGCACGACCATCTTTCGTCCCGCATCCTGAACTTGCCCGACCAGTTCACGCAGGACAAAACTTTTACCCGTGCCAGCGCCGCCCCGAAAAATTGATATTCGGTTGGTGTTGGAAACCAGCGCTTTTAACGCCAGACGTTGCTCCTCGTCCAATTGGGGATTGACTGGACGCGGATCGCGAACCAGCGGATGACAGGCACAAAAACCTTCCTTGGCAGTCTGGACGATTTCCCATTCGCGCATTAAATGTTCCCGCGTCGTCACCTTGCCTGGCTGATCTTCAATGCGCAGATAATTGCGCCGGGTTGTGGCGGCTTGAATTTCGGCAGTCGTGACCGCCCGGCCCCGTGCGTGTTCCAGCGCGTGACGCCACAGTTCATGTTCACGGACGACCGCCCGCCGCTCAAACAAATGTTCTTCGGCCCAGGCTACGGCTTTCTCGGCCACGTTTTCACTCGCATCGGCAGTGACCGGCTGGCCGTTTGTGAGATGCCGAAGTGATTCTTTTTCCGGCAAACTCATCTGACTGTCCCAGATCGCTTGCAGCTTTTCCAAACCGATGTCCCGAATTTTTCGCGCCCGTTCCTTGTGCGCGATGTTCTCCCGAATCGCCGCCAAGTTGCCCCCGGCCTTTTCCGGTTCACGCTCCAGCAACTCGCGTGTCTTCTGGTCAATCTCATCGTGACGTTTGGAAAACTTTTTGACCAGCTCCGGCGAGACGCCCTTGATTTCAAAATCACCACGCGGTTTGTTTTCGATCTGGTAGCCGAATTTGACCAGCGAGCGGGCCAGTTCGTGGTAATAGACATTTTCCACGAACTTTTGCGCCGACAGCATTTCGTAATTTTGCAATGCTTTCCATTTTTTCTCGACCGGGTCAAACGTGGCATTGAACAAAATGCAATGACTGTGCAGGTGCGGGTCCAGTGCCCGCGAGGTTTCGTGTTGGAACACCGCCGCCACGATGTTGCCGGTGAGCCGGTCGGAGCATTCCCCGTTTTTACGCACCCGTGTCGCGGCGAATGATTGCAACTGGCGCAACGCCTCGTTCACCGCCTGCTCGTGGGCATCCACCATCCGGGGATCGTCAGCCACCAGTGCCGCGATGGAAACCGACTTGGCCGGTGAAAATGTGAAATCGTAAAACACCCGGCGGTTGCTGCTCTCATGTTCCTGCCCATCACGTCCGATGTCCGTCCGCATGGTGTTCTGGCGCATCGTCAATTTCTCGCCGGTCTGCGGATGAAGATTTTCACACAGGCGGACGAATTCGTCCATGCGGGTGACGCCGGCCAGTCCCAAATCTTCCGCGCCCTGGCCAAACCAATGTCCCGGCACATGCTGGCCTTCGGTGTAATAATCGCCAACTGACAGATGTTCTTTGAAATAATGCTCAGCATCTTTCAGGCTGCATTGTGGTTTAATGGCGAGCATATATCTATATGGGGCCGGCCAGTGTCACGATTCTTGCGTTGTCAGAGTCGCCCGGTTCGAGTGTCTGGTGTTGCGGTTGTTTTTATCATTCCAGTGCTGGCAGATGAATTGTGTTGCCCGTGACAGCCACGTTTCGTCCTGCCGCAATTCGGCCAGCTTGACGGCGGCAAAATATTTGTCGCTGTTGGGTTTTGGCCGGCCCAACGGTTTCAACAGACCCGCCTTGATCAGCAGCGTGATGTGGTCAGGTTCAAAACCCAGATAATCGGCGGCCTGTGTCCGGTTCAACCGGGCAGGCAGCGTTATCAAGCTCAACAAGTTTTTACATTCACTATTCACGGGATGATTTTGGCAAATTCCGGTTCAGCAAAAGCGCGCCAGACACACAAACTGGCAGGCATTTTCCGGCAACATTGCCGGTTCATCACTTGCAATTATTCGGGTTATGACTCGTCAAATACGGTTCGCTTTGCCAGCCTTGAAATCGCTGGCAGGCAATGAGACCATGACGCAAGGAAAATTCTTATGGCGCTGAATGACATTGAACACATCGTCGTGGTGATGATGGAGAACCGCTCCTTCGACAACCTCCTGGGCTGGCTTTACGATAATCAGTCCAACCCGCCGAAGTTCAATATCCCCGCCCAGCCGTCGCCGACATTTGAGGGATTGAAGTCCAATACCTATTCCAATGTTCTGAACGGGAAACAGGTATTTGCCAGCCATCCGCCCACGGCTTGGCCGCCCGCCAACAATCCCAATGTGGTGCCGACCCCCGATCCGCACGAAGAATTTCAATTTGTCACCGTGCAGTTGTTTGGGACGGCCAAACCTGCGCCCGGAGCAGTGGCAGACATGAGCGGTTTTCTGCTGGATTATTCAGCACCGAACGCCGGCGGAACCACTGCGGGGCAGATCATGCAGACGTTTGGCCCAACCGACGCCAATGTGCTTAACGATCTGGCCCGGAATTTTGCCGTGTGCGACCACTGGTATGCTTCCGTGCCCTCGCAGACGTGGCCGAACCGGGCATTTGTCCACACGGGTTCATCCGACGGCCATCTCAACAACGATGATTACGAGCTATACGACATTCCAACGATTTTCAATGTCTTGGAAAGTCAGGGCAAAACTTGGGGTGTTTTTCATGACACCACCCTGATTCCATCGCTCACTTTGACGCAGTTTTTCCCGCGCCTGACCCTGCACGACGGCTGCTTTCATAAATACGATATTTTCAAACAAATGTGCGGCGTCGCTGCCACAGCCGCCCCGGCGCAAAAATTGCCGCAGTATTCATTTGTTGAACCGCGTTTCACACCGGAGTTGGGATTGTTCGCGATTGATTTTCCGGCTGATTACCATCCGCCGCACAACATCTGTCGCGGCGAGCAGTTTCTGGCGGATGTTTATCAGGCTGTGAAAAACAGCCCCTACCGCGACAAAATCCTGCTGGTGATCACGTTTGACGAGCACGGCGGCTGTTATGACCATGTGCCGCCGCCGACCGGAGCCGCCCCGCCCAATCCCAAGCCCGTATCAAATGACGGAAGTTTTGATTTCAGCCGGTTTGGCGTGCGCGTGCCGACGATTCTGGTTTCGTCCTATCTGCAACCGGGCACGGTGTTCCGCGCGCCACCTGGACAAACTCCTTTCGACCACACTTCAATTTTGGCCACGTTGCGCGACTGGCTGAATCTGGATGCCGATGCCAAGAATCCCTTCCTGACCAGTCCGCGTATCACGAATGCGCCGACATTGAATATTGTCCTGACATTGGATGACACGAACAAGAACACAAACTGGCCGGACATCGCCGCGACCTGCACCATTGGCGATGACGACAAATCCCTGCAAACGCCGTTGAACGGTTTGCAGCACAGTTTGATTGCCGGTGCCATCCGTCAAAACAGCGACAATCCCACTGACCCGGCAACAGTTACGCAATCGGCCGTTCAGGCAAAAAGTTTGCAAACTTACAGCGACGCCCTCAACTTCATGCACCCGGATGCTCCGTGATACACCGACTACTTGATAAAAATCAGCATGGTGAGAAGTCGGCGCTTTGACTGGCCGGCTTTCCTGCGGGCACTCGGAAACCGGCCAGACAAATCGCCTCGAATTGAACCTAGACGGTCACGCACTCAACGGGCGTTCGTGAAACCGCGCTCAACTTCGCCGTCGTCCGTTCATCTCACTCCCGACCTGCTTCGTTTCGCTGCCGGTTTCAGAACGCTCGTTCAGTGCGGTTGAATGACTCGAAATTGTGCGCGAAAATCTGGCCTAAACGCTGCACGACTGATGCGAAGATTCTGCGGGAGTGTCCACACGATTTGTGTGGATTACAGGTTGGACGCCTCACCCCTTGAATCCTCAAGGCTCTGTTGTCCGCGAATTCGTCGCGGCTTGGCCGGAAAAATCCGCGCCATTGTCCGAGATGATGTCCGTGGCCAGTCCATGCCCGCGTCCAGTCCGTGACCGCGCCGGCAGTTTGTCCATGTCCAGTCCGCAGCCGCGTCCGTGGTCAGTCCAAGCCCGCATCTTGACCGTGACCATGTCCGGTCCGTGCCCGCATCCAGTCCGCGACCGTGACCGTAGTTTGTCCGTGTCCGCGCACAGTCCACGTTCGCGAGCTGTCTGATAACATGTCCGTGTCCAGTCCGTGAACTGACCGTGGCCGCAACTTGACCGTGACCATATCCAGTCAATAACCGCGCACAGTCCGAGTCCGTGGTCAGTCCATGTCCAGTCCGTAACCGCGACCAGTCCGCATCCGTGCTTCATCCTTGGAAAATCCTGATATGTCCACAGCGATTTCCGCTGTCTGTCCGCGCTGGCCCGTGCGGGCGGTTGTCTCCGCTCAATCCGCTGCGCCAACCCACCGCACGCGTCGCGACGGATTCGGTTCATCTGGCGTTCCGTGCGGCTGGCCGTTGCGCCCGGCGGCGACGATTATGCGTTCGTCCCGTCCGTCGCCCCGTCCAGCCGCACCGAACGCCTTTCATATTTTCTTGGCGCAGTCGTGCCGGTGTCGTGCTAAAAAATAAAATTTAGATCAAACGGCGACACGCTCGCTTGTCACTCGTGCCACAATTTGGCAGACTCGCGCAATGCCGCGACCTGCCAGCAAAAAATCTCCGCCAAACGGCTCGGCCTTGGGCTTTGAAGCCACGATTTGGTCTGTCGTGCTCTATCCGCAAACTTATCCGTCAACGACGCGCATGGATAATATTTCAAAACTTGAAACCGACCCGGCGACAACCGCCGACCGATCCAGCCTCCGGCATAACCACCCGGTATGAGCACCCCCGCCGTCACCCTCTCGCAACTCGAATCCCATCTCTGGGAATCGGCCAACATTCTGCGCGGGCCGGTGGATGCGGCGGATTTCAAGACCTATGTTTTCCCGCTGCTGTTCTACAAGCGCATCTCCGATGTTCACGACGAGGAATATCAGGCGGCGCTCACTGAATCCGGCGGGGATGAAGAATACGCCAAGTTTCCGCAGAATTATCGCTTCCAAATCCCGGAGGATTGCCATTGGGATGACGTGCGCTCCGTGGCGAGCAATGTCGGTCAGGCGTTGCAGCGGGCCATGCGCGGGATTGAAAAGGCCAACCCGGAAACCCTATATGGCATCTTCGGCGATGCGTCTTGGACCAACAAAGACCGCCTGCCGGATTCACTGCTGCGCGACCTCATCGAGCATTTCTCCCGCATAAATCTCGGCAATCAGGCGGCGCAAGCCGACATCCTCGGCCAGTCATACGAATACCTGATCAAAAAGTTCGCCGACGCCACCAACAAAAAGGCTGGCGAATTTTACACACCGCGACCAGTCGTGAGGTTGATGGTCAACATCCTCGACCCCAAGGAAGGTGAATCCATTTACGATCCCACCTGCGGCACCGGCGGTATGTTGCTTGAAGCGGTCCACCACGTTAAGGAGAACCACGGCGATGACCGCACGCTCTGGGGCAAATTGTTTGGCCAAGAGAAAAACCTGACTACGTCCGCCATCGCCCGCATGAATTTGTTTCTCCATGGAGCATCGGATTTCCAGGTCGTGCGCGGCGATACGCTCCGCAACCCGGCCTTTTTTGCCGGCGACAATCTGGCTACGTTCGATTGCGTCATCGCCAATCCGCCGTTCTCGCTGGAGAAATGGGGCGAAGAAGTTTGGATCAGCGACCCTTTTGGCCGGAATTTTGCAGGAATACCGCCGGGCAAGAGCGGCGACTACGCCTGGGTGCAGCACATGATCAAGAGCATGGCTCCCAAGACCGGGCGCATGGCCGTGGTGCTGCCGCATGGCGCGTTGTTCCGCATGGGCAAGGAGGGTGAAATCCGGGAAAAGATTCTCGGCATGGATTTGCTTGAGGCGGTCATTGGCCTCGGCCCGAACCTGTTTTACGGCACGGGCCTCGCCGCCTGCATCCTCATTTTCCGCCAGCGCAAAAAACCTGACCGCAAGCGCAAGGTGCTCATTGTGGACGCCTCGAAGGAATTTAAGACCGGCCGGGCGCAGAACGAATTGCTGCCGGAACACGTCGAGCAGATTTACCATTGGTATCGGAAATACCAGAATGTGACCGGCATCGCCCACGTCGTCACGCTGGATGAAATCGCGGCCAACGACCACAACCTGAACATTCCGCGCTACGTCGAACCCAAGAACGACCAGGTAGTGTTGACGGTGGATGTGGCGATTAAACAGTTGCGGAGGAGCGCCATGGCAGCTTTCGCCGCCGAGGAAAACCTCGTCGCACTTTTTGAAAGAGAGCAATTACTTACATAAAACCCGAAATGACTTATGATAAACGATCGCACCATTGCACAGGCACACTCCGACCTCAAAGCAACCTGCGGTGGCGTCCGGGAGGATTACTTCGGGCTACTTTACCTTGAACAGGAACATAAATTACCCAGGGAAAAGGCCGTCAACCAGGTGGCCTTTGGCGGAAATGACTACGGCTTGGATGGCTTTCATTTCGACGAGCAACGCCGCAATCTTTACCTGTTCCAGTTCAAATACTCCGACAACCACACCCAATTCAAAGGCTCGCTCCAGCGACTGATTGACGCTGGCGTCGAGCGCATTTTCCTCTCGCCGGGCAAAGACGACGCCAAGAATCAAATTCTGCTCCAGCTTCGTAGCTGTCTGGTCGAAAACCGTGCGATGATTGATCAGATATGTTTTCGTTTTGTCTTCACTGGCGACCCGGAAGAGGCCGAACGCAGCAAAGTGTTGGAAAAACTGCGCGAGGATTTGGAAAACAAGAAATATCTAGTTGACCAGTTTTTCGGCGAACGAAAAGTAGGGTTCGTCGTCGAGTTTCGTTCGTCCAGTGGTCGGGTGGGAGTCGTCCGCGACCCGCGCCAAACCACCACGTTCGATGTCCCTCTGGATGACCTGCTTGTCGCGGAAGGGCCGGCGGGCCAGAAAATGCACATCGGTTTCATCCGCCTTGCGGATTTGAGCCGGATGCACCGCGACCTCGGCCAACGATTCTTCGACAGCAACATCCGATATGGACTCGGCGAGGGCGAAGCCGTGAACCGGGCGATTTCCAACGCCCTCAAGCAGATTGTTTTGGACCAATCCGAATCACCGGAAGTCTTTGCCTTCAATCATAACGGCATCACTCTATATGCCGAGAGGGTGGACAAACTCGATGGTTTGTGTCGGTTGCGCGCCCCACGGTTGCTGAATGGCGCGCAGACGGTCACCACGGTCGCGGGTTTCCGCGAAAAAAATAAAGACAACCCGAAGCTCGAATCCGGCAAGGCTGCTTTTGAATCAATTCGCGTTCTCTGCCGCATAATCACCGATGCCGATCAGAAGTTTGTTACCGGCGTCACGGTCAACAACAACCGGCAGAATCCCGTCGAGCCGTGGAATCTTCACGCCAATGACTTGATTCAACTCGAACTCCAGGACAAATTCCGTTCGGATATTGGCCTCTACTACGAACGCCAGGAAAACGCCTTTGACCAACTCAGCCCCGAGGACTTGGATGAATACGGCATCAGGGAGGATGCACGCGCTGTCCAGATGCTCAAGCTGACGCAAACTTTTCTTCTCACGGATGGCTGGATCAGCCGCCTTTCCGATATGCGTCGGATTTTCGAGGATGATAAGACGTATGACCAGGTCTTCCGGCATGGGCGGTTGAAGGCGGATTCCCGCCACATCCTGCTGTGCTACAAGATTCAATTTAACCTCCGCAAGTTCACCCAGGAGATCGAGCAGAAAGGCCAGAACAAGTATGCGTTCATCCACCGCTCCCGTAATCTGCTTTGGGCGCTGCTCTGCCAGGGCTTGCTCAACCACGACGACCTTGAAGAATTGGCCGAGCAACACGGGACGACGATGTCGGTGGCGTTTGAATACAAGGATGTTCTCAGCCGTCTCGCCACAACACGGGTTCGTCTCTTGCTTTCCGATTTAATGGCCGACCGCGACTATGCCGAGAAAGTTGCCGAAGGAAATTTGAGTTTCCTTCGCACGGACAAAGCCTTCGAGAAGTGCATGGAAAATGCATATAAAAAATGGCGTTGGCTTCACAAGAAATTGCAATGACCCGCATCCCCCAACAACAGCTAGAATCCTATCTCTGGGGCGCGGCTACGCTCTTGCGCGGGACGATTGATGCTGGCGACTACAAGCAGTTCATCTTCCCGCTCCTCTTTTACAAACGCCTGTGCGACGTGTTCGACGAGGAAACGCAGACGGCGCTGGCCGAGTCCGGCGGGGACAAGCGCTACGCCTCCGGCAAAGAGCAGCATCGTTTCCAGATTCCACTGGAAGCCCACTGGCGCGAGGTGCGGCAGGCGGCTAAGAATGTCGGTGCCGCGTTGCAGTCGGCCATGCGCACCATTGAAACGGCCAACCCGGACAAGCTTTATGGCATTTTTGGCGATGCCCAATGGACCAATAAAGACCGGCTCTCCGACACCATGTTGCGCGACATGGTCGAGCATTTCAGCACGCTGGAATTGACCGTCGCCAATCTGCCCGAGGACGAGCTGGGCCAGGGTTACGAATACCTCATCAAGAAATTTGCCGATGATGCTGGTCACACCGCCGCCGAGTTTTACACCAACCGCACCGTCGTTCACCTGATGACCGAAATGCTGGACGTGCAGCCGGGCGAATCCGTTTACGACCCGACGTGCGGCTCCGGCGGAATGTTGCTCTCGTGCATCACGCATCTGCGTTGGCTGAAGAAGGAATGGCGCAACGTCCGCCTTTACGGCCAGGAGCGGAACCTGATGACCTCCTCCATCGCCCGGATGAATTGCTTCCTCCACGGCATTGAGGATTTTCGGATTGAGCGCGGCGACACCTTGTCCGAGCCAAAGTTCGTTCAGGGCGACCGCCTCCAGCGCTTCGACGTGGTGCTGGCCAATCCGCCGTATTCCATCAAACAATGGGATCGCGATGCTTTCGCCTCCGACCCGTGGGGCCGGAATCTCTACGGCACGCCGCCGCAAGGCCGCGCCGACTACGCATTCTGGCAGCACATCCAGTGCAGCCTCGCACCCAAGACCGGCCGTTGCGCCATTCTGTTTCCGCACGGCGTCCTATTCCGGCAGGAGGAGGCCGACATGCGGCGGAAGCTCATCGAAGCCGACGCCATCGAATGCGTCCTCGGCCTCGGGCCGAATCTGTTCTACAACTCGCCGATGGAGGCGTGCGTCGTCATCTGTCGCACCGCCAAACCCAAGGCGCGGAAGAATAAAATTCTGCTCATCAACGCCGTCAATGAAGTCACCCGCGAACGCGCCCAGAGTTTTTTGACCGACGACCACATTGAGCGCATCGTCCACGCCTACGAACAATTCAAAAACGAACCCAGCTTCACCCGCGTCGCCACGCTTGAAGAAATCCGCGCCAAGGACGACAACTTGAGCATCCCGCTTTACGTCGCACCGGCCGCGAATATCGCATCGAATGCAAACTCAACGGCATCGGGCCAGCCCGGCCTTTCGGCGGCTCTCGACGGCTGGCTGGAAAGTTCATCCGCAGTGCGGCAGTCTTTGGTGAAATTATTTGAAAAATGACCTGCGGGCAGGTCGGAAGATAGTGTTTGTTTTGGCGGTAATATGATGTATTATTTCCGCCAAAAGCAATATGGGAAAACATTCACAATCTGTTGATAAAAGCATACTTGCCAGAATTTATGGTCTTGGCAGGGGTGCCGTGTTTACTCCAGCTAAATTTCAGGACCTCGGCTCGTCTGATGCCATCCACAACGCGCTGGCTCGCTACACCGATGCTGGGACGATCCGCAAACTCGCTCATGGCCTTTACGATTATCCGGTGCAGCATCCGGTGCTTGGCACCGTCGCTCCATCGGCTGACGCCATTGCCCGCGCCTTGGTCGGGCGGGATGCCATCCGTCTGCAACCGGCGGGAGCCTATGCCGCCAATCTCCTTGGCCTGTCCGATCAGGTGCCGGCGAAAGTCGTTTTTCTTACCGACGGCCCGGCGCGAAAAGTCCGGGTCGGCAACCGGGAAATTATCTTGAAGCGCACCACCCCTCGCCACATGGCGACCGCCGGGCGAAAGAGCGGCACATTGATTCAGGCGCTCCGCCATCTTGGACAAAGGCAGGTGGATGACCAAGTCATCGGCACTTTGCGACGACAGCTAACCACCGCCGACTTGGCCGGCATTCGCAAGGACCTCCGGTATGCTCCGGCGTGGATCGCCGACATCCTGCGCCAACTCAACGAACCAGCTTCTTGAACCATGGACGCTTTTCTACGCCTTTCGCCCGAAGAACGCCGCCTTGCCTGCCAGCAGGTGGACGAGCAAATGCGGCTACAGGCCGTCAGCGTGGAAAAAGATTTTTGGGTCTGCTGGACCTTGCGGGAACTGTTCGCCCTGCCGGACATCGGCCAGCACCTCACGTTCAAAGGCGGCACTTCGCTCTCAAAAGCCTGGGGACTGATCCGGCGTTTTTCCGAGGACATTGACCTGGTGGTGGACAAGGAAGCCCTCGGCTTTGGTGGTGACGCCGCACCCGAAAAAGCACCGAGCAAAAAGAAACGTCGCGACCGCTTGGAAGCTCTGATGGAAGCCAGCCGGAAATGGGTTCAAGAAAAGCTACAGCCCGCGCTGGCCGTCCGGCTTCATGCCGCGCTCGGTGAATCCGGCTGGAAGCTTGAAGTTGATCCCGACATGGCCGATGGCCAATGCCTGTTGTTTCACTACCCGTCGGCGTTTCCGCCGGGAACTGCCGGCTACGTTCGCCCGGTTGTAAAGATCGAGCTGGGTGCTCGCTCGGATGATTGGCCGCATGAGCTGAAAACCATTCAGCCTTACGTCGCGGAACTTTTTCCAGTTCTTGTGCCCGATGCCGGATTCTCCGCGCGCGTCATCGCGGCGGAACGCACCTTCTGGGAAAAAGCCTGCCTGCTGCACGAAGAAACTTTCCGTCCGGCGGACAAACCCCGGAAACTCCGCATGGCCCGCCATTACTACGATCTCTGGTGTCTGCTGTGTGCTGGAGTGGGTGCGCGAGCCTTGGTCAACCAATCTTTGTTCCAACGCGTCGCGGAGCATCGCGAAATTTTCTTCCGCCACACCTGGGTGGATTACACCACCCACCGTCCGGGCACATTCCGGCTGCTGCCGCCGGAACAGCACCTCGCCAACTGGCGGGCCGACTACGAGCAAATGCTCGGGCCGATGTTTTTCGGTGAAGTCCCGACCTTCGATGCGATTCTCAAAGTCGTCGGCAAGTTCGAGCGCGAATTCAACGCCACCGCATGACCACCGCGCAGCCAAAACTGGAAAAGCTCAAGCCCAATAGAAATTGGGCAAGGCTGCCGCTGTTCAATCGCAAGAACTGGACGCGACTATGGTTTCGCAATGGGGGGATGAAATGAGTCTTCTCGCCAAACTCCCGCACTGGTTTGAATCCAAGCCGCTCGTGCTGCTTAGGTTCAACGATGGCTTTTGGTCGGATGTGTCTGCCACAAAGCATGGACTCGGTCGGTTTACCGTCGTGAGAAATCACGAGGCTTTCAGCGAGCTGAAGCTTCCGTCGCTTTGTTTGGCCGAAATGCCTGTCGAAAAGACCCACAAATTCTTTGTGGGTGTGGTGAAATCCAAAGCTGCGGTCGGGACGTTCGCTTCCCGGGTTACGGTGCTAAAGTTACAGGCACTGAATCTTTCCACTTTCGAACAACTCACGAGCGCATTGGATGGACAGATTTTTCAAACCCTGCTCAAAGACAGGCTGACATCGAAGCGATTTGCCACCGTCCTCAGTCCAAAGGTTAGCGTGGCGATCATTGACGCACTCTCAAAAGACCCCGCCAATAGGAAAGCCATCGAGACTGCCGCCGCCCACGTCCCGAAATTGCGCCGAATCTCATCGGCAGAATGGGAGCAATTTGATGCCATCAAGACTGCAATGGCAGCGTTCGGCTTGAGCAAGTCTGACTCGCCGGTGAAAGTGGAAGTGCCGATAGATTCAGACTCGACATTGAACTATCTCGACAGCAACGAAAATCATTTGGATCACGTTGATTCGGCAGAGGGATTGGAATACGCACATGTGCTGGAGGATAACGTCATTGCCAAAGACGCGAGTGTAATTCCTGGTTTTGAGTTGATCGAGAAGCACATGACCGGCAAAGCCGTTTTCTCTAATCGCAATGAGCGGCTTGAGGTTTACACCGCCAACAAAGGGCCGCTCGAAATAATGCTCGGCGTTGACCTCATCTATATCAACGAATCAGTTGGAAACACCGTGATGGTGCAATACAAGATGCTGGAACGGCACGCTGATCCTGTCACAGGGTCGGGGGATTGGGGGTTTCGCCCAGACGAGCAGTTTGAACTGGAAGTAGCGCGCATGAAACTGCCGACGCTCAACGGAACGATTGAGGACTACCGGCTGCATCGCAGCCCGTTCTATTTCAAGTTCGTGAAACGCAAAGGTGATGGTGAGTCCCATGCGTCATTCGTGGTTTCCCTCAACCATTTGCAGCACGTTTTGGATTCGCCAAAGAGCAAAGGGCCAAAAGGCGGCGTGCGCGTAAGTTTTGACAGCCTCGATGGTATTTACCTCCGGGAGACAGACCTGCTTGGGCTGATTCGTTCTGGATATATCGGCACGCACCGAATTGAAACCGAAGCGCTGAAGCCAATCATCCAAGCCGTCGCCGAGGGGAAACGGGCGTTGGTCTTGGCTTGGCAAAAGGCAATTAAAGAGGGAGACAAATAATGAATTCTCCAAGCTTGGATCGCAATCCAGCACAGGGCTGCATTACACAGGGAACGAAACAGCTGGTTGTTTTTGATACCAATGCATATCGGAACCTCACATTTGGATTAACAACCGACGAATCTCGTAAGATGGCCCGAAAGCTGGCCGATGCGGAACTGGCTTGCGGCACAAAAGCATTGGTCAACCCGTTCGTCATTTGGGAGCTTGTTGCTCATCTGGCCAACTCATGTGATCCAGCATACGAGAATTGCATGAACTCCGTCGTCGCTCTTGTGGAGCACACGCGGCTGCCGGCAGATCATTTGGGCGGAGTTTGCCGCGCTGCCGATGGCGAGACCGAGATTTGCCGCCAGTTGTTCAATCGAATTCCGCCAATCGCCGAGCAAAATTGTGCGAATCTCTGCAAGCTTGCGTCATACGTCTGGAGAGAAGCCCCAACCCTTTCAGACTCAAACGCGCTGACGAACTTCCAGGTGTTTAGTGCTGAAATGGATAAGAAGGAAGCAGCTTGGCTAAATCATATTGAGGCGCTCCTCATCGCGTTTCGGACTTTGGATGCATCTTGCACCACCCCTGAAGCGCAAAAAAATGAAATGAAGAAAAGGCGGGCACACATTAATGGTCCCGGCTTTATTCGTCAGACCGCGCTAGGGAAAGTCATAAGCTGCGCATGTCTTTTCAGTCTCACGCTTTCTGAAGTTGAACTAAAGACGGCGGGCGACCGCATGGAGATGATTTTTCCCACTTCACTAAAGCTGATGCAGAAGACGATTGCGGGTTGGTTCGATGCACCGGACATGGACCTGCGTAATCCAAACAGGAAACGCGGGAACTTCATCTGGGATACTGCGCTTTGCTTCGGGATTGGGGCGGATCATGCAGTTGGTGGTGCCAAAATCCTTTTCGTGACCGATGACGACGCCATTTCTAAGGCGGCGATACAGGCTGGATGCAGTGACCGTGTGATGAAGTTTAACGATTACCTCAAAGGTGTTCTTCCGCCTACGTCATGACCACCGACCTTCCATCCCTCGCCAAGCTCAAGCCCAATCCAAACTGGGCCAAGCTGCCGCTGTTCAATCGCAAGAACTGGACGCGTGTGCGGTTTGATGATGTGGTCGAGAATCTCAACGAGACGTGCGAGCCGGCTGAGGCCGGCTTGGAACGAGTCATCGCGATGGAGCATCTTCAGCCCGGCTCGCTGCACATCCGGGCGTGGGGTAATGTGGCGGACGGCACGACGTTCACGCGGCGCTGCAGGCCGGGGCAGGTGCTGTTCGGCAAGCGCCGGGCGTATCAGCGCAAGGTAGCGGTGGCGGAGTTTGACGCGGTGGTGTCCGGCGACATTTATGTGCTCGCGCCCAAGGGCGACCGGCTGCTGCCGGAACTCCTGCCGTTTCTCTGCCTCTCGGAGCGGTTCTTTCAGCACGCGGTCGGGACATCCGCCGGTTCGCTCTCGCCGCGCACCAACTGGAGCAGTCTCGCCAGCTTTGAGTTCGACCTCCCGCCGCTCGACCAGCAGCGCCGCATCGCCGAAATCCTCTGGGCGGTGGATGAAGTCGAGCAAAAGCAACTGTCTGCGAGTGCCGCAACTAGCGCTTACTTAAATGCAACTGTCGAAGCAGAACTTGGAAAAATGTTTGAAGGGCCGTGTTTGAAACTCTTTGAACTCTGGCCTGAAAGTCCTGACAGCGGATGCTCTGCTCCGCCTACGACAAGTGAAACCGGACACTTCGTGCTATCACTAACGGCGCTTTCAGAACACGGCTACTTGGCTGGGAATTTGAAACCAGTCGAGCCAACCAATGCGATGCTTGCAGCGCGTTTGTCAAAAGGTGACTTTCTCATCTCGCGGTCAAACACGGCAGAGCTTGTCGGCCTTGTCGGAATTTTTGAAGAGGAACGGGACGATGTTTCATTTCCCGACACGATGATGCGGCTTCACGTTGACGAAAAGCGAGTGCTAAAACCATTTCTTGAAGTAGTGCTGTCATCAAACCGTGGCAGAAGGCACATGATGCGGTCTGGTGCTGGAACGAGCAATAGCATGAAGAAAATAAACCGGCAGACACTTGGGCAATGTCTTGTTCCAATTCCTCCAGTTTCAAAACAGGAGAAACTACTCGATACTTTTGCTACGCTCCGCAGCACGGTTCGCGCGGTT
>Ga0181529_10001696_pt1 | contig 27901 bp, 28 predicted proteins | sample PEATcosm2014_Bin_36_FD_119763 | JGI IMG/M metagenome (GOLD analysis project Ga0181529, IMG submission 119763) | Peatland microbial communities from MTU Mesocosm Facility, Houghton, MI, USA - PEATcosm2014_Bin10_30_metaG | ecosystem: Environmental > Terrestrial > Soil > Wetlands > Peat | place... | reverse complement strand
AGATACCTGAAATCGACTGCGTGGCGGCTCTTGCAAAAAGCCCCGCCCTCAAAATCGACACCGGCGAGCTTTTCGCTGGGTGCGAAAAGCTCGGTTTGAGCTGCATTTTCAATGGTCGGGGCGGTCAGATTCGAACTGACGACCCTCTGCTCCCAAAGCGGAAAACTCTCTTTTTGGGAAAACTGGATTTCGGCAGCTTGGAGGAAAGTGTTGAGGGGAAAAGACTAAAAGCCTTGACTACATCTCCACTACAGGCATAATTCTAAGTGCAAGTAAACTACCATGCCGATTGACCAAGAACTCCTGACATTCGCAAATAGCCGTGCGTCCTGGCAGCGTGATTCGCTAAGGCGAATATGCACACAATCTGATTTGACGCCTACTGATATTCAGGAAGTCTTTTCCAATCTCAAAGCGTCAGAAGGCCTGGGCCAAGTCTGTACGCAGGAGCATTTGGCTGCGGTTCATCTTGCTAGTCGGACTTCTACAGCGCACTCAGCCACCATTCTCACATCAATTAGTGATGTCAAGAACGCCAATCGCCTCGTACCAAACCAGACGCTCTTGTTCGCCGAATCCGGAATCACATTAATTTACGGGTATAACGGAAGCGGCAAGACGGGATACGGCCGTATTTTGAAGCAGGTTTGCCGTTCTCGACAAGAAAAGCAGAACCCAATTTTAGGAGATGTGTACTCCCAGTCGAGCTTGCCGCCAGCCACGGCCAAGATTGCATACAAAACAGGAGGCGCCGCACTAAGTGCCGCTTGGACGGACGGAGGCACATCACCTTCCGAGTTGGGCCATATCTCGGTATTTGATGCGACGACAGCGCCCCTATATGCAGATCAGCAGAATAAGATTGAGTTCCTTCCTCTTGGTTTAGATGTTCTTCCCAGGCTTGCCAAGGTCTGCGATCAGATGAGCGTTCTTGTCAATGCAGAAATGACGGCTATCAACAACAAGTTATCGGTTCCGCTGCCAGCCGTGACAAGTCAAAAGTATGTCCAGTTCCTTGCGCGGTTCGGCGTTGGTGTTCCAGTTGCCCAACTGCCATCTGAACAAGAGATCAAATCCATGTTCGTATGGAATGCGTCTGATGACGCAACTTTACTCGCACTCGAATCTGAGATTCGGAAAATTTCCGAACCGGCGAAATTGTCAGCCCAGTACACAAGACTTAAGCGCTCACTTGAGAGTGTAAAAACGAAGATGAAAGCTGGGCTTTTGCTGTTCACAGCAGAAGCGATCGCTCAGAACTACGCGAAACTTACTGATGCCAGGGCGGCCCGCGAAGCGGCAAACATCGCAGCGAGCGGGCGGTTCTCAAGTGATCCATTAGGCGATGCACCGACGACCAGCGCATGGCGTCGGCTTTACGAAAGCGCGGAAGCATTCAACGCCACTGTGTACCCCGGCGAAGAGTTTCCTGTAACTGGAGTTGGGCGAGTCTGTCTGCTCTGTCAACAGCCGCTAGACGAAATTACCTCGGAGCGGTTTCAACGGTTCAAAACATTCCTTCAGGACACTACTCAACGAGATGCTCTTCAAGCCGAAGCGAAGCTAACGGCAGCCATACAAGCCATAACTGCCACAAGCATCCTCAGCGCAGACGAGATTGACCAGCAACTGGCAGAACTCGCAGAAATCAAACCTAGCTCTGTTTTGCTCATCGAAAAGCTAAAACAGTCCAGCCTCACCCAAACCTCGCTTAAAGCACAGATGCTTCAATGTCTGAAAGGTGATATTGGAGTGGATGGGCTGTCAGGGGTCGATCAATCCGTTATCGACGATATTGAGACGTTTTCAAGCGAACTCGACGCCGATATCAAAACTTTGAATGACAAGACGGCAGACGATTCCACGCTCAATACCCTACAAAAACAACATGCTGAATTACTTGACCAACGGAGTTGCGCCAGCAATCAGGCTATCTTCCTCGCGAGACGGTCAGATTTGTGTGATTTGAACAAATGGAAGAACTGCAAAACCCAGTGCGATACGACAGCAATATCCAGAAAAGGAACTACTCTTCGGGATACATATCTCACGGAGGATTTCCGAAACAAGATCGCCGCAGAAATCAAGTACCTTGGCCTCGACTACCTACCAATCAAAGTTGAAGGGCGTACTGACCGCGGAGTCGGCTATATAGGGGTTGCCTTGTCGAAGACTGGGCGGGAACCGACTTCCCGGATATTGAGTGAAGGTGAATTTCGGGGCTTGGCACTTGCCTGTTTTTTTGCGGAGATCGGCAGTATTGATGGGCATGACGGTATAGTCGTTGATGATCCAGTGTCCTCCCTTGATCACCTTCATGTGACCGAAGTGGCGAGACGACTGGTTCAGGAAGCGAAGGTCCGCCCACAAGTCATTGTATTCACGCACGACTTGTCATTTTATTATGACTTGTGGATAGCAGCTGGCGAGGCTCAAGTACCAGTTCACCGAAATTGGATATACAAAGATGGTACGAACGGGTTTGGTACCGTCATTAGCGATGATGGTCCTTGGCAAGTCAAGAAGGTTAAGGAGAGATTGGCTGTATTAGATGCAATGATCACAACGATTTCCAATAACACCACATGGACTCCGACTGAGTACCAACAGAAGACTGAAGAGTTTTACTCAAAGCTGAGGGAAACGTGGGAACGTGTAGTAGAAGAAAGGCTGTTATGTGATGTTGTTGGGCGATTTCAGCCAGGGGTTTCGACCCAATCACTCAAAGGCGTTAGCGTAACCAACGACGACTACACAAAGGTATACTTCGCTATGAAGAAGGCGTCTGAGTTTTCAGGGCATGACCGCCCGGCAGGTCGCCAACCGACGACCCGCAGTATAGCCGAAATGAAGAATGACCTTGGAGAACTTTGGACCTATGAGAAGGAGTTGAAGAAGCGCAGCGAGTTACTTTCATCAGAGCGCCGAGCATTAGAGAACCCTCCGACCGCAGCCACTATTCCACCGGTTGCGTGAGTAGCCCGCTAGTGCTGAGTCGGTGCTGTGAGTAATGCTGTTCCAATCTCTAGTAGTAGTTGCTTTGCAGTTTGAACTCTGCTCTGAGTTGGGCAGCCATTTCGGTCATCAGAGGGCGCAATTGAACGATCAGATGAATGTCGATCAATGTTCATCGCATCTCCACCAACTCTGACAATGTTCAAAGGACGGCGTCCACGCCGACCAACCCCATTGTGGGTCTTAGTTTGAACGGAAGGACGGGATGCGAAAAGTTCATACGGCTTGTGCAAGACAACATCTGCGACTTTATTGGTTACAGTCACCCTCAATGCAACACGCCTAAGAAGTTGTTGCTGATAACTCGGTGCGGATGTCTCGAATACCGTCTTCACACTAACTGCGAAATCTATAAACTCTTTCAGATTTTCGCGCATTAGGCTTTGCCGCTGCTGAGTCAACTCTAATCTGTCTTGAATCCCCTTGCGCTCCTCTAGGAGCGCTTTTTGCTTGTCATGCATCACCTCCCGGCTAAGAATCCCATCGAGATATGCATCTGTCAGCCGAGATATGCGCTCCTGGACGTTGCCGAGCGCCGCTTGCATGGACTGGATCAATTCGATTCTCTGCTGTTGGGCTTCCTTGGTGATGTCGTCGAGCACCGCAAGAATAAAGCAATGCTCGTTTTCCGGCATTTGCAAACGGGAAAGGGTCTCAAGGACCGTTGCCTTCAAATGATCGTCACGAATCGCGTTCGGTGGACATGTGTTTGTATGACAGCGGTAATAGATAATCCCCTTCACGCGTTCTCCGGTGAGATTGTATCCGCATGTTCCGCATCGTGCTGAACGGCGAAATGTGAAGTCATGTTTCACTGCCCTCTTGTTGAGACGCTGAGCTGAAACTTCTCGCGCAGCCTTGAACAAGGTGTGAGAGATGAGGGGCTGGTGTCTCCCTTCAAAGAGCTGCCCGGTGGATTTCAAGCGTATTATTCCGTAGTAAAACGGATTCGCTAGCATCCATGCGAACGTCGATTTTCCAACTCTTTGTCCACGTTTTGTTCGGAGCCCTAGATCGTACATAATGTCCGCAGTTCGTTATGGCCATAGCGGGCAGAGGCATAAAGCTCGAACATACGTCGAACCAAGGGGCCTTGTACTGGATCAATACACTTTGGTTGTCCGCCCCCTTGATCTAGGTAGCCAATGGGTGCCGGTAATGGGAATAGACCTTGGCGATATCGTCCGCGCATCCCCTTAATCGTTTCGTCTCGAAGGTTGCGGATAAAGTCCGCCGCAACAACTGCCTGGATGTCGGCAGAGAGCCTGCCCCCACGAGAGTTCAGATCCAATGATTCATTCGCGAAGTGCACTTCGATTCCGCTGTCAATCACTTCGCCGAGATCCGACCAGTCGCGAAGGTTTCTAGCGCTCCGATCTATCTTGTGGATGATTACTCCAGCAGCCTTTTCCTGCCGTAAGAGCGCCATCATGCGATCAAACACTGGACGTCCACGCTTTGCCGCAGTCTCTCGTTCCTCGAACCATTGTGAGATTGTCAGCTCGTGCCTCACGGCATAGTTTTCAATTGCGACACGCTGTTCCTGAAGAGACACACCATGTTCTCCCTGTTTCACTGTTGAGACACGGGTGTACCCAAAATATTTTTTCAATTATGTGATTATTGGTTGATTAGGTAGGGTTCGACCTTTGCGGCTTAACCGTATGATTAACTCAGACCTTTGTCAAAGAGCATCTGGAAGGTCACGATTGGGATGCTGTTGACGATATGCTGTCCAGGCCAATCGCAAATACACTCTTATTTCTTGCATTGCCTCATCGAATTCAGCATCCGTGAATTCGGGATGCAACAAGCGCCATTCTTTCAGTAAGGCTTGTAATGAACCATCTGGTCGATCAATATTATTATTCTGCATTCACGCACCCTAGCCGATCTAAGTTGGTGGCGGAAGAGGGGCAAGTGATGCGGTTCACCGCAGCATTTTGAATTTTGTTGTGCACAACGCGCTCAACATACAAGTTATGCACAGAAAAGTGCTTCGATGCTCGGCAAGTGATGCATTTGCCCCTCTTCCGGCAATTGCATTGAGTTGCTACTGTCCAATCAGAAAGGGGGACACGAAGAATTGTCCGAAAAGAAAAACAAAAATCATAACGCCCTCGCACAATACCGCCGACGCCTGGGCTTCACACAGGAGCAGGTCGAACAATTGCTCGGCCACAGAGGACGGCGCGCAATCTGGCTCTTTGAGTCTGGGCAGTGCATCCCGAGTTTACCGACCGCGCTAAAACTTGCGGCCATCTACCGTGTTCCGGTTGAGTTCCTCTTTAGCGAGATTTCTCTTGGCTACCGCGAGGAGATACGCAAGCGTGAAGAAGCCGTGCGTCCAGTTGGCCAGCAGACCTTATTCCCTATACTGCCATGAGCATTCTCGACCACTTCCGTCCGCTCGTCGAGTTCGAGCCGGAATCGATCGCGCAATATGTGGCGCTGCAACTGGCCCGGCAGATGAGGGACATGCCCAACCTCCCAGCATATTTGCACTGGACTGAGACGTTCTCGTTCGATGAACTAATCCGTGCCTTCCAAAGAGCACGGAAGACGGCACCTAATCCGGATTCAATTCCGGAACACTTTCGCGCACATCTCCATTATTAACCCAACGATATGACCCAAACAGTCGCGGCTATGAGCATCCAGCGGCGGACGGCAGCTGTTGCCATTTTTCGAGAATTGCATCTTGAAGGAGTCGTCGTACGGCACATCCCGTCTGATACCACACGCGCAGAAAACACCATCGTAGGCTTCTCCCATGAGATGTGCAGTCATTACAAGATTTCTGCTATTGCAATCGAAACCAGCGGACGAACCACGCCCCGGCTGGAGCGAAGCTATGCTTGCGCACGCAAGGCCTTCGAGGAGGAATCTGTATCGCTTCACGAGGTACCCTTGCGGGAACTGATGGAGAGCTACGCATACCGTCCGTTGAAACTCCGTCAACAGCTTCGACGGATTGCCCGCAAGATATGGCCGGTGCTTGAGAACAAACGGTATGGCATCACCGCGCTCGATGCTGCACTGGTCGGTCTCTGCTTACAAACCAAACGCCTCTTGAACATTAATCCCGATCACCAATGAAAGGCCCTCTCTGCTACGTCGGCGGCAAGAACCGCTTCGTGTCCAAAATCCTTCCTCTCATACCGGAACACACTACCTATGTGGAACCGTTTGCGGGAGGTGCTCAGATATTTTTTCAGAAGCCAGTCTCAAAGGTCGAGGTGCTGAATGACCTCGACGGTGAACTGGTCAACTTCTACCGGGTCTGCCAGTCGCACTATGAGGAACTGCTGCGCTATATGCGTTTTCTGGTGCCGAGCCGGGCGTGGTATCTGAAGTTGCAGAACACGCCACCTGATACGCTCACCGACATTCAACGTGCCGCCCGTTACTTTTATTTACAGAAGCAGTCCTACGGGGGGCGCGTCGCCCATCAGAGCTACGTCATCCACTTGGTCCAGCGACCCAGCTTTTCGACCGAGCGACTTTCCGAGCTGATTGAGGACACACACAAACGGCTCCGGCTTGTGCAGATTGACAGCCTGCCATACGACCAGGCCATCAAGAAATATGACCGCCCGAAAACCTTCTTCTATATTGATCCGCCATATTACGGTGTGCGCGGCTTGTACCGTTTCGACTTCGAGCACAAGGATTTTGAGAATCTAGCGGCAACGCTCAAGTCAATTCGCGGGAAGTTTTTGCTTTCCACGAACGATCACCCGGAGCTGCGCCGCATCTTTTCAGATTTTCAAATCGAAGAGTTTTCTGTCGCCTATTCCTTACAGCCTGCGGCTGGAAAGCGTTACCAAGAACTCCTCATCAAAAATTATTAGCAAGCACCCCCATGTCATTCGCTATTGATTTCTGGAACAAAATGGTCAACCGAACACCACGCGGGAGTCCCGGCATCTCTCTGGGGCTGCTGGTAGTCGATGGGCAAATCACCACGAAACATTACGTCCTCCCCCACCAGCGGCGCGCTGAGCACGTTGTCATCCTTGGAAAGAGCGGCACCGGAAAGACCAGCCTGATTAAATCGATGATCGCCCAGGATGTGCGGGATGGAAACGGATTTCTTTGCATCGATCTCCACGGCGATCTCACTCCGTTTGTCCTAGGTCGGATTGCCGAACTGGAACAACGTACCGGCGTGGATCTGAGCAAACGGACGGTCATCTTCAATCCCGCAGGCTCAAGTTCTTCGGTCGGTTTGAACATCCTGCGGACTGACGGGGCACTTGCTCCTCATATCTCTGAGGTCGTCGCAGTCCTCCGAGGACGTTGGCAACTTGACCACTTCGGCGCTCGCACTGAAGAGTTGTTGCGAAACTCTTTATGGGTACTGGCTGAGCATGGTCTCACGCTCACAGAGCTTGCACCGTTTCTTACCGATCTCGGCTTCCGCGCGGCTCTCGTTGAGCGCACCAGCAATCCCGAGATACGAGCATATTTCCGTGAACGCTACGAACAGCTATCGGAGGCCATGCAGACGGTGGTCCGCGAGGCAATTCTAAACAAAGTCAGCGCGTTCACCACCGATCCAACCATCCGGCATATTGTAGGGCAGCAGGAGTCGCTTGATCTCCGAGATGCGCTCGACCGAGGCCTGTGGATCATCCTGCAACTAAATAAGTCTTCGCTCGGTGAAAACAGCGAGACACTTGCGTCTCTCATCCTCACCCGGTTCAAGAACGCCGTCTACGCACGCCGAAGCCGGAAATTATTCACCCTCTATGCAGACGAAGTACAAAACCTCGTCTCATCCGGCAACACCTTCGACCACCTGCTTTCGGAGGCACGCAAGTTCGGCGTCTCGGTCGTCACCGCAAACCAACATTTGGGACAGTACCCAGCCCAGGTACGAGCCGCACTGTTCTCGGCGGGCACGAACCTGTTCTTCCGCTGCTCTCCTGAGGATGCACCGCCCATCGCCCGAACACTCGGCGGCGGGCTTACGGTCGAAAGGCTCATCGGCGAGCTGCCAAACCGCCGCTTCTTAATTCGCAGCGGAAATAGCCCCAGAGTAGAGGTTGTCGCTTCGGGAGTTGCCCACAATACCATCTCCTCGGCTAGATTGGTTGCTCGTTCCAATTCCGTTTGGGCAAAGCCACGCACAAAAATTGAGGAATCTATCGCTTTGAGGCGCGGGCATTCTCCGAGAAAGGAGGCACTTGCCGAATGGGATTAGGCTCCAACCGCGAGACATTACGCTGCTTCGCTTTCTATCTCTGTTGCGCATTCTAGACCGGCGGCAGATTGAACGTATTGCGGGCTTCACGTCCATTAGCCGAGTCAATGTGCGCCTCGGAAAGCTACGCAAGGCAGGCCTCATTGTCCGGTACTTCACCGGCAGCATTTCTGGAAGCAGACGCTCCCTCTATGCACTCACAAAATCCGGGTCGGTGGCGGTGGAGACTCCATTCGTTCCCCTCAAATGGAAGCCGGACTCGGTATTGCTCGGCAACGCCTTTGTCGCTCATCAGCTTGCGCTCAATGACATATATATAGAGGGGGCTTTGGGCAGAGGCATCGCCTGGAAAATTTTTACGCAGCCTCTCTCAGCATCCATTCCGCTCATACCGGATGCATTCATTGAGACGGAGGCGCGGGCGCTCTTTGTAGAGCTGGATCTTGGCACCGAACAGCTTACCGTCTGGACTCGCAAGACTTCTCTATACCTGAGGCTTGCCACATCCGGTGCCTTTAAGGAGTTCACTTCCCATTCGCAGTTTGCGGTGCTGGTCATTACGAGCAATGAGTCGCGGATGCAGACGCTCCGGCGGCATATCTCAAAACAAACACAAAAACTTTTTTGGTTCGCGTCCCTCGACATTATTATGCGGCAGGGCTTCTGGTCCTCTGTGTGGCTCCGGCCTCACGGAGAGGGCCAATCCCAGCCCGGAGGATAAGGCTTATGCGTTACTGTTTCTCTTGCCGGAAGATTACCTCCGGCGACCCCTCCTACTGTAATTTCTGCGGAAAGACTTACGACGTAAAACTGTGCAGCCGGGGGCACACCAATCCCCGCGCGGCTGAGGTGTGTTCGGAATGCGGTTCCCGCAACCTCAGCGTCCCGCATATGCGGGGCGGGAGCATTCTTCGGGCAATCTTCTTTTTTGGCCTCTTTCTGACCTTTGGGGCTTTGGTGCTTGGGTCGTTTGCCTATATCGGAGTTTTTGTCCGAGCCCTATTTCAGAATCCCAATGGACTCCTGCCTCTGATGCTCGTGGGGCTCGGCCTGGGCCTCGTCTGGCTCATCTGGATGCAGGCAGCTTCAGCTTTGCGCCGCCTGCTTCTAGGACCGCACGACAAGCGAAAGTGAGAGTAATCGGCAGAGGCAGCGGAGCCGAAGAGCTAATGGATATTGGCGAATTTCCGCATCCACCTAGGGCAGTTGTGCCCTAGGCAATGCCCTATTCGCTGCCCGCTTCTGGCCTGGATTGGGCGCAGGTTTCCCTGCGTCGATATCAGGTCAGGAGCATATCCATGAGTCTGTACAAACGAGGAGGCGTTTATTGGAGCTACATCTGGATCAACAACGTCCGGCATGGACGCTCCCTCAACACCGGCAACAAACAGGAAGCCATTCGGCGCGAGATCGACTTCAGAGGTGAACTCGACATCCGCCGTCACAAGAAATCCAACATCAACCCCGAGATGCGTTTTGCAGACCTTGCAACTCGTTTTCTGGGGAGCGGCCTCGTCAAGCCTTACCACATCGACCGGATTGAGCAGTTGTTGCCGTACTTCGGCGACATGCCGCTCAACGAGATCACCAAACCTATTGCGGAGGAGTATCGGCGGCATCGAATACTCACTGCCGGTATTACCGACTCGACCGTCAACCACGACATAGGAGTGCTCCGGCGCGTTCTCTTCTATGCACAGGATAATGGGATTCTGCTCACAAACCCCTTAAGTCGGGTGCGGATGGCGGGCATCCGCAGGGTCCGACAGCCGGTTTTGAGCATTGAGGAAGAGCAGCCGCTTCTCGCTGCGGCGGCTCCTCACCTCAAACCACTCATTCTCGCTGCACTCGATACCGGAATGCGGCGGGGCGAACTGTTTACCCAACGTGCGGAGGACATTGATCTGCCCCGCAAGGTTCTATCAGTGACCCACAGCAAAACGATTGGAGGTGAGCAGCGGGAAATTCCATTGACCGCCCGCTTGGTCGGCTTGTTCGAAGACATGCCAAAGTCTGGCCTTGTCTTTACCTATCGCGGGGGCGAACTGAACAAGCTCCGGCGGTCGTGGATGACGGCAGTAAAGAATGCCGGCATTCGTCCCCTACTTTTCAAACATCTCCGGCACACCTTCAACACAAGGCTGATGGAGGCCGGGGTAATCCAGGACGTGCGAATGTCGCTCATGGGGCATTCACAGGGGCGGCCACGCACAACCAACGACATCTACACCCACATCGAGTTGCCCATGTTGCGCCACGCTATCCAGAAGCTGGAGGTTTGGACTGTTGAGCAGCAACAAGAAATTGCACAGCGAAAGGAGAAAGAACAGCAGCACAAAGAATAGTAATCCGGAGTAGGCCTAAACCACAACGGCAAACAACCCAAAGGAGAAAACATCATGGCAGGAAAAAAGACAACGCAGGCTCAGCCTGCGAACGTACCTCAGCAGGAAGCAGCGGGACGGAAGCGCTGGGTCAAATTGACGCCACGTGATCACGTTCTAAAGCAAATCGAAATTCAACGTGAACTCGTTGAGTCTCTGCGGACTCAACTTCAAAAGGAGGAACAGACATTGCAGGGCATGGAAAAAGCGAAGGAGTTCTTCCCTGCATAACAATAAGAGCTTGCCGAAGGGCAAGCTCTTTCTATAATCAGATTCTCCTAAGAGTCAATTGGCATGAGGAGTCTGAAAACGTTCGACCGATACGTACCCAGACTTACGCCGCCTCCTGGTACAGATATTTTTGGAATCCCACAAACACCCTGGTGATTTCTTCGGGCACGCCAAGATCCTTGATGGCGTCTTGGATGGAATTGAAATACTTTAGGCGGAGCAACGGGGTCAACTTCTCCTGGGCAAGTTCATCCACCCCGACACCCACGTAGTGAGCCAAAACGAAGTTCAGAAACACCTGCTGTTTGCTGTTGAAGCGCGTACTGATGGCAACCTTTGCTCTGCTGGCGCGTTCTTCGCGCGTGAGCGTGGGCAGAGCATACGCAACGTACGCGAGCACGTCGAAGAGATCGCTCTTCTCGGCGTCGATGATCTTCTGCATTTCTGCCAGTTGTTCGTGTCCGAAACCTTTCTCAGCAAGTCCATTCAAGAGCATCTTTCTCGTATCGGGAGCGCTCCATAATGCGCGTAGCTCGGCCTCGTCTTTGAAGAACTCCGGCAGCTTGCCAAACAACAGTTCCATGAACTGCTGAGCTGACATCGGAGTACCATCCGGGTGCCAGAACGTGGTGCATACCATGTGTTGGATGGCACGGTCCTTACCGTCGGCAAGCCTCACCTTCGCCTTTTTCTTCCTCTCGCACACACATGGGCGCTGACCGCAAACCTCACACGGCTCTTTCGGGCATTCACACGGTTCTTTCCCGCACACAGAACACGGTTGCGGTGTCGGCTTTACGCATTGGCAGGGATAGGAGCCGCACTTCTCGCACGGTTCCGGTTCCAACGGCTCACCGTCCCATTCGGGATCGCTGAAATGGAGGTAAGCCTTCACGAAGTCGTAGATGGTGAAGTAATCCTTGCCATCGTAGAGCCGCGTTCCTCGACCGATGATTTGCTTGAACTCAATGATTGAGTTGATCGGACGCATGAGAACGATGTTGCGAATGTTACGGGCATCTACGCCGGTCGAGAGCTTCTGCGAGGTGGTCAAGATGGTCGGAATGGTTTTTTCGTTGTCCTGGAAGTCCCGGAGGTGCTGGTTTCCAAGTTCTCCATCGTTCGCGGTGACCCGCTGACAATAATTAGGGTCTGTGCCCGTCTTCATCTGGTTGATGAGATCGCGCACGGCCAGCGCATGGTCCTGAGTGGCGCAGAAGACAAGCGTCTTTTCCTTCTGGTCGATCAGTTCCATGAACAACTTTACGCGGTGCGCTTCGCGCTCCTTAATCTCGATGATTTTGTTGAAGTCGGTTTCTGTATAACGCCTTCCGGTTTCAACCTCTCCCTCCACCACTTTGTCATCCGGCGTGTAGACATATTCGTCGAGGGTCGTGGAAATCTGCTTGAGGCGGAACGGCGTCAGGAAGCCGTCATTGATCCCCTCTTTGAGCGAGTAGATGTAGACCGGCTCGCCGAAATAGGCGTATGTGTCGGCGTTCTCTTGGCGCTTCGGCGTCGCGGTCAATCCAAGCTGAACGGCGGGAGCAAAGTAATCCATAATGCCGCGCCAATTGCTTTCATCGTTTGCGCCCCCGCGATGGCATTCGTCGATGACAATGAAATCGAAGAAGTCGGGAGGATACTCGCCGAAATACGGTGAGGGCTTGCCGTCCTTCGGCGGGCCGCTCATAAATGTCTGGAAGATAGTGAAGAACAGGCTGGCATTCGTCGGGACTCCGCCGTGGTGACGGATGTCCTCCGGCTTGATGCGGACCAGGGCGTCATCAGGGAATGCCGTGAATGACGTGAAATCGTTGAAGGCCTGGTCCGCGAGGTTGTTGCGGTCGGCAAGAAAGAGGATGCGCGGGCGGCGCGCGGGTTCGGCTCCGCTCTTCCAGTCGGTCAGGTTCCACCGCGCGTTGAAGAGCTTCCAGGCAATCTGGAAGGCAATAGAGGTCTTTCCCGTTCCGGTGGCCAGCGTCAGAAGCACGCGATCCCGGCCGTCGGCAATAGCCTCCAATACACGATTGATCGAAATCTCTTGATAGAAGCGGATCAGCCATGTGCCGCTCTTGTCCGGGGTGGACACGGCGGCAAAGCGGTCGCGCCACGCGTTCGCCTTGGCGAACGTCATCTTCCAGAGTTCGTCCGGCGTTGGATAGGTCGGCAACTCGCCTTCCTTGCCGGTCTCCATGTCGATGCCGTAGATGCCCTGGCCGTTGGAGGAGTATGTGTATCGAATTGCCATCTTTCCGGCGTAGTTCTTGGCCTGCGCCACACCCTCGGTCAGTGGCTCGTCCCACGCCTTGGCCTCGACGACAGCGAGCTTGGTGTTGCGGTACTCAAGAACGTAGTCCGCTGTGAGCGGTTTGCCTCGCCGCCCCTGGCTTTCGATGCGGCCGAGTGTAATCGGATACTCGCGCCGAATACGGCTGCCTTCGACGGTGCCCCATCCTGCCGCCTTCAATGCGGGATCGATATATTCGGCTCTGGTTTCAGCTTCGTTCATAGGATTCTTATAGTTTGCCTGAGAAAGCCTGATGCAGCAGTGACTTTTTCAATGCGTCCAACGCGGCGAGCTTCTGCTGGTATATGCTGGCGAGTCGTTGGATTTCCTCGGACAGATGATCAAGTTTGGTTGCAACTTCACGTTGCTGATCAAGCGAACTAGGCAGTGAGAAGCGGTAACTCCGCAAATCACGGAGCAGCAAATTCTTTTGTGCTGCACCGGCTGAAAGATTCTGAAAACGTTTCACTCCAGTGGACAAACAGTAGTAGGCAAACTTACTATCAATAATCTTTTTCACAAGTTTTAGTACGGCTACACTTTTTTGGAAAGTAGTTCTCGTCGTTTTGTCATCTGAAGACGCGATCGCAATGCGTCCAATCGTTCCTGCGTTTGTGATCAAAATATCACCAGGCTCTAGATTTGTTCTTCGATGCGTTTCCTCGAAGTCATGTTTCGTAATCTGCCTGGCATTTTCATAATTAAGTATGCCGTCCTTCACATCTTTTGCACTCAAGAAGTAAAATCCAGAGTCTACTTCGTTTTTACAGTCTCCATGTTTGCCGTCTGTTATTTGCAAACAGACATCGCCCAACGTTGTCTCTGTCCATCCTTTGCCGCGATGAGTGAAGACGGATTGGAGGCGGTTCTCGAAGAGGGCGTGGGCGTTTTGGAGGTTCTTTTCGGCGTTAGATTTAGCGGTGGCGATGCCCTCAAACGCTTCGTCGAGAATACCTACGATCCGCTTCTGTTCGGGAAGTGGGGGAAGCGGGAGATCAAGCTGATATAGCGCCTCTTTATCGAGGTGCGGAATTGCAGCGCCAGTTTTCGCCCCATTAAAAACCTCAAACGTAGATGCAAGAAATGCCCGTAGGTAGTCGTCATCAATCGGCACTTTCTTAGCTATTTTTCCCATCGTTGAAGAGAGAATTCCCTTAAACCCGGTAAAAACCTCACCTGAATTCGACCCGTCGCAAATTATGATTGTTTCTGCCTTCTGGACAGGGATCGAATTTCTATCTTTCAACGAGGCGTATTCTGCATCTGCACTTCCACGCATCACCTTCGCGACTAGATAAGGCAAGTCCCCAATGGATGGTTTTACCTTCAACACCGGTTTGCGACCCTTGACGATTTCGCACACATCACCAAGCGTTTTTATTTGCCATCCGTTCTTCATAGCAGTGCCTTGATAGTCTCCAACACCTCGGCGCTCTCGGCGTCCAGCGCGGCAATTTCGTCCATAATGACTTCCGGACTGCGGTGTGCGATCTCCTCGCTACCGTTCGGGTTCTTCACGGAGAGATCGAAGGTTGTTTTGTCGATGCTCTTGGCATCCACGCTCCACGACTTCGGCGAGTCGGCGAAGGTCTTTTGCAGCTTAACGAACTCGGCGAGGTCCTCGTCGTTGAGCGGGTTTGTCTTGCCCAGATTGCGTCCCGGATCGAGCTGGTAATACCAGATCTTCCGCGTGGGCGCACCCTTCTCGAAGAAGAGAACCACGGTCTTGACGCCCGCGCCCTGAAAGGTGCCACCGGGACAGTCGAGCACGGTGTGCAGGGTGCAGCTTTCCAGCAGGAGCTTGCGCAGGCTCACGGCTGCGTTGTCGGTATTCGACAAAAACGTGTTCTTGATGACAATGCCGCCGCGCCCACCGGCTTTGATCATTTTGATGAAGTGCTGAAGAAATAGGAACGCCGTCTCGCCAGTGCGGATGGGGAAGTTCTGCTGCACCTCCTTGCGTTCCTTGCCGCCGAAGGGCGGATTGGCCATCACCACGTCGTAACGGTCCTTCTCCTGAACATCGGCGAGATTCTCGGTAAGCGTGTTGGTGTGGATGATGTTGGGCGCGTCGATGCCATGCAGGATCATGTTCATGATCGCGATGACGTAAGCGAGGGACTTCTTTTCCTTACCGTAGAAAATGCGTTCCTGTAGCGTCTTTGCGTCCTTTGTCGTCAGGCCCGGTTTTGCCGTGAGGTAATCGAACGATTCGCAGAGGAATCCCGCCGAGCCGACTGCGCCGTCGTAGATGCGCTCGCCTATTCGTGGCTTCACGACCTGAATGATGGCGCGGATGAGCGGGCGCGGAGTGTAATACTCGCCACCATTGCGTCCGGCGTTGCCCATGTTTTTGATCTTGGCTTCATAGAGGTGGGACAGCTCGTGCTTCTCGGTCTGGGAGCGGAAGCGCAGTTCGTCGATTTGGTCGATGATCTCGCGCAGGTTGTAGCCGCTTTGAATCTTGTTCTTGATCTCGCCGAATATCTCCCCAATCTTGTATTCGATGGTGTTGGGGCCGCTCGCCTTCTGCTTGAAGCCGTGCAAGTAGGGAAAGAGTTTTCGGTCCACGAAATCGCGGAGGTCGTCACCGGTCAAGGCCTTGTTGTGGTCGAGCTTGCCGTCCTTGCCCTTGGGCGCGGCCCAGGTTCCCCACTGATAGGGCGCTTCGAGGATGTGGATATATTTCTTCCCGTCCAGCGCAGCCTCAGTGCTCTTGTCCTGCTCAAGATCGTCCAGATATTTAAGAAAGAGCAGCCAGGAGGCCTGCTCGGTGTAGTCCAGTTCGCTGGAACATCCAGCTTCTTTCCAGAGGACATCGTCGATATTTTTGAATGCTTGTTCAAACATAGGTGTCTGGTTGCTGCTTAGAGCCATTCTAAATGTGACCGTTATGCGGAAGGCATATGGCTGTTACTGGAAGTATAGGAAAATAATAGACTTGTGTAAAACCGTGACCTACCCTTACTAGCAGGAACTAACCTCTCGATTTCGCTTTGCGTCGAGCCTTGAACCACGAAGTCTTATAGATTGGAACACCAAACATCTTCTCTTCGAGATTCTGAAATTTTACTTTGTCGAAAGCTCCTGCCGTTGCATATCCGAGTCGCAATAGTCTCTTGGACAAGAATTGATAGCTCACCGGTGCGTTGCAGGCGCGCTTGAGACGCACTACATCCTCTGGAGTACAACTCCCCGACTGTATACCGAGTGCATCAACACACGTAATGAACTCATCCTCCGGATAAATAAACTCCGCCGCAAAAACCTCAGCCGCTATTTCGATAGCTTCGTTGGCGTTGTAATCTCCGCACTTCAAGCGGCCATCTTGAATCAACTTCTGGTCCAGGAAATGATGCTTTAGCTCGTGTGCAAGAGAAAAGAGTGTGGGCACCCGAGGCATACCGCTCTTAATTGCCACTGAGGCGTCGCCGTCAGCAAACATGTACACGGCGCGAATCTTGGAGCCGAAGCCCCATTTGTCGATCTTGACACCTTCGGATTTATAAATGCGGCGAATGAACGGTAAATTTAAAGCACTCGTGGAAACCGAGTGTTCTATTCTCTTCGCCTTAGCAAGCTCTATGACGGCGTCGTACTTGGCCACGGCTATCCCTTTTTGGACTTCTTAGAATTCTCAAGACTCTTTCGGGCTTTTCTAAACTGAGCATACCTCGTGATTTCGTCTAAATCGTTGTCATCGAGGTCCCCGGTCGCGCTCATTAGCGCTTGCAAACGGGCACCGGTCTCAATGTTAGGGAAGAAAACGGCTAGTGAAACACCGAAATATCTGGCGATCTTTTCCAAATCCTCGATCGACGGCTTGTATGTTGCTGTTTCCCAACGGGATACTGTGTTTGGTGTAGTTTTTAGTGCTCCTGCCAATGTTTCTTGGCTAATGATCTTACCCAGCTGATGCATACGCATTTCCCGGATTTTTTCCCCAATTTGGCGATAAATCCCCATTTTGTTCCTTTCGGAGGACGAACTTGTCCTTTTAGTGTTGACAGGCCGTCCTGCGTTTTATATGATTCCTGTAACAGGATATAGTTGTCCTGTCATTAAGTCAACTATTTGTAAAGAAAGGGGAACCAACATGTCAGAACATGAACATATACATGAGGTGCGGATTCATATCGATCAGCACAAGTACGAATCCCCGAATCCCACGAGTGGGCATGCGCTCTATGCCCTCGGAAAAGTTGCCGCAGGCCTCGAACTGTATCGAGAAGCGGGCGGTGACAAAGAAGACGAGCCTATTGAGGATGGCGCAGAGATCGTTCATCTGAAAGAGGACGAACATTTCCATAGTGGTGTTCCGGAGAAGAAGGAAATCACATTAATCGTAAACGGGACTCCGCACAAGTGGGCCCTGCGCGAGATCACATATGCGCAGGTAGTCACTCTGGACGTACCCGACTACCCTCAGCATCCGGGAATCACATACTCAGTGAAGTACAAGCACGGACCTCACCACAAGCCTGAAGGTACGCTTTCGCCGGGTGGTGTGGTCGAAGTAATAGATCGGGAGGTTTTCAGTGTTTCACCAACTGGTCAGTCATAACGAAGATCTGCATCGGATGATGGAGAAGGGGTATGCCTTCTCCATCGACGGCGGGTATCTCATAGTTCGTGATATCCCCTATCTGGATGATCAAAAGCAACTCCAGTGGGGTGCGTTCGTTGCCAAACTTGAATTTGTCGACAAGCTGACGGTTAGGCAGGACGATCATCAGATTTGGTTTGCTGGCTCGATACCACACGGCCTTGATGGGAAGCCAATCCCCAAACTCGGAGGCGGTCCTACAACACTGGCGCTTGGCGAGGACAGCAAAGACATTGTTGTACAACGTCGGTTTTCAAACAAACCAACAGTGACTGGGAAGTTTGCGGATTTCAACGCAAAGATCGACAGCTACCTGACGATCATAGCCGGACCGGCAATGGAACTGCATGGTGCCAATCCATACACGTTTCGCACGGTTGATACGATGTCTGAATCCGTGTTTAAACTCCACGACACACTCACCAGCAGGGCCGAAATAACAGATCTGTCGGCCAAATTTGCTAGTGATGTAGTGGCTGTCATCGGCCTCGGTGGTACCGGAGCTTACGTACTAGATTTTCTTGTCAAAACGCCGGTGCAGGAAATTCGTGCCTTTGATTTTGATCTCTTCCATGTTCACAATGCGTTCCGGTCACCTGGCAAGTTGGACGAAAGCGAGTTGGGAAAGCCGAAGGCTGTTGTTTATGGTGAACGATACGACGGCTTCCGGAAGGGGCTAAAGGTAGAGTGCAAATTCCTCAATTCAGCCTCAGGCACCGATTTGGAAGGTGTTACCTTCGCCTTCGTTTGCGTCGATAAAGGTTCATTCCGGTCAGAAATCTTCGACCTCCTGATCTCAAAAGGCATACCGTTCATCGACGTCGGTATTGGACTGGACCGGAAGAGAGGGCCTGTCAACGGCATGATACGGGCAACTTGCTATTCGAGCGAAAATGCCCAGATGGTGCGGGATAAGGGTCTGGCCGAAATGTCGGATCAACCAGACGACATCTACCGCACGAACATTCAAATTAGCGAAGTTAACGCCCTCAACGCCTGCCTGGCGGTCATTCGGTACAAACAAATCCGCGGTTTTTATTTTGAAGAAACTCCCTACTACCAGCTGCTAATGGAGATTGGCGACCTCAGTGTTGTCGGAGAGTCGGAACTGTAATGAAATATAAGATGCTCCGTGTGCACTACATGCCAAAGGAACTCATGCCGGGTGTTCTCTACGTTTCAGAGGAATTCGACATAGCGATGCATCTTTGTGCGTGCGGGTGCGGCACGAAAGTCAAGACACCTCTTGGTCCAACAGAGTGGTCGGTCGAGGAGACTAAACGAGGGCCAAATCTGCGGCCGTCTGTTGGTAATTGGCAACAACCCTGTCAGTCTCATTACTGGATCGACTGCGGTGAGGTCGTATGGGCTGAAAAGTGGACAGAGGAAGAAATTTCGGCAGGTCGTCGTTATGAGCAGGCGCGCAGAAACGAATACTACTCCGCGCTTGAGCGTAAGCGCGGTCGCATATTGCAAAGATTCTGGCGGCGACTCAGAGGCCTTTTTGGTCGATAATGATAATAGTCCTGCTCTTTGCCAGTGAGCAGGTGGTCTTACATCAGTTGCACAGACCAGTTATCAATTACTTGGCGACCTAAATCGCAGGCGGAATCGTGGGCGGCAGCGGCGCAGACCGAGATTTTCTCGTTCAGCGCCGTTTTTAAAAAGAGACTATATCCTTTCTCCTCAACACTTTCCCCCAAGCTGCCGAAATCCAGTTTTCCAAAAAAGAGAGTTTTCCGCTTTGGGAGCAGGGGGTCGGCCCCCTGCATTCCCTACGCGGGGAAAATTGGCTTCCTTCGCTCAGGGGTGTTGAGGGGAAAGAATCCAGGGGCGCGCCGCCGGAGCCTTTGGGATTCTGCCTCGGAATTGTCGGCGGCGCAGCTTACCACGCCAAACTCAATTGCTTGGGAATTGCTCTTTGGCGGATACAAGGGCTTTTCCGGGGACGAATACCGTAGAGGTCGGCTACCTTACAGAGAAGAGCGGTAACATACGAAGGTGTGTGAGCCCCGCCGATGGGCAGTGGCTGGGCAATGAATCCATCAGAAACCATGAGAGGTTAACGCATAGTGCCGAAATCAGTTATCAAACGCAAAAATAAACGAGTGCATATGCCACGTTTTGGTTGTGTCCGCGCGCTACTCTTCATTGACGGCGGAGGATCAGCCGAAATCTCAATGGCTCCCCTCGAGATGTCTCGCCTACTCAGGGCTTGGGAAGAAGCCGAAAGCGCCAAAAAGTCTCCTAATGAGCCCGTTCTCGCCGCCCTTCGGCTGCTCATCCCAAAGGCAAGAACGCTAGCTCCTGACATTTTGGCAGAGGTGCCAATTGCGAGGACGAAGCGGGTAATGCTAATGCCAGACTTTGAAGATTCAGGCGAGGCCGATCGCGAAAGCTAGTCGTTCCCGTGAAAGAGCGTGTGAGCGTCTTCGGCATTAAACCGTGCCTTCTTCGGCACGTCTCTGCCCAACCTCGGGTCAAAGAGATCGGACGCCTTTCGCTCAATGAGTGCAAGCGTTTCGTCCAATTCCTCCCTGGTAAAGGAACGCTCAGCCACTCTGGAAAGAGTCCCAGGAGGTGGGTTCTGCATCTTGGCTCTTATCTGAATGCGATCAACAGTTGATTCCTCAGGGACGATGCTCACCAGATATGTGCGCATCGCCCTCTCCAGCGGAGGGAAGCCCAGCCGTTGAAGCTCTTCCTGAGACATCGACAGATTATCCGAAGTGCCTTCGTTACTCCGAAGATGCTGCTGCGCGAATATGTTAAGATCTATCAATCCTTGCTCGTTGACGCGTGCTTGCTCGGCTGCTTCCAGCAGACCTTCCAGTCTCTTGAAGGTCCGCGTGGCAGTGAGAAATGTTCGCGGGTTTTCGTCCGATGGAGTTCGATCCTCGGCAGTTACATTCAGATATTCAGTTTGGCCGAGCCTACGAAAAGAGATGTGCATAGAGAAATGATCTCACATGGCCTTCTTTGTAAGCCTATGTTAGGTAACGGCAAGTCGGCTTGTGGGCAGCTATCCAATTGACATTGGTCCTGGAGGGGCCGCCTCCTTGCAATCACACGAATCGACATCAATTTGGATTTTCATTGGGGTTGCCCAAAATCACCCGTAAGGCATAGAGAATAAAGCAGTAATAATCGCGGGCGGAATCGTGGGCGGCAGCGGCGCAGATCGAGATTTTCTCGTTCAGCGCCGTTTTTGAAAAGAGAATAAAACCTTTCCCCTCAACACTTTCCCCCAAGCTGCCGAAATCCAGTTTTCCCAAAAAGAGAGTTTTCCGCTTTGGGAGCAGGGGGTCGGCCCCCTGCATTTCCTACGCGGGGGAAAATTGGCTTCCTTCGCTCAGGGGAGTTGAGGGGAAAGAACCCAGGCGCGCCGCCGGAGTCGCATGGATTTCTTTTGTGGATAACCGGCGACGCGCCTTGGAAGACAGAGTTGCTCAATCAATCCATGGCCTCTACTCTGGAAACATGTTCCGAGATTTTTACGAGCAGCAGAGACAACCGCGAAGATATGACGGGCAGCAAGTCTGCTTGAACGGCCATCTCGTCACAAATTACGCCAATACGAATCCTGAGGATCGCAAGAAGTTTTGCCCTGATTGTGGGCAGCCGACCATCATGGCCTGCGAAAGCTGCAACGCCCCTCTACAGGGAGCTGAAATTGACCCAGCAGTGGTCGTAATAGGGTTTGGCTTCTCGCCTCCGGCTTTCTGCCACGAATGCGGCGTGTCTCATACATGGACTCGGCGGAAAATCGATACAGCGATAGAGCTGGCTGCCGAGGTGGAAACAGACCCGCGCGAGCTAGAGAAGTTAAGGAATTCCATCGGCGATCTGACGACAGAGACTCCGCGCACACCTCTTGCAGTCGCTCGCTTCAAGAAGCTGGTCGTTAAGGCTGGTAATACTATGGGACCAGCCATCAGCAAGCTCCTCACCGACATCGCGAGCGAAGCCATTCAAAAGCAGTTGGGCTTGAAGTAGCGGGCAGCCCAAATCGACATCAATTTGGATTTTCATTGGGGTCGCCCAAAATCACTCACAAAGCATAGAGAATAAAGCGGTAAGAATCGCAGGCGGAATCGTGGGCGGCAGCGGCGCAGATCGAGATTTTCTCGTTCAGCGCCGTTTTTGAAAATAAAATAAAACCTTTCCCCTCAATACTTTCCCCCAAACTGCCGAAATCCAGTATCCTAAAAAAGAGAGTTTTCCGCTTTGGGAGCAGAGGGTCGGAGGTTCGAATCCTCTCGCCCCGACCATCACAATTCAATAAGATTCAATGCGATGCGCTGCCTTTGGCTAGCGCATCTGTCTTTTACAGCACCATTGATGTAGATAAAGACGTAGCGGTCAGAGCCTCACGGTTCTTCCCACAGCAATACCCGCATCGGCAAACTGGTAGAGGATAGAAATACATAATGGGCAGATATGACGATTCTTTTCGCCGGCAGATCAGGCAAGCCCTAAACAAGCAGACGGCAGGATCCAGTCCTGCAACGGCGGACGAACTGTTTGCGAAGGCCGTAGCCCACCACGGAGCTGGGCAGTTGCGTGAGGCAGAAGCGCTCTATCGGCAAATTCTGCAAAACACTCCCGGCCATGCGGGCGCGTTGCAATTTCTGGGAGTGCTCGTATATCAGGGTGGACAGTATGCGGCCGCGCTCGAACTCCTCGACCGGGCGATTCATGTGAATCCATCCGATGCAGGCACCCACTTCAGCCGTGGCAACGTATTGTTCAGCCTGCAGCAATACCCCGCGGCCGTGGAGAGCTATGACCAGGCCATCCGACTCAGGCCGGACCGCGCGGAAGCCTACAGCAGTCGCGGCAGTGCGCTACAGGCGCTGCAGCAATACGCCGCAGCGGTGGAGAGCTACGACCAGGCCATCCGACTGAAGCCAGACAATGCGGATGCGTACAGCAACCGGGGCAATAATCTCTATGTCCTTGGACGGTATAAAGCGGCGGTGGAGAGTTGCGACAGGGCCATCGCTCTAAAGCCGGACTTCGCCGAGGCCTACTTCAGCCGAGGCAACGCATTTTATGCCCTAGAGCAGTACCAGACTGCCCTGGAGAGCTTTGACAAGGCCATCCTTCACAGACCGGAGTTTGTGGAAGCGCATAACAATCGAGGCAATGCTCTGCTGGCCCTCAAGCAGTACGAGGCGTCATTGGCGAGTTACGACAAGACCATCCTGCTCAAGCCGGATTATGTGGAAGCCCACTACAATCGGAGCAATGTACTCCTGATTCTTAAACGGTACGGAGCAGCTCTGGAGAGCTATGAGCGGACCCTCTTCTACAAGCCGGACTACGCATACGTCCGTGGGATGCGGCTGTATACACGGAGTCTACTGTGCGATTGGGAGGATAGCGAGAGCGAGCGCAGGCAGTTGGAAGCCCTCATCGAACGCGGATTGAAAGTTGTTCTACCCTTCCCGATTCTATCCATCAGCGCATCCCCCGCGATTCAAAGGCAGGCAGCGGAGATCTATGCGAGCGACGAGCATCCGGAGCGTTCTACCGCCGCGGGAATTGCCCACCGGCCCAGGCGAGAGAAGATTCGCATTGGGTATTATTCGTCGGATTATTACAACCATCCAATTAGCCATTTAATAGCAGAGATTTTTGAACTGCACGATCGCAGCCGTTTCGAGGTCCTGGGATTCTCCTATGGACCAGAGAAGCCGGATGCGATGAGCCAGCGGGTGTCTGCGGCGATGGACCGGTTTGTGGATGTGCGGTCGATGCCGGACCGGGAGGCCGCCGAATTGAGCCGGAGACTCGAAGTGGATATTGCCGTGAACCTGAACGGGTTCACAGAAAATCATCGCACCGGAATTTTTGCCGAGCGGGCCGCTCCCATCCAGGTCAACTACCTTGGCTACCCCGGCACCATGGGCGCCGGCTACATGGACTATCTGATTGCGGACCCAATGCTGATTCCCGAATCCAGCCGGCAGCATTACACGGAGAAGATTGTCTATCTGCCGGACTGCTATCAGCCCAACGATTCGCAGCGAGCCATCTCGGCAAAGCCGTGCGCGAGGGCCGGAGAGGGGTTGCCGGAGACGGCGTTTGTGTTCTGTTGTTTCAATAAAGCCTACAAGATCACGCCGGCAGTGTTCGATATCTGGATGCGGATCCTGGGGCGGGTCGAGGGCAGCGTTCTCTGGCTGCTGGAGAGTAATCCCCGGGCCGTCGAAAATCTTCGCAAGGAGGCCGTGCGGCGCGGGATCTCCGCGGAGAGGTTGGTCTTTGCCAGATCGCTGCCTCTGGACGAGCATCTGGCACGACATAGGCTTGCTGACCTGTTTTTAGACACCTTTCCCTACAACGCGCATACCACGGCAAGCGATGCGCTGTGGGCCGGGCTGCCGGTGTTGACCCGCATGGGCGAGAGCTTTGCCAGCCGTGTGACTGCCAGCCTGCTGCACGCTGTCGACATACCTGAACTGGTCACTTCGACGGAGGCAGAGTTCGAGGAACTGGCGGTGGAGCTGGCACAGAATGCGGAACGGCGCCAGGCGCTCCACCAGAAGCTGCAACAGAACCGGCTGAGCGCCCCGCTCTTCAATAGCCGGGCATTTACCCGCCATCTGGAGGGTGCCTACAACGCGATGCTGGAGCGATATGAAGCGGGCCTGCCGCCAGAGCACATACTATGCAACGCCAAAACTGCATCCGGACATTCGTGGAAATGAAATCGGCTGTAGTCGATTTTGTGGCTGTCAAAGCACCCGCTAGCCACAAAGATAAGCAGGGTTCAGGTACTGCACGGTAAACAGCTCAATCGAAAACACTTCTTTCCACTCAATTTCAATAGGATTCAATAAACGGTCTGACCTGCTTTGGGAGCAGAGGGCCAGAGGTTCGAATCCTCTCGCCCCGACCACTTTTGCAATCATGTTTGTGTCGCGCTTCGGGGCACTACGGGCTCTCTCTTCGATTTAACTCAGAATTTCCAAATCGACTGGGCCACCAGCAGCAGCACTTCCACGGCGATCAGGATGATGATGATCCACTCGAGAGCTTTTTCCACCTCCGCGGCCCGATACTCGCCCATTCGCTGACCGCTCATCTCGTAGATGTCCTCGAAGACCTCGATTTGTGAATCGACGGTCTCCAATCTCGCATCGGTCCGTGCCTTCTCGCGCAGTTCCCCGCCCAGCTTCTGGCTGGCCGCCGGCAAGCTCACCTCCGGATCGTACAGATGCGGTTCAATCCGCGCGAAACGGATGCGCCGCTGCAGCGTTCGATTCATGCGTTCGCCGACGACTGCACTGCGTTTCAGATCGGCAGACGTCACATCGAATGCCAGTGTCTTGTCCTGCTCCAGTTCCGCCCATGAGTCGGCAATCTCGCGCTCGATCCGCCGCAGTTCAGCTTCATAATGAGCAAATTCGGCGACGGCGGAGAGGAGCGATTCCGCCTGTTCGGAATCGCATTGCAGCATGACGTGGCCGGGACGCCACATCAACTCGACTCCGCGAAATTTGACGTAGACCGGCGGCGGCGCACCTGGGCCGTTTGTCTTCTCCAGCCAGTCCGCAAAGCCATGATTTGTGCCCGCAGGCGTCCCTTGCGGCGGAGTGGACAATGGCAAAAGAACTACATCCAGGACGTCGCCGCGCGGCCCGGCTGTAGTTGATCCAGTTGCCGCCGCAGAGGCCTCGGCCAGGATGGCAAAACGCGGCGCCGGGTCTTGGAAAGAGATCAACACGTGATCGCCGCTCGTGATCTGATCGACAAAATGAATGCGGCGTACGTTCGCGCCGCGCTTGATGGTCTGGATTGTTTTACTCATTGTTTGGACTGATTCGCTCATATTCTGGACTGTTTCGCTTATAAAGCCGCTGTACACATGGTCTCGGGAGTTCTGGAACCCATGCGCGCCTCGATCTTTTCGGTCAGGCATTCCGCCACAAAGTCGGCGGAGTCAAGGACGCCGTTGATCGTCGAATCGAACAGGTAATCGCCGACCGCGAAGAGATTCGGCCGCTCAGGCTCGGGGATGTGACGCGATTCCATATCCAGGATTGGCGAACCGCCCGGAAGCCCGTTGACCGCTCCGATCCAGCGGTGGACCTGCCCCTCGACAAACAACTCCCGCCCGCGTTGCATGAAGGAAGGCAGCGTATCAATCACCCTTCGAATCAACTGTTCGTCGGTATGATTGCTGGCGACCATCGCAGCATCCCCGGCCAACAGCCAGCCCAGCACGCCGGCAGTCCGGCAGCCGTTGCGCGACGATTCGTCGTACAGGCAGCAGCCGCCAAAGGCGTCGAGCATCATGTAGGAGTCCTTGAAGGTCTGCTCCCAGAAGATCTCGCGAAACAGCACGCTGACACGCAGGTAGTGGGCGGGATAATCGTAGCGCGCGCAGTGACGATGCATTGCTTCGCCCAGCGCGTCTCCTCCCCATTCGATCAGCGGGACACAGGCGTTGGGCAGCGCCACCACGACGAAGTCGTACTCTTCGGAGGCGATCCTTCCATGCCGGATCGATAGAACGCGCAATATCTCGTCCCCGGCGCGTTCCACCCGCACGACCGGCTCTCGCAGCAATATCCGGGCGTCAACGCGCGCCGCCAGTTCCTGGGGCAGCCGTTCAATGCCTCCTTCGATCGTGTACAGCCGCATGTATCTGGAGTCGTTCATCAGATAGTTCTGCAGGCCGTAGGCCGCGCTTGTGCGGTGCGGTTCCGTGGCCAGATCGCTATGGATCAGGGTGCGAATATAGCGGCGCGCGTCTTCGCCGGGAACCTGCGCCAGTTCGTCGTGAAAGTTGCTGCCCGCCTTCGGATCGTCGTTCGATTCCTGCCAGTCCGAGTCGTAGTACTCCTGCGGGCTCGACCATTGCTTGGCCCGCGCGTCGAATTCAAGCAGGGCCTGCCGGGTCGGTTCGCCATAGACACGGCCGACGTCATCGAGATTGCGCATCATCTGGTCGTGGATGACGACCGCGGTGCCGCTCATTGGCTTTACCTTCAACCCCAGCTTGTCGACGAGTTCGCGCAGCGGGTCTTCGCCAACCTGCGAATAGTCATAGAGCTCGGCCGCCCCTGCTTCGTAGGCCACCGGCGCAGACTCGAATTGTTTGGTGAGGATCTTGCCGCCCAGTCGCGAACTCGCCTCGTAAATGGTTGCTTCGAACGGCAGGGAGCACCGCTGTTGCAACTGATACGCCGTCATCAAACCACCGGGGCCACCGCCGATAATTGCAATGCGGCAAACCTTCGGCGTATCACTAAGTTCAACTTCATCAGACATTTGGGGCTTCTCCCTTGGGGCTTCGGACAACTAAGAGTCCATCCAGAAGAAAACCAAGTTGGATCAGAAAGTCGCGTTCCGAGCAAATCGTTTTGCGTCCGCTGGCAAGCTATATCTCGCCAACGTGTCATCCCAGTGAAATGGTATCAATCTTAAGCTGTCGAAGCTTAAGACGCGGTCGCTGCGAAAAAGGCCGCGCGTTGTGACTCACTAAATGCTGCCGGGAGGAATTCTGACCCCACAGGGAGGTAGAACGAGCTCAATCTCGGGGGGGGTGGCATTGGAGCCATTCGACTAGTGCAGGACCGCCCATTGCCAATGGAACTCCGTGGTGCCGAAATTGAACCCGGCAAAGCCTCAAGAAGACAGACAGGATCAACGGGTTTCAAGAACATGGCTGAAGATAAAAGACTTGCCAGCCACGGCGGAATGCTGGCATACCCACCGAACAACCTATCCTGAGATTAGTCATCTTATGGTATGAGCGCTCTTTCAGCTGGATGACTGAGACGAGCGAAGACGGGACACCGCAGTATCCAACGCATCTACCAGGAGCCGCAGCCACCGTAATGAGGTTCCATATGCGTGGATCGAGAGTTCTACTTTGTGCAGCAGCGTTGCTTACTACCCTGACTCTGGCTTCAGCGCCAACGGCAAACGCACAGATTGTGGTTGGCATCGGTGTTCCATCAATTGGTATTGGCATCGGGGTTCAACCAGTCTGTTCCTATGGCTACTACGGCTATGCACCCTATGCCTGCGCGCCCTACGGTTATTATGGGTCGGGCTACTTCTATAACGGCATCTTCCTGGGCATGGGCCCATGGGCCAACTGGGGCTATGGCCACGGCTGGGGTGACCACCGCTTCGCCGGCTACGGT